>Ga0209156_10001609_pt1 | contig 18249 bp, 14 predicted proteins | sample GraSoiAngelo_124_FD_185881 | JGI IMG/M metagenome (GOLD analysis project Ga0209156, IMG submission 185881) | Grasslands soil microbial communities from the Angelo Coastal Reserve, California, USA - 14_0927_05_20cm (SPAdes) (version 2) | ecosystem: Environmental > Terrestrial > Soil > Grasslands...
CCGATGAGTTCGACGTTTTGTCTCACGATATTTTTCGTTCGACCGATTCATTGGCTCAGCGAGACGAGTTTGGGCTCGTCCATCAGGGCCCCCATGTGAATGCCACAGATTTCGCGCCTAGATATCATTGGCGTTGGATGTATTACTTCAAGGCCCCCGAACAACTCATCTTGGACCCGGCTTATGTCGGCTCGATGCAAACAGCTCTGCGCCGGCTGGGTTATTACTGCGGCCCCGTTGACGGCGTCTTTACTCCAGTGGTAGCGGACGCCATCGCGCGGCTGCAAAAGAATTATTCCATGCGCGTCACCGGGACGCTGACCGATCCGGTGCGGCGCGCGTTACACATGCCCTGAGTTTCTCTGAATGAACTCAGCTCCCAGCCAATCCCTGATTAATTTGCTGCTGGAAAGCGGCGTGTCTTCGAACGAAGAAGCGGTCCAGTTGGCCACCAATCTGAACGGCGGTTCGTGGGTGGGCCAGGTGCTCGATTCGGGCAAGGTGGACGAAAATCGCTTTCTCAGCGCGATCGGCAATTTCTTTCGGGTGCCGGTGGTCTCCATGGACGTGAAAAAGATCGATCGCGAGACGTTATCTATTCTGCCGAGTCGTTTTGTCTTTCAGCATCACATTTTGCCCATCGAGGCGAAGGAAAATTCAGTCGTGCTGGCGACTTATGATCTTTTCAATTCTATTGGCCGCCAGCTGGCAGGGCAGCTTTTGAAAAAGCCGGCCGAATGGGTGCTGGTGCCGCGCGCGCAGCTTTTGCGCGCGATGAAAACGCTCTACGGCGTCGGGGCGGAAACTTTCGATGAAATTCTGAAGACGAATCGTTCCTTCGACGTCTTGCAGGACGGCGAAACCGCCATTGAGCTGAATGCCGACGATCCCGAGGCGTCCGTGGTGAAATTCGTAAACCAGATCATTCGCGAGGCAATTTTCGAGCGCGCGACCGATATCCATGTTGAACCGCTGGAAAACGATTTGCGAATTCGATATCGAATCGATGGAATTTTGCACGAAGTCGCTGTGCCGCCACAATTGCGCGTCCTGCAATCGGCCATTATCTCACGCCTGAAGGTGATGTCGCACATGGACATCGCGGAGCGTCGGTTGCCTCAGGACGGGCGAATGAATTTGCTCGCCAACAATCAGGAGATCGACGTGCGCGTCTCGACAATTCCAACAGTCAACGGCGAGTCAATCAGTCTGCGTCTGCTCAGCCGCGGCGATCAGCAGTTCAATTTCGACCGACTCGATTTGGGCGAGAAGCAGGAAAAGATCATTCGCCATCTCCTGACTCAACCGAACGGGATTATTCTTCTCACGGGGCCGACCGGCTGCGGCAAATCGACTTCGCTTTATTGCTTTCTCAGCAGCATCAATTCGGTCCAGCGCCGAATCATTACCATCGAAGAACCGGTCGAATATCGAATTCCCGGTGTTTCGCAAATCGACGTGAAACCCGAGATTGATCTAACTTTCGCCAAAGGTCTGCGTCACATTTTGCGACAGGATCCAAATGTGGTCATGGTCGGTGAGATTCGCGACGTTGAAACAGCGGACATCGCAATTCGCGCGGCCATGACTGGCCACCTTGTTTTCAGCACCCTCCATACGAATGATGCCGTAGGTGGCATCACGCGTTTGCTGGACATGGACGTGGAACCTTTCCTGCTCTCCTCGGTAGTGAAGGCGTTCATTGCGCAACGGCTGGTGCGCACGATTTGTCCCGATTGTATCCAAATGGTGGATTATCCGCGCGACTATCTGGCTGAGATCGGTGTTCCTGTGAAAGAGCTCGGCACGAGCTTCCAGCGTGGCGCTGGTTGCGATCAATGCCGCCATACCGGCTATCAGGGTCGCGCGGCGATCTATGAAATTTGTCTCATCACCGAGCCAATGAGGAAGCTGATCATGCAAAAACGCGATGGCGGCGAGCTCAAGCAATGTGCCATTACTGAAGGTATGGACACTTTGCGGCAGGATGGCTGGCGACGCGTCGCCCAAGGCAAAACAACTATCGAAGAAGTTGTGCGCGTCACGCAGACTGACGAAGTAATGGCTGAAACTACCGTAGAAGCCGAGCCGGTGGTAGCCGTCGAGTCAGCCGAAGCGCGCTGAGATCGATTATTGTCCCAGGCATTAGTCGCCACGCAATTGGCGAATCGCTTTGGCATAATCTTTCGAGTGAAAAATTGAGGTGCCGGCGACGAGTACGTTTGCGCCGTTTTCGATTGAGAGCTTGGCCGTGCCCGCGTTGATGCCGCCATCCACTTCAATGTCGAGCTTGCGATCCAGCGATCTGGCGCGTTTCATTTTGTGCATTTGATCAGCTCTAAATGATTGGCCACCAAATCCGGGGTGCACTGTCATGATTAGTAATATATCAATTTTGTGTAGGAATGGCTCGATGAGATCAAATGGGGTTTCAGGATTTAGAGTGAGCCCGGCGCGGCAACCGGCATCTCGGATCCGTTTCAACGTCTTTTCGACATCGTGTTTCGCTTCCGGCTCTACGTGAACGGTGATGGAGTTTGCGCCGGCTTCGACGAATCGCGGAACGTAATGATCGGCATGCTCAATCATGAGATGGACATCGAGCGGAAGACTCGTTAGGCCGCGCACAATTCTGACAATCTCTGGGCCGAAAGAAATGTTATCAACAAAATGTCCGTCCATGATATCACAATGAATCCAATCCGCGCCTGCGGCTTCGACGCGATGGATTTCGTCACCGAGTCGCGAGAAATCGGCGGCGAGAATGGATGGGGCGACGATGACTGGCATTTATCCGTTGGAGCGTTGAACCGTTGGAGTGGTGAAACAATCTGCGCGAAGGAGCTTTCCGCTTCAACGCTTAACGCTTCAGCATTTTAACGCCATACAAATGCCCTTGACGGCGCTCCGCACTGTTTCATGTTACGGCGTTTCAGGCTGGCGAATCGCGCCGCAGGGAAGGGTCCTGCGAAAAGGATCCGCTCAGACGGGTGAACGCGCTTCCTTCGGACTGGAAAGTGCTACTAATAAATAATTCATGTTCAACGGACTTTTCGGCTGGTTATCCAGCGACATCGGGATCGATCTCGGCACGGCGAACACTCTTGTTTACGTAAAAGATCAGGGGATCGTTCTGCGTGAGCCGTCGGTGGTGGCCGTGCAAGCCGGCACCAACAGGGTCTTGGCGGTAGGTGACGAGGCCAAGCGCATGCTCGGCCGCACGCCGGCGAATATTGTCGCGGTGCGTCCGCTCAAAGATGGTGTGATTGCCGACTTCGAAATTACGGAGGCGATGTTGCGGCATTTCATCAACAAAGTGCATAATCGCCGGGTGCGCGCGCGACCGCGGGTGGTTATCGCGGTCCCTTCGGGAATCACCGAAGTGGAAAAGCGCGCGGTGCGTGAATCGGCTACCCACGCTGGCGCGCGAGAAGTTTATTTGATCGAAGAACCGATGGCGGCGGCGATCGGTGTGGGACTTCCAGTGCAGGATCCTGCGGGCAACATGATCATCGATATTGGCGGAGGCACGACGGAGGTCGCCCTTATTTCGCTCTCTGGAATTGTATTTAGCCGAAGCGTGCGCGTCGCTGGCGATGAGCTGGACGAGGCGATCGTGCAGTACATGAAGCGCGCTTATAATTTAATGGTCGGCGAACGCACGGCCGAGGAAATTAAAATCAAGATCGGCTCGGCGTATCCGAGTGAAAAAGAAACGAGCGTAGAAGTTAAGGGGCGCGACCTCGTTGCTGGTTTGCCCAAGACGCTCATGATTACTTCTCAGGAAGTGCGAGAAGCGTTGCTTGAACCGATCTCAACGATTGTCGATTCAGTGCGCATTACCTTAGAGCGCTGTCCGCCCGAGCTTTCGGCAGACCTTGTTGATCGTGGATTAGTGTTGGCAGGCGGAGGCGCGTTGCTGCGCGGTTTTGACAAGCTTTTGAGCGAGGAAACAGGTTTGCCTGTCCATGTTGCCGAAGATCCACTCAGCGCGGTGGCGGAAGGGACCGGTAAATGCCTCAATGAACTTAAGTTTTTGCGTCAGGTGGCCTCAGCCGATCGCCAGTGGCGGTAACCAAGTGGCATCGGCTTCCAGCCGATCTTTGGACGTGGGCTGGAAGCCCATGCTACAGCGATGAGTCGCACAAACATTATCGCGCTGCTGATTTTTGGCGCCATTCTGGGATATTTTCTTACCTTCGGCCCGGATATGACGCAAAAGTTCAAGTCTGGCGTCTATCAGCTGCTGGCGCCATTTCTGACCAGCGGCTCAGGACTGAAAAAACAGATTACATCCGTGAGCACCGGGTTGAAGTCGCTCGATCAACTAGAGCGTGAGAACTCTGCACTTCAGGTCGAAAATCGGGAGCTGCGTGCGACCAACCAGGGCCTGCGCGATGTAGAGCACGAAGTGAATCGTCTGCGACACGCCCTCAATTATCGGGAGCGCTCGGTCTTCAAGTTGATCGCGGCAGAAATTGTGGCGCGTGATTCTTCCACGTGGTGGCGAACGGTCACGATCAATCGTGGCAAAAGAGATGGCATCCAAATCGATATGCCTGTGGTAACGGCCGAAGGTCTCGTGGGAAAAATCACCACTGTAAGCGACAACATCTCGGTTGTTTTGTTGGCCTCCGATGAAAACTGCCGGGTCGCGGCCTCGGTAGAAGGAAGCCGGGAGCAGGGGATCGTTTCCGGCGAGCGGGTGACCACCGGATTGAGTCCGTTTTTGGACCTGAATTTCCTAACGAAACAGGCTGACCTGAAGCCCGGCCAGAAAGTTTATACATCGGGAGTAGGCGGCGTTTTCCCGTCCGGTTTGCTGATCGGCGCGGTAAAAAGTTTTCGTGTTCGGGAGTTGGATGGACAAGCACAACTGACACCAGCGGTCGATCTCTCTCATTTGGAGGATGTGTTCGTAGTGACAGGCCGAAGATGATCTTCTTTTTTCTTCTGTTGGTGTTGGTGCTGGCGGCGCAGATTGCCGAGCTTTTCATTCCGGCGCTGCCGTGGCTCTACAACGCCCATGTCTATATCGTGCCCGTTATTGTTTTCTATGGGGCAATGGCCTTGCCATTTCCGCTCATGCTCGCGCTTGCGTTATACGCAGGAATTTTGCTGGACGCGCTTACCGTGCAGGTGATCGCTGGAAAGGTTGAAATCTCAACTGGATCGTCGATACTGCTTTACGGTGTGCTGGCAGGAATAATGCACGGCCTGAGACCGCTCTTTGCTCGCGGCCGGTGGGAAGTGCATTGCATCCTGAGTGGCATTTTCACTTCGTTAATAGTTTTGGCGCAATATCTGATGATTACATTCCGCCGCGGTTCTCTTGTTTTTACCCGTGAGATTTGGTGGCAAATCGGGGGGCCCGGTCTCATTGCCATGGCAGTGGCGCCAATCCTGTTCTGGCTTCTGCAATGGATGGGACGGATGACGGTTTATTCATATGGTCCCGAAAGGGGGCGACTCGAATGAAAAGAAGCCGTTTGACTTCGCGTATTCGGATTCAATTTCTAGGCTTACTGATGTTGCTGGGCATGGGCACTCTCGGCCTCAAGCTTTGGTGGATACAGGTGGCGCATGGCGCGGAATGGACTGCCCAGCTTCGCGGCAGTTCCCAAGCCACTGTGCGCATCCCCTCGGTGCGCGGCGAGATCAAAGATCGCAACGGCGTGACCCTTGTCCAAAACCGCGCCAGTTATGAGGTGGATTTTTATTTGCCAGAAATGGTCAAAGGTTATCGCGAACGCTTTGGTTCACCGCCCCTGACCGAGTATCGAGCGATTATCAACGGCATGCCGAAAGATCAGAAGGAGCCCGACATCATCAAGATTGTTAATGGCGGCATCGTCCCGCGTCTTAACCAGCTTGATCTGGCGCGCGACTACAACGCCGGCAAGTTGGAGCGGCACTATCGCAACGATACCGAGGTCCCGTTCTCGTACATCAAAGACATCGACTTTCCGACAATGGCGAAGTTTTCAGAGCACGATGTCGGACTACCGGGAGTGGACATCGCGATCAAACCGGTGCGCTCTTATGTTTACGGCGCGCTAGCGGCGCATCTTCTGGGTTATGTCGGCATGCCTAACGACATCGATAAGGAGGAAGCAGGCAAGTTCACCTTCTATCAGCAGGATATGGAAGGAAAATCCAACATCGAAAAATCGATGGACGAATACCTGCGCGGCAAACCTGGCGTGCGTTATTTGCGCAAGAACGCCAAGGGGACGATCGAGGGTGTGCTTCACGAAGATCCCCCGCAACAAGGCGCCAACGTTTTCCTGACCATCGATGCGCGCATTCAGTCGATAGCAGAGGAAGCGCTGCGTGCCGTGAGCCGGGCCGGAGCGGTCGTAGTCGACCCAAACAACGGCAACATTTTGGCGATGGCGTCTGTTCCATCGTTCGATCCGAATACTTTTATTCCGAGCATCAAAGCGAAGGATTGGAAAGCGCTGCAGAAAGACGAGGGCGATCCGTTGGTCGCCCGCGCGATTAGCTGCCTACCGCCTGGCTCGACATTCAAGCTAATCACGGCACTCGCCGGCCTGCGGGGCACAAAAAATCTCGCGGGCGCCAAGTACAGCTGCGGTGGCGGTGTGAGTTACGGCGATCACTTTTTCCGATGTTGGGTAGCCGAAAAACATTATACGCATGGCACCATCGGACTCGCCGATGCGCTCAAAGTGTCGTGTGACTCATTTTTCTATCAGTACGGTAACGCAGCCAGTATTCAGTCGATCGACGCTGTCGGAAAGATGTTGGGAATTGGTGAAGAGTCGGGTCTGCAACTAACGGGCGAACAAACGGGCAATATGCCCGGGCCGGAGTGGATGCAAATCCATCATCCTCAAGAGAGATGGTCACAAGCTCAGACTGCCAATGTTTCAATCGGCCAGGGATACACACTTGTTTCGCCACTTCAGTTGGCAATGGCCTATGCGGCGATTGCAAACGGCGGCGTGTGCTATTACCCCCGCCTAGTTGATAGAGTTTTGAAACAAGACGGCTCGCCTGTGCTTGACGAGCACGGCAACGTCGCCGTGCCTCAGACCCCGCGAGTGCGAACGGACTTACGCCAGGAAATCTCACCTGACAAAATCGACCTTGTGCGCAAAGGCCTTTGGAAAGTTGTTAACGAAGACGGCGGCACTGGTGGCAGAGCGCGTTTGAAAGATTGGGTGGTGGCGGGGAAGACTGGCACTGCGCAGGCCACCGAGCGTGGACAAGAGGAAAACGTGGCGTGGTTTGCGTGTTTCGCGCCATTTGACCACCCGAAGTTTGTGGTCGCAGTGATGGTGCAGGGCGCCTCTGGGCACGGCGGCGAAGTCGCTGGCCCAATCGCCGACAGAATCTTGGAGCGCTCGCTCGCGCTGGATGAGGGCAAATTCGACATGCAGGTGGCCTGGCTCCCGCCGGCGCATCACTCCAATCCACTTCAATTGATCAAGGCGGTGTCTTATCATGACAAAGGCGGGAATCTCGGAAGCGAGGACGAAGAAGATGCCCCCGAGTCGCAAAATGCCACGGCGCAGATGGCAAGCTCGGACGCCTCGCCTGATGTCGAACCGGAAGCAGATTCTCAAGGGCAAGTGCGGCGGCGAGGGAGTGCTCCTGTGGCCCGAGCGCTCCCGGCTGCGCCACCAGCCCCCCGCAACTTCTTTCAACGGCTCTTTGGAGTACACCCGCGATCGGCACCTGCACCGGCGCCCCCGCCGCCTAGCCGCCGACGCGGACCAACACAATGAATCCCCGGTCAGAATCACTGCGGCAGGACACAATCGGCAGTTTGCTTATGACCACTCAACTACTTCAATTTTATGATAGAGAAGGTAAGAAAAATTTTGGGGCTTCGCTCTCGCAAAACAGGGAACAAGCTCATACTCAGTGTAGAAAAACTCGAGTCTCGCGTCGCGTTGCTCGAGAATGGCCGGCTGGAGGAATACAGCGTCGAGCGTAAGAGCTCGCGAAACATCGTCGGCAGCATTTACAAGGGCAAAGTCAAAAACATCGAGATGGGCCTGAAGGCGATGTTTGTTGACATCGGCTTCGAAAAAAACGCATTCCTTCATTTTTGGGATGCGATTCCTGCTGCGCTTGACAGCGGCATTGAAGAAATCGATCGGCGCACCAACAAGCGGCCCCGAAAACGGATCACCGTAAAAGACATACCGAGCATCTATCCAGTGGGCTCGGATGTAATCGTGCAGGTCACCAAAGGGCCGATCGGCACGAAGGGACCGAGGGTGACAACCAATCTCAGTTTTGCTGGGCGCTACCTGGTTCTGATGCCGTTTAGTGATCGCAGCGGTATCTCTCGAAAAATCGAGAACCCCAAAGAACGCGAGCGACTACGCAAGGTTGTGCGTGAGCTGGACATGCCCGAAGGGGTCGGCGTCATCATTCGCACTGTAGGCGAAGGCCAGCGCGCCAGATACTTCGTGCGCGACTTGCGTTTTCTTCTCGATCAATGGGCCAAAGTCGAGCAAGCCATTCGCGAGAATTCGGCCCCTTGCCGCCTTTTTGAGGAGCCTGACCTGGTTGAGCGAACCGTGCGCGATTTTCTGACCGAAGAAATCGAGGAGGTCGTTTGCGATGATCGCGCGTCAACGGAGCGGATGAGCGAAATGATTGGCCAGATTTCCCGGCGCGCGCGGAATCGGGTCCATTTTTACGACGGCGCGGCGCCAATTTTCGAGACCTACGGCGTGCAAAAACAAATTGACGACGCTTTTCACCGGCAAGTTTGGTTGAAATGTGGCGGTTACATTGTGATCGACGAGACTGAAGCGCTGGTAGCGATTGATGTTAATACAGGCCGCAACAAAGGCGGGCGCGATGTGGAGAAAACAATTTTGCAGACGAACCTGGAGGCGGCAGATGAAATCGCCCGTCAGCTCCGGTTACGCAATATCGGTGGCTTGATCATAAGCGATTTCATCGATATGAAGAGCCGTAAAGATCAGCAGGCAGTTTACAGCTTGATGAAGGAACGGCTCAACCGCGATAAAGCCAGGACCCATGTGCTTCCCATTTCACAGCTTGGCCTGATGGAAATGACTCGCCAACGGGCACAGGAAAGCCTGAGCGAGAGCATTTACCAGAATTGCCCTTACTGCGGCGGACGCGGCGTTGTGAAAACGTCCATGACTACAAGCGTGGAATTGCACCGGACTCTCAACACCGTCATGCGCAAATACCAGGACAGCATTCACGAATTCCGGGTCATTCTGAACCCCGACGTGTTGAAACGATTGAAGGAGGAAGATGAAGAACTACTGGTGGAGCTGGAGCGCCGGTACGCAGGTCGCCTAATGTTTCGTGGCGACCCGACGTTTCACCATGAGAAGTTTCTCATTACGGACGCGAATACGGGGTCGGAACTGAAACCCTAGGGTGGTTTCAGCAGGTGTCAGAAAAAGCTTGCAATCTTTGTCCGCCCGGCTCAGACTCGGTGCATCCAGACAAGGAGCGAAATTCGTTATTGAACTTTGCGCTCCAAATGTTCGGAGGGTAAAACGAAACTTAACCAAGAGGAGAAATAATGAAAAGACTAGTGTTATGCCTTTTAGGGTTCGGGGTGATCGCTTCGGTTGCTTTTGCCGGAGAGACTTATTCCGGGAAAGAGATGAAACAGGTAGCTGCTCCGCCACCTTGTCCGCAATGGTACGCCGACAGAGAATTTAACATCTCGCTTTGGGGTACCTACATTTTCACAGGAAACAATTGGCAGAATGATCAATACCTCGAAGCCGACCATGCCTGGGGCGGCGGTATCGATGCGAAATACTTCTTCATGCGCTACATCGGCGTGGGGATTGAAGGCTGGGCCGTGAGTGCCAGACGGAGTGTCTTAGATGTCAATGAATTTGAGTCGCCCGGACAGGAGTTTTTCTTCGCCACAAGGAGCAATGAATCGCGCGCCGTTGGCGCCGTTTTAGGCACCTTGACGTTGCGTTACCCGATCCCCTGCACCCGCTTTTCGCCCTACATTTTTGGCGGAGGCGGTGCGATCTTCGGCGGGGGCGAAAGAGATACGTTTACGGATAGTGAAAGTCCCGACGTTCTGACTAATTTTCACTCCGACAGTGAAACGCGGGCAATCGGCCAAGTCGGTGGCGGCATGGAAGTCCGTTTGACCCCACATATCGGCTGGGTTAGTGACTTCAGCTGGAATTTTGTGGACGGGTCCCATAACAACTTTGGCATGGCCCGCACCGGCGTGAATTTCGCCTTCTAAGCAGCAGCAATAACATTTGCTACAGCGGCGTCCGCAATAACGGACGCCGCTTTTTTTTGTACGTGCAGGACAGGGAGCCGAACACTCAATAGGTTCTCCAACCCTTTGCGATCGGCATTTGCGAAGGCCGGTATGCGCACGAAATTATCCTGATGTCGTTCGTCGAAACCCTGGACAATTTGGCTTTGAGGAAGTCGGAGCTCGTTCAACGTTTCGAGCAGCTGATCGCCCCGAAATCCGATCGGGAACTCGAAGCGATGGCGCAGACTTCGCGCTCGCTGACTCTGCAAAATTTTGGACGTACGATGCGGCTGTTCGCGCCGCTCTATCTTTCCAACGAATGCATCAACAATTGTCGGTATTGCGGTTTCTCGCGCGATAATCCAATCCTTCGTGTCACGCTCGACGTGGATGAAGTGGTCGCCGAGGCGCAGCATCTCGCGGGTCAGGGGTTTCGGCAGATCCTTCTCGTCGCGGGCGAGCATCCAAAATTTGTGAGCCGCGACTACTTGGCTGAATGCGTGCGCGCTCTCGCTGCGGATTTTTCGTCGGTTTCCATCGAGGTGGGCCCGATGGAAACTGAGGATTACGCGCCGATTGTCGACGCCGGCACGGAAGGGCTCGTGGTTTATCAGGAGACCTACAATCGAGAAAACTATGCAGAAATGCACACCGCCGGTCCGAAACGCGATTTTAATTTTCGACTCGATTGCGCAGAGCGCGGATACGCGGCCGGTTTTCGACGGCTCGGCATCGGCGCGCTGATCGGTCTATCGCGCTGGCAGGACGAAGCCACGGCGCTCGCAGCGCATTTGGAACACTTATTTAAGCACTGCTGGCAGGCACAAATCACTGTGAGTTTGCCGCGGTTGCGTCCCGCCGCCGGGGGATTTCGTCCGCTCTTCTCGATGACCGATCGCGAGTTGGCGCAGTTGGTTTGCGCGTTGCGCATTACGTTCCCGCAACTTGGCATCGTGCTGAGCACGCGCGAGCCCGCGCAGCTGCGTGATTCACTGGCTTTAATCGGCGTAACAATGATGAGCGCCGGCAGTCATACCGAACCCGGCGGCTACACTCGGCAAGGCCGCGACCATTTGCATCGCACCGTGCGCGGTCGCATCGTCGCGCCCGAATACCAGCATGGAGAAGATCAACTGGCCACCGGCCAATTCGAGATCAGCGACGAACGATCCGCTGCCGAAATCGCCGGCGTCTTGCGCCGTCGTGGGCTAGAACCGGTCTGGAAAGATTGGGACCAGGCATTTTGTGCAACCACGAATGGGCACGAATGAACACGAATGTTGAAGAGGAATGATGAATAACCAATGTTTCGCGCGCGCCGAGCGCTTTGGAGTGCGGCGGCTTGACACCGCTTCACCGCTGCACCGCTTCAACGCTTCAACCCGGCGAAGCCCATGACAATCTCGCTCAATGGCGAAACTGTGAATAGCCACGAAGCCAAAACGGTCGCGGAGCTAATAGACCGTTATCAATTGCCACCCCAATCGATTCTGGTGGAGCACAACGGCCTCGCCGTGCATCGACACGAATGGTCAGAGCGATCATTGTCCGAGGGCGACCGCATCGAATTCATCCGCGTCGTCGCGGGTGGCTGAGAATAAATTATTCTGCGCTTTTCACCACGACGCGCATGCCGTCGGTTTGGATGACAGTGACTGGCGTTTGTGGCGCGATGAATTCGCCTTCGGTGACAACATCGACTACGTGATCGGCGAAACGCGCTTTGCCGCTCGGCCGCAAAACGGTGACCGCAATGCCTTGCATCCCGGGGGCAAGAGCGAGCGCAGTCGCGAATTGCCGCGGCGCACCGGCGAGCGACGGGCCGGGCGGGTTAGAATCGATCAAGGCAAATCGCCGGTAAAAGCTCGTGCGCGGCAGGTAGCGCGCGAGGAGCGCGATGATGATGAATGATCCAACAATCGCAATGAACATGTTAAGCAATGGCATCGCGAGCATTTTGCCGGTTGGGAAAAAGTTTTGCCCCGGATAACGATCGATCATTGTCCAGAGTAACGACGCCAAGATGAGGAATACGCCGACGACACCGAAAACGATTGTGCTGTGCGCGAAAAAGAGAATCTCAATCAACACGAGAACCATTCCGAGGACGAACAGCGCGACAACTTCCCAGCCGGCGAGCCCAGCCAGGTAATGCCCAAGGAAGAAGAGTGCGAAACAAATCGCAGAGATAATTCCGGGCCACGTCACACCCGGAATCTTGAATTCCAAATACGCGCCGAGGATTCCACCCAGCAGAAGCAAAGGCGCGAGCGCGGTGATCCGAAACGCGATTTGCTCGAAGCCGGTAGGTTCGACAGTGGCGATATTGCCCTTGAGTCCGGCTTTTTTGGTTAGATCGGCAATGGAATCGACAATGCCTTCCGCGAGCAACGGTTTGTCATTGATCCGTTCAGTCGCTTCCTGAGCATTCAGAGTCAGGATCGCTCCCTTGGGATGAACAACGCGGTCGCCGATTTCCACTTCCTTGTCTTTGTTCATGAACGCCTCGGCGACGTCACCCGTTGAAAGGATCGGAGCGCCGGCGCCAATTGCGCTGACCGGCGCCATGTAAATGTGTTGCGTTGCGATGGCGATTAGCGCGCCGGCAGAACCGGCGTTTGTGTTGATGAACGTGTAAGTGGGGATTTTCGTTTGATTGAGCGCGTTCACAATATCGGCCGCGGCATCCAATCGCCCGCCCCACGTGTTCATCTCGAAAATAATCGCAGAGGCTTCGTCGCTCTCGGCTGTTTTGACTGCGCGGCGCAAGAACGCCAGCAGAGAGGGCGCGACTTCGCCGTGCAACGGCACAACGACAACGTCGCCTTTGTGGATGACCTCGCGCGCGTGACCGGTTGCGGGTATGAGCGGCAAGATCGCTGCCCAAACCGCGGTGATCCGCATTGTCATTCCGAGCGTAGCAAAGCGAAGTCGAGGAATCCCGTGGCGACACCTTAAAGTAAAGCAGCGGGGTCCCTCGACTTCGCTTGGGATGGCCGGCGAATTACTTTTCCTCCATTTGAAACGGTGCCGCACTGCGTAAGTTTGGCATCGCTTCCAAATGCAAACGAGGCAAAAATAATCAGGCGCGCATGGGAACGATTCCTTCGGAGACAATCGAGCAAATCGCCGCCGCGAACGACATCGTCGAAGTAATCGGCTCGTATTTTCCGCTCAAACGCGCGGGAGTAAATTTTAAGGCGCTCTGTCCGTTTCATCAGGAGAAAACGCCGTCGTTCACGGTGAGCCCGAGCCGGCAGACATTTCATTGTTTCGGTTGTGGTGCAGGTGGGAGCGTCTTTCGGTTCGTGATGGATTACGAGCATACAGATTTTCCGTCAGCTGTGCGCAAACTTGCTGCGCGAGTCGGCATCACGGTGGTGGAGAAGCGTGGCGCGGCGGATGAAGATCGACAGCACGAGACGCGCCGGACGCTGTTGAAACTTCATGGTGAAGCTGCGGAATGGTTCCATGAAAATTTAATCAAGAGAGAGGTCGGCGAACCGGCACGACAATACCTCAAACAGCGCGGCATCACGGCGGAAATCGCCAAGCGCTGGCAACTCGGCTACGCGCCTGACGAGTGGGGCGCATTCGGGAGTTGGGCGCGCGCACGCGGCTACGATGCGCGCGACCTGATTACGAGCGGCCTGGTCAAGACCAAGGACGAAACCGACTCCGACCAAAATCAAACCTCAAACCTCAAACCTCAAACCTCATATGATCGTTTTCGCGGGCGCATCATGTTCCCAATACACAACGACGTGGGCGAAGTGATCGCATTCAGCGGACGGCTCCTGCGAGATGAAGAGGGCGCAGCGAAATATTTGAACTCGCCCGAGACGCCGCTTTTCCGGAAAGGCAACGTGCTTTTTGGACTGCACAAATCCAAACGGGCGTTGATCGAGGCCAGCTGTGCGATCGTGTGTGAAGGACAAATCGATTTAATCAGTTTGTTTGAAGCGGGAATCACGAACGTCGTCGCGCCGCAGGGCACAGCCTTTACGGAAAATCAGGCCCGAATCCTGAAGCGCTACGTGGACGAAGTAGTTCTGTGCTTCGATTCAGATGCGGCCGGTGCCAAAGCCGCCGAGCGTTCTCTCGATGCGTTGTTGCAAAACGATTTGATCGTGCGCGTAGTGGAGCTGCCGCCAGGCGAAGATCCCGATTCCCTTGTTCGTCGGGAGGGGAAAGAGGAATACGAAAACCGCATCGCAGGTGCGCGAGATTTTTTTGATTATTGGATCGAGCGTGAGATGGGGGCGGCGGACGTGAGCTCTCTCGGTGCGAAATTACAGGTCGCGCGCAGACTGGCTGAAACTGTCTCGCGGGTGCACGATCCGCTCATGCGCGGGGAGGTAGTGAACAAGGCGTCCGCGCGGCTCGGTGTCTCTCCCGCGGATTTTGGAACACTCCTCTCGACAAAGCCTCGCGGAACCGCTTTCTCGGAGACGCCATTGTCTGGGCGTGCTCGGGCGGCGCCAGCGCCGCGACACGACATTGCGATGCTTTGCCTTGTGGCGTTGCGCGATGGGCCGGCACGAAATTTTCTTCTCGCACGAAATTGGCGCGAGACTCTCGAGCAAGTCCCGGACGCGGAAATTCTCATCCGCATTCTTCAAAGTGAACTGCATCCTGATGATCCTGCATCGCTGAGCGCTTTCATGGCCACGCTGTCCCCCGCGGAAGAGGCGCTCGTTTCAGCATGGCTGCTGCAAAAAGTACCCGCCGCCGCGGAAACGATGGTTGAGAAATGGTGGCTTGGCATTCGCCATGCCGTGCTGAGGCGCCGGCTGGCCGCCGCACAGAACCGCATAAAACTTCCGGAACTAAGCACCGGGGACATCGTAAATTTGCAGAAACAAATTCTTGACCTGCAGGAACAGCTCCACGAGCTTTCGCAGCCCGTCGGCGCGGCCGACAATTAGGTGTCGATCAATTGTCGTGCGGCAGGTCGAAGGTCTTAGTCAATCCGTAACCACACTATCTTGGCCAGGCATTCGAAACGAAGGGGAGGCAGGCGACAATCGTCGGCGCAACGTCTTAATCGAAGCCATCGTCGCCGCAGCGTACCAAGACGGTCTTTCGCCCTTCGAAAGAATCGCAAAAAGCCGGGAATCGCTACGCTCAAAACCAAGCGCATCAGGCCCAGTTCGACGCGGAGTAATAACGGATCGCTGCCTGAACGAGCGGGGCAGTTGTCGGCCGCTGATTTATTTTCGACTATTGAAGTCCAGAATCGCATTCGTGAACTGATCAAGCTGGCAAAAGAACAAGGCTACCTGACATTTGATGATCTAAACGAGGCCTTACCTGAGGGAGTCACCGACGCTGATGAACTGGATCTTATCCTTACGCGGCTGCGCCGTTTGGAGATCGACATTATTGAAGCGTCGGAGGTGGATCGCTACAAGGATGGTAAGAAAGACGCCGACGAGGAGGAAGAAGAGGAAGAGCGACCAGAAACCAAGGTTGATATTCTGGACGACCCGGTGCGGATGTATCTCAAGCAGATGGGCCAGGTGCCGCTCCTGAGCCGGGAACAGGAAGTCGAAATATCCAAACGGATCGAAGAAGCCGAGGGGATGGTGCAAAAGCACATTAGTCGCTTTGGCTTCGTTGCGCGCGCCCATCTGGACCTTGCCCAAAAGCTGCTCGAGGGCCGGGAACGATTTGACCGAGTGATTCTCGACAAAAAAATCGAGAGCCGGGAAAGATATATAAAGAACCTCCCGCGTCTTTGCAGACAGGTGGAACAATTAAGCGCCTCGATTAGCCGGCAATTTTGCGATCTTATGCGCAACTCTTCGAAGAAACGTTCCCAAAAGTTCAGGGCCTTGCAAAGAACCATGAGTTCGCTGCAGCGGATTTATCCGCATTTTTTTCTCAAGCAGAGGGTCACGGAGGAATTTGTGCACCTGGCGGACGACGCGCATCACACGTCGCTTTACCTTCAAACCGAGATTGCCAAAAATCCTCGCAGTCAAAAAAGGCGGCTGCAACTTCAGAACAAGATGCGCGAGTTAGAAAAGGGCCTTTGGTTTTCGCTTTCTGACTATGCAGAAGAGTATCGGACACTGAAGGGCTGGTTGCGTCAGGCGTTCAAGGCCAAAACCGAAATGGTTGAAGCCAATCTCCGTCTGGTTATTTCCATCGCAAAAAAGTATACCAATCGCGGCCTGTCGTTTCTCGACCTGATCCAGGAAGGGAATATGGGATTAATGAAGGCGGTCGAGAAATTCGAATATCGGCGGGGCTACAAATTTTCCACTTACGCGACGTGGTGGATTCGGCAAGCCATCACCCGCTCCATCGCCGACCAGGCTCGCACGATTCGAATTCCCGTGCACATGATTGAGACCATTAACAAGCTCATGCGTGTACAAAAACAGCTGGTGCAGGAATACGGGCGAGAACCGTCGCCTGAAGAAGTCGCGGAAGAAGTGCTCCTGCCAGTGGATCGTGTTCGCGCAGTGCTGAAGATGGCCCAGCAACCAATCTCGCTCCAGTCCCCGGTAGGCGAGAGCGAAGAAACAAATTTCGGCGACTTCATCGAGGACAGAGGCGCGGAAAATCCGAGCGATATGACGGCCATTGCCTTACTGAAGGAAAAAATCAAGGACGTGCTGGAGACGTTGACCGATCGAGAGCGACAAGTGCTCGAACAACGATTTGGGCTGGTCGACGGATACAGCCGAACCTTGGAAGAAGTAGGCCGGCAGTTCCAAGTTACTCGCGAGCGCATTCGCCAGATTGAAGCAAAGGCGTTGCGCAAAATGCGGCATCCAACCCGTATTCGACAACTGGAGGGATTCCTGGAAGCGCCCGGCTTGTAAATATCGATGTTGTCACCCATTCGAGCGCAACTTCCACCTCTGTAAATAGTTCAATTGACTGGAGACTATGGAACGTCAAGATGACAACGAGTTGTGGGATATTTTGGGCCGCGCTCCCGAGCCCACGCTCTCGCCATTCTTCGCCCGGAATGTGCTGAGAAAGATCCGCCAGGAAGCGACCGGTTTCGGCCGGGCGCGGTACTGGTTTAGCCTGCGAAGACTTGTTGCAGCATCCGCTGTGGCAGTCGTCGTGGTCGGCATGGCTATCGCCACGCATCATCCAGTCTCACAGAGAGCGTCTGCAAATGATTCAGACGTGGTGGCTAAAATCGATCCACAGGATTATGACGTCGTGGCTGATCTGGATGAATTGATCGCCTGGGATGAAAACACTGTGTGGGAAGAAAAGCCGACTTTGTAAATTAGCCGTTGCTCTGTCGGTTTTCGCTTTATCCTGCGCTGCCGCGCAAGGGCAACCGCAAGGACAACCACATCGACCCATGGGTCGGCCAGCCAGCGGAGCTCCTCACGGCCCGCCATCAGGCTCGAGCATACGCGAGCGGTGGCAGGCACTTCCTCCAGAAGCTCGGCAAAATTTCCAGCGCAACGCCGAGCGCTGGATGCGGATGAGTCCGGAGGAGCGCAACGTCATGCGGCAGCGAGAGAATCTGCGCCGTGAGACCATCAAACGGGAGACTGAAGCGGCGGTTCGGGACTCCGGCCTCCATCTGAGTCCTCAGGAACGCGCTCAATTCGAATCCCGCTACATTCAGGAACGCCGAAAAGTGGAACAAACTCTGCGACAGCAAATCGAAGCGGAACGGCAAAAAGAACTTCCGTCGCTAATTCAGCAATTGAAAAAAGAGTTCCAAATTGATCAGCCTGCCAGGACCCCCGCGACCAAGGCGGCGGAGTCGCCTAATTCAAAAAGGTAGATCTTCTTTTGCGCATTGCCTGACGGGAAAGGGATTTCGCCCCTAAAGAAATGTTGCTGGCTCGAAATTGCTTTCGAGCCAGCTCAGTCTGGATCCGGATTTTAGATCCTACGTCACCTTAGTACCGGTGATAGTGATGGTGACGATGGTGGCGGTAATAATACCGGTGCCCGCCGTACCAATAGTAAGGCCGGTAGTAGCTATAGTACGG
>Ga0209156_10001612_pt1 | contig 18232 bp, 12 predicted proteins | sample GraSoiAngelo_124_FD_185881 | JGI IMG/M metagenome (GOLD analysis project Ga0209156, IMG submission 185881) | Grasslands soil microbial communities from the Angelo Coastal Reserve, California, USA - 14_0927_05_20cm (SPAdes) (version 2) | ecosystem: Environmental > Terrestrial > Soil > Grasslands...
TGGTGCTGAACGGCGTCGAACCGTCGCGCGTTCCGGCTCCGCTGCCCGTGGTGAAGGGACAACTCACGGCCGGCCGGTAGTCATGGAACGGGCCGCGGTGAAAACGCCGCGGTCCGTGCAAAACGTCGTGAAGGCGGCAAGCGGAGCCTGCAGGTGGCTCCGCCAGGGGATGGGTTCAAGGCGGGGGAGGGGAATGCCGCAGTTCTCGGGACATTGGTACAGCGGTCGGGCCGCGCGTCTGTGCGCCATCGAAGGCGGGCTCGTCTCGCTCGCGCTCTGGACGACGGGACGCCACGCATCGACCGGGCGGGGATTGACCGCCCTCATCGCGGCGGCGGCCTGTGTGCCGGCGGCGCTGTACCTCGCCGATCTCTACGACCCGCAGGTGATGCGCAACGACCGCAACCGCGGCAGCGCCACCCTGCGGGCGCTCGGCTTCGCGGCGCTGTGCGCGGCGATCATCGGACTGTTCGGCGGCGGTAACGTCCCTCGCGGCGCGCTCCTCTGGACGTTCGGAGTGGCGAGCCTGGGAGTCCTGCTCGCAAGGGCCGCGCTGGTCGCCCGGGCCGACGAGGAAGGTCACAGCCGGGTCCTGGTGGTCGGCTCCGGCAGGCGGGCCGACGAGATCGCCCGCCTCATCCGCCTCGACGCTTTCGGCGAGCACGAGGTCGCCGGGGTGCTCGACCCACGCCTCGATCTCGCCGCGTCGCAGCCATCCGAGCAGAGCATGCGCGCGGCCGCCGGCGGCGTGATGGAGAACGAGCCCCTGGTCGCGGCGCCGCCGCAAGTAGTGGTCGCCGCCGCCAACGATGCTCCGCCGCCGAAGGAAGTCGCGCTCGCACCCACGCCTTCCGTCGTCGCGGGCAGCCAGCTCATCGTGAAGCCCGCCTCTGCCTCGGTAGAGGCCTCGGTCGCGGCGCTGCCCTCGCCGATGCGCGCGGAACCGCCGTCGGAGAGCGGCCCGCTCGCTCCCGTCGTAACGCTGCCTTCCGTCGCCTCGGCCCAGTCTCTCGCGGTCCCGGCCCGCAGCCTGCCCGAGGTGGTCCGGCAGCTTCGCGTCGACACCGTGGTCATCGCGACCGAGGAGCAGGCAGACCCGTTGCCGGTGGACGAGCTCATCCGCCTCCGTCTCGACGGCGTCACGGTCCTGCCCGCGCAGCGCTTCGCCGAGCGCGTCTTGCGCCGGGTCCCGCTTTCGCTCTTGCGTCCGACCGATCTCGCCATCGGCGAGGGCCTGACTTCGCCGGTGCGCGCCGCCGCGAAGCGCCTCTTCGACCTCTTCATGAGCTCGATCCTGCTCGTCTGCGCCTCGCCGGTCCTGGCTTTCCTGGCGGTCCTCATCAAGCTCGACAGCGAGGGCCCGGTCTTCTATTCGCAGGAGCGCACCGGCCGCGGTGGAAAGCCGTACAGGGTCCACAAGCTCCGCACCATGCGCAAGGACGCGGAGAGGCTCTCCGGTCCCGTGTGGGCTTCGCAGAAGGACCCGCGCGTCACCCGCATCGGGGCGTTCCTCCGCAAGACCCGCCTCGACGAGATTCCCCAGGCCTTCGCCGTCTTCCGCGGCGACATGAGCTTCGTCGGTCCGCGCCCCGAGCGTCCTTTCTTCGTCGACCAGCTCAAGGCGGAGATCCCGTTCTTCGGCCTGCGCGAGGCGGTTAAGCCGGGCATCACCGGATGGGCGCAGATCCGCTACCCGTACGGGTCTTCCGTCGAAGATGCGAAGAACAAGCTCGAGTACGACCTCTACTACGCGCTGCACCAGTCGCTCTTCCTCGACCTCGCCATCTGCTTCCACACGGCGAAGACCGTGCTCTTCGGGCGCGGCGCGCGCTGAGGGGATCACGCCATGTCCACCGCGAGGGCGGAGAAGACTCCCCAGCAGGATCAGCCGCTCGCCGTCGAGGTGCTCGAAGGCCGCGACGCCTTCAACGCCTTGGAGCGTGAGTGGAACGCTGCGCTCGCCAGGGGGCCGCGCGACGAGCCCATGCTGCGCCACGAATGGATGCGCGCGTGGATCGAGAATTTCGCGCCCGGCGCGACTCTCAAGACCTTCGTGGCGCGGACCGGCAAGGAGATCCACACCGCCGTCCCGCTCCTCGAGAGCCGCGACCGCGACGCCGACACTTGCTTCGTGCCGCTCACCACCTGGGCGTTGCCGGTCAACGATCATTCGCTGCGCGGTGGGATCCTCCTCGGTGCACGCGCCAAGGAAGCGCTGCCTCTCGTCTTCGAGAGCATCGTCGCTGCACCCGGTTGGGATCGCCTCCGGCTCCGCGACATGCCGCACGGCGCAGCGGAATGGACGGTGCGCGACCTCGCCGAGCGGGACGGCTTCCGGTGCGGAATCTGGACCTCGCTCTCGTCGCCCTACCGGGTCCTTCCGGAGCTGCCGAAGCCGATGCTGGTGGCGAACGGCGGCAAGAAGCAGAAAGGCGCCCAGGCGCCGCAGAGCCGCTACGACCTGGTCGAGGCGAGCCTCGATTCCAAGTTCCGCCAGAACCTCCGCCGCCGCAAGCGCCGGCTCGCCGAGCAGGGCGAGACCCGGTACGTGCTCCTGGACGGCAAGGACGCCAAGGCGCTCGACGTCGCGCTCGCGGACTTCTTCACCATCGAGGCCTCGGGCTGGAAGGGACGGGATGGCACCGCCATCGCGCAGCGGCCCGAGTTGGTTGGCTTCTACACACAGATCGCGCGCGACGCGGCCAAGCGCGGCGCGCTGGCGCTCGGGTTCCTCGAGCACAAGGGCATCCGCATCGCGGCCCACCTTTCCCTGGTGCACAACGCGAAGCATTACCTCGTAAAGCTCGGTTACGACGAGTCGTTCCACGAGTTCTCGCCGGGCCAGCAGCTCACCAGCGAGGCCATTCGCGACTCGTGCGACCGCGGACTGTCCGAATTCGACTTCCTCGGACCCGACATGGAGTGGAAGCGGGACTGGGAGCCGGCCTTGAGGACGCACAGCTGGCTGACCATCTTCCGTCCAACCGGGAAAGCGAAGCTGGTTCATGAAGCCAGGTTCGTGATGTGGCCGGTGGCACGCGCTGCGGCCCGCGAGGTCGCGGCACGCGTTCGTTCGTTGCGTTCGTTGCAGGGGGGATGACTTGGCGGACCTGGCGCGCAGGATGTGGGTCGCGGAGGGCAAGGGCGAACGTGCCCCGGTGCCCCGGCGCACCGTGCCGTGCATGCAAACGGCCTGGCCGCACATGCTGGTGCCGCGGCCGGCGGCGGCGTCGAAGCTCGTCTTCCCCTTCGATCAGATGGGAGTCCGCTACCGGTACTTCGCCCGCAATGCCGTGTGGGACGCGGTGCACCTCCTCGATCTGGTCGGCAAGACGGTGCTCATGCCGGCCTACCACCACGGCGTGGAGCTCGAGACGCTCCTCGCGGCCGGGGTGAAGCCGCTCTTCTACCGGGTCGACGCCCAGATGCGCTGCGACTTCGCCGACGCGAAAAAGCGCGCCGCCGGCGCGAGCGTGTCCGCCCTCTACGTCATCCATTACGCCGGCTTTCCGCAGGACATGGCGGAGGCGCGCAAGCTCGCCGACGGGATGGGCGTTCCGCTCATCGAAGACTGCGCGCTCGCGCTCCTCTCGCGCGATGGCCGCGATCCGCTCGGCGCGACCGGCGACGTCTCCGTCTTCTGCCTCTACAAGACGCTTCCGGTCCCGAACGGCGGCCTGCTCCTCGTGCGCGGGCAGTTGCGCAGCCAGCTCGACTCGCTGCCGCCCGTCCGCTCGCCCAAGCTGAGCTCCACCGCGATCCACCTCGGCTCGAGCCTGCTCTCGAATCTTGAGCTGCGCGCAGGTCCGGCGGGACGCCGCGCCCGGGAGATGCTCCGGTCCGCGGGGCGCTTCGCCATCCGCAAGGCGAGCGTCGAATTCGTCTCCACCGGCACCCAGCACTTCGACATTGCCGACGTGGACCTCGGCATCAGCTCGCTCAGCCACCTGGTCCTGCGCAACCAGCAGTGGCCAGAGATCGTCGAGCGGCGCCGCCGCAACTACTTCCTGCTCTACGCCATGCTCCGCGACGTCGCGCCGCCGGTGACGGGCGAATTGCGTCCCGGGGTGTGCCCGCTCTTCTATCCGATGCCGATCGCGAACAAGGCGTCCGCCATGGCGCGCCTGCTCGCCCGCGGCGTCGAGACGGTCGACTTCTGGCGCATCCGCCATCCCGCGGTTCGCGAGGGCGAGTTCCCGGAGGTCGACCGGCTGCGCGAGACGGTGCTCGAGCTACCCGTCCACCAGGACCTGACTCCGGCCGACGCCGAGCACGTCGCGACTTGCGTGAGGGAGCTCTGCACGTGAAGGGCACCGCCGCCGCTTCGGTTGTTGCCGCAGAGCCGCAGAGCGGGCTCCGCGCCGAGGTGGTTTCCGACCTCGGTCCCCTCGAGGCCGAGTGGGGCGTGCTCTGCGACGAGGCGCGCGCAGGCAATGTGTTCCTTTCGCCGGAATGGCTCGTGCCGTGGTGGAAGCACTTCGGTTCGGGCCGCGAGATCTGCGCCATCGCCCTGCGCGACGGTGACCGGATGATCGGGTTCTTGCCGCTCTTTCGCGAGAAGGTCCGCGCCGGCGGTCTTGCCATCACGCGCATCGCCTTCCTCGGCGACGGAGCGACGGGATGCGATTACCTCGACGTGCTCGCCACGCCGGGGCGCGAAGTCGAGGTGCGCGAGGCCGCGCTCTCGGCGCTCGGCCAGATCGAGTGGGACCTCTGCGATCTCGACGGCCTCTGGCGGGAGAGTCCGACTGCTCTCTTGCTCGCCCAGCGGTTCCCTTCGGTCCGTCCCGTGGCTGCCAACGCGGCGGGCCTGGCGGGCGCGGACACGGCGGTCGTGCGCGACGCGCGGCTGCGTTTCGTCTGCCCGCACATTCCCCTCGACGGCACCTGGCAGGAGTTCCTCGCCGGCCTCGGGCGCCGGGAGAATCTCCGCCGCCGGGAGAAGTGGCTTTTCCGCCAGCCGGGAGTCTCCATCGAGGTGGCGCGGACGGAAGCGGAAGGGGCGCGGGCGGTCGAGACGTTCCTCGAGTTGCACCGGGCGCGCTGGTCGGTGGAGGGCGGATCGGACGGCCTTTCCGACGAGCGCCACGAGAACTTCCACCGCGAGGCGGTGCAGCGGCTCGCGCGCCGCGGCTGGCTGCGGCTCTACACGCTCCAAGCCGCACGCCGGCCAGTGGCTTCGGTCTACGGGATCGTCCGGGGCAGCACCTTCCTCTACTACCAGTCGGGATACGACCCCGCCTGGGCGCAGAAGAGCGTCGGCCTTGTCTTGCTGGCGCGGACCGTCGAGGACGCCTTCGTGGAGAAGCTGGAAGACTTCGATTTCCTGCGCGGCAACGAGTCCTACAAGGCGCAGTGGGCGCGTGCCGAGCGGTGGACGATCGAGGTGCGGCTCTTCCGCGGCGCGCGGGGACGGGCGGCGCGCGTCGCTGCCACCGCGGCGAAGACCGCGCGCGAAACGGTGAAGGCGGCGATCCCGGAACCGGTGCTCGAGGGTCTGCGCAGGGCGCGCCGGCTTGCGCGGGCGCCGCGAGGCGAAGGCATTTCGGTGATCGAGGCGGGCGAGGCCGCGCTGCGGATCTTGAGCGGCTCGGATCGCGGTGCATGAGCGGGGTGCTGGCGCGAAGGCGCGCCGGTCTCTGCGGGAGCGGGTGATGGACCTGAAGGGCGAAGCGATGAGGATCGTGCGGCGGGCCGCGAAAGGCGCAGCCGCGATGGCTTTCCACTATACGGGCGCCGAGGAGCTGCTCGCGTCGGTCCAGCGGCGCGCGGTGGGTGGCAGGCGCGTCCTCATCCTCAGCTATCACCGGGTGGTGGGGAACTTCGATCTCGAGGCGACGAGGAGCCTGCCGACGCTCAACATCGCGCAGGAAACCTTCAAGAAGCACCTCGAGACCCTCGCCGAGGACTACGACATCGTCGCCCTCGACCGCGCGCTCGAGGTGCTCGACGGCAAATCCCGGCCTTCCAGGGACATCGCCGTCATCACCTTCGACGACGGGTATCGCGACGTCTACGACCACGCCTTTCCCGTGATGCGCGACATGAAGGTGCCGGGCATCGTGTACGTGCCCTCTGCGTTCACCGGGACCAACCGGCGCATCGCCCACGACCGTCTCTGGTCGGCGCTCGTGCGCATGAAGGACCGGAGGCTCGGGCCCGTCTCGGTCGGAGTCCCGGGACGCTTCGAGTCGATGCTCATCGACGCCTGGGAGGGTGCCGAGACGCCGAACAAGGTGCTCGAGAACCTCATCTCCAACAATCCGACGCCGGTGCTCTACGATCTCGCCGCCGTGCTCGAGGACAGGCTCGGTCTCTCCGAGAACGACGGCCCCGCAGGCCAGCTGCCGATGAGCTGGGAGATGCTGCGGGAGATGGGCTCGCACGGAATCGAGACCGGAGCCCACACGGCGGAGCACACCGTTCTCACCAACCAGCCGCTCGACGAGGCGCGCCGCGAAATCGCGCAGTGCAAGAGCGTCCTGGAGAAGGGCGTCGGCCGGCCGGTCCGGCACTTCGCCTACTGCAACGGCTGGTACAGCGCGGGCGTCGCCCAGGCCCTGAAGGGCGAGGGCTTCGTCAGCGCCGCGACCACCGAGGACCTGCCCAACCTCCCCGGAGTCGATCCCTTCGCCCTCAAGCGCAAGGTGCTCTGGGAGAACTCCTCCGCCGGCATCCTCGGCGTCTACTCCAAGGCGGTCACCGCCTGCACGCTGAACGACACCTTGGGAACCCTGGCGCTGACCCGGCCCGTGCTGGGAGCGCGCCCGACGTACTTCGGGACATCGAGCGACCGGGCGCAGAAGAGCGCCACGGCCGCCCACGGATAGCGAGAGGGAATGCACAAGAAAGGCATCATGCGTCAGGCGGGGCCGCTCCTCGTCGCCCGCGGGGCGGCGACGGTGCTCGGCTTCGGGCTCCCGCTGCTCCTCGTCCGGCTGCTCGATCAGACGTCGTTCGGCGTCTACAAGCAGGTGTGGCTGGTCGCGACCAGCGCCTTCCTCATGCTGCAGATGGGGCTCACCGCGAGCCTCTACTACTTCCTTCCACGGCGCGACGGGAACGGCGCCGCCTACCTCACGCAGTCCCTCGCCTCGGTGACGGTATTCGGGGCGCTCGGCGCGTTCGGCGTGTACCTCGCGCGTTTCGCCCTCGCCAGGCATTTCAACACGCCGGAGCTGGCCGGGTACGCGGTCCCGATGGCGCTCCTCGCTTTCACCCTGACCGCCACGACGCCGCTCGAGCCGGCCCTCCTCGCCCGGGGGCAGGTCAAGCTGTCGGCGGCGACGAACTTCGTCTCGGAGATCGTTCGCGTCGTCGCAAGCATCATTCCGCTTCTGCTCGGCTATGGGCTGAAGGGGTTCTTCTGGGCGTACGTCGCGCACGGCGTCTTGCGCTGCATCGCCTGCGTCGTGCTGCTCATCCAGACCGGCGGTCCGCGGATCGACTGGAAGCTGTTCCGAGGCCAGCTCGCGTACGCCTTGCCGTTCGGCGCGGCGATCCTCTTCGAAACGCCGCAGCGGAGCCTCCACCTCTGGGCCGTCGGCGGAACGGTCGGCGCGGCCGCCTTCGCCATCTACTCGCAGGGCTGCTTCCAGATCCCGATCGTGAATCTGCTCTATTCCCCGATCAGCGACGTCCTGCAGGTGCGGCTCAACGAGCCGGGCGGACGCGGCCACGCCGTCCACCTCTTCCACGACGCGAACTTGCGCCTCGCCGTCATCCTCTTGCCCTTCACCGCCTGCATGGTCGCGGCAGGGTCGCTCTTCATCCCGGCCCTCTTCACCCACCAGTACGACGCCAGCATCCCCATCTTCCGGGTGGCCGTCCTCTCCGCGATAATGTCGTCGTTGCCCATCGATGCCACGCTCCGCGCGCTCGGGCAGACCCGTTACATGTTCAACGCCTTCTTCTGGCGCCTCCTCGCCACGGCAGCGTTCGTCCTCGCTGGACTGCACTTCTTCGGGATGCTGGGCGCGATCTCGGGGCACTTGATTGCGGAGGGCGTCGTACGGACGGCGATGCTCGATCGCATCCGCAGGGAGCTCGGGTCGAAGTGGCGCGACATGCTGCCGTGGGCCGAGCTGCGCCACGTGGCCATCGCTTCGCTCGCCGGCTGCGTGCCGGTCGTCGTCATCGCCCGGTACGCGTACTCCGGTGCGAGACCGCTGCTCGCCTTGTTCGCGGCGGGGGCGGCGTACGGCGTCGTCTATCTCGCGATCCTCGCGTTCCATCCCGGGACCGGGACGCCGGTCGATCGGCTCAAGCGGATGCTGTTCGGGGCGCACGACGAGCCGCTGACGGTCGCCGCTCCTGAGCCGGTGCCGGCGCGGGCCGCTTAACGGCGCGATCCCGGGTCGAACCCGGCGAGGTCTTCTGAGCTCAGCCGCGGGATCCCGTGCTGCGCGACCGCGAGCGCACCGCAGAAGTTGCCGAACAGGGCGGCGCGGGGCGGGTCCCAGCCGCGCCAGAGACCCACGGCGAACCCCGCGAGAAAGCAGTCGCCGGCGCCGGTCGGGTCCACTTCGCGCGCCTCGAACGCGGGGACGTGGATCTCGCGGCCGTCCTGGACGAGAACGCAGCCCCGCTCGCCATCGGTGACGATCGCGGCGCAGCGTAGCGACGCGGGGTCGAGCGCGCCGGCCTCGCTGCGGGACAGCTTCAACCAGTCGAGGCGATCGATCTCGCGCCGCAGCGATGGCTCCGGTTGCGCGATGCCAACGCGTCCTTCCGCGTCCACCTGGCGCACGAAGGCCTGGGCGTCGCCCAGCGCGATCTCCGCGAGATCGCGCAGGCGGGCGAGCGTCGCAGGGCCGATCTCGCGTGCGATTCCGAGGGCCATCCCGATGCGGCAGGGAACGTCGCCGAGATCTTCCGGGTCGATGGGTGGCGCTGCCGCGGCCACCCTGCCGGCCCGTTCCGCGCCGCGGTAATCGTCGACGAAGGCGGTGGTCGGGTGGCCGCGGATGACGCGAGGAGGGCGCGGCGCCAGGTCGCCGTAGCGGAAGTCGTCGCCCACCTTGGCCACGACGTGGAAGTCGACGCCGAGGGGCGAGAGCACGGCGGAGGCGTGGGCGGATGCGCCGCCGAGCGCGAGCCGGATGCTGCCGTCCTTGGCGACGATGGTGTCGTGGCAGTAGTGGCCGACCAGCAGGAATTCGCGCGCCGGGAGCATGGGCGGTGGAGAAGTAGGCGTATGTCCTACTTTCGCGCTACATCGGCGAGGAGAACGGCCCTCGGGAGGCCGCCGAGCGGCCGGAATGGCGCCTGATCGGCCTTCGTTTTCTTCTTCATGCGAACGATTACCGCCCTCTTCGCACTCTGCGCGGCCTGCAGCGGATCCTTCGGGGAGCGGCCGGGCACTTCGCTCGAGCCCTCGAGCGGCCCGGCGCCGTCGATCGGCGCCTGCCCGGTCTTTCCCGCCGGCAACGACTGGAACCGGGACATCTCCGGGGACCCGATCGATGCGCGCTCCAGCGCCTACATGGCCCACATGGGCGCGGGCTCGCTCAAGCTGCACGCCAACTTCGGGTCCAACCCGACCTATGGAATGCCGTACGCGGTGGTGAGCGGCACGCAGCCGCGGCTCCCCATGCAATTCCTCTACTCCTCGCAGAGCGATCCGGGCCCCTATCCGTTTCCCGAAGATGTGCCGATTCAAGCAGGGCAGGACTCGACGGGCGACCGCCACGCGGTCGTGATCGACAAGGACAACTGCTTGCTCTACGAGACCTGGGACACCCACTGGCTCGGGCCGGGGCAGGGCTATCGCGCCGGCGCGGGCGCGGTCTTCGACCTTCGCACCGGCGCCCTCCGCCCCGACGGGTGGACGAGCGCTACGGCTTCGGGGCTGCCGGAGTTCGCCGGCCTCGTGCGGTACGAGGAGGCCACCTCTGGCGAGATCCGCCATGCTCTCGCCTTCACGGCGGGTATGGCGGCCCGCGCCTGGGTCCATCCCGGCACGCACTACGGCAACAGCCTCGACTCCAACGCTCCTCCGATGGCGACCCGCGTCCGCCTCGATGCTTCCTTCGACGTGACGCGGTACACGGGGTTGACGCGCACCATCCTCGTCGCGCTCCAGCACTACGGGATGTTCCTCATCGACGAATCGACCACCGCCTTCGTGGGCGTGTCGGGAACGAAGGATTCGCGCTGGCCCGATCCGGATCTCGAGCAGCTGAAGACGGTTCCCATGAGCGCGTTCCAGGTCGTGCAATTGCCGGCGATCCATCAGAAATAGAGCCGTCCGGTATCGAACGAAGTTCGGCGCCCCCGGACCTTGCGCCCGCAAGGGTAGCTCCCCAGGTTGCGAGCAGACGGGCCCTTGGGGGTCGGTGTGCCGCATTGGGGAAGGCGGCATTGGCGGGTAGGGGGTGGCAGATGAGGGGTTCGATTCGCCGGGTAGCGTTCGTCGGAGACGTGGAAGTAGCCGTGTCGGAGGAGCTGCGCGGCCTCGGGTTCCGGGTCGAGCAGATCGAGAGTGACTCGATCGTGCGGGCCGCCCGCGAGCTCGTGCGGATGCGTCCGACCCTGGTGCACGCGCGCAAGAACCACCTCAAGGTCGGGCTGGTCGCCCATCTCTTGAACATCCCCTTCGTGGTGCAGGCGGGCACGCGCGACGTGAACGGCCTCACCGCCCGCGCGGCGCGCATGGCCGAGCGCACCCTTTGCGGCGGCGCCTCCATCCGGGAAGGCCTCCTCGTCCTCGGAGCGCCGGCTTCCTCGACGGTGGTGGTCCGCGGACTGCTCGAGACCAAGGACCTCGCAGGGCACGCGGTATTCGAGCCGATGGCTGATTCGAAGACGCGGTGGGTGGTCAGCGCCTCGCCGTGCGACGGCGCCGATCGCGGGCATTCGGACCTGCTCCTCGCCTTCGCGAGCATCGCCCGGACCCGTCCCGAGCTGAGGCTGCTCCTGGCCGGCGCCGGCATCGACTCGCGCAGCCTCATGGAGCAGATCGAGCACTCCGGCCTCCATGGCCGCGCTTTCGTCCACCACACGACGATCGATCACCTTCCGGGCCTGTTCACTCGCGCGGCCGCGGTGGTCGCGCCCAGCCGGACGCCCAACCAGCCCGACGCCGTGCCCGAGGCGCTCGCGCTCGGCGCGCCGGTCGTCGCCACCGCGGTCGGCATGCACTCGACCTGGGTGCGGGAGGGCCGCACGGGCTTCTTGGTCCCGCCCCGCTCACCGGGATCGCTGGCCGCTCGGCTCGTCCAGGTGCTCGACGATGCGCAACTCGCGCACCGCGTCGGGCAGGCCGCCATGCGGGACGCCCATGAGCACCAGCGTCCGTCCAACGTCGCGCTCTCGCTGACGCGCTGCTGGTCCGGAACCGCCCGTCCCCCGCCCAGCCCGTTCGCCGGCATGTACCTGCCGCCCTCGCGCCACCGCGCTGTCAACGCCTGAGCATTCTTTGCCGGACTGCCGGGCGCTGCACAGCTTTCTGCCCGCGAACCAATGCCACCGGTCGTTTCCATTGAGGGGAAGAATTTGGGGGGTCCAGGGGGGAGCGGGCTCCCCCTTGGTAGAGGCGCCGAAGGCGCCGGATCGAAGAGCTTCACATCGAAGGTACAGCCGTCAAATCAACTCCAGTGAGCAGCGGGATGAAACCGTCCGAGAACCTCATGAAGGTCCTGCTGGTCGGCGACTACCCGCCTCCCTACGGCGGCGTGTCGGTCCACGTCGAGGTCGTGCACCAGGCGGTGCGCGCCCAGGGCGGGATCTGTCAGGTCCTCGACGTCGGCAAGGGCCACCTCCCAGCGGACGGCGTGGTGCCGGCGACCGGTTACCTCGCCTGCGCCGCCCACCTCGCGCGGTACGCGCTGCGCGGGTACCGCATCCACGTCCACACCAGCGGCGCGAATCCGAAATCCTGGATGCTCGCCTCGGTCTGCGCCGCGGCAGGAAGGCTTTCGCCGCAGCCGCCGATCGTCACTTTCCACTCGGGCCTCGGTCCTGAGTGGCTGGCCGCAGACCCGATGCGCGCGAAGATTGCCTGCGCCGTCACCAACGCCTTCGGGAACGTCATCGCCGTCAGCGACGAGATCCGCGGCGCGCTCCTCGCCTGCGGCGTCTCGGGCGACCGCATCGAGGTACTGCCGGCCTTCTCCCCCTCGTTCCTGCACCCGGGAACGCCGCCCCCCGGGCTGCGCGAGATCCGAGCCGAGGCGTCCCCCCTCTACTGCGCGATGCTCGCTCCCGGACCGGTGTACGGGAAGGAGACACTGCTCCGCGCCTTCGGGCGCATCCACGCCCAGAACTCGCGGGCGCGGCTCGTCGTCTACGGACCGGGAACCGAGCTGATGGGCGCCGAGGTGGCGCAGCTCTGCGGCGAGGCCGCGGCTTCCGCCGTCCACGCCTTCGGCGAATTGCACCGGCCCTCCGCGCTGGCGCTCATCGCTGCTTCCGACGTCTTCGTCCGCCCGACGCTCGCCGACGGAGACTCGGTCTCGGTTCGCGAAGCAGTCGCGCTGGGCCGCGCCGTCGTCGCCTCCTCGGTCGGGACCAGGCCTCCGGAAGCACGGCTCGTCCCTCCGGGCGACGTCGATGCGCTCGCCGCGGCGCTCCTCGAAGCCGCCCAGGAACATCCTTCGCTGCGCGTCGCTCCCGCTCCGGAAACGGCGGCGAAGACCGACTGCCTGCAACGGCTTCTCGAGCTCTACTCGGGCGCTACCGGCGCCCCCGGCACTGCTTCCAACGCCCCGGCCGCAGAGCCTGCGGTGCCCGCGCGGCCGGCGAAGACGAACGACAACACGACGACCTTGGTGGAGAACCCTGCATGTGCGGCATCAGTGGCTTCCTGAATCGAGATCCGGCGCATCCCGCCGACGGCGAGCTCCTCGCCCGCATGACCGACGTGATCGCGCATCGCGGTCCGGACGGTAGCGGCGTCCACATCGAAGGCCCGCTCGCTTTCGGGCACCGGCGCCTGTCGATCATCGATCTCTCCTCGGCCGGCGCGCAGCCGATGACCAACGAGGACGGGACCATCTGGATCACCTTCAACGGCGAGATCTACAACTTCCTCGATCTCCAGCGGGAGCTCGTCGCCAAGGGCCACGTCTTCAAGAGCCACTGCGACACCGAGGTCCTGGTCCACGGCTACGAAGAGTGGGGCGAAGAGCTTCCCGAGCGGCTGTGCGGGATGTTCGCCTTCGCCATCTGGGACCGGAACAAGCGCCGGCTCTTCCTCGCCCGCGACCGCCTGGGCAAGAAGCCGATCTACTACCACCTCGGCAAGGACCGGCTGACCTTCGGGAGCGAGATCAAGTCGCTCCTCTGCGATCCTGCAGTTCCCCGCGAGCTCGACGAAGAGGCGCTCGATCTCTACCTGAGCCTCCGCTACGTCCCCGCCGGGCTCACCGCCTTCACCCAGATCCACAAGCTCCCGCCGGCCTCGTATGCCATCTTCGACGGCGGCAAGCTCACCGTCCGGCGCTACTGGAAGACGGTCTACCCGCCCGCGCCGGACGAGAGCCGCGACGACCGCGACCTGGCCGAGGACTTCTGGGAACGGCTGCGGCACGCGACCAAAATCCGCCTCATGAGCGACGTTCCGCTCGGCGTGTTCCTCTCCGGCGGGCTCGACTCGAGCGCCATCGCCGCGCACATGGTCGACCTGCGCGCCGAGAGCGGCGGACCGCAAGTGAAGAGCTTCTCGGTCGGATACCTCGCCGAGGACGGATCCTCCGAGCTCGATCAGGCGCGCCGCGTGGCGCGCGCGCTCGGCACCGATCACACCGAGGTGGTGGTCACCGCCAAGGACTTCCTCGATTTCCTGCCGAATCTAGTCTGGCACCTCGACGAGCCGGTCGCGGACGCGGCCTGCGTTCCCCTCTACTATCTCTCCAAGCGGGCCCGGCAGGACGTCACCGTGGTCCTTTCCGGGGAAGGCGCCGACGAGGTCCTGGCGGGCTACCCCATCTACCGGACCATGCTGTACTTCGAGCGGATGCGAGCGGCGGCGGGCTCCGCCGTGGACACGGCCGCTCCGCTCGCGGCCCGGTTCGTGAAGAACCCGAAGCTGCGCAAGTACCTCTACTGGGCGACGCTGCCGCTCGAGGAGCGCTATCGCGGCGTCTCGTGCGCCTTCGTCGACGAGGAGAAGTCGATCCTGCGCGCGGGCGAAGGCGGCCTGGTGCCGCCGCGCAAGATCAGCGCGAAGCTCGTCGATCGCCTGGCGGTGCACTGGGCGGAAACCGAGGGTCTTCCGCCGCTGGAGCGGATGCTCGAGCTCGATCGCCGCGTCTGGCTCCCCGACGACCTCCTCGTCAAGGCCGACAAGATGACGATGGCGACGTCGGTGGAATTGCGCGTTCCCTTCCTCGACCACCAGCTCATCGAGTGGTGCGCCCTGCTGCCCGAGCGCGCCAAGCTGCGCGGCAACGTCGGCAAGTGGCTGCTCCGCGCCGCGGCCCACGAGCGGCTTCCGGCCGAGTGCACGGCGCCGGGGAAGAGGGGCTTCACCGTCCCGGTTTCCGGCTGGTTCAAGAAGCAGCTCCACGAGCCGCTTCGCGAGGCGCTCCTCGGCAGCGATTCCTTCTGCCGGGCCCGCTTCGGCGAGGCGCCGCTCATGCGCCTCCTCGACGACCACAAGCGGGGAGTGAGCGATCGCAAGGAAGAGCTCTACGCGCTCTGGGTCTACGAGCTCTGGCTCCGCCAGCACAAGGTCGGCCATCCCGCGCGCTTGCCCTCGGAGCGCGCGCCCGAGATCAAGACCACCGCGAAGACGACGAAAAGGAAGGCTCCGATGGGTTCGCTCTACGGCCGCGACATCGTCTGCTTCTCCAACGACTGGGACGGCGATCCGCTCTCCAAGATGCACGCCATGAAGATCCTCGCCCGCGAGAACCGGGTGCTGTGGGTGAACAGCATCGGCAACCGCAAGCCGACCGCCTCGGCGAAGGACCTGAAGCGCATCGGCAAGAAGCTGACCTCCGCCATGCAGGGAATCCGCCAGCGCCATCCCAACATCTGGGTGCTCTCGCCCCTCGCCATTCCCTTCTACGGGTCGGAGATGGTGCGGGCCGCGAACGGAGCGCTGCTCCGCGCCCAGGTCAACCGGGCGATGGACAAGCTCGGCTTCAAGGACGTCATCAGCTGGAGCTTCTTGCCCAGTAGCGCGCCGGTCTCCGGCAACCTCGGCGAGGAGCTGGTCGTCTACCACTGCGTGGACGAGTTCAGCGCCTTCAGCGACGCGCCCGCGCAGCAGATCCGCGAGCTCGAGCAGCGGCTCCTGCGCAAGGCCGACGTGGTCATCTGCTCCTCGGAGAAGCTGCGCCTCGACAAGGCGCGGACCAATCTCAACGCCCATCTCGTCCAGCACGGGGTCGACCTCGAGCACTTCGCCAAGGCCTTCGATCCGAAGACCACCATCCCCGATGAGGTGAAGCATCTGCCCGGGCCGGTGATCGGCTTCTGGGGCCTCATCGCCGACTGGGTGGACCTGCGGCTCATCCGCCACGTCGCCGATTCCTTCAGCGGCGGCTCGGTGGTGCTGCTCGGCTCCTCGACGACCGACATGTCGCCGCTCGACGGCGCGCGCAACGTCCACTTCCTCGGGCGCAAGCCGTACGCGGACTTGCCTCGCTACGCCAAGGCCTTCGACGTCGCGCTCATGCCCTTCAAGGTCAACGAGCTGACCCTCGCTTCCAACCCGCTCAAGGTGCGCGAGTACCTGGCGGCGGGCCTACCGGTGGTGAGCACCGCCATCCCCGAGGTGGAGCGGCTCTCCGTCTGCCGCATCGGCGTCGATTTCGACTCCGTGGTGCGTGAGATCTCCGCGGCCATCTCGGCCGGCCCCGGGCCGAGCGAAGTGCGCGCCGCGCAGGTGAGGAGCGAGGGATGGGAAGCCCGCGTAGCCGAGATGCAGGAGATCGTCGCCAGCGCACTGGAGTCGCGCAAGAAGGCGGCCTGATGCCGGGTTCGCTCGACCTCGGATATCTCGCGTACCTCGCCGCCAACGTGCCGCCCTGGGACATCGCCCGGGCGGTCGCGGTGCGCGCGCGACGAGCGGTGCGCGGCGGCATGCCCAAGGCGCTGACGCCGTTCTTCTTCGAGGTGCCCCGGCTTTCCGGCGGCGAGCTTCTGCGCAACGCGCTCACCGGCCGGCGGCCGTCGATCGTCGATCCCGCTGAGCGCGAGGCGACTGCCCACCTGCTCCGCGAGAGGTATCCCGAAGCCTGCCGATTCATCCTGCGCGAGGCCGATGCCTGCAAGCGGGCCGAGGTGCCGGTCTTCGGGAAGTGGAAGGACTGCCGGAAGCGCAACTCCGACGTCGAGCCCGGGGAGATCGTCCCCATCGACTACGACCTCGATCCCATCGGCCACCAGGTCCGTTACGACGTCTCCGTACCGGGACCGCGCGTGAACCTGTTCCAGCCGGGCGCCGATGCCAAGGCCGCCTGGGAAGTGGGAAGGCTGCAGCAATTGTGGCGCTACGGACAGGCGCGCTGGCTCGCGCGCTCCGCCACCGAGCGCAGCGCGTGGGCGCGGGCATGGATCGCCACCATCCGCCAGTTCCGCAACGACTGCCCGGTGGGAATGGGCGTGCAGTGGTCGGTGGCGATGGAAGTCTCCTCGCGCGCCTTCCACGTCGCCCTGAGCTTCGCCTACGTGATGGACGATCCGGCCGTCGACAGAAAGGTGCTCGGCGAGGTGGCCGCGATGCTCGAGGAGCACTGCGCCTATGCCGAGGAACACCTCGAAGAGACGGCAGCGGTGCGGACGAATCATTACGCGGCCGATCTGGTCGGCCCGGTGGTGGTCGGATCGCTATTCCCCGAGCTTCCCCGGGCACGCTTCTGGCGCGAGCAACTCGGGCACAAGCTGTGGGTCGAGATCGAGCGCCAGTGCCGTCCGGACGGCACCCACTTCGAATCCTCCACCGGGTACCAGCGCCTCGTGACCGAGCTTTTCCTCGGCGCGGTCCTGGCGGCCCGGGCCGGCGGGGATCCTGCGCCGCGCTCGGTCGAGCGCTGCGTCGTGGGCCTCTTCCGCTCCCTCGGCGATCTGCTCAAGCCGTCGGGGAACATCCCCCAGATCGGGGACCTCGATTCCTGCCGCGGGCTTCCGCTCATGCCTCGCGCCGCGCTCGATTGCGGATACCTTCCGGCGCTCGGCGCGGCGGCGCTGGGCAATCCTTCGCTGAAGAATCCGTCTTCGCCGTGCCCGGTCGAGGTGGCGTGGCTTCTCGGCACCTCCGGCGTCGAGCGGTTCGCATCGCTCCCGGCCGACGGTCGGACCGCGAGCCACCTGCTTGCCGACGCCGGCATCGCGACCTTGCGGAGCGGCGACGGCTATCTTTGCCTGACCAGCGGACCGAACGGGCAGGGCGGCTGCGGCGGCCACGCGCACAACGACAAGAACTCGATCGAGCTGTCGTGGGGCGCAGTCGACCTGGTCCTCGATCGCGGCACCTTCGTCTACGCCCGGGATCCCAAGGAACGCGACGCGCGGCGAGGGACGTCGGCGCACAGCACCGTGCAGATCGACGCGGCGGAGCAGAACCGGATCATCGCGGGACGGCTCTTCGCGCTCCCGGATACCTCGCGCGCCCGCATCCGCTTCCTCGGCCGCGGCGGTGGCTGGGAGATGGCGAGCGGCGAGCACGTCGGATACCAGAGGCTGGTCCACGGCGTCGTCCACCGGCGGGTGGCGGCGCTCGACGTGCGCCGCCGGATGGCGGTCCTGCAGGACGAACTGGTCGGAAGCGGAAAGCACGTCGTCGACGTGCGCTTCCACGTGCCCCACGTGAACGTGAACGTTCGTCCAGCTACGAGCGCCGAGATGGCGCGGCTGCGCGAGTTGCCGGAACAGGGCTACGCTCCGGACGGGTTCGACGCGACGCGCGCGGTCGAAGTCGTGGTGAACCGGGCGCCGTTCGCGCTCTTCGCCTTTGCCGCAACGCTTCCTTTCCATTTATCCGTCGAGGATTCGGACGTCTCTCCCGGTTACGCGGAGCGGACGCCCGCCCGGACCATCGCCCTGCGCCTCGCGGGAAAAGTGCCGGCGAGCATCTGGACGGCTGTCCTCGTGCTTGCGGGCGAGGGGATGCCTAGCTTCGACGGCGCCACGAAGGGAGTTCCTCCTTCGGGCGAGGCATGATCCGCGGCGGGCTCGGCCTTCCCCTGGGCCGCGCTCTGGAGACCGCGGGAAGGTGGCGCGCCCCGTGGCGGCGGGGCTGCGCTTGGGCGCGGTGGGGCCGGGTTCCGGGCGGCCCCACCGC
>Ga0209156_10001615_pt1 | contig 18214 bp, 23 predicted proteins | sample GraSoiAngelo_124_FD_185881 | JGI IMG/M metagenome (GOLD analysis project Ga0209156, IMG submission 185881) | Grasslands soil microbial communities from the Angelo Coastal Reserve, California, USA - 14_0927_05_20cm (SPAdes) (version 2) | ecosystem: Environmental > Terrestrial > Soil > Grasslands...
AGGATCTCTCCGAGGAGCGACTCCGGCCCGGCGGCGAGCGTGCCCGGAGAACCGGGGTGGCCCCTGTCCAGGATCACCTGACCCATCACGAGGAGAGAGGCATCCAGGTCCTGGATCAGGCGGGAGCGCAGGAGCGAGTACGAGAGGCCGCTGATGATGAGCAGGATCGCCATCAATACGGCGGTGTACCAGAGGGTCAGGCGCGCCCGCAGGGAGAGCGGCCGGAACCGGGTCACTCGGCCGCCCCGAGGACGTAGCCGACGCCGCGCACCGTGCGTAGGAGGCGTGGCTCGCTCGCGCCGTCGATCTTCCGCCGCAGGTAGCCGACGTACACGTCGATGACGTTACTCTCAGAGTCGAAGTCGATGCCCCAGACGTGCTCGGCGATCATGGGCCGTGTCAGGACGCGCCCGGCGTTTCGAAGAAAATACTCGAGCAGCGCGTACTCGCGCGCGCTCAGCTCGAGGCGGCGTGCGCCGCGGACGACCGTGCGCGTCGCTGGATCGAGCGCGAGGTCGGCGAGCCGGAGCGTGGTGAGGCGCCGGGCGGCGCCGCGCCGGAGGAGCGCGCGCACCCGCGCCAGGAGCTCCTCGAACGCGAAGGGCTTGGTCAGGTAGTCGTCGGCACCCAGGTCGAACCCGGTCACCTTGTCGCCGACGCTGTCGCGCGCAGTCAGGACCAGCACCGGCGTCGTGACGCCGCGGTCGCGCAAGGACTTGAGGACGCCGAAGCCGTCGCGCTTCGGCAGCATGAGGTCGAGGACGATCAAATCGTACGCGGGCCCGCCCAGGACGGTGTCGAGCGCCTCGGCGCCGTCCGCGGCGAGCTCGACCGCGTGGCCCTCCTCCCGAAGCCCCTGCCGGATGAAGCCCGCGACCTTTCGCTCGTCCTCGACGATCAGGATCCGCATGGCTGCGTGCGCGTGGGCCGCCGCGGGAGGCCCGCCGGCGGCCTCCCTGCTCAGGGGTGGGGGCGGATTCGCGGCGAGTGTCGTTCCGGGCCCAGCGAGCCCACCTCCACCGCGGAGCGCATCACCGGTCGCGCAGCGTGCGCGCGGCCTCGGCGCGCATCTGCTGCATGGCGCGCGTCTCCTGGTCGGAATAGCGCTCCTCCGTCCAGGGGTCCGCGTGCATGTGGTAGCCGTTCTGCTCCCAGAAGCCCGGCGGGTTCACGTCGAGGAACTCGAGGGCCCGGAGCCATTTCGCGCTCTTCCAGAAGTAGAGCTTCGGCACGACGAGCCGCATCGGCCCGCCGTGGTCGGGCTCGAGGTCGCGGCCGTTGTGACGGAGGGCCAGGACGACGTCGTCCTGCACGAGGTCCTCGAGCGCGATGTTCGTCGTGTAGTCGGGCTCGGCGTGCTGGAGGACGAACCGCGCGGCCGGCAGGGGCCTCACGCGTGTCAGCAGCTCCCGGATCGAGACGCCTTCCCACGTGTTGTCGAGCCGCGACCAGCGCGTCACGCAGTGGATGTCCGAGGTGACCGTCACGCGCGGCAGCCGCCGGAACTCCTCCCACGTGAAGCTCGCCTCCTGCTCGACCAGCCCGAAGCAGCGGAAGGTCCAGGTCTTGGGGTCGAACCGCGGCGTCCGGCCGTACGTGAGGACCGGCCACTTCTCCGTGAGCGTCTGGCCTGGGGGCACCCGGTGCGCCCGGGCAGGGTCTGGCGGCTTCATCCGCGACCTCCGTCGCCGCCCACTATACACCCGCCGATAGAAGCTTCTCGGCCGGCGCCGGCGGCCGACCATATAATGGTCGTGAGGCGCGGTCGCCCACGGAGCGGCTCGGCGGACGAAAGGACACGCGGATGAACGGGGAACGAAAGCTGGCGCTGTTCATCGATTTCGAGAACATCGCCCGCGGCGTCAAGGAAGCGCAGTACAAGGCCTTCGAGATCAAGCTGGTGCTCGAGCGGCTGCTGGAAAAGGGCAAGATCATCGTCCGGCGGGCCTACGCGGACTGGAACCGCTTCACCGAGTACAAGCGGCCGTTCCACGAGTGGGCGATCGAGCTGATCGACGTGCCGCAGAGCCGCTACAGCGGCAAGAACTCGGCGGACATCCGCATGGTCGTGGACGCGCTCGACCTCGCCTACGGCAAGACCCACATCGACACGTTCGCGCTCGTCTCGGGGGACTCCGACTTCTCGCCGCTGGTCTCCAAGCTCCGCGAGAACGACCGCTACGTCATCGGGCTCGGCGTGAAGTCCTCCTCCTCGGACCTCCTCGTCGGCAACTGCGACGAGTTCATCTTCTACGAGGACCTGATCCGCGACACGAAGAAGACGAACCTCCTCCGCGGGCTGCCCGAGAAGAAGGCCGAGGCGATGGCGCAGCTCATCGACGCGATCCAGGCCCTCCAGCGCGAGAACAAGGAGACGCTCTGGGGCTCGATGGTCAAGCAGACCATGATCCGGAAGAACCCCGCCTTCAACGAGTCGTACTACGGCTTCTCGACCTTCTCGAAGCTCCTCGAGGAGGCGGCCAAGCAGAAGATCGTCACCCTCGAGCGCGACGAGAAGAGCGGCACGTACGTCATCACCGCGCTCACCGAGGAGGGCGGCCGCGCCGCGTAAATCGAGGGGCGCCACGGCCCGCCGGGGCGTCCCGAGCCACCCGGGGCACCCGGGGGCTTGGGGGCCGCCCCACGCTCAACGAGTCGCGCGTCGGAGTAAGCACCGTTCGAGCGCGGGCTTTTGCCCGCGCAACCCTTCCTGGGGGTGGCTCGGAGGGGGCCGTCCAGGCCCCCTTCGATGATCTAGTCGCCCCAGGCCACGATCAGCCGGTCGATCGACAGCACGCCGCCGCCGCCGATCAGGAGCGCCAGCGCCATCGCGATCAGAGCCAGGTTGAGCTCGTAGCCGTGCCCCTTCCCCGGCGTCATGGACCAGTTGAGGAAGAAGCCGTGCGCCGCGTGCACCTTCGCGATCGCGACGAGCATGACGGCGATGAGCCCGAGGGCCGCCGGGCGCGTGAGGAACCCGACCAGCACCGCGAGTCCGCCGAAGCACTCGATGAAGGCCGCGAGCACGGTCGCGGCCGGGGGGATGTTCATCTGGCGGAAGCCGGCGATCGTCGCGGAGAGCCCGCGGCCGCCGAACCACCCGAACACCTTCTGGGCGCCGTGGGCGAAGAAGATCACCCCGAGGCCGAGCCGGACCACCAGGTGCGACCAGGAAGGAAACGTTCCGAACACGAGTGCAAGGAGATCGTCCATGGCCCCTCCTCGTCCGTTGCGATGGCCGCGCGCACAGCGTATCCTCGGCCCGTGAGCCGGGTGTCGAGCCGGGTCGGCTGGTTTCGGCGAGTCTACACCATCGTCGCCCTCACGATCTCGTGCAGTCTCGCGACCGGCGAAGCGCGCGGCCAGGTGGACCTCACGGCCGCGCCGAGCATGGTCAAGGGCGCGCCCGCCGCGCGGGTGACGATCGTCGAGTTCTCCGACTATCAGTGACCCCACTGCCGACGACTCCAGCGGGCGCTGGAGCAGATCCTCAAGGAGTACGACGGACGCGTGCGGCTCGTCTTCAAGGACCGGCCCCTCGCGGGCCACGGGCTTGCGCGGCCCGCGCACGAGGCGGCGCGCTGCGCGGGCGCCGCCGGGAAGTACTGGGAGTACCACGACCTCCTCTTCGAGGAGCAGCCGGCGTTCGAGCGCGCCGACCTGCTGCTCTACGCCGCCGACGTCGGGCTCGACCGCGACGACTTCGCGCGCTGCCTGGACGAGCGTCGCTACGCCCGCGAGGTGGACGCGGACGTCGAGCAGGCGGTTGCGCTCGGGATCCGGGCCACGCCAACCCTGCTCGTGAACGGCCGCCGGATCGTCGGCGCGCCGACCGTCGAGGAGTTCCGGGTGGTCGTCGAGGACGCGCTGCGGGAACCGCGCTGATGCCGTTCGTGAAGATCGCCGCCGCGGCGGCCATCGCGCCGGGCACGGGCGCGCTGGTCGAGCGCGACGGCGTGGCGCTCGCCGTCTTCAACGCCGGGGGCGGGCGCTACTACGCGGTGAGCCCCGTCTGCCCCCACGAGGACGGGCCGCTCGCCGAGGGCTGTCTCGAGGGCCGGACGGTCGTCTGCCCCTGGCATGGCTATAGCTTCGACCTGACGACGGGCGCCTGCCTGGAGGACGGGGGGCTCGCGGTCGTCGCGTACGCGGTGCGCGTCGTGGACGGGGCGGTCGAGGTGGAGCTGTCGTGAGCGACCCACCGCGGAGCCTCTACGTGCAGCCCGGCGAGCGCGCCTGGCACGAGCGCCGGCCGGGTGTCCACTGGAAGGTCCTCTGGGAGGAGGGCGACCGGAAGGCAGTGCTGATGCGCTACGACCCGGGCGCCACGATCCCCCGCCACCGCCACCTCGGGGACGAGCAGATCTTCGTCCTCGAGGGCAGCGTGTCCGACGACACCGGCACGTGCGCCCGGGGCGGCTACGCGCGGAGACCGCCCGGCTGCGTCCATAGCGTGTCGAGCGGCGAGGGGGCGCTAGTGCTCGCGATCATGTCCGGAGGCACGGAGCCTGTCTAGATGTTGCATCACGCCCCCGAAGTCACTTAATGTATGGCCGAGAGGACGACCATCCAGCCATGACCGAACGCGCTGTCAAACACGTCCGGAAATTCCTCGGGCAGCGCCTGCGCGCCCTCCGTAAGCAGCGGCTCCTCAGCCAGGAGCGGCTCGGCGAGCGCGCCGGCCTCTCCGGGAAGTTCATCGGTGAGGTCGAGCGCGGCGAGAAGTCGATCTCGATCGACAGCCTCTATCACGTCTCGTCGGCACTCGGGGTGCCGCTCAGGGATTTGACCGACGTGGGGGACAAGCACGCGGCGATCCCCACGGAAGACGCCGAGAAGATCTTCGCGCTCGTGTCCGGGCGGCGCCGCCCGGAAGACGTCCGGAAAGCGTACCAGGTCCTCCGCGCGATGTTCGGCCGCGCCTCGTAGCGCGCAGCGGCGTCCGCCCCGCGCCGTCGACTCGTCTCCGGCACCGTCCCGTGGCACTCGTGAGGTGTTGGCATCATGACCCAGGATCACATGTGGCTCGGCATCGGACTGCTCGGCCAGGCCTTCTTCTCGGCGCGCTTCCTCGTGCAGTGGATCGCCTCCGAGCGCGCCCGGAAGAGCGTCGTTCCCCGCGCCTTCTGGTTCTTTTCGGTGGGCGGCGGCTTCACGCTGCTGGCGTACGCGGTCTACCGGCTCGACCCGGTGTTCATCCTCGGCCAGGGCGCGGGCCTCTTCGTCTACGCCCGTAACCTCTACTTCATCTACCGCCATCCGGAGCGCGTCGCTCACCCCTGAGCCCGCCCGCAGAATCAATGGTAGGATCTGATGCAACAAAGGAGATGCCCGTGTCCGCGACCATGAACTGGGCCCAGTGCCACACGCGTCCCGTCCTGATGATCCCCGGCCCCACCGAGCTCCCGTTTCCGGTGATCCAGGCGATGAACCAGCCGCCCGCGATCCAGTACGACCGGCACTTCGACGAGCAGGTGCTCGAGCCGACGACCCTGGCGCTGCGCGAGGTGTTCCAGACGAAGGGCGAGGTCATCCTCATGCCCGGCTCCGGCCGGACCGCGCTCGAGGCGGGCGCCCTCAGCGTGGTCGAGCCCGGGGACCGCGTGCTGGTGGTCGGCGCGGGCCAGTTCGGCATCCTGATGCGCGAGATCATGAACCGTGTCGGCGCGGACTGGTCGGAATTCCCGGTGGAATGGGGCGGCCGCCTCGATCTGGACCGCCTCGCGCGGGAGGCCCAGCGCGTCCGCCCGAAGGCGCTGACGCTCGTCCACAACGAGACCTCCACGGGCACGACCTATCCGGCGGCCGAGGTGGGCAAGATCGCCCGCTCGGTCGGGGCGCTCTTCCTGCTCGACACCGTGTCGTCCATCGCGGGCCTCGACGTGCGCACCGACGAGTGGGGCGTGGACCTCAACATGACGGGCTCGCAGAAGTGCCTCGCCGCGCCCCTCGGGCTGGCGCTGGTCAGCGTGAGCCCGCGCGCCTGGGAGGCGATGGAGCGGCGGAGCAAGCTCGCGCGGAGCTATGCCTACGACCTGCTGCGCTGGAAGGAGCACTGGATCCCGGTCTCGCGTGGCGGCAAGATTCCGGACGGCTCACCACGCCGCCAGCCCGTGTCCATCCCGACGCACCTCACCGCGGCGATGCGCGTCGCGGCGACGCTGATCCTCGAAGAAGGCCTGGCGCACCGCTTCCGCCGCCACGAGATCGCGGCCGGCGCGCTCCGGCGCGGGCTCGCCGCGATGAGCCTCGAGATGTTTCCGGACCCGGCCATCCTGTCGAACACGGTGTCGTGCGTGAAGACGCCGAAGGGCATCGACCCCTCCGCCGTCGTGACGCTCATGCGCGACCGCTACGGGGTCCTCATCGGTACCGGCCTCGACAAGATCCGAACCACGACGCTGCGGATCGGGACGATGGGCGTCACGGCGAGCCCGCTCTACGTGCTGCCGACGCTCTCGGCGCTGGAGCTGGCGCTGCGCGACCTCGGCTACAAGTGCGAGCCGGGCGCGTGCGTCGCCGCGGCGCAGGCCGCATTCGCCGACGCCGCGTAGCCCGTGGCCGCCGCCCTCTTCGTTGTCCCCGACGACTTTCCGTCGGTTTTCGAGGGCACGCCCGCCCACGAGCGTCTGAAGAAGCTGGGCGAGACGCGCGTCTACACCCAGCGTGGCGCCGACGACGACGCCGAGCTGATCAAGCGCATCGACGGCGCCCAGTGTGTCATCAACATCCGGGCCCACGCGCGTTTCACCGACCAAGTCTTCGCCGCGTGCCGCGCGCTCCGGCTCGTCTCGATCTGGGGTACGGGCACCGACAACGTCGACCTCGAGGCCGCCGGCCGCCGCGGCATCACCGTGTGCAACACGCCCGGGATCAACGCCTTCGCGGTCGCCGAGCACACGCTGGCGCTCATGCTCGCCGCCGTGCGCAAGATCCCGCGGATCGACCGCGAGATGCGGGGCGGCGTCTGGCCGCGCGAGATGCTCGGCCAGCTCTTCGGCAAGACGCTCGCGGTCTTCGGCACGGGCAAGATCGGCGCGCGCGTGGCCGAGCTCGGCCGCGCCTTCGGCATGGACGTCCGCACGTGGAGCGCGCGGAGCGGGACGCCCAGCGCCAAGGACGGGTTGCTGCGCGCGGCCGACTTCGTCTCGCTCCACCTGCGCCTCGCCCCGGACACGCGCGGCTTCCTCGGGCGGCGGGAGCTGTCGCTCATGAAGAAGACCGCGATCCTCGTCAATACGGGCCGGGGCGCCCTCGTCGAGCGCGACGCGCTGCAGGACGCGCTCGCGCAGGGCCGGCTCGCGGGCGCCGGGCTCGACGTCTTCCACGACGAGCCCCTCAAGCCCGGCGACCCGATCCTCGGGCTCGCGAGCGTCGTCCTCTCGCCGCACCACGCCGGGCAGACGCCCGAGGTGATCCGCGACGGCCTTCTGCGCGCGGTCGAGAATATCGAGAACTTCCTCAAGGGGCAGCCGACCGACGTGGTCGTGGCGCCGGTCAAGCCCGGCGCCTCCGGGCCCGGGACGTGATCGCGTGCACGTTCGAAGACGGGCGACGTGCGGCCCTGCGGCACGTCGTCGTCCATGCGGTCGTGGAGCAGCACGGGACCCTTCTGCTGGTCAAGCGCGCGGGACACCTCCTCGAAGGGGGAAAGTGGGGCCTGCCGGGGGGATTCCTGGACAGGGACGAGACGCTGGCGGAAGGCGTGCTGCGCGAGCTTCTGGAGGAGACGGGCTGGACGGGGCGCGTGGTCGGGCTGCTCCGCGTCAATTCGAGACCCCACCGGCCGCACGAGACTCGCCAGAACGTCGCCTTCGACTTCGTCGTCGCGCCGCTCCGGCAGACCGGCGAGCCGGACGCGGAGTCCACCGAGGTGGCGTGGGTCCCGATCGAACGCCTGCCGCCCCTCGACACCCTGGCGTTCGATCACGGCGACACGGTCCGCGCCTATCTCGACTCGGGGCGCGGCCCGATGGCGGCGCCGACCCTCCTCTAGATGTGAACGAGCATGAGGTTGTTGCCCCCCGGGAATCGACTCATGGGTGGCTGCCCACCGAGACTCGCATGCGGCCTGGCGCAATTGTAGTGCTCCAGCCAGCCCGGCAGCACGCGGGTGCGATCGGCGGACGTGTAGTAGGGCCGCGCATAGGCCCACTCACGCAGCAGGGTTTGGATGAAGCGCTCGGCTTTGCCGTTCGTGCGCGGGGTATACGGCCGCGTCCGGTGATGGACGAGGCGCAACGCCCGGCAGGTCGCGCGAAACCCGACGGACCGATAGCACGAGCCGTTGTCCGTGAGAATCCGTCGCACCCGGACGCCGCGGGCACGGAACCACGCCAGGGCGCGCCGCACGAAGCCGCGCGCCGTGTCGCCGCGTTCGTCGGGGAGCAGCTCGACATACGCCACCCGCGAGCGATCATCCACGGCCACGTGGACGCACTCCCAGCCGCTGCCATGGCGCTGGCCGCGGCGCTGGCCGGTCGCGCGGTGGCCGAGATACCTGATTCGGCCCAGCTTCTTGGTGTCGACATGGAGCATGTCGCCGACGGCCGCGTGTTCGTAACGCTCGACGACGCGGGGGGCCTCGAGGCGGCCGCGCCGACTCAGCCCGCACCGCCGCAAGATCCGGGTGGCGGTGCTCGCACTGATTCCCAAGGCGGTGGCGATCTGCGCGCAGGTCCAGTGCTGCCAGCGCAAGACCTTGGCCGCGAGCTGCAGGGGCGCCGCCGTCATCGCGGGACTGACATGGGGCCGGCTCGACCGGTCGACCAAGCCCGGCGCGCCTTCCACGCGATAGCGTCCCCACCATTTCCGCGCGGTGGGGACCGAGATGTCCAACCCCCGGGCCGCCCGCTTGAGGGGCTCACCGGCTTCCAGTCGCGTCACGAGTTCCTGTCGACGGCGGAGCGTGAGTCGGGCATTCTTGTGGACGTTCATCCAGGCCTCCTGTCCAGGGTGAGTAATGACTTGGCAGCCACTACTTTCCCCAGGTCGGCCTGGGTGAACAACCTCTTGCTTCGTCACATCTAGATCATCGGAGGGGGCCTCGACGGCCCCCTCCGAGCCGCCCCCAGGAAAGGTTGCGCGGGCGGAGCCTGGCTCGAACGGTGCGTACGTGGCGGCCTCCTCACGTTTGATTGAGAGAGGGCGTATCGTGGGTCTGGATGAGGATGAGGAAGTGGACAGCAAGAACGTGACGACCGTCAGCGAGGCACGGTTTCGCTTCGTCCACCTCACCGACACCCACATCATGGCGGGTGGGAGGTGGCGGCCCCGGGCCGGGGGCTTCGAGTTCGATACCGAAGAATCGCTCCGGCGAGTGGTCGAGGCGGTTCGTGCGCTCGATCCGGCACCCGCGTTTGCCATTCTCGGCGGCGACCTCGCCAGCCCTGACTTACTCCATCGCGATCGCCCGCTGACGTCGGAGGAGTACGAGCCCTCCTACCGTCTTCTCGCGGAAATCCTGGCCCGCCTACCGTGCCCCGCCCGCTTCCTCGTGGGGAACCACGACGACCGCGTTGCCTTCAACCGCGTGCTGCGCGCGACCGCGCCCACGGCGGATGCCCCGCACTACTACGGCTTCGACTATCAGGCCTACCACTTCGTCGCTCTCGACTCCCAGGAGCCGGGGCAGGCGGGGGGCTTCCTCGACCCAGCGCAACTGGAGTGGCTTCATCTCGACCTCGCGCGGCATCGTGGCCGGCCGACCGTTGTGTTCGTGCACCATCACCCCTGGGCACTCGGCCTCGAGTGGATCGATACCATGACGCTCCGCAACGGCGAGCAGCTCATGTCGATGCTGGACGAGCACACCCAGGTGCGCTGGGTCATTTGCGGTCACGTCCACCTCGACCAGGCCGTCCAGCGGGGAAGGCTCACCATGCTCACGACACCGTCCACGTGTGTCCAGCTCTCCAAGGTCTCCCAGGCGGCGAAGGTCCTGCCCGGCCCCCCGGCCTTCCGGGTCGTCGACGTGTCGGGCGAAGAGCTCGCGACGCGCGTGCTCCATCTCCGCGCCGACGGCTCGGCCGAGCTCTGAGAGGGGCCAGTGGACCGCTTCATCATCGACGGTCGACATTCAGGCACCTCCTAACGTGACTTCGCGGGCGTGACGCGCGCGGGGCGCCGGCCGCTCGTCTCGCGATACCACTCGTAGATCTCCTCGCCCGTCGTCAGCCAGACGCCCTTGTGCTTCCGGACGTAGTCGTAGACCGCCTCGAAGTACTTGATCCGGTGCGGGACGCCGTGGATGTACGGATGGACGGCGATCGCCATGACGCGCGCGTTGCTGGCGCCTTCGAGGTAGAGGCGGTCGAACTGGTCCTTCACGCGCTGGTACCAGTACCCGGACTCGTGGTGCTGGATGACCATCGTCGGGATGTCGTTGAGCTCCAGCGTATAGGGCACCGAGACGAGCGGGCCCGCCGTCGTCCGGATCTCGTAGGGCTGGTCGTCGTTGACCCAGTCCGAGACGTACTCGATCCCTTCCTCGGCGAGGACGTCGAGCGTCTCCCACGTCTCCGTGAGGCCGGGCCCGAGCCAGCCCTTCGGCTTCCTGCCGGTGAAGTCGCGCAGGAGCTTGAGGGAGTCACGCACCGCCGCACGCTGGTCGGGCAGGAGCTGCATGGCGCCCTGCCTGACGCCGTGACCCATGAACTCCCAGCCCGCGTCGAGCATCGCGCGCGCCACGGGCTCGTAGGCGCGGCAGACGTTGGCGTTGATCGAGGTCGTCGCTCGAATCTTGCGCTTGCCGAGCGCCTCGAGGATCCGCCAGAATCCGACGCGCATCCCGTAGTCGTGCCACGCCCAGTTGGGGACGTCGGGCACCGTCTGGACTCCCTGCGGCGCCGTCAGGTACTGACGGGCCATCGGCTTCTCGATGTCCCACTCCTCGATGTTGACGATCGTCCACACGGCGAGCCGCGCGCCCTTCGGGAGCTTCCACGGCTGGCGGGCGGTGATCGGCGAGTAGTCGAAGCGCTCGGACGGAAGTCTCACGAGGTCCTCCTCTCGTGTCCCTATAGTACAATCACGAGCCGTGACCTCGCCCCCGGCCATCGATATCCACGCGCACTTTTATCCCGAAGCCTTTCTGAAGGTGATCGAGGACGAGGGCGCGGCGTTCGGCGCGCGTGTGGATCGCTCGAACCCGAAGGGGCCGGCCGTCGCCACGAGCGACTCCGCGGGGCCCCCGCTCGACGCGAGCTACTGGGACCTCGACCGCCGCGTGCGGGCGATGGACAAGGCGGGTGTCCGGCTCCACGCGCTCTCGCTCACGGTCCCCATGGTCTACTGGGCGCGCGGCGAGACCGCGACGCGCGCGGCCCGCGCCGTGAACGACGCGATGGCCGAGGCGCACGGCGCCTACCCCGAGCGCTTCGTCGGCTGCGCGACGCTGCCGATGCAAGAGCCCGCCCGGGCCCTCGCCGAGCTCGAGCGCGCGGCGACGCTGCGGGGGATCCGCGCCGTCTACCTCGGGACCAACGTGAACGGGCGCGAGCTCTCCGATCCCGGCTTCGAGCCGATCTACGCCCGCTGCGCGGCGCTCGGCCTGCCGGTGCTGCTCCATCCGATCGGGGTCGTGGGCGCCGCGCGCCTGCGCCCTTTCTACCTCAGTAACCTCCTCGGCAACCCCTTCGACAACGCGATCGCCGCGGCGCACCTCGTCCTCGGCGGGGTCCTCGACCGCCACCCGAAGCTCCAGGTGTGTCTGCCCCACGCGGGCGGCGCGCTCCCGTACCTCTTCGGGCGCCTCGAGCACGGCCAGCGTGTCCGCCCGGAGGCGCAGCGGCGCGCGCGGCGACCGTTCAGCACCTACCTCCGCCGCTTCACCTACGACACGGTCTCCCACTCGGCGCACGCGCTGCGCTACCTGATCGCGACGGTCGGCGCGGACCGCGTCATGCTCGGCAGCGACTATTGCTTCGACATGGGCTACGCTCGGCCGCGCGACATCATCGTGAAGGGCGCGCGCCTCTCGAAAGCCGATCAGGCCCGCATCCTCGGCGGCAACGCCCTGCGATTCCTCGGGCTCCGGTGAGCGCCGAGTTCTGGATCACCCAGGCCTTCAACGGCCTCTCGTACGGCGCGCTCCTGTTCCTGCTGGCCAGCGGGCTCTCGCTCATCTTCGGCGTCATGCGCATCGTGAACATGGCCCACGGATCCTACTTCATGCTCGGCGGCTACGTGGGCCTCTCGGTCGTCTGGCGGACCGGGAGCTTCACGGCCGCGCTCCTCGCGGGCGCCCTCGCGCTGGCGCTCGTGGGCGTCGGCATGGAGCGGTTCTTCCTGCGGCGCCTGCCCGGCCAGACCCTCGGCCAGGCGCTGATGACGATCGGGTTCGCGCTCATCTTCCAGGATCTCGCGCTGCTGATCTGGGGCGGCGATCCCTACTCGATCCAGGTGCCCGCGACGCTCCAGGGCGTCCTGACCGCGGGCGCGCTCCGCTTCCCCGTGTACCGCATCTTCATCCTCGTCGTCGCGGTCGTCATCGGCGCGGCGCTCTGGCTCGTCCTGGACCGGACGCGCGTCGGCGCCATGCTCCGCGCGGCGGTCGACGACCGCGAGATGGCCCAGGGCGTCGGGATCCACGTGCCCCGCATCTCGTTCGCGGTCTTCGCGCTCGGCGCGGCGCTCGCGGCGCTGGGCGGCGTGATCGGCGCGGGCTTCCTCGGCGTCTACCCCGGCGCGGACTTCGAGGTGCTCCCCTACGCGTTCGTCGTCGTGATCGTCGGCGGGCTCGGGAGCCTGCCCGGCGCCATGGTCGGCAGCCTGCTGGTCGGGCTCCTCGACAACTTCGGCAAGGCGCTCTTCCCCGAGCTCTCCTACTTCACGCTGTTCGCGCCGATGGCGCTCATCCTCGCCCTCAAGCCCACGGGGCTCTTCGGACGCGCGTGACCCTCGACCGCAAGGTGCTCGCGGGCGTGACGGCGCTGGCGCTGGCCGGTGGCGTCGCCCCGTTCCTGCCCGCGTACCCGCTCACGCTCCTGACGCAGGCGGTGATCGTCGCGGTCTTCGCGATGAGCCTCGACGTGCTCCTCGGGTACACCGGGCTTCCCTCGCTCGGCCACGCCGCCTACTTCGGGATCGCCGCGTACGCCGTCGGCGTCCTCAGCACGGAGCACCAGGTGGGGCTCGTGGGATGTCTCGGCGCCGGGCTCCTGCTCGCGACGGCCACGGCCGCCCTGTTCGGCCTCCTGGCGATCCGCGCGACGGGCACCTACTTCCTCATGATCACGCTCGCCCTCGGGATGGTCGTCTGGGGGCTCGCCTTCCGCTGGGTCTCGATGACCAAGGGCGACAACGGCATCGCGGGCGTGCCCCGGCCAGAGCTCGGGCTGCCGTGGAGCCTCTCCGCGCCGCTCCCGTTCTTCTACTTCGCGCTCGTCGTGGCCGCCCTCGCCTGGGCCGCGATGGGCGTGCTCGTGCGCTCGCCCTTCGGCCTCGGCCTCCGGGGCATCCGCGAGAGCGAGTCGCGCATGCGCGCCCTCGGCTACAGCGTGTGGCTCCACAAGTACCTGGCCTTCGTGATCTCCGGTTTCTTCGCCGGCGTCGCGGGGGTGCTGTGGGCCTACTACAACGGCTTCGTGGGGCCCGTGGACGTGCAGCTCGTGACGTCGGTCGAGACGCTCCTGATGGTCGCCCTCGGCGGCCCCGGGACGCTCGCCGGCCCGGCGCTCGGCGCCACGCTCATCGTCTTCCTGAAGAACTTCGTCAGCGTGTATACGAAGCGCTGGCTGCTCATCCTGGGCGCCGTGTACATCGGCGTCATCCTGTGGGCGCCGCGCGGCGTACTCGGCGCGTTCAGGCGGGACGCGCGGTAGCCAATGACGCCACGCGCACCTGCGGCAGGCCACCCTCGGTCGGCGCCGGGCTCGCGGACCCCGCTACAATGACGCCACGCGCACCTGCGGCAGGCCACCCTCGGTCGGCGCCGGCCTCGCCGACCCCGCTACAAATGAGCGACGCGCACCTCTCTCGGGCCACCCACGGTGCACGCCGGGCTCGCGGGCCCCGCTACAACGAAAGGAGACCGTGATGGGGCGCCTCGAGGTCAGGACGCTCGCCGCTCTCGTGCTGGGCGCCGGGCTCGCCGCCCTGCTGGCGCCGATCGTGACAGAGGCCCAGGACGGCCCGATCCGGCTCGGCATGCTCGCGCCGCTCACCGGCCCCTTCGCGCAGGTCGGCAAGGACATGGTGAACGGCGCCGAGCTGTACCTGGACGAGATCGGCCGCGTCGCGGCGGGGCGGACGCTCGAGCTCATCGTCGAGGACAGCGAGGGCAACCCGTCGACCGCGCTCAACAAGGCGCGCAAGCTCGTCGAGCAGGACAAGGTCCACGCCCTGACGGGCGGGCTGCTCGCGAACGTCGGCTACGCGCTCCAGCCCTACATCGACGGCCAGAAGATTCCGGCGACCTACCCCGTCATCGCCGCCGACGACATCACGCAGCGCAAGCCCGCGAAGTGGATCGTCCGCACCGGCTGGACCACGAGCCAGCCGATGCACCCCTTCGCGGAGTGGCTCATCAAGCACACGAAGTACCGGAAGGTCACGACGATCGGCATGGACTACGCGTTCGGCTACGAGACGGTCGGCGGCTTCCAGCACGTCTTCGAGGAACAGGGCGGGCGGATCGTCCAGAAGATCTGGACGCCGCTCAACACCAATGACTTCGCGCCGTTCCTCGCCCAGATCAAGCGCGACGCCGACGCCGTGCTGGCACTCTTCGTCGGCCGGCTCGCCGTGCAGTTCATGAAGCAGTACGAGGAATCGGGGCTCAAGGGCCGGCTGCCGCTGCTCGGTGGCGGCACGACCACGGACGAGTCGGCGCTGCCGGCGATGGGCGACGAGGCGATCGGCACGCTCACGGCCCTGCACTACTCGGAGGGGCTCGACACGCCCCAGAACCGGAAGTTCGCCAAGGCCTTCGAGGCGCGGGCGGGGAAGATCCCCTCCTACTACTCGGAAGCCTGCTACACGGGCGCGCGCTGGATCGTGGAGGCGATCAAGGCGCTGCAGGGCCGCGTCGAGGACCGCGATATGTTCCTCGCCGCGCTTCGCCGCGTCAGCATCAAGGACGCCGCGCGTGGGCCGATGACGATCGACGCGTGGGGCAACCCGATCCAGAACATCTACATCCGCCGCGTCGACAAGGTGGGCGGCCGCCTCCAGAACGTGGTGATCGCGACCGTCCCGGCGGTGAGCCAGTTCGGGAAGTACCCGCCCGAGGAATACCTGAAGCTGCCGCTCTACACGCGCGACTACCCGCCGTGCAAGCACTGCTGAGCGCCCGTGCCGGCGGGTGACTGGGCGCTCGAGCTGAGGGACGTCTCGAAGGCGTTCGGCGGGCTCCGCGCCGTGGACGGCGTGGCGCTCGCCGTCCGTCCCGGCGAGCGGCGCGCGCTCATCGGCCCGAACGGCGCCGGCAAGACGACGCTCTTCAACCTGATCGCGGGCGAGCTGCCGGTCACCACGGGCACGATCGCGCTCTTCGGCCAGGACGTCACGCGCGCCGCCGCCCACCGGCGGGCCGCCCTCGGCCTCGCGCGGACCTTCCAGATCACGAACCTCTTTCCGAGCCTGACCGTGCTCGAGAACTGCCTGCTCGCCGTCCAAGGGCTCTCCCCGGTGAAGCTCGCGATGCACCGGCCGCTCGCGCGCTACCCCCGACAGGAAGCGCGGGCGCGCGCGGCGCTCGACGAAGTCGCCCTCGGTGGTCGCGCCGGCGCGACCGTGAAGCAGCTCTCCCACGGCGAGCAGCGCCAGCTCGAGATCGCGCTGGCCCTCGCGGGGAGCCCGCGCCTCCTCCTCCTCGACGAGCCGACGGCGGGCCTCTCGCCTGGCGAGTCGAAGACGATGGCGGAGCTCGTCAAGCGACTCGATCCCGCGATCACCGTGCTCCTGATCGAGCACGACATGGACATCGCCCTCGAGATCGTCCGGCACGTGACCGTGCTCCACTACGGCCGTGTCATCGCCGACGGCACCCGCGACGAGGTGCGGGCGAGCCCGCTCGTGCGCGAGATCTATCTCGGTGCTTGAGCTCGCGGACGTCCACACCTATTACGGCGACAGCCACGTGCTCCAGGGCGTCACGCTCGGCGTGGGCCCGAGCGAGGTGGTGACGATCCTCGGCCGGAACGGCATGGGCAAGACGACGCTCATGCGCTCGGTCATCGGCTTCACGCCGCCGCGCCGGGGCCGCGTGAGCTTCAAGGGCGACGACGTCACGCGCTGGCCGTCGTTCCGGCTGGTGGCGCGCGGCATGGCGCTCGTGCCCCAGGGGCGTCGCGTCTTTCCGTCGCTCACCGTGAAGGAGAACCTCGACGTCGCCCGTCACGGGCGCGGCGGGCGCTGGACGCTCGCCCGCGTGCTCGAGCTCTTCCCGCGGCTCGGCGAGCGCGCCCGGAACCGCGCCAACAACCTCTCGGGCGGCGAGCAGCAGATGCTCGCGATCGGGCGCGCGCTCATGACGAACCCGGACCTCCTGCTCATGGACGAGCCGACCGAGGGCCTCGCGCCGCTGCTGGTGCGGGAGGTCGGCCGCGTGCTCGGCGAGCTCAAGCGCGAGGGGCTCTCGATCCTGCTGGTCGAGCAGAACCTGCCGCTCGCCCTCTCCGTCGCGGACCGCGTCCACATCCTGAGCCGCGGCCAGATCGTCCACTCGTGCGGTCCCGGCGAATTGCGGTCGAACGAAGAGGTCACATCGCGCTATCTTGGGGTCGCGTGATGCGTTTCGGCACCTTCTACTTCTTCCAGGCGCCGCCGGGCGAGCGGCACGCCGACATCATCCACCGCGAGCTCGAGCAGGTCGAGTGGACCGAGGAGCTCGGGTTCGACGAGGTCTGGTTCACGGAGCACCACTTCATCGACTACGGGCTGTCGGTGGATCCCTCGACGCTCGCGGCGGCGGCGGCGGCCCGGACGCGCCGGGTGCGAATCGGCCTCGCCGCGGCGATCCTGCCCTTCCATCACCCGCTGCGCCTCGCCGAGCAGATGGCCCTCGTCGACATCGTCTCGAACGGCCGGCTCGACGTGGGCGTGGGGCGGGGCAACCGCCCGGCCGAGTTCGCCGGATACCGCGTGCCCCAAGAGGAGAGCCGCGAGCGCTTCGACGAGACCGTCGAGATCATGCGCCGCGCGTGGACCGAAGAGCGCTTCAGCCACGCGGGGCGCTTCTTCGCGTTCGACGACGTGCGCGTGATCCCCAAGCCCCTGCAGCGGCCGCACCCGCCGCTCTATCAGGTGTGCGTCACCAAGGACGGGATCGAGAACACGGCGCTCCGCGGCTGGCCGATGCTGAACTCCGTGCTGTTCGGCCCCGTGGAGCAGCTGCTCGCCAACCGCGACACCTACGTGACCGCGCTCAAGAAATCCGGGCGTGGCGAGGCCGAGGTGGCCGCGCTGCTGAGCCAGTGGGGCGTATCGCGCCAGATCTACGTCGCCGACACCGACGCGCGCGCGCGCGAGGAGGCGAAGGCGGCGGAGCTCTGGTACCAGGAGTCGTTCCGGCGCTTCGTGATCCCCGAGCGCATCGAGGACGCCCACCCGAGCCTCCAGCCCGGGTTCCGGGCGATGGCGGAGCGGCTCGCCGCCGTGACGTGGGACGGGCTCGTCCGCGAGACGCTCGCGTTCGGCTCGCCCGACACGGTCGCGCGCCACATCGAGACGATGCGCCGGATGGGCGTCGGCCAGGTGCTCTGCTGGATGAACTTCGGCGGCCTATCACAGGATCGGGTCCGGCGATCGATGGAGCTCTTCGCGCGCGAGGTCATGCCACGGTTCAGGTGAGGGGCGAGCGATGAAGACGAACTACTTTCTCGAGGGCCCGGCGAAGGCTCCGGTCGTCGTCATGGCGCACGCGCTCGGCGCGACGCTGCGGCTCTGGGACGCCCAGGCCGCGGCGCTGGCCGACCGGTACCGCGTGCTGCGCTACGACGTCCGGGGCCACGGGGAGTCCGAAGTGCCGCCCGGGCCCTATACGGTCGAGCAGATGGTCGCGGACCTCACGGCGCTCCTCGAATCGCTCGGGATCTTCGAGGTCCACTTCGTCGGCCTCTCGATGGGCGGCTGCATCGGGATGGGTCTGGCCTCCGCGGCCCCCGACGTCGTCGCGAGCCTCGTCCTCTGCGACACGACGCCCTGCTACGGCCCGGAGGCGAAGCCCCGCTGGGACGAGCGGATCCGTATCGCCGAGACACAGGGCATGACG
>Ga0209156_10001616_pt1 | contig 18204 bp, 16 predicted proteins | sample GraSoiAngelo_124_FD_185881 | JGI IMG/M metagenome (GOLD analysis project Ga0209156, IMG submission 185881) | Grasslands soil microbial communities from the Angelo Coastal Reserve, California, USA - 14_0927_05_20cm (SPAdes) (version 2) | ecosystem: Environmental > Terrestrial > Soil > Grasslands...
ATGAGAAGGCATTCAAGTTGAAAATGAAATTCATTTTCATTTGGGTGGGCTACGCTTTGGGATCGGGCTTCCATGCGGACTCGGTGTGGTGGTCCAGGTTTAGATCCAATTTAGCGCAAAAAGGGTGGAAGGTTGCCATCTGGTTATCGAAGTCTTTATGCTTCCACGCGATGCATCGCAATCGTTCCGGATCGTTTGTCCTCGATTGTTTGCCAGTGAGGAAAGGCCTCATAGTGACTGCGGTTTTTCCACAGGCTTAAGAGCAGAACGGCCAGTTTGCGCGCCACTGCCACGACAGCCCGTTTCCTGGCGCGCGCGCTACCATCGGCCGCCAACATCAATCCATATCCACGCAGAGCGCTCTGGGGACCAAACGGTCCCAAGATGTATTGCGCGGCACTGACCAGCAGTCGGCGCAGGTAAGGGTCACCTCGTTTGGATATGCGCAGTTGTGGATCGCTTTGTCCGCTCTGATCGCGCCGCGGACACAAGCCGGCGTAGGCGCCCACATCGCGCACATTTTCAAAACGCTGTGGATCTTCGATCTTCAAAACAAAATAGAGCGCAGTCAGCACTCCTACTCCCGGGACCTGCTGCAGCCAAAGCGTCTGCGGATATTTTGTTCGGGCCACAACGTTGATCTCACGCTCGAGCACGGCAATGCGCGTGCTCAGCTCGGCCAGCGCTTGCACGCTTGGGGCAATCATCTGCTGCACCCTTTCGGGCAATCTCTCCATGGCCACCTTATGAAAACGTTCGCTCGAAGGATTACACACTGCATAACCCAGGCTCTTTAGACTGAAGCGCACCGAATTGATCAAAGCCACGCGCGCCCGCACCAGACTGTCGCGCAATTTAATACGCAACAAATCTTGCTGCGCTTGCTCGCTTCCATGGCGCACCGGATAAAGCAGCGCGCGATCCATCCGACCGATACGCGCCAGCATCAGCGCATCGCGCTGATCGCTCTTGCGCTCGTGCTGATAAATCGCCCGCACCTTGCGCGGATTGGATACAATCACTTCCCAGCCCAACCCCTCCAGGTAACGACTCACCCATGGGCTATGCGTTCCCGCCTCCATCACCGCCAACGCCCCGGGGTAACGCGCAGTCAGCCTTGCCAGAGAAGCTCGATCATTAAGAAGACTGCCTTCCTCCACCACTTCGCCTCTGCCATCCAGCGCACAAAACCGGTGCCGCCGCTCTCCCAAATCCAATCCTATCGTGACCTCACTGTCCTGATGTTGTTGCTTCATAGACGTCAAGCTTACCCAAGCACACTACGCTCAGGCGCTCTCCGCCTTCTCATCTAATCTGGTTAGGCCTTTGGGGGATCATGCCTATCTCTTTTAGCCAAGTTTCGGCCAACTCCGGCCAGTGCGTTATCGGCGCGTCCGTGCGCCGCACGAGAAGATTCAAATTCTTCGTGCGTTTCATTCGCGTAATCAGCAGTTTAATCTCAACGAATGATTCCGCGCTCGCTTTGTTCGATGAACTGAATGATTTCGGTGATTTCTTCCGTCTGGGGTAATTCTTTCTGCATCACTTCGATTGCCTGGCGTCTGTTGTATTTCGAGCGGTAAATCAGGCGGAATGCTTCTTTGATTAGCTTCACACTTTCCGGCGGAAAATTTTTGCGTTCCAAGCCGACCAGATTAATCCCGCGAATTTCGGCCGGATTGCCGTCGGCGATCATGAATGGCGGAACATCCTGCACAATCTTCGAGCAGCCGCCGGTAATGGCGAATCGGCCGATCCGGCAAAATTGATGCACCGCTGTGAGTCCGCCCATCATCGCATGGTCGCCCACTTGCACGTGGCCACCCAATGTGCCGTTATTGGAGAAAATGACGTGATCGCCCACGGTGCAATCGTGACCGATATGACTATAAGCGAGAAAATTTCCGCAATTGCCGATGCGCGTTTTGCCTTCGCTCGTGGTGCTGCGGCTTGCCGTGACGAATTCGCGAAACGTGTTTTCATCGCCGATCTCCAGATACGTCGGTTCGCCGCGATATTTTAGATCCTGGGTTTGCTGGCCGATCGAGCAATAGGCATAAAATTTGTTTTTCGCTCCGGCCTTCATCGGCCCGCAGAGCGTGACGTGATGTTGCAGCCAGCAGTTTGGACCGAGCACCACGTCACATCCGATGACGCAATAGGGCCCCACGATCGTCCCCGCACCGATCTCCGCGCCCGGATCGATGATTGCGGTCGGATGGATCTGCACGTCAGACATAATGACGAATGACCAATGACGAATGACGAATGAATGAAGAAACTCGAAGCTCGAATGTGTGCTGCGACAAATCTTTGCGATTCGTCATTCGGAATTCCTTCGTTCTTTTTCCTTCGTGCTTCGTCATTCTGTTCACTTATCGAGAAACGTGAACATCAGTTCGGCTTCGGAGACAATTGCGTCGTTTACCACGCAGTGACATTTCGCCTTTGCCAGACGTTCGCCGCGCGATTTCGTCAGCTCGGCGTGGATGAACATGGTGTCGCCCGGTAGGACTGGTTTGCGAAATTTTACTTCGTCCGCGCTCATGAAATACCCAATGCGGCTGGTGGTCTTCGCCAGTTTGAACAACAGAATGCTGGCCACCTGCGCCATTGCTTCCACCTGCATCACGCCGGGCATCACCGGGTGACCGGGGAAATGTCCTTGAAAGAATGGCTCGTTAATGGTGACGGTTTTCACGCCGACGCATTTGGTTTCGGTTTCGAAGCTAATAATGCGATCGACCATGAGAAATGGGAAACGATGCGGCAAAATCTGCATCACTTCATCGGTATCGAGTCCTCCGTCGCCGCTCGGGATTGTTCGCGGCGTGGCGACGGCACTTCTGCGCGTCTGCTCGCGAGTGATTGAGCGTGCCAGCTCCGCATTGCTCGCGTGACCAGGTTTCACCGCGACCACATGACCGCGAATGCGTCGTCCGACCAGCGCGAGGTCACCGATAATATCCAGGATTTTATGTCTGACGAATTCGTCAGCGAAGCGCAGCGGCTCCTTACTCAGAACTGCATCTCCGCGCACGACGATCGCGTTCTCCAAGCTACCGCCTTTGATGAGATTTTTGTCCATCAGCGGCTTAACATCTTCGTAATAAACAAATGTGCGGGCTGGAGCGATCTCTCGTTCGAATAGTGGCGGCGTGACCTCCATCGAGTAAAATTGTGAGAACTGATTGTTTGGTCCGGCTTGGGTGCACGAGATGCGAAACTTGTCGTCCGGCAATAAAACTAGCAACGCGCCCGTTTTCGATTCCACGTGCATCGTTTCGCGCACGTCGAAAAATTTGCGCGGCTCCTCCTGGGCCGTCACACCCGCTTTCCTGATCAGATCGACATACGCCTGCGCACTGCCGTCGCCGATCGGCGGTTCGTTTGCGTCCATTTCCACAACGGCGTTGTCCACGCCCATAGCCCAAAGCGCGGCAAGCACGTGCTCGACTGTGTGCACGCGGACGGAACCTTCGCCGATCGTCGTGGCGCGCTCGACGGTCTTCAAATTTTCGATCTTTGCGTCGATCGTCGGCTCCTCCTGCAAATCCTTGCGTTTGAACTTAATTCCGTGATCGACTGGCGCTGGCTGAAGCTTCAGGGTGACTTTTTCGCCTGTGTGCAGTGCGGTGCCACTAAAGCTGGCGGCTTTGCCAAGCGTGTGCTGAAATTCGGGCGTCGATGGCATCTGTAATTACCAATCGCTTGCGTTGTAGCGGTGCTTGTGTCAAGCACCGTTCTCGTATTTGGCGGTCATAGACCGCCGCTACAGTTCATTTCAATTCAATCTCGCCGCAATCAAACGCCATCATCTTGTCAACATTTGAGATGCGGAATCGATGGGAACCTGTGCCATCCTCCTGCCAAATCTGGATAGACTTCTCGCCAGCCGTGGCAGCCAGCGCGCGAGCCACATTCGGCGACTCATTTACGGTGAACAACGGCAGGCCGTCTGCTGTTTTTAAGTAGCTTCCGTCGTTCTCAAACCCGGCCGCAATCTCGATTGTTGGCCGTTTATTGTTAGCCAGTGGATTTGGCATAAGCTTCAGTTTCACACTGGCATCCGGGCGGCCTTGAGGCGGAGAGTCTGCGACCTGGCCCAGATCTTCCACTTTAAGAGCACTAACCAGATAACCGCGAGCTCGATATTTTCCGGCGGGCAAATCTTCACCATCGTCGTTTTTTCCGTCCCACTGTGTTACCAGCGCGTCCGCGCCGATTGTAAATTCGTTCAGTTGCGCTTCCTGATGTAGAACGCGCACCAGTTTGCCGGTCGTGTCGTAAATGCCGAGACTGATCGTTCCTTCCAATGGCGGAGGAACGAAGCTGACGCGGACGCTTCTCGCGGGTGAGGCTGATGGTGTTTGTACTGGAGCAGGCGGAGCCGTGATGGATTCTTCGGGCGAGATTGACAGAGCAGGCGATTCTTCTGGTGTTGCCGACGCTATTGGACTTGGTGATTCCTGTGCAGCGGCGATTCCAATGGCGAGCCATGCCGCTGCAATCCGCAATCCGCAATCCACAATCCGCGATTCAAACATAGTAGCGCCAGTCCACGTTTGGAAAAATATTATCGCGCCATTCGCAGTCGCGCAGGAGTTCTTCATCGAGCCCGTTTGTGACAAACTGGTCGTGCAACCGGTTGAATCGAACAAGGTGGTCCATCGTGCGTTTGGTGGCGTATTCACACGCGGTTCCGGTTTTCATCAAAAACGCCCAATCACTGGATTGCGCCAACAAAAGTTCGCGGGCGAGTTGTTTAAGCACACGATCCGCGAGTGGGCTGCAGTTTTCTGCGTGCGTGCGCACAGCTTCAGTCATCCGCTGGGCCGCAGTGTGCAGATGTGGATAGATCCAAACGTTACTCGGATCGAGCCAGACGCCAAGATGGCCGTTCTCGCCCCACGTTGAAGCTGCGGGTTCAACGATCTGCTGTGTGGGGTGCGTCCCAAGATATTCACTCGGGGTGGTGAGCCGAAAATTCTGATCGTTTGCCGCTTCGCGAATGAATTGTTCTAGGAAAATGGGTCCTTCGAACCACCAGTGCCCAAACAATTCCGCATCAAATGGAGCGACAACTATTGGGTCGAAACCAAATTCGCTGATTTCCCGAAGTTGCTGCTGGCGCTGTTCCAGAAAGTGACTCGCGTGTTTTACCGCCGCATTTTCCGCTGCCGCGCGATTATACAACCCTTTCTCGTTACCACATCCGGTGATCCGGTGATACTTCACGCCTGAGAATTTTCTGCTCCCGCGGGCGATCGGCCCCAAATGTTCCATGGCAAGATCGAAACCAATGTCACGGTAGAACTCCCGGTAGACTGGATCTCCTGGGTAACCTTCATGCGCGCTCCATACTTGCCGGCTTGAATCGCCATCGCGTGCAAACGCGGCCGGACCCGCAGGCGTATAACACGGCGCATAAATCGACCGGCACGGGCGCGGCGTTCCAAACAGTAAGCCGTGACCGTCCAGAACGAACCAACGGATATTTGCTCCCTGCAAAATTGGATCCAGTCCCCGCACGTAAGCGCATTCGGGCAGCCAGAATCCTGTAGGCTCTGCATCGAAAACATCGATATATACATCCCGGCCGATCAAAACCTGCACACGCGCCGCTTGAACGGACTGCTGCTGAATAATCGGGAGCAAGCCGTGCGTGGCGGCACTGGCGATGATTTCGAGTGCGCCGGTGTCTCGCAACTCGCGAACAATCGAGAGCAAATCGCATTTCCATTCGTCGACAAAGAAATGGCGGTTCTCTGAGAATAGCTCGAAATAGAAGTCTGCGAGCTCGCGAAGCTGCGGATGATTACAATTTCGCTTTTGTTCTCGCCCAGTGAGATCAATTAGAAGATCAAGGTGCCGCATGTAACGCTCGCGCAAAAGCTGATCTTGAAGCATTGCGCAGAGCGTTGGCGTGAGAGACATCGTGAGTTTGAACGGCACAGAGTCGTTCACTAACCGGCGCATCATGCGTAACAGCGGAATGTAACTCTCCGTGACCGCCTCGAAGAACCAGTCTTCTTCCAAGAAGTCTTCATGCTCCGGATGCCGAACGAACGGCAGATGCGCGTGGAGAATAATCGCGAAGTGACCGGGCATTGCAGAAGACTAGAAGGCTGGCAAACAACAGCGCAAGGTGGATCGGCTTCTCCGAAGATGTTGATCAGCCGCCCAAGGCGCAATTATTTTAGCAACGCGTTCAGGAGAACGCGTTCCAGCTTAGAGCGTGCGGCAAAAGTCTTGGAAGCGATCCAGACCTTTTTTGATCACGTCGAGGCTGGTGGCATAGCTGAGCCGGACCGTGCGATCGTCGCCAAAGGCAGCGCCCGGAACGACGGCGACGCTGGCTTTGCTCAACAAACGGTCGGCAAAATTTTGGGAAGTCAGCCCAAGCTGGCTGATGTTAACCAGCACGTAAAATGCGCCCTCAGGTTTCACCGCTGTCACGTTGGAAATCTTCGATACGCGGTCGAACATGTAATTGCGACGCATATCAAATTCCTCGCGCATATCGGCCAGCGGTTGTTGATCACCTCGCAAAGCGGCAAGCCCGCCGTACTGCGAAAATGAAGACGGATTGGAGGTGGTATGGCTCTGGATCGAATCCACCGCTTTTGCCACCGCCTCCGGCGCCGCCAGATAACCGAGGCGCCAACCTGTCATCGCGTAGGACTTACTGAATCCGTTGACCGTGATCGTGAGATCGTACGCTTCTTTCGAGAGCGACGCGATGCTCACATGCTTGACGTCGTCATAAACGAGTTTCTCATAAATCTCGTCGGACAAAATGTAGATATCTTCCTCGGCAGCGACGTCGACGATCGCCTTCAATTCTTCCCGCGTATAAACAGAGCCAGTCGGATTGCCAGGGCTGTTCATGATCAACATCTTAGTGCGAGGGGTCATTGCGTTTTCGAAGTCTTCGGCGCGCATTTTCCATGAATTGCGCTCACTGGTGGGCACGATCACTGGTTCGGCGCCGACCAGTCTGACCATGTCCGGATAACTGACCCAATAGGGTGCCGGGATAACAACTTCGTCGCCGGGCTGGCATGTTGCGAGGATCGCGTTGTAGCAAGAATGCTTTGCGCCATTGCTGACGATGACCTGCGCGGCGCGATAATTCAGTCCGTTATCGGCGGCCAATTTTTCCGCGATTGCCTGACGCAGCTCCGGAATGCCAGCGCTGGGCGTGTACTTGGTAAATCCGGCCTCCAGAGCGTTGATCGCCGCCTTTTTTATGTGTTCGGGCGTATCGAAATCCGGTTCGCCTGCACCGAAGCCGCACACATCAATGCCTTCAGCCTTCATGGCTTTGGCCTTACTGTCGATCGACAGGGTGAGTGAAGGAGTCAGTTGAGCGGCGCGTTCGGAAATTTCCATGGTGGTGAGCTTATTCAAAATGGGAGCGCAAACTATTGGTGACGATAGAAGTTTTCAATCAGAGGTTTGAAATTATTTTCATCAATTTGGACGATCGCCATTTCGCGTTTCGCGTTCTCAGGAGAATCCGATGCGTGCGCGGCGTTGATCATGATTGTTTGGCCGAATTCCCGGCGAATTGATCCCGGCGGGGCTTTGGCTGGATCAGTTGGGCCAAGCACGTCGCGGATCTTGCGCACCGCATCCACGCCTTGATAAACAATGGCGATCGATTTTTCAGTGCCGGGAGCGTCGCGTTCCGCCGGTGGACATTCACTCGGTTTTCGGCCCGCCATAAATTCAATGATGCTTTCCCAGTTTTCACGACCGCTTTTTGGGCCAAGTTTTTCCTCAAGCACTAGCAGGACAGGCCCGTAGAACTCCTCCGCTTGCGCGACGCTCATGCAATGGACCTTAAATCCAATGATGGTGAGTCCTGAACGTGAAAAGACTTCAATGACACCGCCTGGCCGCAGATTTGGAAACTTGAAATTATCTGGCTTGATGAGGACGAGTGTCTTTTCGGCTTGCGCGTTCGGCCGATAAGAAACGGCACGGTCCAGGATGCCGCCGTCGGAGTCGGAAAAGTCCGCCCAGAGTTTCAAATCGCGCCCGACTGCTTTTGGATCGAAAGCGGCCAGCACGCCGGGCTCAAAGTAAGTTACGTTGCCTGAATCATCGGTGATGTAATCGCCGTAGGTATCGCGAATCGTTTCACCGCTGGTGCGTTCATGTACGATGTGGCCGACAGTGCGATGAATCTTTTCCACTGCGTCAGGTCCGCGAAAAATGAGGAACAAGACCCGCGGACGTTGGCCGTTCTTTTCACCGGTAAAATTTTTCAAGATGTACTGGCGAATTAACTCCTGCGTCGCCCGATGACGCGGATCGGTTTCCGTCACGATGCTGTCTGCGTAGCGCTTTGCCAGTTCAGCGCCTGGCGCAAACATGCGTCCCGCTACCAGATCAAGTCCAGTGCGAGAAATCAACCGGCCCACGATGCCGCCGGTACGCGATTTGCGCATCGAGTACGGCGTGACGATGGCGTAGGCAAGCTCTTCAGTTTGCATTTCGATTACCTTAGCGGCGTCTACCAAGGCCGCAAAATTCTTCTCCCGGACAGTACGGCCTGGGAGGTCTGCGATCGAGCCCGCAGAACGCTAACTCGCGGGGCCATTTGCGCGCTCCGGTAATAGATCAGCAGGCTGGCCCGCCAACCATAGCTTGGTGGGTTTGGCGGTACACCTTCGCTAAAGCCCAACTTTCGCTTAGCACTACGCTCCAAGCGAAGGCTGGAGCGGGTGACGAGGCTCGAACTCGCGACGTCCACCTTGGCAAGGTGGTGCTCTACCAACTGAGCTACACCCGCATTTTTAAGAGCGAATAATAATGTCGAGCCACCCGCGAAACGCAACCTTTTAATTGTTCGCGCAGGTCGAAAATCGTTGAATCTAAATTGCCCGGTGAATGCATCCTATAACCAAAGCACTAATATGAAAAAATTAATCCTCCTTTGCATTTGCTCCGTGGCACTGCCGATAACCTTATTTGGGCAGACTCCCACGACTTCGCCGGTCGCCAGTCCGCCAGCAGGAGCAGCAACAGCAGCAACAGCAACAACAGTAACAGCAACAGCAGCAACAGCAACAGCAACACCAACGGCAACCGCCAGCACGTCTCCATCCGATCTCGCCGACAAGATTCACCAGAAGCTGGAGAAAAAGTTACCGGCAACCGCCAGCACGTCTCCATCCGATCTCGCCGACAAGATTCACCAGAAGCTGGAGAAAAAGTTACGCGGCAAGCATGGAATCATCATTGATGGAGGTGGTAAAGATGAAGATGCCGATCTTCAAAAGATGCGCGACTTCGTGGCAATTCCCATTGTCGCGATCGTATTCTTATCAATATTCGGCGCGCCTGTGCTGATCGTGATCATGGTAGGCATATTCGCGCTTCTGGGAAGCCGCATGCGGCAGCGCACCATCAGGATGATGGTGGAGAAAGGTCAGCCAGTTCCCGCCGAACTGCTGGCACCCGAGCTGCGGCACGTACGGCGGCGCTCCGATGTGCGGCGTGGTGTTGTATGGACCATGGTAGGCCTCGGCCTGATGATATGGCTGGCGGCGGTCAATGACTGGGAAGGCGGCGCCTGGTCGTTCGGGCTGATTCCATTTCTGATCGGTCTCGGCTATCTCATCGTATGGAAGTTGGAAAACAAAAAGGACGTTCCTCCTCCTCCGCCGGCACCGTAGTATCGAAACCGTGGAGCTTACTGATGCGGACCTTGTCGCGCGAGTTCTTGTCGATGACGATCAGCACGCGTTCGGAGAGCTCGTGCGACGGCATCAATCAGCCGTGCGTGGTCTGCTTCGGCAACTCACCCGGACAGATCTCGCCCTGGCCGATGATCTGGCGCAGGAAACTTTTATTCGCGCTTACAAGAACATCCGCAGCTTTCGCGGTGAAGCGCGATTTTCAACCTGGCTTTACCGCATCGCGTACAATTGTTTTCGCGAGGATGCGCGCCGCCGCAAAGAGGTTGTCGGCGTTGATGAGGAACAGTGGCAAGCGGAGCATGATCCGCAGACTGTCGATCCTGGTTTGAGACATGATCTTATGCACGCACTGAGTTTGCTTCCGCTGCACGAGCGCACGGCTATTGTGCTTTGCTGCCAAAACGGATTGTCGCATGACGAGGCCTCGCGCGTCCTTGATATTCCGCTTGGCACCGTAAAGACAAACGTGCTCAGAGGGCGCGAAAAACTAAAACGCACACTGGCCGCATGGGGACCAAATTGATATAATGAACGCAATGATTGACGACGAAACGCTGGACCGACAATTGCGTGAAGCTGCCCCGTACGTTGACGACGAAGGTTTCACCGCGCGCGTCATGGCGAAATTGCCCGCAGCGCCACGCGAACCGCAATGGCTTCGTGCAGTGATTCTAGTAGGCCTGGCATTACTAGGAAGCGGGGTTGCCTACTTGCTGTCGGGCGGCGGCCGTTTCGTTCGCGAAGGCGTGATCCAGTTGGCTGGCTTCCCGATCTGGCTGTTGCTCGTGTTCGCGTTCGGTTGCGGCCTTGTGGTTGGCGCCTTTGCCGTCATCGTCGCCATTCGCAAAACGCCGGAGGTGCGCGATGTTGCCCGGCTGCGGTTTTGAAATGCTACCCGGTTAAGCCAGAGATAATTTGCGCGCCTGCTTAACGTCGAGACCGATCTGGCGAACAAGCGCCTCGACACTTTCGAATTTTGTCTCCGGCCTGAGATAGCGGATGAATCGCACTTCGAGATCTTTTCCGTAAATATCGTGGTCGAAATCAAAAAGGTGGATCTCCAGAATCCGCTCAGATTTCCTGGTGTCCACGGTCGGTCGATAACCGAGGTTCACCACGCCGGGATAAATAACTCCCTCCAGCTTCGCTTCAGCGAAATAGACGCCGTTTGGCGGGAACTGTTCGTTGTGGGCACTAAGGTTTGCCGTTGGAAATCCAATCTTTTTGCCTCGATTATCGCCGCTAACAACGGTTCCCAGAACCGTGTATTCGCGGCCAAGCATCTGCGCCGCCTTTGCGAGATCGCCTGTTTCGACGGCTTTACGAATCGTCGTGCTGCTTACCAATTCGCCATTGACAGTCACTGGTGGAATTCCCACGACCCCGAAATCGAAGCGTGCGCCGAATTGATTAAGCAGTTTGAGATTGCCGCGCCGATTTTTTCCAAACGACCATTCGTGTCCCACGCAAATTTCGCGCAGCGACTTCGAATGCTCCACTAGTTCGTGCACGAACTCTTCGGGTTCGGTTGCAGCAAATTGTTTATCAAACGTGATGATTAGAAGATGCGCCATGCCCAGGTCGCGAATCAAAGCGATCTTGTGGGGGGTAGCAGTGAGCAAATGAGGCGCGGTTTTTGGCCGCAACACCTTTTCCGGATGTGGATCGAATGTGACCACGACAGGTGTTCCGTTCGCCGCCCGGGCGTGTTGGGCGGAGGTCGAGATGACTGCCTGATGGCCGAGATGCACGCCGTCGAAGACGCCGATGGCCAGGAAGAGCGGACCACGTAATTTCGACAGCTCGGAAATCGATCGGAAGGTTTCCATCACCAAAATGACGAATGACGAACGACGAATGACGAACGAAATCCGAATGACAAATGACGAAAATGTTCGTGGACACGTTTTCGTACTTCGATCTTGCTCATTAATTCGTCGTTCGTCATTCGGATTTCCTTAGGCCCCGCGCATCTTCGAGACTTCCGGAAGGCTGAGCATGTGATCGAGAATTTCCTCCCGCGTCGCCGCCTTGATTTCTTCAACCGTAATCGCGTTCGCCACGTCAAACCTGCCGGATTTCAACCGGCGCAGTGATTTCAAGTGGGCGCCGCAGCCGAGGGTATCGCCGATGTCGTGCACGTAGGTGCGGACATAGAATCCTTTGCTGCATAACACGGTGAAGTTGATTTCGGGCAACGCGATCCGGTCAATGCCGTAGCGATAGACGTGCACCAACCGCGGCTCGCGCTCGATCACTTTTCCTTGGCGCGCGAGCTTGTAGAGCGGCACGCCGCCGTGCTTCTTCGCAGAAACCATCGGCGGCAGCTGATAAAAATCGCCACGGAACTTTTCAAATGCCGATCGAATTTGATTTTCATCCAGCGGGGGGACCGGCCGCTGCTGAATCACTTCCCCTTGTCGATCCTGCGTGTCGGTCGTCACGCCGAGCACAAACGTGCCGGCGTATTCCTTATCTTCGCTCATCAGCAAATCTTGGACTTTCGTGCCACGCCCAACAGTGAGCAGCAGTAATCCGGTGGCGATCGGGTCGAGTGTCCCGCAATGACCGATTTTCTTCGTCCCAAGTTTTTGCCGGCTCAGCGCAACAACATCGTGCGAAGTCATCCCTTCCGCTTTATCCACCAACAGAATGCCGTCAGGGTCCGCGCTTAACGACTTCACGAATTTCCTCCAGAACCTTTTCTTCGACTTCGGCAAGACTTCCGCGAATGCGCGCGCCGGCAGCAAGACTATGGCCGCCACCACCGAACTTCTGGCAAATCGCGCAGACGTCGACGGCTTCGTCTTTCGAACGCATACTCACCCGCACTTTGCCCTCGGTAAGTTCTTCGAAAAAGACGGCGACGATCACGCCGCGAACTGCGCGAAGATGATCGATCAAACCTTCGTTGTCTTCAGGAAGAACACCCAGCTTTGCGGCGGTTTTTAGGCTGAGGCTAAAAGTTGCCACTCGATCGCCAGCAGTAAAACGCATCGTTCGCAGAAGTTCGCGCAACAGTTCCAAGCGGCGGCGGGGATAGTTCTCGTACAATTGCTGACTTATTTTTCCAACGTCCAGATCGCCATCGCGCACGAGTTCCGCGGCGATCTCAAACGTGCGCCCGCTGGTCTTTGGATATTGAAACGACCCTGTGTCAGTGGAGATCGCGGCATAAAGATTTTCTGCAATGTCATGATTCAACGGAAGGCCCTGGCTCTTGATGAGGTCGAAAATGATTTCTCCAGTGGCCGGGGCGCTTGGATCGAGGATCACCAAATCGCCATAGCCCGGATTGCTGAGATGATGATCGATGTTGATCCAGATTTTTGCCGACCGAACCGCAGCAACCGTAGTTCCCAGCCGGTTCTGAATTGCTGTGTCGAGCGCAATGGCGACATCGAAGTCTTCTGCCGTCGCGGGCGGTTTCGTGAGCAAATCCGCGTGCGGCAGGAAGGAATACTTTTCGAGCATGCCGTCTTCGTTCCACACGCGAACCTGCTTGCCTAGTTGCTCAAGCGACAATGCGAGCGCAAGCTGACTGCCCAGCGCATCCCCGTCCGGTCGAACATGACTCAAAATCGCGAAATGCTGATGCTCGCGCAGGACCTGGCCGATTTGCTCGAACGTGGTGTTGCTCACTCGTCCTCGCTGCTACCTTTTTCAAGGTCCTGCAAAATCTCGAGGACGCGTGCGCCGCGTTCGATGGAATCGTCGAGATGAAAAATGAGGTGTGGTGTGTATTTCAAGACAACGTGGCGAGAAAGCTCGACTTGCAGCGCGGGACGATAAGCTTCCAATTTACCAATCACGCTTTCACCGTTTGCCGTGCCGAGAGTGCTTACGAACACATGCGCGCTCTTCAGGTCGGGCGCAACATCAACAGCGTTAACGCTGACGAGTGCGCCTTCGAAGTTTAACTCGCGCGCAATAATTGCGCTTAGCTCGCGCTTTACGAGTTCGTTTACCCGGAGTTGTCGATGTTTCATGGTCGTTATAGGGCGTTTCTGTGAAACGCCGGCGTCCGCCGCGGCGGACGCCCTACAATTTCTGCGCAATCTGCTCGAGTTGGTAACACTCGATTATATCGCCCACTTGGTACTCGCTGAAATCGCCCAGCTTGATTCCGCATTCCAGACCGGAACGCACTTCTTTGACGTCATCTTGGAAGCGCCGCAGCGTGGAAATGCCGCCGTCATAAACCGGCTGGCGCTTTCGTAGGACGCGAGCGCGCGCGGCGCGGGCGATGCGGCCATTAGTGATTAGACAACCAGCAACAATGCCGCGGCTTAGCTGGAATATCTGTTTCACCTCCGCGTGCCCGATCACTGTTTCGCGAAGCTCCGGTTCAAGCAGCCCGGCCATGGCATCCTTGATCTGGTCGAGTAGTTCGTAAATGATGCTGTAAAGCTTGATCTGCACGCCTTCGCGTTTCGCAGTAGGCACAGCCATCGCTTCGACTTTTACGTTAAACCCGATCACAACCGCGTCCGACGCGCTTGCCAGCAAAATATCCGATTCGGAAATCGGTCCGACGGCTGAGTGGATAATTTCGAGGGTAACCTTTTTGGTTTCGATCTGTTTCAACGCGCTGGCGAGCGCTTCAAGCGAGCCTTGCGTGTCGCATTTTAAAACGATCCGGAGAACCTTTTGGCCCCCGGCTGTTTCAAGCAGGCTTTCCAGCGTAGCCCGTTGCGGAACGAACAACTTGCTGGCCCGTTTTGTCTCCAGCCGTTCATCACTTAGTTGTTTCGCCTCGCGCTCCGATTCCATCACAAGAAATTCATCACCGGCATTCGGCAGACCGGTGAACCCAAGCACTCTCACGGGCGTGGAAGGCCCGGCACGCTTGATCGCTTGGCCTCGATCGTCCATCAGCGATTTTACCTTGCCGTTGTAATCGCCGCAGATGAACGGATCGCCGACTTTTAACGTGCCCATCTGCACGATCACGGTGGCAGTGGGTCCGCGTCCCGCTTCTACTTGCGCTTCAATCACGGTGGCGCGTGGTCTGGCCGTGGGCGACGCCTTGAGCTCCAGCACCTCCGCCTGCAACGTGATCATCTCGAGCAAGTGATCAATTCCGGTGCCTTTCGTCGCTGAGACGGGACAAACAATCGTTTCGCCTCCCCAATCTTCCGGAGTCAGTCCGTATTCCTGAAGTTGTTTCTTCACCCGGTCAATGTTCGCTGAAGGAAGATCAATTTTGTTGATTGCGACCATGATCTTTACGTGCGGCGCCGCCTTGGCGTGATTGATGGCTTCAACCGTTTGCGGCATGATGCCGTCATCCGCCGCGACAACGAGCACGACGATGTCCGTCACATTGGCCCCCCGCGCGCGCATCGCGGTAAAGGCGGCGTGACCGGGTGTATCGATGAACGTAAGTGTCGACCCATTATGATTCACGGTGTAGGCGCCGATGTGCTGGGTAATTCCGCCCGCTTCACCTGCCGCGACACGCGTCTTGCGGATCGCATCCATCAGCGTTGTTTTGCCATGATCAACGTGTCCCATGAACGTGATGATGGGACCGCGCGGTTTGAGTTCCTCTTCCTTTTCGATAACCGGCGGAGGCGGCGCGACAACTACCTGTTCTACCTTGTGAACGCCGGCTCCTTTTTCACGGCGTTCTTTTTCGAGAACGAACCCGTGATTCTCCGCGATTTTCGACGCGATGTCGGGTTCGATTGTCTGATTGATGTTGGCGAAGATATTGTAAGTCATCAACTCGGCGATGAGTTGATGCGGTTTTAGGCCGAGCTCAGCTGCCAACTGCTTAACAATTATCGGAGGCTTAATCAGGATGACCTTCTGCGACACGGCTTCCGCTTCAGCAGAAGGGGGCGCCTCCTCGGCCGGCGCTTGAGTTAGAGGCGGCTGCGCAGGTTCAGCTTCGACGGGCGCAGCAGGTTTTGGCGGAGCAGCAGTTGCCTCCAGCGAGGCGCGAATGCGCGAAATCGGAGGTAAAACGGCCCGTCTCGTTTTTGGCTCGCCCTCTTCTATCTTCCTGCGCGGCCTTTTTCTATCGATGAGCGAGACGCTCTCTACTTCGTGCCCAGGTGGTGGAGCCGATCGCGGCTCGGATTGCTTCGGCGAGATTACACGCGATTTACCCGCTGAAGTCGCGTGTGCGCTTGCTGGCGCGACATCCCTCTTTGATTCTTTCTTCGGGACTCTTGATTTCCCTGCGGCGACTGGCTTGTCAGCGGCAGTAGTCTTGCGCGCCGCGGCGTGCGCGGCTGGCTTGCGGCTTGCAGTTTTACTGCCCGTCTTCGTTGCCATAAAACTTCCTTCAAAATTTCGCTCATGGCTCAAGCTCCCTAAACGAGAGCCATGTTATTGCACGAGTTCCTGCCGATGCACTGCCTCGTAAATCTCGCGCGCCTTTGTTTCGTCGACTGTGAGAATATCCACCAAATCCTGCACGTCTGCATCGCGCAATCCTTCCAGGTTGGTAAACCCGGATTTTACGAGTGTAAGCGCCTGCTCTTGAGTCACTGGCAGGGCGCCGGCCAGCGTCTGTGCAGCTTGCGCTACCTTCTGTTCCACCACCGTTGTCGCCGATGTGTCCTTGCCGATATTGATTTCCCAGCCGGTCAAGCGTGAAGTCAATCGCGCGTTTTGTCCTTTTTTTCCTATCGCGAGCGAAAGCTGGTCTTCGTCAACAGAAATCTGCACGCTCTTTTTCTCAGTATCGAAAGTCAGATTCTTCACTTTCGCGGGCTTCAGCGCTTCCAGGACGTATTCTTTTGGGTCCGAACTCCAACGGATGATATCGACCTTCTCATTGTTGAGCTCACGCACGATGTTTTTGACGCGCGAGCCGCGCATGCCGACACATGCACCCACCGGGTCGACTTTTTCGTTTGCGCTCCACACCGCGATCTTGGTGCGATAACCAGCTTCTCGCGCGATGCCGCGGATCTCCACGGTACCATCGGCGATTTCGCTCACCTCGAGCTCGAAAAGCCGGCGCACGAAATTGGGATGACTGCGCGAGACAATAATTTCGGGGCCGCGGACACCGTTTTCGACCGCGACCACATAAGCGCGAAGGCGATCCCCTACGTTGTAGTCTTCGACGACCACCCGCTCCCGCTGCGGCATGATGGCTTCAAATTTTCCAAGATCCAAAATGACATCGGAACGGTCGAAACGCCGCACAGTTCCACTGACAATCTCGCCCGCACGGTCCTTAAACTCCTCATAAATCATTTCCTTCTCGGCCTGACGAATCCGCTGCATCATGGCTTGTTTCGCCGTCTGGGCCGCGATTCGCCCGAAATTTTTCGGTGTGACTTCCACTTCCACAGTGTCACCGATGTTCACGTCCGGTTTGATTTTGCGCGCTTTCGAGAGGTCAATCTCATCTTGCGAATTGGTGACTTGATCGACCACCACCAGGTTGGCCAATGCCCGGATTTCACCGCTCTTCGGATTAATATCGATCCGCAGATCGCGCGACGCGCCGACGCTCTTCTTGGAGGCAGAGAGCAGGGCATTCGACACAGCCTCGAGCAGGATTTCGCGTTTAATTCCGCGCTCCCGCTCCAGGTAATCGAGCATGGCAATAAATTCCGCGTTCATAAAACATGCAGCCCGCAGACTAAAAAGAGTGGGACGCCAGTTCCCACTCCGATCAGCGCGCGGACTAAGCACCAAAGATAGCTACCCGCCGTCTTCCCGTCAAGGTGCGGTCTACTTTGATTTGACGTTGAAAGCTCAACGTCCAACATCCAGCATTCAATGAATTCCCGCTTCCGAGCCGTCGGTGTTGTTCTTCTGGTCTGGGCCCTGATTTATTTACCAGCGCTTGGTTCTATCGCCATCAAAGGCGAAGAAGGTCGACGAATCTTGCCGGCAGTTCGGATGCTCGAGACCGGTAACTACATCGTCCCGCGAATAGGAAGTAATCCGTATTTCCGCAAGCCTCCTTTGGTGAACTGGCTGGTGGCCGCCTCCTTCGCAGTTTCTAGTGTGCGCAACGAATGGACGGCGCGTTTGCCTTCTGCGCTTGCCGTGCTTGCTGTCGCGATTGCATTCGTGACGGTGGCACGCGCCAGTCTTGGCCCGACGGGTTCATTAATCGCCGCTCTCATCTGGATGACCAACATCGGAATGATAGAAAAAGGCCGGCTAATTGAAATCGAAGCGCTCTATGTCTCGCTTTGTGGTCTAGCGACTATTTTTTGGCTGAGCTGTTGGGTTCAAAAGAAATCGCCATGGCTCATTTGGATTCCGCCATCGATTTTTCTCGGGCTTGGTCTGCTGGCAAAGGGCCCAACGCACCTGGTATTTTTCTACGCGGTAGTGGTGGCGGTCCTTTGGCGTGCGAAAGACTGGAGGCTTCTGTTGCATCCTGCGCATTTTGCTGCTCTGGCCATCATTCTGGTGATCCCGGCAGCGTGGGCCATTCCATTTCTGCACAGCATAACGACGCAAGTCGCGATGGATAAATGGTCAAGCCAATATACCGGGCGATTAAAAG
>Ga0209156_10001617_pt1 | contig 18198 bp, 6 predicted proteins | sample GraSoiAngelo_124_FD_185881 | JGI IMG/M metagenome (GOLD analysis project Ga0209156, IMG submission 185881) | Grasslands soil microbial communities from the Angelo Coastal Reserve, California, USA - 14_0927_05_20cm (SPAdes) (version 2) | ecosystem: Environmental > Terrestrial > Soil > Grasslands ...
AAGAAAATCGAGCTCGAGGTTGTCCATGTTCTCTTTCTCGACATTGTCGGCTATTCGAAGCGGCTGACGAACGAACAACAGACGTTGATTGATCAACTCAATCAAGTCGTCCGCAGTTCGGAGGAGTTCCAGAATGCGGAGGCAGCGGGTCGCCTAATAAAAATCCCGACGGGCGACGGGATGGCGCTGGTGTTTTACAAGAGCCCGGCACAGCCGGTGGAATGCGCGCTGGAAATTAGCCACGCCTTAAAAACTTATCCCGAATTGCGGGTTCGCATGGGGGTGCACAGCGGACCAGTCAGCGCGGTGACCGATCTGAACGACCGCACCAACGCCGCCGGCATCGGAATCAATATCGCGCAACGGGTGATGGATTGCGGCGATGCCGGACACATCTTGTTGTCGAAGCGCGTGGCGGAAGATCTCGAGCAGTACGGACATTGGCAATCGCAGCTGCACGATCTGGGCGAAGTGGACGTGAAACACGGTGTCCGTGTCCACATCTTCAATCTATATAATAAGGAGCTAGGCAATCCGGAGGTGCCGGAGAAGTTGCGGCAGGCCAAATGGCGACCGGCGCCGCCAGTTGCCGCGCTCGGCGAAGAGCTGTGGATCGCAGTGCTTCCTTTCAAGAGCTCTGGTGACCCGGAGATGGAGTCTTTTGCCGATGGTCTTGGCGAGGACATCACGACCGGCCTTTCGCGGTTTCGATATCTATCAGTTGTCGCGAGCGCGTCGGCATCGCGGCTGAAGGGAGAGACTGGAGACGAGCGCGCCTTGGGTGCTAAACTCGGCGCGCGTTACGTGCTGGAAGGAAGCATCCGCAAGGGAGGGTCCGGCATTCGCGTAAGCGCTCAGCTCGTCGATAGCCAGACGGGAGCGCAGCTCTGGGCCGAGACCTATAATCGGGATCTCCAGGCATCGAGTATTTTTGCGGTGCAGGACGACATCGCCGCCCGCATCGTCGCAACGGTCGCCGACAGCTACGGGGTGCTCGTGCATTCGATGAGGGCCGCGATCGGGCGGAAGGACGACGCCGATCTCACACCAGTGGAGTGGCAATTCCAATATTTCGCCTACCGCGAGCAGATCACGCCCTCGGCCCATGCGGCGCTCAAGACCCGGCTGGAGCGCGCAGCGGAGCGGGACGCTCGGCAGACGGACCTGTGGGCCTGCCTCGCGCAGATCTACGTCGACGAATACGCGTTTGGCTTCAGAGACGACGCGACCTCTCTCGATCGAGCCCTGGCTGCGGCCCGCCGCGCGGTCGAATTGGATCGGGCAAACCAGTTCGCGATGGTCGCGCTGGCGCAGACACACTTTTTTCGCCAGGACCTCGCGGCGTTCGGTCCCGCGGCCGAACGCGCGATGGCGCTCAATCCGCTCAACACTGACGCGCTCGGGATCCTGGGACTGGAGATTGTGCACGCCGGCGAGTTCGAGCGAGGCACCGCAATTGTGCGCCGAGCGATGGAACTAAATGCCAACCACGCCGGTTGGATGCATTTCGCTCCCCTCTGGGAGCACTTCCATAAGGGCGAGTATGAGCAGGCCCTCGAGTGCGCGAACCGTGTGGACGTACCCGGACTCTTCTGGCCATACCTCGTAATGGCGTCGGCCTGCGGGCATCTCGGCCGGCGCACCGAAGCCGCGGCCGCGGTTCGGGATCTCTTGGCGCTCGATGCCGAGTTTGCGGCGCACGCACGCTCGAACATCGGGAGCTGGCACTTCGCGAGCGGTCTTATGGAACCCATCCTCGACGGGCTGCGCAAAGCGGGACTCTCGATTCCCGAGAACGGATCGTCCGACTCGCCAAGACGGAACGGGACGGTCTCGGCAAAAGCAGATCGAGCAAAATCTGGCACGGATGGGGGAACGATTCACGCCGAGGAAGGTTTCTGGGTCGCGGTACTGCCGTTTAAATACAGTGGCAGCAATGCCGATCTCACGGCCCTGGCCGAGGGATTAACCGAGGAGATCGTCACTGGTTTGTCACGCTTCTCCTACCTCAAGGTCGTCTCGCGCAGTTCGACTTCGCGCTACGCCAATGAGTCGGTTGATGTGCGGTCCGCCGGTAAGCAACTGAGCGCGCGTTACGTGATGGAGGGGAGCCTTCGCCAGGCGGGAACCAGGCTACGCATCGCGGCGCAGCTTGTGGATACAAGTTCCGGCGCCCATCTATGGGCCGAGACCTATGATCGCCCTTTCCAATCGGAAGCGGTGTTCGAACTGCAGGACGGGCTCGTACCACGGATCGTCTCCACTGTTGCCGACATGCACGGAGTTCTGCCGCGCAGTATGAGCGAAGTCGTGCGGCTGAAGGCTCCCGATCAAGTGAGCCCGTACGAAGCGTTGCTACGAAGCTTCGGCTACAACGAGCGCTTCACCCCCGAAGACCTTGCCGAAGTGAGGACCTGTCTGGAACGGGCCGTTCAACAGGCCCCTGGCAACGCCGATTGTTGGGCCATGCTGTCGTTGATGTACGCAAATGAGTACGGGCACTGGGACAACGCTGGGCCGGATTCCCTCGACCGAGCACTTCGAGCTGCGCGGACCGCGGTTGAAGCGGCACCGTTGAATTCCTTACCCTACTACGCCCTGGCGCAGGCTCTCTTCTTCCAGCGCGAAATTCCGGCGTTCCGAGTTGCCGCGGAACGGGCCGTTTCGCTCAACCCAATGGATGGAGCCACGGCCGCGTTCATGGGTTTGCTTATCGCCTACGCTGGAGATTGGGAGCGCGGCTGTGCACTATCGGATAAAGGTTCGCAACTCAATCCCAACCATCCGGGATGGTACCGCTATACCGCATGGCACGATGCCTACCGCAAGAAAGACTATCGCAAAGCGCTGGACGTGGCTCTACACCTCAACGCCCCAAAGAACTACTACACGCATGCGGTGTTGGCCATCTGCTACGCGCAACTTGGCCAGATGGAGGAGGCGCGCAAGGCGCTGCGGGATATGCTCGCGCTGAAACCGAACTACGCTGAGGTCGCGCGGGAGTTACATGGGAGGTGGATCGAGCCGGATCTCGTGGAGCAGTTGATGGACGGGCTCCGCAAGGCGGGTCTGAAGATTGCCGACGCGGAGGGAACGGCAGACAGGTCCGCGCTTTACGGAACTCCCACCTCACCCGCTCCGAAATAATTAAAGCGATGCTGGATGCTAGAGTGATTCGCCTTCGCCCGAAGGCTCACCGGTTCCCGACCGGCTTTATGGTCTACCCGGTGGCCTCCCGGCACGCCGTGTTCTGGATGCTCGATTGGGCCGCCAGCTTTGCCCTGTGCTCTCTGACTTCGACATTGGACGTTGGGCGTTGGACGTTGAGCGTTTGCTTCTTCTTTCCGATATAACGTTGTAACTCTTTTAACGAATCACGTTCTTCGCTTCATCGCATGCCCGCCGAGATCAAGAAAGAGATCCAACTCGAGATCGCCCATGTCCTTTTCATTGACATCGTTGGTTACTCCAAGCTTTCGATTAACGATCAGCGCGCGGCGATTGATGAACTGAATCAAGTCGTTCGCACGTCCGAGCAGTTTCAGAAAGCTGAAGGCGCAGGTCGCTTGATTAAAATTCCCACTGGCGATGGCATGGCGCTGGTTTTTTACAAGAGCCCGGAAGAGCCAGTGGAATGTGCGCTCGAAATCAGTCGCGCTCTCAAAGAACACTCGAAGCTACAACTTCGCATGGGCGCGCACAGCGGCCCAGTCAGCGGCGTGATCGATGTGAACGGTCATGCCAACCTTGCCGGGACCGGTCTTAATGTGGCGCAACGGGTGATGGGCTGCGCCGACGCCGGACACATTCTTCTTTCCAGACACGTCGCCGAAGATCTCGAAGGATACGAACAGTGGCGGTCGCTTCTCCATGATCTTGGCTTCTGCGAAGTGAAGCACGGCGTCAAATTGCAGATCGTAAATCTGTGCACAGACGAAGTTGGCAACCGCGCGTTGCCAACCAAACTTCGGGTGCAAAGGCAAAGCGTTGCCAGGACGCGCCGGATTCTACTGGCAACCTCACTCATCCTGCTCGCGGGCGTGGTTGCTGCTTTCGTGACGGTTTTGCGTCGCGCGGCCAGGTCAAGCCCGGCCGCACCCGAAAAGAGCATCGCCGTCTTACCCTTCGAAAATCGGAGCGAAGACAAAGCGAACGCCTACTTCGCCGACGGTATCCAGGATGAAATTCTGACCCGCTTATCGAAGATCGCCGACCTGAAGGTGATCTCGCGCACATCGACGCAGCATTACAAAAGCGCACCTGACAACTTGCGTGAGATAGCAAAGCAACTTGGTGTTGCACATATCGTGGAAGGAAGCGTACAGAAGAGCGGCGAGTCGGTGCGCGTGAACGTGCAACTGATCAAGACAGCCAATGATTCCCATCTTTGGGCCGACACTTTCGATCGCAAACTGACCGACATCTTTTCGGTGGAGAGTGAGGTGGCTAAAGCCATCGCTGACCAGTTGCGAGCGAAACTCACCGGCCAGGAAGAGCAAGTCATCGCAGCTAAACCGACACAGAATGTCGAGGCTTACGATGCCTATCTGCGTGGTCTGGCTTACAATCTGAAAGCGGCAAATTCAGCGGCGAACTCTCGCGGTGCACAGAAATACTTGAGGGAAGCGGTGCGCTTGGATCCGAAGTTCGCCCTTGGTTGGGCGCTGTTGTCATACGTTAATGCGCGCGGCTACCTCACGCAGACTCTTCAACCAACGGTCGCGCTCCGTGAAGAAGCGCGGCAGGCTGTCGAAACCGCGCTCACTTTTGACCCAAATCTCGGCGAGGCGCTGCATGCCAAGGGTTACTACCACTACGCCTGCCTTAAAGATTATGACACCGCCGTGCGCTATTTTGAGCAAGCAAGGCACCTCCTGCCGAATAGTAGTCGCATTCCCGAGTCACTGGCCTATGTCATGCGGAGGCGAGGAGAATGGGACCGGAGCGAGTCCTACTTTAACGAGGCCGAGCGGCTCGACCCACGGAACGTTTACGTGCTTGGACAACATGGACAATCCTATATCGCTCTCCGTCGCTTTACGGAGGCGCTGCACAAGTTTGACCAGATTCTCACTATTACGCCGGACGACATGGACACTCTCGCGGTAAAGGCGTCAGTCGCACAAGCTGAAGGCGATCTTCCGGGAGCCGCCGCGCTCCTCGCTCCGCTCCACCCACCCGCCGACGACTCCAATGTGTTATACACACAGGTTTACCAAGCGATCCTGGAGCGCCGCTCTGCGCAAGTCATTCCTCGGTTGACGGAGATACTCGCCAACCCCGATCCGGCATGGGGTTACGCCACCGGCGAAATGCGCTTTTGGTTAGGTTGGGCGCAAGACGTTGCCGGCGATCATGCCGCTGCGCGGGAAAGTTGGGGCCAGGCTCGCGGCGAGTTGGAACCTTTCCTCAAAGAACAGCCGGAGAATTACAATCTCCTTTATGATCTCGCCCTGACCGAGATGGGCCTCGGTGAAAAAGCGGCCGCGCTCACTCTCTCGCTGCGGGCGATGGCCGCGATGCCCATCGAGCGCGATGCCTTTGATGGGCCCGCTCCGATCGAGATACTCGCACGGGTAGCTGCGCAAGTCGGAGAGCCCGACCGCGCCATCGCTGCTTTGCAAGAACTACTCTCGATCCCGTACGAAGGTCCGCTGGGTGGAGGGCAGGTACCGCTCACTTCTGCGCTGCTCCGCCTCGATCCGATGTTCGATCCGCTCCGGAATGATCCACGCTTCCAGAAACTCTGCGAGGAAAAACAGCAGTGAATCCTACGCCATCATCTCAATCTTCAGAACTGAAGTTCGAGATAGGTCACGTCTTGTTCATCGACATCGTCGGCTATTCTAAATTGCTTATCACGGAGCAAAGCGACCAGCTTCAGACGTTGAAGGAAATCGTGCGCGGAACGGAGCAGTTCCGGATCGCCGAAGCGGAAGGCAAGCTACTGCGCTTACCTACAGGCGACGGTGGCGCACTTGTTTTTCGCACTAGCCCTGAAGCTCCAGTCTTATGCGCAATGGAAATTGCGAAGGCGCTGAAAAGCCATCCCGAACTTCGAGTCCGAATGGGGATTCACAGTGGTCCGGTTAACGAAGTTACCGACTTGAACGAACAAGCGAACATCGCCGGTGCGGGAATTAACATCGCGCAGCGGGTGATGGATTGCGGCGACGCCGGTCATATCCTTCTTTCCCGCCATGTCGCGGAAGACCTGGAGCATTATCCGCGTTGGCAAGCGCACTTGCACGAGCTCGGCGAGTGCGAAGTGAAACACGGTGTCCGTATTTCGGTGGTGAATCTTTACAACGAAGACGTCGGTAATCCCGCCGTGCCAGAGAGATTCAGAAAAGCACAGGCAGCAGCTCCGCCAGCTCAACCAACGGTCATAAGCTCAACTAAACCTTCCCTTGGACTTGTCTCTGGAATCGTTTCCTTAGCGGCACTGGCAATTCTTGGCGTTTTCCTGGTCCCACGGTTCTTCCATTCGGGTGATCAAGCCGCGCCGACCAATAAGTCGATCGCGGTGCTTCCCTTCGATAACCTGAGCAGTGAAAAAGAGAATGCCTACTTCGCCGAAGGTATTCAGGATGAAATCCTGACGCGCCTCTCGAAAATTGCCGCGCTCAAGGTCATCTCGCGGACGTCGACCCTGAAATACAAGAGCGCCCCGGATAATTTACGCGAAGTCGGAAGACAGCTGGGCGTTGCCAACGTTCTCGAGGGTAGCGTGCAGAAGATCGCCAACGCCGTGCACATCAATGTGCAGCTGATCCGCGTCGCTACGGACGAGCATGTTTGGGCCGAAAGTTATAACCGCAAACTGGACGATGTCTTTGGCGTCGAAGGTGAAGTGGCCGGAGCGATCGCTGATCAGTTGAATGCCAAACTTACCGGCGCGGAAGTGAAGGCGATCACGGTCAAACCGACACAAAGTGCCGCGGCTTATGACGCCTATCTGCGCGGGCTGGCGATCGAGCGCAATAGCGCCAGTGACTCCTCATATCAGGAGGCAGCTGCAGCCTATGCCAACGCAGTGCAGATGGATGCAAAGTTTGCGCTTGCCTGGGCCCGGCTGGCCGCAACTCGAAGTTATCTCTATTTCAATGGCGTCGATACAAAGGCCAATTCTGCCGCAGCGGTGAAACAGGCGGCCGATCAGGCCTTCGCCCTGCAACCTGAACTGGGCGAAGCATGGATTGCACAGGGTTGTTATCGTTATCGAGTTCAGCAGGACTACGCCGGCGGACTCAAGGCGTTCAAGGAAGCGCAGAAACGCATGCCCAATAGTTCCTTTGTCTTAGAATACATGGGCTTCGTGGAACGACGGCTTGGACTTTGGAAAGAGGCCGAAGCGCATTATGAAAAGGCCGCCGAACTCGATCCTCGCGACCTTCACATTTTTATCGAGATCGGCTCTGACTTCCTCAACTACCTGAGGCGCTTTGACGACGCCCAAGCCGCGCTCGATCGGGCGCTTGAGATTTCGCCCGACAATCAGGAGGCCCTTGCCGGTAAGGCGTCCATTTTTCAAAGTGAAGGGCGGCTGGACGAAGCGGCAAAACAGCTCGCACGCATTCCGGCAGACTCGACGGAGAATGAAGTCCTGTTCGCACGCGTGGAGCAGGCGGTATATGAACGCCGCTTTGACGCAGCGATTGGTTTGATCCAACCGAAAGTCGCGTCGCTAAGACCGGGAGAGGCACTTAGCGGCTTTACTAGAAACTTTCTTGTGCAATTAGCGCATTGCCAGGAGTGGGCCGGGCACGCTGCTGAAGCGCGTGCCAGTTATGAGCGTGTGATTCAAGCGACCAAGCCTTCGGCGGATTCAGCGGTCCGTTCCGATATTGCATCGCACTACTACCTGGCGGCGGCTTACGCCGGTCTTGGCGACAAGGCTAACGCGCTCGATCAGGCGCATCGCAACGTAGCTGATCTGGCGGACGACGCAATCTCCAGGGCCGTCGCCGAAACCCTTCTGGCGCAGATTCAGGCGCGTTTTGGCGACTTGGATTCGGCCATCGCCGCCCTTCCCCACCTTCTCGAAGTCCCTGCTGGAATCACCCGTGCCGATCTGCGCTTCGATCCGCTGTGGGACCCGCTCCGCAAAGATCCGCGTTTCCAGAAGCTTTTGCAGGGGCCGACTAAGTGAGCGCCCCCGAACAACGCAGGCTGGCAGCCATCATGTTTACCGACATGGTAGGCTACAGCGCGCTGGCGCAACGCGACGACAAGCTTGCGCAAGAATTGTTGGAGGAACATCGCCAGCTGCTTCGCGAAATCTTTCCACGCTTCAACGGGACCGAGATTAAAACGATTGGCGACGCGTTCCTGATCGAGTTCAACAGCGCGTTGGAAGCAGCCCAGTGTGCGATTGAAATCCAGCGCACGCTGGCAAAGCGCAGTCATGACGTGACGGCTGATCGACGGATCGAACTCAAGATCGGCATTCACATTGGTGATGTGGTGCACCGCAGCGGCGATGTGTATGGCGATGGAGTGAACATCGCCTCGCGCATCGAGCAGCTGGCGGGCGCGGGCGGGATTTGCGTGTCGATGGACGTGGAGCGGCAGATTCGTAACGCGCTGGAGGCGCGCTTCGAGAAGCTCGCGCCGACCGAATTGAAGAACATTTCCGTGCCGATGGATTTGTTCCGCATTGTTCTGCCTTGGGAGCAGCGAACTCCGTCTATCGCGAGATTTGAAACAGAGTCCAAACCGACTTCGCGGAAATTTGTACCGACCGCGATCGCGCTCGGCGTACTATTGATGATCGGCATCGGCTGGTGGTGGACGACGCAACCGCGCAGAAGTCCGACTTCGCCCGCAACCCCAAGCACAGCGAACGCTGCGGACCAGAAATCGATCGCGGTGCTGCCGTTTGTGAACATGAGCGCGGATAAAAACGATGAGTACTTGAGCGATGGAATGACCGAGGAATTGATCAATGTGCTGGCCAAGGTGCCGGGATTGCGCGTGCCGGGACGAACATCCTGTTTTGCGTTCAAGGGCAAAAACGAAGAGGACATCTTTCGTAAAGTCGGCGATCAGCTGCAGGTGGGCACGGTGTTGGAAGGAAGCGTGCGCAAAGCCGGCGATCAGCTGCGCGTCACCGCTCAGCTGATCAATGTGAGCGACGGTTATCATCTCTGGTCGAAGGATTATGACGGTGACGTAAAGGACATTCTCAACTTTCAGAGCAACGTGGCCGAGCAAGTAGTGCAGGCTCTGCAAGTGAAACTAGGCGGCGAAGGGACGCGCCTTCTGGCGAAGAAACCGACCGAGAATCCGGAAGCACATCGACTCTATTTGCTGGGACGCTACGAGTTCGCTAAGTACACGCAGACCGGCTGGAATAATGCGATCCGTTATTACGAGCAGGCGCTGCGAATTGATCCTGAATTTGCGCTAGCTTACTGCGGACTGGCTGACAACTACGCTTACATGGGAAGCGTGGTGATGCCGGAGAAGGAAGCCATCGCAAAGGAAAAGGAATTTGCACAAAAGGCGTTGGAACTCGATTCGGAGCTGGCGGAGGCGCACATGTCCTTCGCGCTGGTGCTCGTCGCCACTTATGATTGGCGGAACGGTCTGAAAGAATTCGATCGCGCACTCGAACTGAATCCGAATCTGGCATTCGCCTATGAATTACAAGCCTGGACTTTGAACGGGCTCGGTCGATTCGACGAGGCGATTGCCAAGACCAAGAAAGCGGTCGAACTCGATCCGCTGAATCCGTTCTTTCAAATGAGTTTGAGCTTCTACCAGTATTGGGCACGTCAATACGACGACGCGATCGCGCAAGCCAGAAAGACTCTGGCGATGGATCCGAATTCAGCGATCAGCCACGTTTTGTTAGGCCTCTCTTTCCTTAAAAAAGGCGACACGGCCGGTGCAATCGCAGAATTGCAAAAATCCAAAGCTCCGGATCCCGGTGCGTGGTATCAAGGATTCCTCGGCTACGCTTATGCCATCTCCGGAGATCGAGCGAAAGCCGAGCAGGCCTTGCGCGAACTCGAACAACTGGCGAAACGGCAATACGTCAGTCCAACAGCGTTCGCGACGATCTATCTTGGACTTGGCCAAAAAGAAAAATGTTTGGATTGGCTGGAAAAATCTTACGAGCAGCAGGACAGCGCTTGTTGGTATCTTAAGATTGACCAGATCTACGACGGCGTTCGGAACGAGCCGCGCTTCCAGGCGTTGGTAAAGAAGATTTTTCACGAAACACAGTGAACACGCGCGAGCGGGAGCTGCGCGGGTAGGCGGCAACGCAGTCCGCCGCGGCGGACTGGCGTGACCCCAAACGCTTTCGGGAGGATGACCAAGAGTTAGGATGCAAACTTCGATGATTTCAGATATTCCTCAGCGTCTGATGCGAAGCCCCACGATGTAGGTCAATGAAGATCGATAATTTCTTTTCCGAGCTGAAGCGGCGCAACGTTTACAAACTTATCCTGTGACTTGGACGCAAGTTTATGACCCTGCGGGGCACTGGTGGTTTTCCACGCTGATCGCTGCTCTGCCGATCATTGTTTTGTTAGGCCTGCTTGCTGGATTAAAGGTGCGAGCGCATCTCTGCGCCGTTGCCGGCGCCGCCACTGCTGTGATCGTTGCGATCGTTGCTTTCAAAATGCCCGCTGTGCTCGCGGTGAGCAGTTTTTTTTACGGCGCCGCTTTCGGTTTGCTTAAGATCGTCTGGATCGTGATTGCGGCGGTGTTTCTCTACGACATTTCGGTCGCGACCGGTCAATTCGAAATCATGAAGCAGTCAATCGCGGCCATCACGCCGGATCGGCGTCTGCAACTCTTGCTCGTCGCGTTCTGCTTTGGTGCGTTCATTGAAGGCTGCGCCGGATTCGGAGCACCCGTGGCGATAGCCGGCGCATTCATGATCGGGCTTGGGTTCAAGCCGTTTCAGGCTGCGGTTCTGAATTTGATTGCCAATACGTCTCCGGTGGCATGGGGCGCGATCGGAACGCCGGTTCACACTTTGGCGGCTGTGACTTCGCTAAACGAAAGCGATCTGAACGCGATGATTGGCCGCATCCTTCCAATCACCGCGCTGATTGTTCCGGTCTGGCTGGTCCGGACGATGGTGAGTTGGAAGGAAACAATTGAAGTTTTGCCTGCAATCCTGGTGGTGGGCGTTTCTTTCGCTGCGACGCAGTGGTTCTGGGCTAATCATATGGATAGCAATCTGGTGGATATTTCCGCGGGCGTTATCTCCCTCCTTGTGACCTTGCTCTTCCTGCGGGTGTGGCGGCCGAAAAGAATTTGGCGCTTTGCGGATGAACCCGCCGTCGATGCGTCCTCTGCGCGAAGTTCCGTCAAGCATTATCTAGCTCGACAAATCGCGAGGGCGTGGATGCCGTTCGCCATTCTATCGATTTTCGTTTTGTGCTGGGGACTTCCCACAATCAAGACCGCGCTTAATCAGGCTACGACTCCTTCCTTCAAAGTCGTCCTGGCCGATGGCAAGCCGCGCCCCGGTCCGCCCGGATGGGATTGGCCGTATCTTCACGGGAAAGTTTCGCGAACAGCGCCGGTCGTAGCCAAGGCAACAGCTGAAGCTGCGCGATTCGACTTCAATTGGCTCACTGCTACCGGAACCGGCTGTTTTCTTGCTGCGATTCTCGCCGCCCTTCTGCTTGGACTCGGATTCAGGCGGATCTTCGGCATTTTCGGCCAGACGCTGATCCGATTGCGCTTCGCAATCATCGCGATGACCTGCATGCTCGGCATCGGTTACGTGACACGATACTCCGGCATGGACGCGGTCTTGGGGCTGGCGTTTACGCGCACCGGCTGGCTGTTTCCGTTTTTCGGCACTTACATCGGATGGCTTGGCGTGGCGCTAACCGGTAGCGACACCTCCTCGAACGCGCTGTTCGGCAGCTTGCAGAAAATCACCGCGCAGCAGCTGAACCTCAGCCCGATTCTGATGTGCGCGACCAATAGCGCCGGAGGCGTAATGGGCAAGATGGTTGATGCGCAGTCGATTTGCATTGCCACCGCGGCAACGAATCAGGTCGGGAACGAAGGCTCTATCTTTCGATTCCTGTTCTGGCACTCAGTGGCCCTGGCAGCGATCGTCGGGATTATCGTGACGCTGTACGCATACGTTCTGCCGCAATACATTCCAAACGGGTTGAATTTCATTCATTGAACGAGCGCCAAAATGAGCACCGCGTCGTTCCGGGAATAATGCCGTAGTTTTATGGTGCCCGAGTCTTCCTCAGACGTGAAATTCGAGATCGGTCACGTCCTATTTATCGACATCGTCGGTTACTCAAAAGGATTGATCAACGAGCAGAGCGAGCAGATTCAAAAGTTGAAGCAGATTGTTCGCGGCACTGAAGAAGTTCGGAAAGCTGAGGCCGAAAGCAAACTGTTGCGATTACCGACCGGCGATGGCGGTGCGCTGGTGTTTCGCACAAGTCCGGAGGCGCCGGTCCGCTGCGCAATGGAAATTACCAAGGCGCTGAAAGATTATCCCGAGCTTCGAGTCCGGATGGGAATTCACAGCGGTCCGGTTAACGAAATCACGGACCTAAATGCGCAAGCCAACATCGCTGGTGCCGGTATTAACATTGCTCAGCGAGTGATGGATTGTGGCGATGCCGGTCACATCCTGCTATCACGGCATGTCGGGGACGATTTGGAGCAATATCCGCGGTGGCGCTCGCTTCTGCACGATCTTGGTGAGTGCGAAGTGAAGCACGGCGTCCGCATCGGTATCGTAAATCTGTCTGGCGATGGAGTGGGCAACGCCGCAACGCCGAAGAAGTTTCAGGCAATCAAGAAACACCGCGCTCAGGTGCGCTGGGCGACGGTTGCAGTCGCGCTGCTCGTGCTGGGAGCGATTGTCGGAGGTCAATTTTTCTTTTTGCGCCGCCCGATCCGGTCGCTGTCAGGCATCGTCGAGAAAAGCATCGCAGTGTTGCCGTTTGAGAATTTGAGCAGCGACAAAGAAAACGTCTACTTCACTGACGGCGTGCAGGATCAAATTCTGACAGCTCTGGCCAAGGTGGCCGATTTGAAGGTGATCAGTCGCACTTCGGTGATGCAGTACAAAAGTGGCACACCGCGCAATCTGCGCGAGATCGGACAACAGCTTGGCGTCGCGCATCTCCTTGAAGGCAGCGTGCAGCGCGCGGCCAACAAAATTCGCGTCAACGCGCAGTTGATCAATACCAGCACCGACGCGCACGAGTGGGCAGAAAATTATGATCGTCCGATTGATGACGTGTTCGCCATCCAAAGCGAGATCGCCAAAGCCATTGCCGACCAGTTGCAGGCCAAGCTCTCGCCTAACGAGAAGAAAGCCATCGAGCAGCCGCCCACCACAGATCTGGCGGCGTTCGACCTTTACAGCCGGGCGAAGTCACTTCTTCTCACGGCAGGTTTCAGCGCGACGCAGGAGCCAGACGTGCGGAAGGCAATTGAACTTCTGGATGAAGCGGTCAAGCGCGATCCCTCATTTTTCGACGCTTATTGCCAGCTCGCCTATGCCCACGAAAACCTTTATGCAGTACAGGGGTCTGACCACACTCCCGCCCGGCTGGCCCTGGCTGAAGCTGCGGTGCAAGCCGCGACAAGGCTGCGGCCGGATGCTGCCGAAACGCATTTGGCGCGCGCACAATATCTCTACTACGGGCTGCGCGACTATGCTGGCGCCCTCGCCGAATTGGAGATTGCGCGGCGAGCATTACCCAATGATCCGCGTCTCTTCGAACTCACCGGCTACATTCTGCGGCGGCGCGGCCAGCAGGAGGAAGGTCTGCGGAACCTGCAGCGCGCGGGGGAGCTGGACCCGCGCAACTTTGCGACTCTGCAACAGATCGCGCTCAGTTACCAAGATTTGGGGCGCTCTGCCGAGGCGATCGCTGCCATGGATCGGGCGTCAGCGATCACGCCCGACAACGTCGAAACGCGGGCCAATCGTGAACTATGGTACATGTGCTGGAAAGGCGACACTCGGCCGTTGCGCCAGACAATTGATGCAATCTTGGCGCAAGGGGCGGGAGCCATCGCCAGCGCCGCGGACGCCTGGTTCTTTTGCGCTCTGGCCGAACGCGATCCGGGTGCGGCCGAGCGAGCACTCGTCGCGCTGGGCGATAATCCATGCTGGGGCGAAGGCGCGATCGGTCTGAGCCACAGCTTTGGCGAAGGGCTGCTGGCGCGCATGACCAAAGATGAGACAAGAGCGCGGACTGCCTTTGAAGCGGCTCGCGCCCAGCAGGAAAAGATCGTACAGGCGCAGCCGGACTATGGCCCCACGCTCTGCGTCCTGGGCTTAATCGACGCTGCTCTTGGGCGGAAAGACCTGGCCTTGGACGAAGGCCGTCGAGCGATCGCGCTCACGCCGGTGGAAAAAGATGTCAACAGCGGCAGCCGCGTCCTTCAGTATTTCGCCATCACGGCAGCGTGGGCGGGCGAGAAGGAGCTTGCCTTGCATCAACTGGAAGCTGGGCTGCGTGCTCCCGACGCATCGGAGATGCTGAGCTACGGCGCCTTGAAACTACACCCCTTATGGGACCCGCTCCGCGGCGATCCGCGCTTCGAGCAAATCGTCGCCTCGTTAGCGCCGAAGCAATAGCGAGAATTTTTCGGACACCTTCGGACACGAGAACTGCGTGATTCTGCGCGAAAACCGCAAAGCGGTAATTTTGCCTCTTCGCAGGTAACGGCAGTTTTACCACGTATTTGCGCAGAATTGTGCGATAATCTGCGCTTTCCTCCCGACACTTGCAGGCAACAGCAAATTAATGAAGCTCGCGTATTGCAAGGTCACTTCCTGAATGCCCGCTGAAATTAAAAAAGAGATCGAATTGGAGATCGGGCACGTTCTGTTCATCGACATCGTCGGTTACTCCAAGCTCCTGATCGATGAGCAACGCGACTATTTGCATACGCTCAATGAAGTTATCAAGAGAACCGATTCGTTCCGCGCAGCCGATGCTGCTGGCAAATTGACGCGCCTGCCCACCGGCGACGGAATGGCGCTGGTCTTTGCAACAACGCCGGACGCCCCAGTTTCCTGCGCGATAGAGATTAGCAATGCACTGCGGAGCCATCCGGAACTGCGGGTGCGCATGGGAATCCACAGCGGTCCGGTCAGCGGGACTACCGATGTGAATGATCGCTCCAATGTAGCGGGAGCGGGAATCAACTTGGCGCAACGAGTGATGGATTGCGGGGACGCCGGGCACATTCTTCTGTCCAAGCGTGTGGCGGATGACCTTGAGCAGTATCGTCAGTGGCGTTCCCATTTGCACGACTTGGGCGAATGCGAAGTGAAGCATGATGTGCGTGTCCACGTCGTAAATCTCTACACCGATGAACTAGGCAATCGGGAGTTGCCGGGAAAATTCCAGCAGGCAAAGGCGACGCTAACAGCGCCACCGACTTCCGCACCGGTGGCGAAGCCTGCGCCACGATCACGCACATTGATTGCCGCGCTGATTATCGCTGTGGGCCTGGCCGCCGTCGCAGGATTTTACATTCTCTCGCATCGGCCCACGCCGATCGCGCCGCCTTCTGCAAGCGCACCGACGCCAGCAGCAGTGGTAATTCCCGAAAAGTCGATTGCGGTGCTTCCCTTTGAGAATTTGAGCCGCGACCCGGACAACGCCTACTTTGCCGACGGCATCCAGGACGAGATTCTGACGCGCTTGGCGAAGATTGCTGATCTAAAGGTGATCTCGCGCACTTCCACGCAGCATTACAAAAGTGCGCCCGATAACTTGCGCGAGATCGCAAAACAACTGGAAGTTGCCCACATCCTGGAAGGCAGCGTCCAGAAGAGCGGCGAGGCCGTGCGGGTCAACGTGCAGCTAATCAAAGCAGCCAACGATTCCCATCTTTGGGCCGATACCTTTGATCGCAAGCTGACCGATGTTTTTTCGGTTGAGAGCGAAGTAGCCAAAGCCGTCGCCGATCAGTTGCGAGCGAAACTCAGCGGGCAGGAAGAGCAAGTCATTGCTGCCAAACCGACGGACAATCCTGAAGCTTACGATGCCTACCTGCGTGGGCTGGCTTATGCACTGAAAACTGCCAACACACCCGCCAACGCCCTTGGCGCGCAGAAATATCTCAAAGAAGCCGTGCGCTTGGACCCGAAGTTCGCGCTTGCCTGGGCGTTGCTGTCATACACTGACGCGGTCGGCTACAGCACACAGAGTCTTCAACCAACGGTGGCCTTGCGTGAAGAGGCGCGGCAAGCAGCCGAAACAGCGCTCACTCTTCAGCCCAATCTGGGCGAGGCGGTGCATGCCAAGGGCTATTACCACTACGCCTGCCTGAAGGATTACGACACCGCCGTGCGTTACTTTGAGCAAGCGCGTCCACTTTTGCCCAATAGCAGCCGAATTCCGGAATCGCTGGCCTATCTCGCGCGGAGGCGCGGCCAGTGGGACCAGAGCGAGAGTTACTTCAACGAAGCCGAGCGACTCGACCCGCGCAACGTTACCGCGCTCACCCAGCACGCGATTTCCTATAGCTATCTTCGTCGATTCCCCGAAGCGCTGCGAAAGCTTGATCAGGTTCTCAATATCACACCGGACGACGTGGATACCTTCGTGTTTAAGGCGGTTATCGCACAAGCTGAGGGCGACTTGCCGCGTGCCTCGGCGCTGCTCGCTCCGCTGCATCCAAATGCCGACAACTCCAATGCGGTGGAAGCACAAGTTTACCAAGCGCTCCTAGAGCGCCGCCCTGCACAAATCATCCCTCGGCTAAGAGAAATAGTGGCCAAGCCTGATCCCGCCTTGGGTTACATCAATGGCGAACTGCGCTTTTGGTTAGGCTGGGCGCAGAACGTCGCCGGGGACCACGCTGCCGCCCAGGAAAGCTGGCGACAGGCGCGCAGCGAACTGGAACCTTTCCTCAAAGAACAGCCGGAAAATAATGCGTTGATCGGCGATCTCGCGCTGACCAATATGGGCCTCGGTGACAAAGCCGCCGCAATGGCTCTTGCCGAACAGGACATGGCTACCGTGCCTCTTGAGAAAGACGCGCTAATAGGTCCCCAAGGAATCGAGATCCTAGCCCGTGTGGCGGCGCAGATGGGAGAGCCCGACCGTGCCATTGCCGCTTTACAGAAACTACTCTCGATACCGTCCAGTAGCCCGCTGGCTGGAGGAAACGCGCCGCTCACTCCCGCGCTGCTCCGGCTCGATCCGATGTTCGATCCGCTGCGCGATGATCCGCGCTTTCAAAGACTCGCCGCCTCGCCCGCGCCAAAATAGACCTGTGGAGGCAGCCGTGTCGGCTGCGGTTATCGGTTTCGCAGGCGACACACCTGCCGCTACAATCACGCTTCTCCGCTGTCCCCATCCTTGCAGCGCGCCATTGTCGATCTTATATTTTAATTTGATCAATTAACCAGAAGGATTCGCATGCCAAGCACCATTGCCGCCCCCAAGAAAGCAGCCACCGCCGAGACAGATTTTTTGCCGCTTCAGGGCACCGATTACATCGAGTTTTACGTCGGCAACGCCAAACAGGCTGCCCATTTTTACAAAACCGCTTTTGGCTTTCAAAGCCTCGCTTATTTAGGGCCTGAAACCGGCACCAAGGATCGGGCCAGTTACGCCATTCGACAAAACCAACTGACCTTCGTTTTAACCACCCCGCTGCGCCCAGACAATCCCATTGCGGACCACGTTGCCAGGCATGGTGACGGCGTGAAAGCGATCGCTTTGAAGGTGAAAGACGCCACCTCCGCCTGGGAGGAAACTACCAGCCGCGGCGGCAAGAGCTTTCTCGAACCGATGACTTTGACCGATGGCGATGGACAATTGGTCATGAGCGGCATTCACACCTACGGCGACACCGTCCATCTTTTCATCGAGCGCGACGATTACAGCGGCGTTTTCATGCCCGGCTTCGAGAAATGGGAATCGAATTACAATCCCTCTGAAACAGGATTGCTTTATTGCGATCACTGCGTGGGCAACGTCGGTTGGAACCAAATGAATCCGTGGGTGAAATTTTATGAGGATGTGATGGGATTTCGAAATATCCTGACCTTCGACGACAAGGATATCTCGACCGAATACTCGGCGCTGATGAGCAAGGTGATGAGTAACGGAAATGGTTTCGTGAAATTTCCGATTAATGAGCCGGCCGAGGGCAAAAAGAAATCGCAGGTGGAGGAATATCTGGATTTTTACAACGGGGAAGGCGTGCAAC
>Ga0209156_10001619_pt1 | contig 18190 bp, 11 predicted proteins | sample GraSoiAngelo_124_FD_185881 | JGI IMG/M metagenome (GOLD analysis project Ga0209156, IMG submission 185881) | Grasslands soil microbial communities from the Angelo Coastal Reserve, California, USA - 14_0927_05_20cm (SPAdes) (version 2) | ecosystem: Environmental > Terrestrial > Soil > Grasslands...
GTGCGCCACCAGGGCCCGGGCGTTCGGATCGAACAGCGCGTTGGTCTCGTCACCGGACACCGTGGAGTACGAGTAGTAGACGCCATCGTCCAGGCTCGCGGTCGTGTCGATGAAGGACGCGCTCAACGCGGTCAGGGCCGAGTCCCAGCAGGTCGTGCATCCGAAGCTGCCCTTGTACACCTGCACCCGCGCCATGAGTGCACGGTTGAAGGTGCGGAACGACACGGCAGTAGTGAACCCGGTGAACCCCGGGCTCAGGTTAAACGGGAATGGATCGTCGCCGGCGCCGAGGGTCGTGGCCGAATCCAAATGGGCCGCTGCGGAATCGAGCATCCGGGTAATGTGAGCGAAGACGGAATCTCTGGTCAGGATCGCCGCGGGCGGTGCGAGCGGGTCGAGGTCGGTGGGGATCCCGGCGCCGTTTGCGTCCCGCGTGACGATCACCTTGAGGTAATCGAACGCTTGGATCGTTTGGGTGAACCCGCGAATCGCCTCTTTCTCGGCATCGTTCACGAGGGGCACCTTGTCCACCGCCGCAAGCTCCAGGTTCGCATTCCGGATGTTGCGATACGGGTTGGCCCACAGGTTGCCCCCGAACGCCGGGCTGCCGCCATCGAGCGGGCCCACGAGCATCTCGCTCACGAAGCGGGGATCGGCGGGATCAAGATTGTAGGACTCGCGGCCCAGAATGCCGAGGAGCGACACGTAGCCGTTTTGCGCGGCGATCCCCGCGCGGGTGCCGATCAGCAACCCCGAAGCGACCGAGAGGACCTGGCTGCGCGTCGGGTTGCTCTGGAAGTCACCGAGATCGGGGCTGTTCAGGTTGGGCACGTCCAGGTCCTTGCACGCCGCCAGCACGACGAGGCCCAGGCAGGCCGGCAGCCAGCGTGTCGCGTTCATCTTCGAGTACCTCGTAGGCGCGCTCATGGTTAGAACCCCACGTCGACGGCGAACCAAAAACTCCGGCTCGGCGGGAACGGTGTCACATCGATATTGCGAGCGATCGGTTGGTTCCCGAAGTTGCTCACTTCCGGATCCACTCCCGTATAGGGCGTGGTCGTGAACAGGTTGCGTCCGCTCACGGAGAGGCGCGCGTACCGAGCGCCCTGCCAGATGCCGTGCAGGACGTTCGACGGGAGCTCATAGGTCAGCGTGATCTCTCGCAACTTGAGGAAACTGGCGCTCTCGATGTAGTTCCGCGTCACCTTCGTGAAGCCTGCGAGGCGCTTCTGCCCCACGGTCTTCAGCGTGTCCCCCGCACTCGTGACCAAGGTGTCGCGGAGCGGGTCCGCGTAATCCGACGTGACTTGTCCGAAGTCGTACAGCAATCTGGTGAGATTCAGGATGGCGCTACCCTTCTGCCAATCGAGCAGGAAGTGCACGCTGAATCGTTTATAGGTGAGGTCGTTCGTGAACGACATCCGGAAGTCGGGGTTCGCGTCGGCGATTTTCCGGACCACAATATCACCGACGCTCTTGCCGGGGTAATTCCCAGATGCGATGTCGGCGGCCGTGAGCGTGTCGTTGCCGACGATCTGCGTCGCGGACGCCCCCTGCTCCACGCGGAACTGCCCGATGGACGCACCGAACCCCCCCGCGCTGAAGGCGGGAATCGGGAGTTCGGTGATGACGCTGCGGTTGCGCGAAAAGGTGGTCCGGAAGAGCCAGTTGAGATCACGCTGCTGCGCTGGAATCACGCTGAGTGACAGCTCCACGCCGCGGGTCCGGAGCTTGCCGCCGTTGAAGATCTCGAAGTTGACCCCCCCGATCGGTGCAAGCTGGCGGGGCAACAGCAGGTCGCTGACGTTCTTCTGGTATGCGGTGAACTCCAGGTTGGCGCGACTGTTCCACAACGTCGCATCGAAGCCCCCCTCCAACTCCCGCTCCCGCTCGAAACGGAGATCCTTGGCGCCGGTCGTGTCGCCACCAACGGTGCCGGGGACGCCGCCTACTTTCCCGGTGATCCGCAACGAGGTGAACTTTTGGCCGTAGAACGGCTCGTTCCCGGCTTCGCCGTACGCCGCTCGCAGCTTCACCTCGTCCACCGCCCCCGCGGGGTGCAAGAACCGGTACGAGGCCGAGGCCTTGGGGAAGTAGTACAGCTTGCTCGCATCCGCGTTGAGACTGCTCTGGTCCGCCCGAATCCCGGCCGTCAACAACAGACGCTCCTGTGACGCGAGGAATTCCTCTTGGGCGAAAAAGCCCAGGTCCTTGATGCGCGACTGGTCTTCCGTGATCTGGATGTCCTTGCCGGCCGCCACGTTCTGCTGTCCTGCGTTCAAGTCGCGGCTCGTGATGCGCGAGATGTCGGTCTTGCGCTGGGCGTGCTGTAGGCCAATCGACGTGGTCGCCGAAAACGCGTTGCTACTGGGCGTAAAGGTATGGATCGCGCTCGCGTTCACGTTGAAGTTGAGGTTGTCGGTGTTCGAGAGCAGCGACGTGCCCGGCTCTCCGTCGTTCGGCTCGAACTGCAATTCCGGCGGGAAAAACAGCGCGTTTTGTTGCGAGAATTGATCCACGCCACCCGTCGCGACGAAGCGCAGATAGTGCCGTCCATTCTGCACCGCGTCCCACTGGAGGTTCGTGCTGCCGATGAACCGCCACACATCCTCATTGTTCTTCATCAGTGCCGCTGTCTGCACCGGGTTGCTCGGCACGAACGGGTTGCGGGCGAACGTGTCGCCCGGCACCTGACCCAGATCCACGAAGCTCGGTGTGCCCGAGAGCACGACGTAGAAACTCGTCCCGGTATTGTCGTTATTGGTGAGACCTCGCTGCGCCAGCGTATGGGTGTAGCTCGTATTCAGCGTGGCATGAACCCGCGACCCCAGGCGCTGGTCGAGGTTCAACCGCACGGCCTGGCGCTTGAAGCCCGTGTTGTCGATGATTCCCCCGTCGTCTTTCGACGTCACCGAGCCGAAGTATTGTGTGTTGTCCGTCCCGCCGGAAAGGTTGAGGGCCGTCTCGTACGACAGCGGTTTGCGCCCCGCCAGCTGATCCTCAAGGTCGAACGCTTCGCCCGGCGTGTACCCTGGCAGCTGGAGTTTCACGTAGGGGTTGCTCGTGTCTGCGCGGAAGAACCGGGCCGCACTCGCCCCGAACGCCGCCTTGGCCGCGAACGAATCCGGGAAAGTTCGTTGGCCGAATTTCTTCGCGATCTCGAACACCCCGAATCGCTGCACCACATCGAACTTGGGCGCCCCTGCCTGACCTCGCTTGGTCTTGATCACGACGACGCCGTTCGACGCCTTTTGCCCGTAGATCGCCGACGCTGACGCCCCGCGAAGGATTTCAATGCTCTCGATGTCGTTGGGATTCAGGTCGGCGATCCGGTTCACCTGCGCGTCCTGGTCGAGCGAGGGGTTGGACCCGCCCGACGCGGCCGTCACCGCGTTCTGGTTGGACGGGATGGCGATATCGCTTACGATCACCCCGTCCACGACGTACAGCGGCTCCGCCGTCGCGTTGATGGACGTCACGCCACGGAGCCGAACCTGAAGTCCGCCGCCGGGCGCTCCCGAGTTCTGTTGGATGTCCGCGCCGGCCACCTTTCCCTGGAGCTGCTGCTCGATGCTCGGCGTGGGCGCGTAGGCGAGGTCCGACGAGGAAACCGCCGCCACGGCGTTGCCGGCGTTGCGCCGCTCGACCCCGGTGGCGATACCCGTGACCACGACCGCTTCGAGGTTGAACACATCTGGCTCGAGAGCCACCTCCACGCTCTCCTGAGTCGTGGGGACCACCACTTGGCTGCGCTTGTAGCCGATGCGGCGCACGACGAGCGTGACCTCTCCCCGAGGCGCGGCTAGGGAGAACTGCCCTTGATCCCGCACCAGGGTGACGATGGTGGTTCCGAGGACCGAGACACTCGCCCCCCCAACCGGTTCATGAGTGGTGGCGCTGACGACCCGACCGGTGATTTGGCGTTGCTGACCGGTCGCCGCGCCGACGCCGACGGCGAGACTCAGCGCGTACGAGACAAACAAGACACGTGGTATCACGATCCCTCCGGACCTGGTTACGCCGCACGAAACGGCAAACGCCCGCTACGTTGCGCGCGATTCCCGAGGTCCGCAAGGAGGGGAGGTCAGGGCGCGACCGCCGAGGCCGCTGCCCGCCGCGCCCGCAAGCCCGCATACACGGGAGGCCCTGCCGCCGCGAGCAGCACCGCCACGAGCACGCCCGGCAATCCGATCGCCCGGCTCCGCACCTCGAGCGCCACGCCCAGGGCGAGCACCACGAGCGGCAGCGAAGCGAGCGCCACGAGCCACGCCACGCCGAGCGGCACGCGGAACGCACCGCGCAACGCCGGCTCCGCGCGCCGCAGCCGGATCAGCGCCGCGAACTCGAGCGCGAGCGCCGCCGTGTAGAGCAGCACGTCGCCCGCGAGCAGGCCGCCGAACGGCAAGAGCGAGAACACCGAGTACACCACCGCCGAAACGAGCACCGCGTTCGCCGGCGTGCCCCGCGCATCAGTGCGCGCCAGCGCCGCCGGTAACAGACCGTCCTGCGCGAGCACCAGCGGAATCCGCGAATACACGAGCAGCAGCGCGTTGAACAGCGCGAACGCGGAGAGCATGCCCGCCAGCGCGACCCAGACGCCGAGCCATCCGCCCACGACCGCGCGCGCGAGCCCCGGCCAGGCGCCGTCCGTCCACGCCGTCCACTCGGTGAGCGCCAGCACCGGAATGATCGTGAGGAGATAGACGAGCGTCACGAGCGGCAGCGCGCGAGCGAGCGCCCGCGGATAGGTGGCCGACGCCTCCTCGATCTCACCGCCGATCGTCGAGGCGTTGTCCCAGCCGCTGTAGTTCCAGATGCTCTGGGAGACACCAATGCCGAGTGCGCCGAGGAAGGACGTGCCGGTGGAGTGAAACGGCGTTACCGGGAAGGGCGTTGCCGGTTGCGCGATCCAGCGGGCGAGCGCCACGGCCGCGAGCACCCCGAACGGCGCCAGCACCGCCGCCACGAACCACCCCGACGCCGTGCCGACCACGCGCGTCCCTCGCAGGTTCAGCCACGTCGCCCCCCAGATCATCAGCAGCGCCACGAGCCAGCGCTCCAGCCAGCCGAGCCCCGGCACGAAGAAGCCCACATACTGGATCAACAGCACCGGATAGATCGCCATGTCGAGCAGCGAGTAGGTCCATGACAGCCAGCCGTTCCAGAAGCCCCAGAACCGGCCGAACGCCCGCTTCACCCATTGGTAGTAGCCGCCCTCGGCCGGGAGCATCGACGCCAGCTCGCCCACGAGCAGCGTTTCGGGCACGCTGTAGAGCAACGGCGTGGCCACGAGCAGCAGTAGCGCGACCCCCGGTCCGACCGAGCCGACCAGCCCCTCCAAGCCGAACGGCCCACCCGACACGGTGAAGAACATCACCGCGACCAGGGGCCCGAGTCGCAGGCGGGGGGGGCGCGCGGGAGGACGCTGCGTCACGCGCTGGCGGGACCGACAGCCAGCGTGGCGACCAGGCAACACCAGGCGACCGACGCGGCGTGAACGCGCATTGTGACCTCGGAGGGGGGTCCCGGAGGTAATCTAGAAGGGTCGTGGCGCAAGAAACGAACCTGCCCGGAAGGAGTCGCTCATGAGGTCGATCGTCCGTCCCCTGCTGGCGGCCGCTATCGGGATCCTGGTCGCGCAATGCGGCGAACCATCCCTCACCGCCCCGCAGCCCATCACCGCGCTGCCGCGCACGCTGAGCGCGGCGGAAACCGGACTCATCACCGCGGACAACCGGTTCGCCTTCAATCTGTTCGGCGAGATCGCACGCCAGGCGAGCCCCGACTCGAACCTCTTCGTCTCGCCGCTCAGCGCGGCGATGGCGCTCGCCATGGCCTACAACGGGGCCGGCGGCACCACGCAGGCCGAGATGCAGCAGGTACTCCAGCTCGACGGCTTGACGCTGGACGACGTCGACCAGTCCTATCGCAGCCTGATCGCGTTGTTGCGTGGGCTCGACCCGCAGGTGGCGTTTACGATCGCCAACTCCGCCTGGTACGACCACGACCCGCGATACGCGCCGACGCCCGACTTTCTCGCAACGATGAAGGGCTACTTCGACGCCAGGGTCGAGAGCCTCGACTTCAGGAGTCCCAGTGCGGCACCGACGATCAACGCCTGGGTGAGCGATCAGACGCACGGCAAGATCCCGACCATCGTACCCGATCCCATCCCTCCGTACGCCGTGGCCTACCTCATCAACGCGATCTACTTCAAGGGGAGCTGGACCGCGCGCTTCGACAAGGGGCTGACTCGCCCCGGGACGTTCAGGCTGGCGAACGGCGCCGCTGCGACGGTGCCGATGATGAAGCACGGGCGCACCGTGCGGGTGGGGTACGCACGAGCCGAAGGGGTGACCGTGCTCGATCTGCCGTACGGAGGTGAGGCGTTCAGCATGACGATCGCGCTGCCGCAGGACGCGGCCGGGATCGACTCGCTCGTCCAGGGACTGACGGAAGAGCGCTGGCGCGGCTGGGTCGCCGCGCTCGATTCCGGATCGTTCGAGGTGGTCATGCCGAAGTTCACGCTCACGTACGGGCTGACGATGAACGACGTGCTCCGCGCGCTCGGAATGCCATCGGCATTCTGCGACGCGGCCCACCCCGACTTCACGCGACTGAACCCGAGCGGCGCCTTGTGTATCTCAGATGTGAGACACAAGACCTTCGTGGACGTGAACGAGGAGGGCACGGAGGCGGCGGCCGCGACCTCGGTCGAGATCGGTGTCACGAGCCTGCCGGCGTCCGTGCAGGTCGATCGGCCGTTTGTCTTCGCGATCCGGGAGCGGCTCTCGGGAACGATTCTATTCCTCGGCCGAGTGATGAACCCCACGGCGACCTGACGGGGGACTCCTCAGGGGCTCGTCGAGGCCAGCTCCGAGGCTCTGCGGACCGGACGTCGCGCCGGCTTGGCACTGCGGCCCAGCACGCGCTCGTACACCGCGAGCTCCTGGCGCGCGATCCGCGGCCACGCGAACCGCTGCGCCTTCTCGACGCCGGCACGCCCCATCGCCTCGCGCCGGGCGGGATCGCCCAGCAGCGCGATGGTCGTCTCCGCCCACACGGCGGGATCGTCCTTGGGGATGACCACCGCCTCGGCGCCACCGGCGATCACCGACCGGAAGCCGAGGTTGTCCGACACGACCATAGGAGTGCCGCACGCCATCGCTTCGAGCAGTGTCACACCGAACGACGCGATGGTGGTGGGGCACAGATACAGGTCGGCCGAGCCGTAGTAAGCGGGGCGATCCTCGAACACCTGCCCGGCAAACCGCACACTGGCGGCCAGTCCCTCCGCCCAGGAGCGCCGCTCGTAGTAGCGCCGCCACGGCCCGTCTCCCGCGACCGTGAGGACGGCGCCGGGATAGCGCGCCAGGATCCGGGGCATGGCCTCGAGCAGCGTGCCCAGCCCGTTGCGTGGCTCGATCCGCCCGAGGAACAGCAGCCGCGGGTGGTCCGTGAGGGCGTCCGTGGGCCGGCGCCCGTTGGGCTTGAAGAAGCTCGTATCCACGCCGTTGGGGATGACGTCCCACTCGGCCCGGAAGTAGCGGGAATTCGCGTTCACGACCGGGTCGCTCACCGCGATCGTGGCCGCGTGCCGATCGAGCACCCTCTGGAGCGGCCGCCGGAACACCCGGCAGGCGGCCGAGCGCGGAAACCACGAATGAAAGGTGGCGACCACCGGGATGCCGGCCCGCCCGGCGGCGAACGGCGCGGCCAGGCCGAAGGTCGGCGCGAGCCCCCCATGCACGTGGACGATGTCATAGCGGCCCGCCCGGAACAGCTCCTCGAGCCGGCGTCGCAGCCGCCACCCGGTCGTGACACGCGACACGCCACCGTTCGAGTAGATCACCCGACTCGTACCCACCCGGCGCACGAACGGGGCGTCGGGATAGTCGCCCATGTGGGACGTGACGACCGAGGCCGTGTGACCCCAGGCGTTGAGCTGCAAGGCGAGGTTGTGCACGTGCTCGGGGACGCCCCCGAGCTGCGGATAGTAGTCCTCGGCGACCAGCGCGATGCGCATGACGAACCTGTCAGGCGAGTGGTGGACGGGCGAACGGCTTCGTCACTGTGACCCCAGAGCACGCGCCGCGGTCACGCTGGCCGCGAGCCGGGCCACGGCAGCGAGCACCGCGCGGGGCTGCTCTTCATAAATGAAGTGGCCGGCCCCGGGCACCGAATCGAGGGCGAACGAGCGGACGGCGTGCTCCAGCAGCCGCACTTCCTGATCGCCCACATCGCCGTCGTGGCGCGCCCCCCCCACGATCAGCCGCACCGGACAGCGCAGCTCGGCGAGATGGGGCGCGAGTCTTTCAGGCTCGCGGGCGTTGCCCATCGCCAGATAGGCCCTGAGCGTGGCGTCGAGATCGCGCGCCGCCCCGGCCGTGTACCCCTGGACGACGTCGTCCGTCACCCAGGTCGAGTCTCCCGACGAGTCGATCAGCAGACCGCGGATCTTGCGCCGGATCAGCCGGATCCCGCCGAACAGCTTGATCCAGGGCGCGAACCGCAGGGCGCGCTTGAACGCCGGTGTGAGCGTCGTCTCGGTGGGCCCCCCCTCGATCGACACCAGCCCCCGGACCAGATCGGGGCGGTGGTAGGCGAGGCGGAAGGCCTCGGATGCCCCGATCGAGTGGGCGACGATCAGGACGCCCCGCACGCCCAGGGAATCGAGTACCGCGGCGATGCGACCGGCCTGAGCGGTGAGCGAGTAGTTCGCCTTGCGGGGGCGACTCGAGGAGCCGATGCCGAGCGGCTCGACCACCACCGCCCGGTAGCCGGCGGCGGTGAGCAGGGGGACGAGCTTGCGAAACCCGAAAGCGGAGCCGAACAGGCCCGGAACGAGGACCACGGGCGCTCCCGCGGCCCGGCCGGCCACCTCCACCGCGAGCGACTCGGCGGGGGCGACGGGGACCTTGAACACGCGCGCGGTCGGCGCGCTGTCGGAGAGCAGCAGAACAGCCAGCAGCCACACGATTTCAGACTCGCGTCAGGGGGATCGGGTCACGTCGACGTTCCGAGTGCCGCCCGCAGCTCCGCCAGCCGGGCGCCGATCGTTTCCGGCGGCACTGCGGCGAGGTCGGGAGGCAACAACCGACGGCTGGTGCATTCGAACGCCGCGATGAGACGCTGGTACTCGAGCTGCAGCGGATACGACGGCGGCTGGAAGTCGCGGATCAGCTCGCGCAACAGCGCGGCGCTCAAGACCTGTTGGCCCCCGGCCGCCATGCGCCGGCTGCCGCGCACCAGGATCGCTTCGAGGTCGGCCGCGGAGAGCGCCTCACGCGTCTCGCCGAGCAGCGCTGCCGCATCGACTCCAGGCTCGAGCCCGATCCGCAGCCGCTCCCGCAGCAGATCGAACACCTTCGCGCGCTCCGCGATGGTGGCGGGCGGGAAGAGCGCCAGGTGCTCCTCGGCACGGCCCTGGCGCTTGAGGTCCACGGGTACGAGGTCGGGCCGGCTGGTCATCAGGAACCAGATCACCTTGCCGCGACGGCGCGTGTCGCCCATGAACGCGGCGAGCGAGGCGAATACCCGCTCGGAAACCCCCGAGTCCGCTCCGCCCGTTTCGCGGGTTCCGAGCGCCGCGTCGGCTTCGTCCACCACCACGGCGACCGGACCGATCGCATCGAGCAGCGCCAGGACGCGCTCCAGGTTCGCCTCGGTCTGGCCCTGCCACTTGGAGCGGAAGTTCAGGAGCTCGACCACCGGGATCCCGATCTCCTTCGCGAAGCACTGGACGATGAAGCTCTTGCCGGTGCCCACCGGACCGCAGATCAGGTAGCCCATCGGCACCACGTCGAGCCGGCCCTGCGACAACGCCTGTGCCGTCTCGCGCAGGAGCGCCTTCGCGCCTTCGTGCCCGGCGACCGCGTCGAGGCCGACGCGGCTGGTCATGAATGTCAGCAACCCGCCGCTCGCCTCCTCGATCAGCCGCTTCTTTTCGCGCGTGAGCGCGTCCTGATCGAGCGGCGCGCCGCCCGCCTCGGCTTCGGCGAGGAGGCTCTCGAGGTGGAGACGCGTGAGACCCGCGGTGAGGATCGCGACGCGACGGGCGTCCACGGCGGCGAACGTCTCGGGACGGCTGCCGCGTCCCGCAAGATACGCGTAGCGCTCCTGCTCGTCCGGCACGGGAACGGCGATCTCGAAGGTGCGGGCGTCGGCCACCAACGCGGCCGAGAGGGTCGCGGTCGTTTCCACAAGCAGACAGAACGTCACGCTGCGCTGCAGGAACAGGGGCTCGCTCGCCCAACGGCGCAGTGTGACGATCGCGCCGCGATCCTCCGCCGGGAGCTGCCCCGGCTCGCCCGCCGGTGCCACGGTTTCCCCGTAGTCGATGATGACCGCGGCTGAAAACCGCGGGCTCCCGCCGAGCTGGTAGCGCAGGTAGGTCTCGATCAATTGCAGCGCCCGGTCGGGATCGCGCGGCTGCACCTGGGCCAGATTCGTCCCGCCGATCTTGTCGTACGCCTTGAGCACGGTCTTGAAGTCGTTCTCGACGTCCCGGTCCGAGAACCCGATCCCCGCGCCACGGTCGTACGTGACGATCGCCGAGCGGTCGTTCAGGATCACTTGGGCGAGGCAGTCGCTGATCGTGCCGAAGCGCCGGACGCCGAGGGGATGGAGGTCGCGCACACCGGGTCCATACAGGATGAAGAAATCGATGCCGCGCTGGCGGATGCGCCGTTGGAGTGTCTTGGCCCAAACCGGGAGAGACGGCAGCTCGCTCATCGCGCCGAGACTACCATGGCGCCCGAGACTCTGTCAACGACGCGGGCGCGGCATATTTCGGCGCATGCGAGCCCTCTGGCTGGAGGATCGCCGCCTGCGCGTGAGGGACGACGTTCCGCTCCCCGAGTCGCCCCCGGGCGAGGCGCTGGTGCGTGTCCTGTGCGCCGGCATCTGCAACACCGACATCGAGCTCACGCGCGGGTACTACCCGTTCAGCGGGATCCCGGGCCACGAGTTCGTCGGCGTCGTCGCGCAAGGGCCTGCGCCGCTCGTCGGCCGCCGCGTCGTCGGTGAGATCAACGCCGTGTGCGGCGCGTGCGGCGCGTGTGTCGCGGGCCGGCGCAGCCATTGCGAGCGTCGTACCGTGCTGGGCATCGTGAACCGGCACGGCGCGTTCGCCGAGTATCTCACGCTCCCAGCCGAGAACCTGCACGTGGTGCCGGACCAGGTGGCGACCGACGCCGCGGTGTTCACCGAGCCCCTCGCGGCGGCGCTCGAGATCCAGGAACAGCTCTCGATCGACCGCAACGCCCGCGTCCTGGTGGTGGGCGACGGCAAGCTTGGTCAACTGGTCGCGCAAACCCTCGCGCTCACGGAATGCGAGCTGCTGGTCGTGGGACGGCACGACGCGAAGCTCGCGCTGCTCGCGGGGCGCGGGATCGCCACCGGTCGGCCGGACGGCGTGGCGCCGGGCCGGTTCGACGTGGCTGTCGAGTGCACCGGCAACCCCGACGGCTGCGCGGTCGCGCAGCGGGCGCTGCGGCCGCGCGGGACCTTGGTGCTCAAGAGCACCTATGCGGGCGCCCTGACGCTCGACGCGGCGGCGGTGGTGGTGAACGAGCTCACGCTGGTGGGATCACGCTGCGGCCCCTTCGCTCCGGCGCTGCGGCTACTCGCGGAAGGACGGGTGGCGGTCGAGCCGCTGATTCACGCCCGCTACCCGCTGCGCGCCGCGGTAGAAGCGTTCGCGCACGCGCAGCGGGGGGGCGTATTGAAGGTGTTGCTCGAGCCCTGAGTCGTTACCGCTTGACCGCCATCACGGCCGCATAGGCGTCCAGGTACCCGGCGCCCACCTCCCACAGGGCGAATGTCGGCAGCGGACGCGCCGTCTGGGTGATCGCGGAGGCGACCTGGTCGGGAGAGAGCGTTCCGCCCGCGGCCTCCTGTAACAGTGCCACGACACCCGCGACGTGCGGCGTCGCCATCGACGTGCCGGACGCGCACGTGTAATAGGGCTGGTTGGCGAGGTCGATCGCGCAGGTGCTGGTGAGGTTCAAGTCGTGATTGGCGTCGAGCGCGTTGAGGACGGTCCCCGTAGACGCGCGCGTCGAGACGATGTGCACGCCGGGGGCCGTGATATCGGGATGATACAGCTTGTCACCCGGAACGCCACGCGAGGAGAAGTCGGCGAGGATCGGCGCCCGGTTCTGGCCGGTCGGGTCGTCGCAGTGGATCGCGGAGTTGGTCGGGTCCGGGGTCACGAGCTTGCAGCCCGCCGCCACGCCGATCACCCAGGGCGCCACGCTGTAGGGGTTGAGGGTGTTCTGATCGGGGCCGTCGTTGCCGGCGGCGAAGACGACGGTGATCCCATGGTTGTGCACCGTCTTCGAGGCCTTGTTGATGGGATCCTTGGGATCGAACGCGCCGCTCGTGCCCCACGAGTTGTTCACGGCCTTGATGTTGTAGGCAGCCTGATGGTCGAGGATGTAGTCGAATCCGGCGAGCGCAAAGAAAATGAAGAGCACGTCTCCCGTGCCGACACCGAGGAGACTCGCGCCCGGCGCCACGCCCGTGTAGTAGCCGGCCGAGGCGGTCCCGAGGCCGGCGGTGATCCCGGCGACGTGGGAGCCGTGGCCAACCGACGTCTCGCTGTTGGGGAGGTTCTCGGCGAAGATATCGACGCCCTGCTTGAGCGCCTTCGGGGCGGAGTTTCCGAACGTGACTACGTCACTCAAGTTGAAAATGACCTTCACGTTCTGGACGGTGTGGCTGGGATAGACGAGGTCGGGATTGTAGAGCCCGTCGATCCCCGAATCGAGGATCGCGATTCCCATCCCTTTCCCGGTGATCCCCATCGCGTGCACGGCGTCCGCGCGGATGGTCGGGATGCTCTCGTGCAGCATGAGGGCGTAGAGGCCGCTGCCATGTCCGTAGTACTGCAGCTGCCGGTTCAAGTAGACGCCTTGGACGCCGGGCAGCGCGGCGATCGCGCTGATCTGGGTCGGCGTCGCGACGCCCGCCACGAGCTCGAGATGCTTGAACTGCACCACGCCGGCGCCGAGGTTGAGCATCGCGCTGGTGACGGCGTCGCGCGTGGTGACCGTCTCGTCGTAGTTGACGATGATCTCCAGGGTCGCGGTGGGCGCCGCGCCCGTGAGCGCGGTCGCGAGCGCCGCGTCGAGCCGGGGGGACCCGGGACGAGCCGGGGCGGCGACCTCGCGCGGCGCTTCGCACGCGCTCGCGAGCAGCAGGGATGCGGCGAGAAGCAGGCGTCTCATCGGTCCTCCACGACGACGTTGGGGGAACGCAACACCGGAATTGTTCCTCCGAGGGGCGGCAAAAGTGATGCCGATGGTCGACGTGGAGGAGCGGCGGCAGGAGGTGTGGCGAGGATGCTACGGGCTCGCTCAAGGGTCTCGGTTGCGATTAGCCTGAGGTACCCCGATACGCCCGGCAGCGATGGCTTCCAACCGTTTCTTCAGTCGGCCCAGGTAAATGGCTGGGGGCTCCAAGAGCGGAATTGCCGGCTGAACACAGGGCTTGACCTGAGCTAACAGGTCCAGCGCCACTCGCGCCGATAGGGCGTGCGGCAAGTCGAAGTCTTTAAGACGGTACGAGACCGGGAGGCTGTTCTGCCAATTGCTGTGGTTTTCGATGTAGCGGAGGACTCGCCCCAGAACGCCCCTCGTCTTCTCGTCGGCAACGAAACCAGCGTACTGGTCGATCAAGCGCTCCGGCGTCAGCTCAGCCGAGCGACACATCTGTCCGAATGCGTAGATGTTGAGGGACTCAACCTCTCGAAAGATCGCATTGGCGACCAGACCATCCAGCCCGAGCCTGAGACCGCAATCGACGAGAGCCCGGATGTAGCGCGTCTCGCAGGAGGATTGCCCACCGGAGTCGTGGTTGTTGGGCTTCAAGAAGCCGTCGTCGGCTTCGTCCACGAGGAAATACGGCCAGCCAAGCAGTGGGCCGACTGCTCGCTTTCGCAGCGTCTCAATATCTTGTGCAGCGGGATAGAGCTCTGGCTCGAGGCCCGCTCGCGCGTAACGGCTCAGGGCAAGCGACCGGTAGTAGTTATGGAGGGGGAAAGACACGCCACGCCTCGGCCCAAGGAGCCCCGGTGCCGCCACGGCAGCGCGCGACAGCTTGACCTCCTGCTCCCAAAAGCGCAGGCTGGACGGCGATGGAAACCCTTCCCACTGGGCTATGGCCCAGAGATTGAAGATGAACGTTGCTGCAGGCGCTTGCTGCTTTACCATCTCCTGCACCCGTCGGCAGAACGCCAAGCAGTCTTCCAACGTGCTGTTGCCTTCGGGGTCTCCACCCGGATCTCCTGGCAGGAAGACAAATACGTCGGCATCCCGCAGTTGGGACACGGCGTCCCGCAGACGCGCGAAACGCTCGGTCAGTTTGGTCTTGTCGCGCGGGCTGAAAACCCCGGGAAAGTTAGCCCCCAAAGTACTGTCAGGCCCCGTCCACTGCTCCATACCGCCAAGCAGGACGATCCCCACGCGGAAGCCCTTGTCATGCGCCAACGTGATCGCGCTTGACATGGCTTTGTAGTACTCGGGCAACAGGTCGGGGCGAGAGCGAAATCCGGCTTCGCAGAATTCCAGATAGTTGTAACCACAGGCCTTGAAGAAGTCGTAGACTCGGGGGTCCTTCGGCGGTGGATCGGTCGGAAGGGAGGCGTACAGCCCCACAGTCTCGAAACCGCCTGCGTGTTGCGCCGAGCGACTTGCCTCCCACTCGAACATCGAAGAAGGCCGACAGAGAAACGGTCCGACGGACGTTGCAAGAGCCGCTCGGAGAAAATCTCTGCGATTCTGCATACGTTACTCCAGCTCAGGCTGACACCTTAGGCAATCCGTTGGGAGAGCAATTGACATGGCGTTGACATAGCCGGCGAGCGGCCGTGATGGTCAGTCGTTGCGGTGGAAGTGGCCAGGGGCAGAATCGAACTGCCGACACGCTGATTTTCAGTCGTCGAGTGCACTGCCACCGCTCCGGCGCCACCGGCCAGCATCAGACATTACACGCTACTACACAAGCAGTTTGGTCGCCGCCCCCCCGGAGGAGGTTATGCTCGCGTTGTGTATCACCGGCCGGAGCTGTGGGGGACAGCCGGGGGACAGCAGCTCACCGCAGCGACGCTCGTTTAGGAAGCACGACCACCAGAGACGGAAAAATGCCCTCCGGCGTGTCGACCTAACCCGTCTTCGTTCGTCGCCATCGTCCCGCGCGCGCGCGAAGGAGCGCGAAACCTGGCATATGCTCGGCGGCTCTCTTCGTTAGAGGCTAGGCCTCAGCCTGCCCGCGTCAGCTCGTAGAGATGCTGCTACAACGGAGTCGTCCCAGACCCCTGGATCACAACAAGGAGCAGCCCTCATGAAACGGACGCGATGGCTGCGAAACAGAACTCGTTATTACACCTTGGGCGCCGCAATGGGGCCGAGCGCCCGCTGCAACGATACCCCGAGCGCGAGGAGCTGGCGATCGGTGCCGTGAAGGGCGTCGAACTCGAGACCCACGGGGAGTCCAGCGGATGTGAGGCCCGCCGGAAGTACGAGGCTCGCCAGACTCGCACAGCTCGAGAGCGCCACGTTGCGCCCCATCGTCACGGTGTTCGGAACGACCTGGCCGCGGACCGTCGTGCTGCCATCTTCGCCGATCTTGTGCGCGGGAATCATCGCCGGCGGAAACGCGATGGCCACGATCGCTTGCTTGGCAAAGTAGGTACGGATCGCCTCGCTCGTTTTCATCCGCTGCGCGATCATCGCGTCGTACGCGCTCCTCGGCGGCGGCTTGGTGGCAAACAACGCCTTCAGATCGGGTCCCGCCTGCGCTGCTATTTGGTCGAACGAGACGCCGGCGCCCTGTGTCGCGAGGAAGTTACCGATCGCGGCGTGGAATTCTGAGACTATGATCGTCAGAGCGACGCCCGGCGCGGCCTTCACGTCGTCAGGCACATCGGCAGGCACAATCGTCACGCCGGCGGCGCGCAGCCGGTCGAGCGCGGCGTTCGTCACGCGTTCGACTTCCGAATCGAGGTCGGCGAGGAAGAAGTCGGCAATCCCGATGCGCACGCCCTTCAGGTCTGTGGCCGCCAGCGGCGACATGTCGCCCGTGATCACCGAGTCGAACAGTGCCAGGTCCTCGACGCTACGCGCGAGTGGACCGACCTGGTCGAACTTGTTGGTGGTGAGCGGCATGATGCCGTCGTCGGGATACCGCCCGAACGTCGGGCGCAAGCCGCAGATGCCACACATCGCGGAGGGGATGCGGATCGAGCCGAGTGTGTCCTCAGCGATCGCGAGGGGTGCCATTCGCGCCGCGACTGCCACGGCGGAGCCGCCGCTGCTGCCGCCGGGGACGCGCGTGGGGTCGTAGGGATTGCGCACGGCGCCGAAGGTCGCGTTGTTGCTCGTCCACCCGAGCGACAGTTCGTGCAGATTGGTCTTTCCCATCACCACCGCGCCGGCGGCGAGCAGAGGCGTGAGGACGCTCGCGTTGGCCTTGGGCCGAAAGTCTCGGAGGGCGGCCGTGCCGTTCGACGTCGGCAACGCATCCGTGTTGACACTATCCTTTACCGGAATCGGAAGGCCATGGAGCAGGCCGAGTCTGCCGCCGGACGCGCGCGTCTTGTCGGCTGCGCGCGCGGCCTCTAGTACGGTGTCGCGTGGAAGCACGCGGAACGCATTGAGCGAGTCGAGGCGAGCCGCCCGGTCTAACAACGCGCGCGCGTAGTCCTCGGCCTTCATGTCGCCACTCTTCATCGCGGCAATCGCAGCCGTCGCGCTGAGGCCAGCCGGCGCTTCGCGCAACGTGCCGCGGCTAGGCCTGCACGCGAGCGAGGAACCAGCAGCGGCCATTGCGGCCGCCGCCGCGGCTTGCGCGAGAAACTCGCGGCGGGAGTAGCCGGGTGTCATGCCCAGCTCCTGGAGAAGGCTGTGAACATGCTGAAGGACCCTTTCCACGCGGACCGACTCCGCGATGGTCCACCACAGTTCGCGATGCCCAGGGGGAACCAAAGGGGAAACTCGCCACGATGGGCACCGCGATGCCTCTCGGGTCCTTCCTCTTCAGCGACCGACTGCTCGCAACGAAGGTCGGACAGGGGACCGCTCGGGCGCAAGGGGACGCCGAGGTTGGCCGGGACGACATCGAGCCCGGTGTCGGCGCTCAGCCGGCGATAGTGGACCAGGTGCTCGTCGAACGAGAGGCGGTACGCCTGCCCGCTATCGCCCCTGAACCACAGCGATGGGTCGACGTTGGCGTGCGGGTCGTGGCGGCCGCGGTGGCCCGGATCGTAGCGGATGACGTTCACCGAGATGGCCGGCTGATCAGCCATGGACCCCCTAGAAGGTGCCGGGGGCGGGGTAGGCGCAGTCGACGAGCGGCGCCGGGATCGCCGCCTTGCCCGTGCGGGGCTGAGCTGACCCGCCTGAGCGGCATGGGCCAGGCCAAGGTGAGCGCAGTGGCCAGGGGCAGAATCGAACTGCCGACACGCGGATTTTCAGTCCGCTGCTCTACCAACTGAGCTACCTGGCCGAGCTATGCAGCAGAAGAACTTAGCGGACCGACTGGGGCGGTGGGAGTGCCAATGGTTGCCGTTGTTTGCCGATTGTTTGCCGTTGCGGGACCCGTGAACCGCTTCGCTACGGCTGCGGCGAGGTCGGCTTCATCGATGATGTTGTAGCGGTCGAACATCGATCGGGTCTTCCACCCACAGAGCTTCATGATCTCCCCCTCCGACAGCCCCGCTCGACGGAAGTCGCGCGCGGCGGTACGCCGGAGGTCGTGCACGAGCCGGCCTTGGAATCCGCTGCTCATCGCCCGCATGGCGGCCCAAGCAACTAGCCCGGCTAGGCCCCGAGCCTCGGCAGGCTACCTCGTGCTCGAGGTAGCCAGCGCTTGCGGTCGCCGGCCCCTACGCAGCGCCACGCGCTTGTGCGACCTGTCAGCCAGCGGCGCGCATGGAGCGCGAGCGCAGGCGCCGCTGAGGTGTTCAGTTGGAGTTGCGACCTGCGGACAGGAAAAACTCTAAGCGCCGCCGCGCCGAAAAAGCGCCCCTTGCGCCGGCTCGGCTTCGGGCGCAGTGGCCACGCGCCCGATGGGAGGCGCGAGCTTCCCTTCGGGCGTTAGCGCAAGCGGCGGTACTTCACCGGGCGCCCGTGCCGGGGATCCACCGCGTAGCCCGGGACCAACGGGCCCCCGTCCAGTTGGTGGCTCA
>Ga0209156_10001620_pt1 | contig 18187 bp, 13 predicted proteins | sample GraSoiAngelo_124_FD_185881 | JGI IMG/M metagenome (GOLD analysis project Ga0209156, IMG submission 185881) | Grasslands soil microbial communities from the Angelo Coastal Reserve, California, USA - 14_0927_05_20cm (SPAdes) (version 2) | ecosystem: Environmental > Terrestrial > Soil > Grasslands...
GCTCGGTCGCCGCGCTGAAGTCGGGTGCGCGCACGACCTTCAGCACGATGTCATCCAACGAAGGCTGCACGACCTGCAGCTGCTCGAGCCCGGGAATCGCCGTCAGGGTCCGCTCCACCAGCGACACACCGGCGACCATCGAGCCGTCGCGGCGCTTCAGATAGTCGGCGACGCGCCCCGTGACCCGCTCCATGAGCGGCAGTCCGCGTCCGCAGGCGCAGCGGCGCTCCGACGGGACCCCGACATCCTCGATGCGGTAGCGGATGAAGGGCATGCCGCGATTGATGAGGTCCGTGATGACGATCGCTCCCTCCTCTCCCGGGGCGGCCTGCGTGCCGTCCGGCCGCAGGAATTCGACGTACAGATGCTCGATGTTGAGGTGCAGGCCCTGATGTCGCTCGCATTCACAGGCAATCAGCGCCACCTCCTCTGAGCCGTACCGGTCCGTTACCTTGCAGCCGAACGCCAGCTCGATCACCTCGCGTTCGCTTGCCAGCAGCATCATGGAAGTGGAGATGATGCCGCGTGGCCGCAGGTCGCGGATACCCTGCGCATTCACGTACCGGGCAAGCATGTACAGCGAGTGCGAATGCCCGAAGAGAATTTCCGGCTTCGCGCGCCGCCAGCGGGCGATGAAATCCTCGATCGAGCGCTCATTGAGATCGATCGTGTCCAGATAGATGAAGCGGTCGATGAGCAGCGCCCGTACGCGCTGCTTGAGGGTCTTGGGCAACGGCGGATTGCCCCACAGGGCGGCGATCTTCATGCCGTGGAAGCAACCCGCCCATTGATCCGAACGCAGGGCATCCGCGGCGCGGATCTCGCGCCAGTCGCGATCGAAGTAAGTGGTGAGCGCCACGCCCGTCGAGCCGCCCGTGCGGTGCTCCCCAAGCGCGCTGCGTGCAAATTCGCGCGACAGAATCTCATCCGTCGAGGCGCGAATATTCGCCTTGGTGAGGAGGGGAAGTTCCTGGAACGCCGGCAGCCGCAAATGCTCGGGATCGAAGCGGTGTGTCCTGAATATGCGCTCATAGTAAGCGCAATGAGCCGCCGCGTAACGCAGGATCTGGCTGAGACGCTCCGCCTGGCGCGCCTTGAGGGTCTCGAGCGCCAGCCATTGCGAGCGCTCGAGCTCGCGCAGGATGCGCAGCCGCCGGCTGCCGTCCTTCAGGTCCCACAGCGGGTGGAACACATGCCGCGACAATGAACTCATGAGGGACATGATGGGGCCTATCCCGTCCGTGGCTGCCACAACACCTGCTTCTCGCCGCGCAGGAAACGCAGCAGCGCGACGGCGCATGCCCAGTTGAGGAGCAGGAAGTAATAGCAGTAGCGCGCCAGGAAAAACCCGCGCAGCCGCGGCGGCCCGCGCAGTGCGAGAACTGCGAGCAATGCCGCGCCACACTGGCCGGCCGCCAGTGCGGCGTAGATCCAGCCGCGCGACACGAGCAGCCAGTTCAGCACCGCCGCGGCGGTGAGCGGCAGGAAACTCAGGTAGCGCAGCAGCTTGTGGGAGGCGAGCTGCCAGCTGAAGAGCGGGAAGCGCACTGGGTTGAGCAGAGCCCGCTTGTCCCATAGCGCCCACAGGGCGCGCAGCGCCACGCGCACCCGCATGCGGTACTCGGCCCCCTCGCTGGTGAGCGTTGCCTCTTGCAGCACCGCCTCCGGCGCGTACACGACACGGCGGCCCTGCTCGACCACCGCAAGCGGCAGCAGGAAATCCGGCAGCTGGTCGGGCCGCATGGGCCGATACAGCGAACGCCTGATCGCGTCCACACCGCCGTCCACGCCCGCGACCGAGCCGACGGCCGACTCCAGTGTCCGTAGTGCATTCTCATAGCGCATATAGGCCGTGCAGCCATCGCCCACCAGAGAGCCTCGAGGGTCGACATACAGCATCCGACCGGACGCGTAGCCCACGCTCGGATCCGCGAAGGGCGCGACCAGCCGGCGCACGGTGTCGGGGCGGTACATCGAGTTGGCGTCGGCGAATACGATGATCTCACCCTGCGCGCGCTCCAGCAGAGAATTGAGTGCGGCCGTCTTGCCGGCGCGTGGTTCCTGCCGGAAGAAGGCGAGGCGCGGGTCTTGTTGCGCGAGGCTCCTCAGCACGCGGTCGGTGCCGTCGGTCGAACCGTCGGAGACCACCATGACGTCCAGAAGCGCGCGCGGATAATCCTGGTCCAGCTTGTTGCGAACGGTCGCTTCGATGTGCGAGGCCTCGTTGTACGCCGAGATCACCACGGTAACGCGAGGCAGGATCGCGGCGGCGCGCACGGGACGCGGCCGAATTGCCCGCAGCAGCGCTACGCACAGTGGATAGCCGGCGTACGGGTACAGCCCGATGCCAACACACGACCAGAAAACGAACTCAGCCGCAGCGAGCATGACCTGGTCCGCTGCCCGCAGCTCACGGCGGGCGCGCTGGCGCGCCTGGCGGCGTCCCCGGGTTGAGCGGGGGCGGCGCCGCAGGCTGGGCACCGGGCTGTGCGCTGCCCGGCGTACCCTCGATGAATGCATAGGCAGCCGTCACGCCGACCTGATTTTCGGCGTAGCCGTGCGGCGTCAGGGCCGAGTGAGCGTACAGGAAGCGCAGCCTGAGCTGCCGGGCGATCTGCCACCGCAGGCTCGTCATCGCGTTCACCGTGTTGGATGAGCCGCCGGCGGAAAATTCCTGGCGCTCGTACTCCGCGCCGATGTCCCAGTTGAGCACCGGGCTCAGCTGGCGCCCGAGCAGGGCGGTCGCGTCCTTCACGTTGCGGTCCGAGGTCGGGTTGATCTTGTAGCGCTCGCGAATGTCCAGGTATCCGAGCGTGAACGAGGTGCGCGCCGCGACAAATCGCCAGTTCGCGCCCAGTTCCCGGTCCGTGAACGAATCACCCGTGGTCAGCCGGTCCGCGGCGGCGGCCGGCACCGGCTGGTCGAGGTTCAACCGGAACAGGTTGGCGGCGTCGCTGACCTGCTTCACTGCGTGCAGCGACAGGCGCGAAGACGGTGAGATCTGGCGCGACAATTCCAGGCGCCAGACGGAGCCGCCGGGAACCTGGCTCTGCGGGAGCTCCGTTGGACCAGGTGCCATGGTGGCGAGGACGGCCACATGCAGCCTCGTGTAACCGCCGGACACATCCAACAGGGTGCGCGCGCTCGCGACCTTCAAGCCCGCCAGCGCCTGGTCCTGCCTGAAATTGTTGTTGTCTATCTGGTCGGTGAACTCCACCTTCTCGCTCGAGCCGGTGAGGTAGGCGCTGGAGCTGTTCGAGAAGGCGTGGCTGAGGGTGAGGTCCCCGGCGTAGCGGTGATTGTCGATCTTCACGTACCGCGGTGACTTCGAGCTGCTGGTGAGGTAGGAATATGTGCCGTTCAGCGTAACCGTGGTGCGCAGTGTCGGACGCAGCGTGAAGCGCGGCCCCGTTGTAACGTAGTTCAGGCCCTCGAGGTTGTCCGGCGTGACCGGCGCGAACGGGTTGATGACGGTCTGGGTATAAGTCTCCCGGCCGGTCCAGGAGAAAAACCCGGGCACGATCCCAATGTCCCCCGTCCCATCGAGATAGCCGAAAGGCTGTGTCTGGTAATCCGCGTGCAGGTACTTCACCAGCGCGAGGTCCGAGGCCAGGCGGTAGTCGAGGCGCGGGCCTTCCCGGGAGGCGTTCCCCACCAGGCCCAGCAGCGCGAGCGTATCCCCGGAGCCGTTCGCGGCGCGGCTGACGTTGTCGGTGTAGATGAGCCCGGCATCGGCCGCCAGGTAGTTGCCCCCATGGGGGTTGGAGGCCTGGTCGAAAAACAGACTCTGATTGGTCAGCGGCCCGATCTGGGCGGCCGCCGGGAGCGGGGCGAGCGCCAACACGAGCCCGATCAACCGCTGAGCACCGGCAAGCGGCCGCGTTCCCTGTGGCCTGTTCATGTCACACGCTCCTTCGCGTGGCTCAAGCGCCGCTGGCGTTCTTGGGTGTCCCAGCGTTGCCGCTGTACTGGTAATAGTACTCGGCGTGCGGCGGCTTCATGCTCTGGTTGAGCACCAGGGAGATCGGCTTGCCCTCTTCAAGCGTCTCAAGGGCCGCGAGTACCACCTGCTGCGCTGTCAGATCAGCTCTCACGACGACCAGAATCTGCCCGGCCAGGTGGGCCAGCGCGTGGGACTCCGTCGTCAGCAACAGGGGCGCGGAATCGAACAGCACCAGTCGCGTCGGATCATGGCCACCGAGCTGGGCGACCACCTCGCTCATCCGTACGCTCGCAAGCAACTCAGTCGGGTTCGCATCCGGCCGGCCCGCCGGCAGGAACGAAAGTCCCGGCACATCGGTAGCGTGAATCGCAGAACCCAGAGACACATTGTCCCTGACGACCTCCAGGAGTCCGGGCTCGTTCTCGACGCCCAGGATGCGGCTGATGCGCGGGTTCACCACGTCGCCATCCACCAGCAGGACCGACATGTCCTCTTCGAGCCGCATGCTGAAGGCGAGATTCAGCGAGGTGAAGGTCTTGCCTTCGCCCGGCACCGCGCTCGCCACCATGATGAGATTGCCGTGCGCAAGCCGTGGCACACCGCGGCCGAGAGCGTTGTTGATCAGCGGCCGCTTGATGTGGCGGAATTGCCGCGCGAGCTCGCGCTCCTGATGAGAAGGCGGCAGGAGTCCCGCGATGCGCAACGCATCGTGATTGATGACGATGGTACGAGTGGGCGCAGCCGCAGCGTTCCCCTCCGCGGCGAGCTCGCGCCGCCGGGCGGCCCCGCCGGAGGTGCCGGCCGTACCGCGCGCGAAGGCGGCCCCCCCCGCGCGCGCTGCCTGCAGCCTCTTGATGGCGTTCTCGATGACACTCATGCGATCAGCCCGTGCAGGAAGTGCGCGGTGGCGCTCTGCGTCAGCAGCATCATCGCTGCCACCGCAAACAATACGGCGGCTGCCATGCAATACACCCATACGGCGTGCCGCGCCAGCGCCTGGTGCCTCTCCAGCCAGGTCATGCTCACGACGCCCAGCACTGGAAGCTGCGTGACCTCGGTGAGTTGACGCGCTGAAACAAACACCGGCCGCAGCTGATGCATCACGTAAGCCGCGCCGACGCCGGCGGCGAGGCCGCCGAGCAGCACCACGAGGATGAGCCGGATGCGGTCGGGGGAGACCGGCTGCTCGCTCCCCGTGGGCGGATCGACGACCTCGAAGCGCACCACGCCGGTCGCCTCCGCCTTATCGGCGAGCTTGGCCCGGTTGAGACGCTCCACCAGTGCCTGATACTGGCCCCGGGTCACATCGTAGTCGCGATTGAGGCGCGCGTACTCCGCCTCGACCTGGGGAGCGGTGTTGATCATCTTGCGCAGCTCGGCGATCCTGCCTTCCCGATCGGCAACCTGCCGCCGCGCTGCGGCAACTTCGACTTCCGCCTGGCTCAACTGCAGCTTGATGCCCTGGTACACGGGGTTCGCCGCCAGGCCGCTCGCCGCGATGGCGGCCTGGTCCCCGTGCCTCACCGCCTGCAGCTCCACCTGCTGGCGCTTCTTGAGATCCTCCAGCGTGCGGCGCGCCGCAATGACGTCCGGATGTTTGTCCGTGAAGCGCAGCAGCAGCTCATCGAGCCGCGCCTGGGTTTCGCGGATCGCGCTGGCCGTGTCCGCGCCGCTGGCGCCGTCGCCCGCGGCATTGCGAATTCCCGCAGACGAGCCCATCAAGGGCAGCTCGCTGGACAGTTGCCGGCGAAGTTCGTCGCGCTTCTGCTCCGCGACCGTAAGGGCGAGACGGTCCTTGTCGAGGTTGTCCGTTTCCCCGTGCAGATGTGTGAAGTAGTCGCCAGTCGCGCCAGGCACGAGTCCGGCGTTTTGACGCTTGAAGTCCGCCAGGCGGGACTCGGCCGCCGCCAGCTTCCTGTCGTACTCGGCGATCTGCTGCGTCAGGAAGGCCTGGGCCTGTTCCGATCCCTGCTGGCTGCCGCCGAGCGAGTTGGCGAGAAAGAGCCGGAGCAGCTGATCGACCACCCGGTGAGCGGTGCGCCGGTCCCGGTCGGTGTAAGTAATCATGTAGAGGTCGGCGGGCTGATTCCGCTCTCCGCTCGCCTCGACCTGCAGACGTTTGCGCAGACCGTCGATGATCGTGGCTTGGCGCTCCGGACTCGCACCGGCGTAACCGGGCATGGCCAGGCGCGCCACTTTCTCGAGCTGCGGCCCGCCGAGCAGCGCCTGGCGTACGGCTTCGGCCTGGGAGGCGATGTTGGAGTCGACTGCGATGCCCTGGGTGACCTGGCTCAACCTCGTCCGCGTGTCGACGTACACCCGCGCCCAGGCGCTGTAGGTGTCGGGCATCGCCAGCACGACCAGCCAGCCGACCAGGCACACGATCCAGGCCACCAGCATGGCGATCCAACGAAAGCGCCAGGCGCCGCGGATCTGTTCGAGAATGAATTCGAGGGCGGCGTTCATACATTCAGAAAATCGACTCCGGCACGACCAGCACGTCGCCGGGCTTCAGGGGCACGTTCTCACTGACGTCGCCGCTGTTGACGAGTTTCGCAAGCTTCACATGGATAGTGGTCTGCTGGCCGTTCTGCACGCGCACGATACGCGCCCGGTTACCGGAGGCAAACTGTCCGAGACCGCCCACCGCCAGGATTGCATCCAGCACCGTCATTCCTTCGCGGTACGGCAGGGCCTGCGGGTGCGCGACCTGGCCCACGACCTTCACCAGGCTGAAAGCGCTCGCCGCGGTGGTCACGATGATGTTGACCTTCGGCGAGCGCACGTATTCGGCAAGCACGCCCTCCATGTCGCGGGCAAGCTTCGGCGGGGTCTTGCCGACCGCGACCATGTTCTCGACCAGCGGCGTGGAGATCTTGCCATCGGGACGCACCGGAACGGTGACCGACAGCTCCGGGTTGCGCCACACGAACACCTCGAGCGTATCGCCCGGACCGATGATGTAGTCGTTGTCGACCGCCTTGGCCGCCGCCGGGCTTGGTGTGGGCGGCGCTTGCAGCGGCGGGCTGGAGGTGCAACCGATCATCAGTGGGGTGATGGCCAGCCCTCCTGCCAGCAGCAGCACACTCGAAGGTCGCATCGAAGTTCCCTGGGTACAAAGGTTGAGCCTATCAGAAAGCACGTGAGCGCGATCCGTTCAAGCCTTCGACCGTCGCGCCCTTTCAAAAGACCATCCGGTCACTGGTCTTCTTCTCGACGCCGTGCAGCGATCGCGTCTGCAACCGCACCGTCTCCCAAACGCGACGTCAGGCTTGGCTGACCTTGCAACCCTTGCGGTGTAAACACAGTCACACTCGGGTTGCAACGCCGTCAGAAGGTTCCACTCGCGTCGAACTCACGCAGCAGGCGGCGCGCATCCGCGCAATCCCCGCCCTCGCCGCATGCCGCTCGATAGGCGATCAGGGCGGCCGGCGGGTTCGACACGATCGCGTTGATCCCGTACCACAGCTGCGCGGCGAGCGGTCTGACAAAGGCCGGTCTCGCGAAACGCGCCCCGCGCGGTGTCGATGTCATCATCAGAACGCAGCCTCAATCCACGGCCGATCACGCTGGTCCGCATGCCGACCAGTTTCGCTCCCTGGCGTTGAGTGCAGTAGGCCACCCTGAATACCTCCATGGCGTTGCCGCTGGTGTTGGTATACGCGAATCGTTGTTCCTGATCCGCGCCGGGGAATACCGGCCGCCAGGAAGAAAGTGTGTCAGCGGGCGCCGACGACCAGGGCGCGCGCGGACTCGGGGGAGCGCGGCGCTCGGGGCCGGCGCCGGCTGCAGGGTGCGCAGCCCCCAGCTCACGGCTGGCAACGCCACCAGCACCACAACCGTGACGGCGAGCCCCGCGAGCGGCGCAGGCGGGCCGGCGGCAACGGGTTGCAGCAGCGGTTTGTGCATGTCGGTGAGATAGCCGGCCTCGATGATCGTATACACGCGCACCCGGTTGGCCAGCAGCGGCTGACCGGGCGCAAGCGCGCCCCGCCGTGACCCGAGTCACGGCGGGGGATCGGAGGGTGTTGGACTAGATCGTCTTACTGACGATGACTGACAGGGCGCTCTCGACGCCGGTGCTGGCGACGGCCTTGATGGCGAAGTACCAGGTACCCGGCGCCAGGTTCGGGATCACATAGGTCTGGAGCCCGACACTCGTGAGCTGGATGGTGTCACTCAGGGCGGTGGCATTGGTGCCGTAGTAAATGCGGTAGCCCGCGAGGTCGGTGAGCGGAGCGCCGTCGGTGTTGGTGGTCGGCGCCAGCCAGGAGAGCGTCGCGGTGCCGCTGGTGGGCGGCGGAATCGGCGGCGGCGGAATCGGCGGCGGCGGAGTCGGCGGCGGCGGGCTCGGCGGCGGCGGAGTCGGCGGCGGCGGAGTCGGCGGCGGCGGAGTCGGCGGCGGCGGAGTCGGCGGCGGCGGAGTCGGGGGCGGTGGAGTCGGCGGCGGCGGAGTCGGCGGCGGCGGAGTCGGCGGCGGGCTCGGCGACGGTGGGGTGGTGGTAGTGCCGCTGGCCGTGGTTGAAGGATCCGTAGACGCTGTGGACGCACTGATCGGCACCTGGTTACAGCCCACCAGCACGCATGCGACGAGCACGAGCACGCCAGTCAATTTCATATTCAAAGCGCAAACCCCCACTCGTGGCCCGTGCAACCGGACCACTAGCCGTCATGTCTCGTTGGAGCTGCTTCCGGCGGACAAGCGGACCGCGGAGCAGCAGACGGGATGGGCACTGCAAGGTACGTGCCGACCTCGCTAACTCTTTATATTTCAATTAGTTAACACACAAACCACGGATCCTGACGACGACCGGCGGCCGTAGGACGCTCTCCGACGTCGCGGCACGCCGACGGCTGGGGCGAAGCCTGAGCGCTTATGTTCCCCAAGCAATTGATTTTTATTACTTAAGTCCTCGTCGCTGCTGGCAGACAATGCGGCGTCGGATGGGCGGCCTGCGTCAGCCCTGGATGGGCCGGCCGTGTGGAGCCTGCCGGCGGCGGCCGAGTCCGTATGCGGCGCGGCTTGGGCGGGCGGGTTCGCTATAGTCCGCGCTCAATGAGTCCGGGCACCGCTCAGCCCTCGCCCGCGCCTTGCGCGGCGCGTCAGGTCAACGCGTTCACGGTCGACGTCGAAGATTACTTTCACGTCGCCGCGCTCTCATCCGTCATCAGCCGCGACAGCTGGGCCACGCGCGAGTATCGGGTCGAGGCCAACACCGAGCGTCTGCTCGCGCTGCTCGCCGAACGTCAGGTGCACGGCACCTTCTTCGTGCTCGGCTGGGTGGCCGGCCGTTCCCCGGGGTTGGTGCGACGCATCGCGCAAGCCGGTCACGAGATCGCCTGTCACGGCTTCTCGCACCAACTGGTGTACCGGCAATCCCCGCCGGAGTTTCGCGAGGAGACCACGCGCGCCAAGGCGTGCCTCGAAGACATCATCGGGCAGGCGGTGCTCGGCTACCGGGCGGCGAGCTTCTCGGTGACGCGTGCCTCGCTGTGGGCGCTCGATGTGCTGATCGATCTCGGCTTCCGTTACGACTCCTCCATCTTTCCCATCCGCCACCATCGCTACGGGTTGCCCGGCGCGACGCCGGAACCCAACCGCCTGAGCGCACCCTCCGGACGCACGCTGGTGGAGTTTCCCATGTCGGCGGCGAAGTTCCTGGGCGTGCAGGTGCCGGTCTCCGGTGGCGGCTATTTCCGTATCCTGCCGTACTGGCTGACGCATGCGGGCCTGAAGCAGATCGAGCGCCGCGGCCGCCCCTTCACCTTCTATCTGCACCCCTGGGAGGTGGATCCCGGACAGCCGCGCATCCGCGCGGGCGCGTTCTCGCGCTTCCGCCACTACACGAATCTCGAGCGCTGCGAGAGCCGGCTGCGGCGCCTGCTCGCGGATTTCTCCTTCTCCTCGATGCGTGAGGCCCTGCGGGGGCGTGGGCTGCTCAGCGCGTGAGGCGCCGGCCCTCACCGCTTGAGCCGCGGGAGCTTCCTGCAGGAAGCGGCGTCAGCGTCGGGGAAAATACGCGGTGTAGACCCTGTCCGGGATCAACCTGTGCTCGCGCTGAAAAAGAGCGTTCCTGGCCCGGTAGTCCGCGAATTCGGCACGCAGCCTCTCGAGAGCCGCATCGTCCCGGACCGGCTCGAGGTCCATGTCCCTCTCGATGGCGAAGAGCGAATCCCCATCGAGAAAGAACATCCCGGAAAGGTATTGGTCGAGGCTCGTGATCGCGCGCTTGATGGGGTAGCGGTGAACATTGCGGAGCGAGGGCTCCATGTCGAGCCCTGAGCCGACCCAGGTCACCTGATCCGGCGCGTTGATCCCGTAACGATGCCGCAGGAACGCCAGCAGCGTCGGCGCGATATCGAGGTGCGAGGAGATGGATTGGATCCGCGCGGGGCGGCTGAGGCGCGGCGAGAAGATGATGAGCGGCACATGGTAGCGGTCGATCCGCGTGGACGGTGGAATCTCCGCAAGCCGGTGATCCCCGGTGATGATGAAGATCGTGTTGCGGTAGGCGGGGAGCTTCGACTGCTCCTCGAAGTAGGTCCTGAGCGCCGCGTCCGTGTAGAGGATCGTCGAGTAGATCTCCCGGTACTGGCGGTGATTCGCCTTCTCGGCCTCGGAGAAGTGCAGCTCCCGCATGCGATCCTCGAAGAGGCGCAGGTACTCTTCCTGGCCGGGCACGGCGTACCGGGGATGCGTGCTGATCGTCTGCACGTAGTCCACGTACGGTCTCCCTGAATCGTCCCGTTCCGTGAGGAGCGCCTTGCGCAGGATCTCCTTGTCTGCGTATCCCCAGTCCGAGCCCGGGAGACGATAGTAGCTGGCATCGTAATCGCCGATGCCCACCATCAGATCGATGTCCTGCTGCTCGAGAAAATCGCCCTGGTGGTCGAAATCCAGGCGGGTACCGCAGAAGAAGCGGGTGCGGTAGCCGCTGCGCTTGAGAATGCTGAGCAGGGTCAGAGACTTCGGCATGCGGCTGCCGAAGCTGTTGAAGCCCTGGTCCCCGAAGGGCAGCGATCCGAGGATCGAAGGCAGTGATGCGAACGTGCGGCCCTGCGACGACAGGAAGTTTTCGAAGTACAGACTCTTGCCAGCCAGTTCATCCAGAAAGGGCGTGAAGCTGCCGAGGTAGGCGCCGGGGCCGCTGAAGGCCCGCCCCAGTCCCTCGACGCCCAAGAAGACGATGTTGGGCGGCGGCGCACCCGGCTCGAAGTTGAAGTACTCGCCCAGGACGTCGTGGGTGTCCTCGCCTCGCAGGAACGGGTATTGCGGATCGAGATAACGGAACTGCGCGAAGGTGTCCGGAGGGCGGCCCGTCACCGGGTGCGACGGCCCGAGGTGGGCGAAGGCATCGGCGATGAAGAAAGCCGCCTTGTTCGCTGCGACGTTGGAGGCGAACTCGCTCCGCAGCGCGCCGCGCGCAGGCAGTGACGCCACGCCCGAGACAGCGAGCGTGACGGCGACGCCCAGCAACAGCAGCGCCGCGCGCGCATTGAGGACTGGGTGCCTGTTGAAGATGCGCAGCGCGACCCAGAACACCGCGAGCGGGAGCAGCAGCGTTGCGACAGACAGCGCAGAGAAGTGATAGCCCCCGCGAGCCGTCGTCAGAATGTCGCTCAAGGAATAGCCGAACAGGTCGCTCCCGAGCGGTACCCGGGAGAGAAGGAAATAGCTCGAGAGCGCAGCGGCACCGATCAGCACCAGCGAGCCCAAGCCGCCGTAGACCCGGACATCCGCGTTCTTTCCGCGGAGGATCATCCGGAACGCCAGGAACAGCGGCAGGAGGAAGACGAGCAGTTCGAGGAACAGCAGCAGGTCCGACCGGAGCGCCGCGACGATCACCATGCCCACATCGCGCGGAACCTCGGTCGTCATAAGGACGCCCGACAGCTCCATCAGCCGCCCCGTCAGCAGGGCGAGCAGCAGTGCCAGCGACAGATTCCCGAAGGCGGTCAGGCGCTCGCCGAGCCGGACCGGCCACGGCGTGCCGGGGGCTTGGGCGGTCAGCTTGACCATCGAGGCGCGGTCAGCAACTCACCACCGGAATAGCAGGGTCAGCGAGGCGTCCCGCTCGACGAAGGGGCTGGACGTATGCTCGTCGTTGACGCTGCCGGTGAGCCAGATGCCCCATCGGGGTGTGAAGAATTTCTGAATCTGCGCGCCGGCGGTCCAGGAGCTCGTGACGTTGACGAGTACGCTATGGGGCAGAAGCTCGTTGCCGTGGCTGAGGCCCCCGTTCAGCTCGACGTAGTCGTCTGCGTTTCCGGAAAAGTAATAGCGTGCGACTGCGCGGTGAGAGACCCCGAGTCCCGTCGTGGAGGGGATGAAGAGGGTGCGCCAGCGCAGGTACCAGTTGCCGACGTACTTGCCGAGTCCCACGCCGTACATGTCGACGTCGGCATGGGTGAAGCTCATGTGGTCGTAGCTCAAGGAAGGCTCCCACCCTCGCCCGCTACCCTGAAAGAGCTCGGCACGATATGCCTGCTGCGGATAGAGAGTCGCATGCGGCGAGTACTGGTAGCGCAGGTTGAGATACGCCCTGGACCATGCGTCCGTATAGCCATCCAGCGCGAAGGCGTGGTCGGTCAGCGAGAAGCGCTGCGCCCCGAGACTCTCCACGGCGAGCGAGCCGCGGGGGAAATACCCGCGAACGCTCGCGTCATATTCGCTCCAGGCAGACCTGCCGGCGGAGAAATTGCTGTAGGTGTCGCCGACGTGTGCCAGCCAGCGAAGGCCTCCGGGCTGCGTGGCCGCAGGCGAAGGGCGCTGCTCGAGCGAGGCGATGAGCGGGTCCACCTCCGCGTCGGTCGCGCCGCTCGCGCGCGCCTTTTCCAGATCGGCTCGCGCCGCCGTTCGGTCTGCCGATGACCGGTAAGCCCTGGATCGGGCGAGATACGCGCCGGGCTCGTTCGGCTGGACAGATACCCAACGGGTGTAGGCCTGGATCGCACCCGCGGGGCGGTCGCTCCACAGATAGAGATCGCCCAAAGCCGCCCACGCGTCACCGTACTCCGGCAGGAGCGTGGACACTGCCGTCAGATCGGCCTCGGACTCCGACCAGCGTCCTTCCCAGGCATAGGTTCGTCCGCGCGCCAGCAACAGATCCGAGTTGGCAGGTCTCGTCGACAGGAGCTCGGTGTAGAGCCGTATGGCCTCCTCGCGCTGCCGCGTGTAGGACAGGAGCCGCGCCAGCTGGAATTTCACTTCGTAGGATTGCGGGTCGGAGGCGAGGGCGAGGCGATAGTGGCCGATAGCCGCCGCGTAATCGCCGCGATCGCGCGCCTCGTTGCCGGCGGTCAGCTCGGCGTCGGCAGCTGCGGCCCATGCCGCGGTGACACCCGTGAGGCCGGCGAGGGCCAGCCATGCAGCCAGGGCTACCGGGAGTGCGCGGCTCATCAGGCGGGACACTCCTGCTTGCGCCTGGCGAGTCGTGCGCGCGCCCCCCGGTGCAGATGCTGGAACACCGCCGCCATCCTCCAGAGAGTATTGAGCTGCCGGTATCCGAAATTCTCCAGCACCGCGATCGCAAACAGCACGAGGATGTGGCGCGGCCTCTTGTAAAGACGAAACGAGATCTCCTCGAGCAGCAGCGCGCAGGTCGAGAGCAATACGCCGAAGCCCGCGGCCAGCAGCATGAAGGTGATGAAGACCGAAAGCGAAACGATGCCGAGAGCGAAGCCTATGATGACGAAGAGATAACCACAGGTCTCGACCACCGGCCCGAGCCACTCGAAGAACACCGTGAAGGGGTAAGCGAACCACCCCGCGAAGGATCCTTCCTTGTGGAACATCAGGCCGCGATTCATCGCCAGTGATTCCGCCAGGCCGACCTGCCATCGGATGCGCTGCCTGCGGAGCGTGCCGATGTCGTCCGGCACCGTCGACCAGCAGATCGGCTCGGGCACGAAGGTGATGCGGTAGCTCCTGCGCTGCGCCGATAGTGTCCGGTGGAGTCTGACGATCAGCTCCATGTCCTCGCCGACGGTGTCTGAGCGGTAGCCGCCCGCCGCAACGAACGTCTCCTTGTGATAGATGCCGAAAGCGCCCGAAATGATGAGATGGGCGTTCATCGGCGACCAGCCCATCCTTCCGTACAGGAAAGCGCGCAGGTATTCGACGACCTGAAAAAGGACCAGCGGCCCCTTGGGCAGATCGGCTTCGACAAAAAGACCGTCCTGCGATTTGCAGCCGTTGGCGACGCGAATCGTGCCACCGCAGGCGACCACCGTCGGGTCCTCGAGGAGCGGCGCGACGATCAGCATCAGACTGTCCCGCTGCAGGACCGAATCGGCATCCACCCGGCAGACCCAGGGGTAATGCGCGATGTTGACCCCGGCGTTGACGGCATCGCCCCGCCCGCCCTGTTCCTTGTCGATGACCCGCAGGCGTGGATCGACCGTGGACTGATAGACAGCGCGCACCGGCCGGGTCTTGAGGCGTGCGCGGTAGGCCTCGGGAAAGGGCTTGAGGGAGTAGGCGGCGGTGAGCACTTCCAGAGTGCGGTCGGTCGAGCCGTCGTTCACCACGACGATCTCGTACTCCGGGTAATGTTGCTGCAGCGAGTGCAGCGTTCGCAGGATGTTGGCCTCCTCGTTGCGCGCGGGCACCACGATGGTGACGGGCGGTGCGAAGCCGCCGAGCAGGTGCGGGAGCCCGGCCACGTCGCGGCTCTGCATGTAGCGTGCGACGCCGCCGAGCGCGCGGAAGATCAACATCGCATACACGGCATTCAGCGCCAGGAAGTACAGCAGAAAGAACCACTGTGCAGCGAGAAAGAACGACATCATCGGCCGGCTCCGATCCGCATCCGGCCCGTCGGCGACAGGTCCGTGCCGGACTGCCCGGGACGCGCTCCTTCGGCGATGGCCTGGGTCAGGATGTCTCTGGCGTAGCGATCGCTGAGGGCGCTCTGGATGTCGCGCAGGCGCTGATCGTCCCGCGGCGAGAGGCCGACGATGGCCTGCGCAGCCCGGTAGCGCACCCACCACTCTCGGTCGGCGAGCAACGGCGCCAGCTTCTCCTGATCCGCCCGTCGGCCCATCTTCCCCACACAACCGGCAGCGACCGCGCGCACGTGCCACCGCGGATGGGTCAGGTAGCGGTACAGCAGCGGCAGATCCTGACGGTCGCCGAACTTGCCGATCACGTGCAGGCAGGAGGCGATGACTTCATCGACGTGAGGCTCATGCAGGATCTGCCGCACGGTCGGCAGCGCGGTGGAGTAGTTACATACCGCAAGGAAAGGAATGAGCCCGGGCCGGTGCGACTCGGGAGCCCGCAGAAGGGCGCGCGCCAAGGGCTCGGACACCCGCTCCGGACCGATGTCCTCGAGGATGCCCGCGACCTTGGCCGCCGGCCAGTTGAGGTGTCTGACGACGAGTGACACGACCGTCTCGGTGGCTGCCGCCGGATCGATGCGCGCGATCGCCTGCGTCGCGGCGAGCGACAGCAACGGGTGCCCGGATTGTGCGATCTGGCACAAGCGGGGCCACTCGGGCCTGTCGCGCAGCTGGCCGAGCGTCACCAGGCCCAGGAGCTTCTTGCGCACGCCGCGGCGGCGCAGGAGCCGGCGGGCCAGGCAGTCGATTTTCGTGACGGCGGCGACGCGGCCCATCCAGTGGCAGATTTCCGCATCCTGCTCGTTCCCCTCGCGCAGCGTGTTCCACAGTATCAGCAGCAGGAACCGTTCGCCGGGAGGAACGGTCGGCAGGGGCTTGGGATTCCTCGCACCGCCCTCGAGCAGTATCGGAGTCCACCGCGCGGACAGCTTGGCGTAGCGGCGCTCCCTCATGAGCAGTACCGCACGCAGACAGAGCATATAGGTCATCATGAGCAGCACGATGACCATCAGGCCGACCGACCCCCAACGGGCGGCAACCAGTATTGAGACGAAATCCAAACTCATAGGCGATATCAAACGCGGTACGCGCCTTGGTTATGTTATTTGACCGCATCACGCGGCACGGATCGACGCGGGAGGATGCCGCGCCTGCGCACTGCGAGACACACGCGCTTTCCGCACTGCGATAGTGACAAGAACCGGCGACGGCACGGCGTGATGCCGTTCACGACTGCGGCAACTGGCACCCGTGACGCGCCGGCAGCGCACCAACTCCGGTCCCCCGGTGTTGGCGAGCGCGCGTACCGATCGCGGCGGCGCCGAAAAGTCGCCGGAATTTACACCCTCGAGCTCGCGCCGCGGCTCATTAAGTCACGGACGCCGTGCAAGTCGTTGGCAAACCATCGTGGGACCGGCGGCGGCACGATGCTTGCACCGCAGCATCTTGAGCCTTGGCACGGTGGCACGATGAACAAGAACAAGCTCGGCCTGATCGCTTTCGCAGCCTGCCTCGCGATAGCGGTCCTCTGCCTGAGCCCGCCGGTGCCGGCTCAGCCGGCTCGCGGCACCGGGTCTTTCGATGCCGGCGCCAACCTCGTCAACCCCCATCCCAACCAGGATGACGGCACGACTGATGACACCGGGGACGCCAGCGGGGATGCGACACCTGTGCCCGAGCCGCAACCTCCCGCGCTCGCTTTCGTGACGCTCCTGGCCGGCACGCGCCTGCTCCCCTAAGCCGTCGCCGCCGCCGTCCGTCCCGCTGATCGCGCGCGGTCCATCGCTGGCAGGGTGATCGTCACCGCGAGCCCACCGCCCTTCCCGTTGCGCGCCGTGATGTGCCCGCCGTGCAGCGCCACCGCGCGGGCGGCGATCGCGAGCCCCAGGCCCTCGCCACCGGCGCTGCCGTGTCCGCGCGCCGCATCCACGCGGTAGAAGGGCTCGAAAATGAGCCCGAGGTCCTTGTGTGGCACGCCGGGCCCCTGATCGCGGATGACGACCTCGACCAGGCCCCCCTGCTGCCCCTCGCCCGCCAGGCGATGAGCCGTGATCCCGACCATGGCATCCGCCGGACTGTAACGCACCGCATTGCGGATCACGTTCTCGAAGGCGCTGCGCAGCAGCTCCGGATCACCCGACATCGGCAACGGACCCTGCGCCTGCACCTGCACGAGACACCCTTGCGCATGCGCCTCGATGGCCACATCCGCGGCGATCGTGCGCAGCACGTCGCCCACGTCGACGGGCGCCTGGTCGATGTGTTGCGCCGGACGCTCGAGGCGCACGAGCTTCAGCGTGCGCGCAATGAGAGCTTCGAGCCGCTCCGCCTCGCGGGCGATGCGCGCGAGGTGGCACTGCACCGTACCGTCCTCACGGCTCGCGAGCGACAGCGCAAGTTGCAGTCGCGCGAGCGGCGAGCGCAGCTCGTGCGAGACGTCCCGCAGCAGCTGCTGTTTCGCCTCGAGGAGCAGACGCAGCCGCTCGGCCATGGTGTCGAGGTCGGCCGCGAGGAGCCCGAGATCATCCTGTCGCCCCTTGAGCGCCGGCAGCACCCGCACGTTGAGATCGCCCGCGGCGAGCCGGCGGGTCGCGAGCCGCAGCCGGTCGACGGGAGCGGCGAGGTAGCGGGCGAGGAAGTAACACACCACGCCGCTCACCACGAGGGCGATCGCCAGCAGCGTCAGCGGCACACCCGGCAGCTCCAGCTCGCCGAACAGGTGCGGTCTGTCGTGCACCGGGCCGATGACCACGTGATAGGTGCTGCCGCCGGGGGCCACCAGCACCAGCGCCCCGCCCCTGGGTGCAATGGCGCCCGCGGAGCTGCCCGCCTGCGTGCCGCCGCCGGGAGCCGCAGCCGTAGCGCTCGAGCCTCTCAGGGATGGCGGCAGCGGCCGCCCGAGCAGCTCCCGGCCTGCGGGCTCGACCACGAAGGTGCGGCCCAAGGGTTCCGCGGGCAACGCTTGCAGCCAGCTGCGCAGCGCTGCGGGCCCGCCGGACTCAAAGGCGCGCGCCGCCTGCGCGTACAGCTGGCCGCGCTGTACCCACGGACGGTCGGTGCGGTGTGCGGTGGCGTTGACCGCAACCGTGACCGTGCCCACCAGGATCAGGGCCAGCGCCACCCAGAAGGCGAGAAAGATCCGCCAGTAGAGCGAGTGCATGCGCCTAACCCTGCGACGCCGGTGCGCGCGCGGGCGCGAGGGTGAGCGCGTAGCCCGAGCCGCGCACGCTCTGCAGCGTGACGCGGTCGGTGTGCTTCATGAGCTTGCGGCGCAAGTTGCTCACGTGCGTGTCGAGGCTGCGATCGGTCGGCAGCAGCCGGCGCCCGAGTGCCTGGGTCATGAGCTCATCGCGCGTCACGGTGCGCGTATCCGCGCGCACCAGCAGCTCCAGAATCCGCAGC
>Ga0209156_10001624_pt1 | contig 18169 bp, 18 predicted proteins | sample GraSoiAngelo_124_FD_185881 | JGI IMG/M metagenome (GOLD analysis project Ga0209156, IMG submission 185881) | Grasslands soil microbial communities from the Angelo Coastal Reserve, California, USA - 14_0927_05_20cm (SPAdes) (version 2) | ecosystem: Environmental > Terrestrial > Soil > Grasslands...
GGCCGGAGCTTCGGTCACAATCGTGCGGACGACATTTTCGTCACATAATCCCGCGCCGGCTTCGAGTGTGTCGCGCACGTGCAGCTCGAAGGAATCTTCGTCGCTCGTCACACAAGCGATCCCGCCCTGGGCCCAGGCCGTGTTCGTATCCGATCCCTTGCGTTTCGTGATAACCGCGACCGAACCGTGCTTCGCCGCCTTAAGCGCAAAACTCAGCCCGGCGATCCCGCTCCCGATCACTACGAAATCGTATTCCTTCATCCGAAGACAATGTTGTCAATCAAACGGGTTTTTCCAAAGAAAACCGCCAGCGCGAGAAGCGAATTTGGCTGAACGAAGTCAATCGGCTGCAAAGTTGTCGCGTCCACCAGATCGACATAATCGATTCGCGCCAGCGGCGCTGCGCCAATTATCTTCCGCGTAAAATCGACAATCTCTTTCGCGGATTTCTTTCCCGACTCTTTCGCGGACAGCAAGGCTTTACGCAAAACCGCAGCCTGCTTCCGCTCCTCGGCGTTCAAATACACGTTGCGCGAACTGCACGCCAGTCCGTCTGCTGCGCGCACCGTGGGCACCGCGACGATGTCGATCTTGTAATTCAAATCACGCACCATTCGGCGAATGATGGCCAGCTGTTGAAAATCTTTTTCGCCAAACATGGCCGCGTCAGGTCGCAAAATGTTGAACAGTTTCGCCACCACTGTGCAAACGCCGCGGAAATGTCCCGGCCGCGATTTGCCTTCGAGCAGGTTCGATAGCGAATTTTCTTCCACAAACACGGAGCGATTTTCCGGATACATCTCGGTCGCGCTTGGCCGGAACAAAAGGTCGACATCCAACTTTCGGCAAAATTCTTCATCTTCTTGTTCCGGTCGCGGATAACGTTCGTAATCGCTTCCTGGTTCGAACTGGAGCGGATTTACAAAAATACTGACGACCACTTCGCCATTTTTTCCCGCCTGGCGGCGCGCAATTCGAATTAACTCTCCATGCGCCCTATGCAACGCCCCCATCGTCGGCACCAGGACACGCGGCCCTTTTTTTGCGTCACTCTGCGCTTGGGCGATCGTGGTTACAATCTTCATCGTGCTTCCAACCAGATCGCCTGGCGCGCGAATGGAAAAGTTTTGTGACCGAAATTTGTCCAGCCCGCGCGCTGGGCCAATTGATTCAGTTCGGAAAAGGAAAACGCGCGCGCGATGGAGAGCCGAGCATCGTGTTTGCTCATTGGCTCGCGAAACATCGTTGCCGTGAGAAGGTGGACACCGATTGTGGCCATCCAACTGCGGCGCAGATCAGAAACGAGCACGAATTTGTGCGAGAGCTCTCGGCAACGTTGAAGCACGCGGACCGCGTCGTTATCACTAAAATGATGAAGCGCCAGGGTGCAGAAAACGACGTCGTATGGCTCCGCGGATCTCCATTCCAGGATGTTTCCTTCGACAAAAGTGATTTCGGGATAAGGAACGCTCAGCTTTTGCGCGATCTCGAGGGTCGCGGATTGTTGATCCAACGCATCGATTCGCAGTTCCGCCCCAATCTTGCGCCCGCACTCTGCGATCAAACGCGGAATATCGCCAGAGCCGGTGGCAAGATCGACAATTCGCAAGCGCGAGCCCGGCTTGATCCAGCCGCTGAGAAACATCGAAATCAACGCGTAACTCCCAAACCAGCGATTGAGCTGCCGGATATTTTCAAGATCCCGCTCCAATTCGGGGGAAACCGGCTGCGGACGGTCCATCAGCTCGAGCTCGACTGGATTAAATTGCCGCTCCATTGACGAACTGTAGCGGCGGTCTGGGACCGTCGCATTATTTGTCCGACGCTCCCAGAGCGCCGCTACGAAGAAAGGAATTTTCGCCAGGATTCCGGCAAGTCTGCTGCCTCGACTTCGCTGGCGATGCGGCCTTCAAAGTCCGGCTGAAAAGTTGTGCTCGTTCCGTAAACCATGATTACATCTTCCGAACCTTCGGCCCGAATCGCATGCGCGACGCCCGGAGGAATCACGACTCCGACGTTATTGCGGCTGCGATGATTGTCGCCATCGGCGAAAAAACGCATGCTCCGCGCGGGGAGACCAGCGCGGACGTCCCGCAAAAAGATTTCAGCGCGCCCCTGCAGAAAAAACATAATGTCCCATTGTTCGCGATCGTACGGGCGCAGTGAATAGTTCTGCGGTTGATTGATAAACAAACGTCGCAACCATTTCTCCGCGGTCATCTCCGCTGGAATGCTAGGTGGATGAATGTGAAATCCTTTTGCACTGTTCGCGAACATTCGCGCGGCCGACCATTGCCTAGGCCATAGCTTGATCTTGCCCAGCACTCCCTGCGCTTCACGCGCCAACTCGCCAAAGCTGCCACGATGGCGTTGTGGATGAATTTCTCGGGAAAAAATTTCAACCCCGGGGATCCAAACTTTCTTCAGCTCCGCTTTGCCGCGACCTGCAGTCAGTTCAGCGGCATCGACGCCAGATGCGGCTATTCGTTGAGCAACACCGCCGCTTTTGTAATCGCGGGGAGAGAGCGCTTTTCTTGTCCGTTCGTTGAGCCCAAGCCACAAATCTTTTTTCATGTTATTTCGAGGAGCCGCTTACATGCCTAACGAAGCTCCGCGCGAATCGCCACATTATATTCATTGCAGCCGTGCGCAGGCAAATTTACGCTGGACGCCTTCGGCGAGCGCCCCGGCCGAGATCGATGCCCGAGTACTTCGTCTATCTTATCTATCGCGCAGGCTTTGCCCTGATTGGTCTTTTGCCCTTACGCGTCTCCTTTGCGCTTGGAAACGGACTCGGCTTCTGTGCCTGGCTTGTTCTCGGGAAATATCGGCGCCTGGGATTTCGTAACATCGAGATCGCATTCGGCCGGGAAAAATCACCGCAAGAAATGCGGCACCTCGTGCGTCGCCATTTTCAACGACTGGGCGCAAATCTTCTTTCCGGATTGAAACTCGCGTCGATGCCGCTGGAGAAGGCGCGCGCGAAGGTTCGCATCGAAAATGCCGATGCCGCCCATCGCGAGCTGCGCAGCGGTCGGCCGATCGTGTTTATTTTGAGCCATATCGGAAACTGGGAATTGCAAGCGCAAATGTTTCCCGCCGCGATCGGCTACGTCCGAAATAGCACAATTTATCAGCCGCTAAAAAATCGTTACATCGACAAACACGTTCGCAGCTTGCGCGGCCGCGCCGGCGTCGAGTTGTTCGATCGCAACGAAGGTTTTCAGAAAGCGATTGAACTGCTGCGGGGCGGCGGCGCAATCGGAATCCTGGCCGATCAACATGCGGGCGATCAAGGCCTGTGGGTACCGTTTTTCGGCAAACTCGCCTCGACCACATCGTTGCCGGCGCTGTTAGCTAAGCGCACCGGCGCGGCGGTTCTAGGCACTGCCATTTACTCCGAATCGCCGGGCCGCTGGCGGATGTCGTTGACTGATCGAATCGACGCTCCTGGCGATTCAGTCGAAGCGCTCACCGCCAAAGCCAACGACCTGATCGCAGCCCAGACCCGGCGCGCTCCGGAAGACGGGTTCTGGTTGCACAATCGCTGGAAAACGCCGCGCCCAAATTTTCTTCTCGCGCGTTATAAGCGAGGTGTTTATGTCCCGAAAAATTTAACGCTGAAACAATTGCAACCGTTCCGGATCCTCATTCGCAGCAGCAACTGGCTGGGTGACGCAGTCATGAGCGCGCCGGCAGTGCGCGCAATCAAAAAAGGCCGACCCGATGCGCACGTCACGATCCTCGCGCCAGAGAAAATTGCGCCGATCTGGAAACTAGTCTCAGAAGTCGACGAGATTTTGTCGCTCCCGAACAAATCGCTCGTCAGCGCGGTTCGGCTGATTGGACGACAAGAGAGCTTCGATGTCGCAATCTTGTTTCCTAATTCATTGCGCGTGGCGCTCGAGGTTTGGCGAGTTCCGAGAAAAGTCGGCTATCGCGGACATGCTCGCGGCTGGCTCCTAAATCAAATCGTCCGCGAACCGCGCCGGCCGGGCCCGCCCGAACATCACGCGACGCGCTTTCTGAGAATCGCGGACGATTGCGGCGCGGACGTCGATCTAGTGGGCGATGCGAAGCAGGTGTTGTCGGAAACATCGCACGTCCAAGATCAAAAATTGCTCGGACTTTGCCCCGGCGCCGAATATGGACCAGCCAAGCGCTGGTTACCGGAGCGTTTTGCCGAGGCGGCAGTCGCGGTTTCGGCACAATCCAAAGTCAAATGGATCTTGTTCGGAGTTGACAATGATGAATCGATTGGCGAGACGGTCGCCAGCGCTCTCGGCGAAAACTGTATAAATCGAATCGGTCGAACAACCCTCGATCAATTGATCGAGGAATTGCGCCGCTGCCGCCTACTTTTGACAAACGACACCGGAACGATGCATCTCGCTGCGCTGCTCGGCGTGCCGGTTGTGGCGGTCTTCGGTTCAACCGAACCGGCCCTGACGCGGCCTCTCGGTAACGGCCACATCATTCTTCGGCATCACGTTGAATGCAGCCCGTGTTTTTTGCGCGAATGTCCGATTGACTTCCGTTGCATGAAAGCCGTCAGCGTGCAGGAAGTCGTGGATGCGGTGATGTCGATCCTACAATGAATTCTGAGCAGCCGCGCATCCGCACTGAAGTGCAGGTAATGTTCTTCGATACCGATTGTGGCGGTGTCGTCTCCAATATCGCATACCTCCGTTTCATCGAGATCGCGCGGACGCTGCTGGCAGAAAAGCTTGGGCTTCCGCTCGCCGACATGGCGAAGACCCAAAAATATCCGGTGGTCGTCCGGACCGAAATCGATTACCGCCGCGCCGCAAAGCTGGGTGACAGATTAGTAATCGATGGTTGGCTTGATCAATTACAACGCGCGCGATTCTGGTGCGCCTTCCGAATCACACGACCGGCGGATGACGCGTTGATCGCCGAATGCCGGCAAACGTTGGCCCTAATTGAAATGCCGGCTGCGAAACTTTTACCGTTGCCGGCCGATTGGGAAAAATATCGCTCCCGTGCGAGTTCGGCCTAACGATTAGCGCGATGACTGCCGGCGCCCGCACTTTCAGCATTGAGGACGCGCTGCTTGATCCGCCGGCATTGCCTCCACCTCCGTTGCGCCATGCACTTTTTGTCTCCCTGATCGCGCTCGCGGCACTGCTTCATCTGACCACCCTCGGGTGGGGCGATCTCTATAACCACACCGAGGGCCAATATGCCGGCGCGGCGCGCGAAATGATTCAAACGCATCAGTGGCTATGGCCGACGAACGACGGCTTGCCCCGGCTGCCGAAACCGCCGCTGCTTTACTGGCTCATCATCGGCTCTTTTAAAATTTTCGGGATCAATTCCGCCGCCGCGCGTCTGCCAATCGCGTTGGCGGTGATGGCAGTCGTAGCGTTCACATTTTTGATCGGTGAAAAATTGGGAGATTACTGGCGCGGATTTTTTGCAGGCCTGATTTATCTTTGCAGCTGCGGCACAGCGCTGCTCGGGCGGGTCATCATGCCTGAACCAGTGTTCAGCGCCTTTATCGCCGGCGCGATTTTTTGCGGAGTATCCGGCTATCAACGGCGACGCGGACGGAATCTTTGGTTCCTCGGTTTCTGGATTTGCTGCGTGCTGGCCTGCCTGACGAAGAGTTTGCTTGGCTTAATTTACCCGCTCACAATTTTTATTCTCCTCGGATTGTTTTACCGCGAAGCGCGTTTGCGTTTCCGTCGACTCCTCCATTGGGGGTATATCTCGATCTTCGTGGTGCTATTCGTGCCGTGGTACATCGCGACCGAACTGCGTTTCCCCGGTTTTTTGCAGCAGTTGTTGCGGATCGAATGGTTGGGACACCTACGTTCTTTTTCCAACGTTCCGGGGAGCGATAACGGCGTCCCGCCGCTTCAATTTATTTGGATGCATCTGGTCTGGTGGTTCCCGTGGTCGGTTGCCATTGTTCCCGGAGCGATCTTTGCCTTGCGAAAAGTGATCCGTCCGCGGGAATTGGAATTTGCCGAGGCGTTGCCGTTCTGTTGGATGGCGGTCGTTTTCCTGCCGCTTCTGATCATCGGACAACGTCAGGATTATTATTCGATGAACATGTGGAGCGCGTTCGCGATTTTTGCCGCGACCGCGTGGGACAGACTGCCGCGGCAATGGCAACTCACGGGCCCCGGTCTCGTTGGAATAGCCGGGGTCGCTGCCGGATGGTTAGCTCTGTGGCACCCGCATTTCGCGTCAGCAAACCGGGCTCGCGGAGAGCGTGAAGATAGCAGTTGGACAACGTGGGACGCGTTACAAACGCTTCCGCCATCGGCTTGGGAAATTTTGCGTCCGATGCTTACGGTGATCGCTATTTCCCTCATCGTCGCGTCGATAATCGCGGTTTATCTCGCAACGAAACGGCGGCCGGGACTTTGTCTGAGCGTTTTAGCCGCGGCGGTGGTGCCGATTGGACTTTCGTTGGCGGACCGCGTCGCGCGCATGGCGCCACAATTTTCACTCGCAGATGCGGCTCGGTTTTTGGAGAGCAGGCTCACCGACAAAGATGCGGTCGTTTATGAAGGAGAACTCGATGATGCCAGCAGTCTTGTTTTTTATTTGCACCGTCACTTTTATTTGGTGAACGAGCCCGACGACGACGAAATGCACATTCCGGGTGGAATGAACCCTTCAGTCAATGAGGAGGCGATCCTGCGTCACTGGGGTGATCCACAGGGGATTTTCTTGATCATCAACCAAGATCGCGTTCCGCATTGGCAGCACGTTTTGACGACCCGCTTTCATATTTATCACCAGATGATGGCGAGCGGTCGATATATTGTCCTGAGTAATCAGCTATAGCCGAGGCCTTTCTGAACAATACCGACATTGCATTTGAAAAAAGCCATCTTCGCGGTAGCTTTCGCGCTCATTTCCGATCTAATGTCACAGCATCGAAGCCTCAGAGGAGCCAGCACGATCGTCGCGAAACGCAATGTTCTAAAGCGTTTCGAGCGGGTCGAACTGCTCAAGAAACGCGGCCAATGGAAAGAAGGCCGCAAAGTGATCGGCCTTCCCAAAACCAAGCCGGACGCCTAAACCAGACGTGAATCGTTAAAGCGTCACATCGTTGAATCGGACGGCCCGATTTACGATTCACGAATCTCGGTTTAACCACTTCTGTGCGCCTCAATCGGTTCCTTGCCGCAGCCGGCGTCGGTTCACGGCGAAAATGTGATGAATTGATCGCGGCCGGACGCGTCACGATCAACGGCCGGGTTAGCACAAATTTCAGTGCGCAACCCAGCGAGCGCGATCATGTGAAAGTCGATCGCAAGCTCGTTCATCTCGAGCGCGCGATGACGATTGCGTTATACAAACCGGCGGGATTTGTTTCGACTCGCAGTGATCCTCACGCTCGCGACACGGTTTTCGATTTGCTGCCGCCAAAGTTTCCACGCCTTTTCAATATTGGACGTCTCGATGCCCAGAGTGAAGGATTGCTCCTGCTAACGAACGACGGCGACCTTGCGCAGCAACTCACCCATCCGCGCTTCAAAATCGAAAAAGAATACGAGGTGACGTTAGATCGGCAATGGGACAGCGCGCTCGCGCAAAAACTTTTGCGCGGAATTTTCTTGGATGGTCGGCGCGCCCAAATTGCACAGCTCCATTCGATCGGTCCGACCAGAGTGCGCGTTGTTCTGCGCCAGGGAATTAATCAGCAGATCCGGCGCATGTTTTATGCGGTCGGTTACGAAGTGAAACGGCTGGTGCGGGCGCGGATTGGAAATCTCCGGCTGGGCGATTTGCCGCGCGGACATTGGCGTGCGGTAAGCAAATCCGAGGTCGATGGTTTGAGGCGAACGTCTAAAACAAACCGTGCGGGCGCGAGAGCAGGTAAATCCAATTCGAGAGCAGTAAAATAGCTGCGAGGAGTCGGAGAAAACGCTTTTCCGCCGGAGCGAACCGAACGATGCGCAATCGCGGCCCGCGAATGACCAAAACCGCGAAAGCATAAAGGTCGAAGATCGACAATCCGCTCAAGAACAGAAAGACGAGCGGGTTCCATTTCAAAGCGCTCCAGAAATCTGCATGGAAAAAGGCGATGGTTGAGCGAGTCGCGCCGCACGTGAGACACGGGCGTCCGGTCACCGCCAAAAACATGCAATGCGGCCAGGGCAATCGAAGCGCAAACCAGCCAGCCGCGAGCGCGAGCGAACCAAGCGACACCGTCAGCCAAATTAACTCGTGATCGAGTTCATTCGGCGCGAGACGGCGACGCGTTAGTTGCATCGCTATCGCTCACTGAGTCGCATGCATGAGGGCGCCAAATCCGCCCAGCATCATTACACAGAGCAATCCACCACAACAGCAGACAATCACCGGAAGCAAGACAGCCAACACAGCGCGGCCGGTGTCGGTCTCATGCGCGCGAGCAAGGCCGATGCAACGAAGGACAATGTCCCATATTCCTGCGATCAGACCGCCGCAAAGCGGGACAACCATCAGTGGAAATACGGACCCGCTGGCAAAACAAATTACTCGGAATGTCGTTTCAAACCGCTGTTTTGCGCCGCCTACGATCATTAAACAGACATGCAAAATGGCGGCGTTAATAAAAGCGCCAATCGCAACCAGGACTGGAACAAAAATTATCAGGATCACGCCGCCAATGCTCGTACCAATGACGTGGGCAAGAGGATTAGGCCGGTTGGCAAAAATCCCAAGTGATTGAAACGCCAACTGGTAGCTGAAATAGAAGATCAACCCGAAGCTCCCCCCGATCATCGCGTAAAGCAGAGGTTCGCCGAGTCCGCCTTCGCGTCTCATCGCGGTAAAAGCATCGCTCGGGCGGCTCAGGACCATCTGCAACGTTTCAATGAAGGCGGAAAACAATCCCTTGCTATGTCGCTCGTCCCACGGCAATCCGCTTCGCGGCGCAGATGTTGTTCCTGCAGTGGGAGCGATCATCGCCGGAGCGGTGGGAGTTTGTTGAGGAGGAGGAGCGCTCGCGGCCGGCCCGGCGGCAATGTCGTCGGCGAACTCCGTAAATTGCGAAAGCGGTTGCCAACTCGCCATTCCTTCGCGCCAACCAAGATCGCTTGCAAGAAAGCGACCGGCGCGAATTCCTTCGCGAACTTGTTCTTCCGGAAATACGCCCAGACTGGTTGCGCCCCGATTGACGTGGATCATCGCCATAATGGCGCGTTTTAGTGAGCGCTGCCGGCAAAGTCAACTTTGTTAGGTTCCGCCGTCGGTATCGAGTGCGCGCCAGAGATACCAGGCCGCGACTGAGCGATGAGGCCGCCATTTTTCGCCCAGCTTCATCAGCTGCTTCGGTTTGGGAAGTTTTCTCTTACCAAACGTTTTCGCGAACCCTTTGCGCACGCCGTAATCGTCCACCGGCCAAACATCGGGCCGGCCGAGATCGAAAAGGAGCAGCATCTCGACGGTCCAACGCCCAATCCCACGAACAGTGATCAGACGCGCGATGATTTCTTCGTCGCTCATCCTCGCCAATCTGCGGGCGCTCGGCACCGTCCCGTCGATCGCTTTTGCGGCCAGATCTTTGACCGCCGCGACTTTGCTTCGCGAAAGACCGGCCGCGCGCAGCATTTCATCCGGCGTTTCCAGGATCTGTTTCGGATCGAGATACTTTCGTCGCGGATAAAGCGCGCGGACGCGTTTCCAAATGGTTGCGGCAGCTTTTCCGCTTAACTGTTGATAAGCGATCGATTCGGCAAGTGCATCAAACGGCCGAATCAATTTTCCCGGTTTAACGCTGTAACGCAACGAGCGCGCAATCAGTTGCGCCATTCGCGGATCGGTCGCCGCCAAATATTCTTCAGGTGTAGTCATGAGCGAACTTCTCTTCGCTCAACAAAATGTTTTGCTCAACCGCGTGTTTTCGTTTCCGTAAAACCCATGGCGCAAACGCAACTCACCTGGTATGGGCAATCGGGTTTCAAAATCGTCACCCCGACCGGAAAAGTGCTCTTGGTCGATCCCTGGCTGACCAATCCCGTTTTCGAAAAAGGCAAAGACGAATTAGCGGCCCTGAAACATGTCGATCTCATTTTACTGTCACACGGACATTCCGATCACGTCGGCAACGCGGTTGAGATCGGGGAAAAAACTGGAGCGAAGCTGGTGACGAATTTCGATTTGTCGGCAGCAGTGACGAGCGTGCTCGGTTATCCAAGCAAACAAGCCGAAAGCGATACAACCGGACACATCGGTGGACAGCTGACATTGTTGGACGGCGAGGTAACGGTCTGTTTTGTTCCGGCATGGCACGGGTCGACGGTGCAGAAAGATGAAACTTCGCCGGCGGTCCCCGCCGGCATGCCAACAGGGCTTGTCATTTGCCTTCGCAATGGACCGACGATTTATCACACCGGCGATACCGGATTTTTTTCCGACATCGCGCGCGTTTCCGATTATAACAAGATCGACATCATGCTGGTTTGCATCGGCGACCATTTCACCATGGGCCCGATTCGCGCAGCGGACGCGGTGAAGCTTGTCGGACCAAAGATGGCAATCCCGATGCACTATGGTACGTTTCCAGTGCTGACCGGGACGCCGGAAGCATTTGGGGAGGAATTGAAAAAGCGCGAAGTGAAAACAGAGCTACGCGTAATGAAAGTCGGAGAGACGATCACAGTCTGAACAAAGAACGACGCAATCGGTGCGTGAAAAGAAGATTTGAAGCAATCGCGATCAAAGCCGTCGAAGAAAAAAGAAAAAATGGGAATTTTGGGAGATGGGGCTGCGCTGGTTGAGAACCTCGTTCCAACCGGTTTGATCACGGCAGCGAGCAAACTGGCGGAAGCGCCGCTCGGCCTGGCTAACGTGGCAACCAGACTTGTCGAAGCGATCGCGATCAATTCGATCACGGAGAAAACGCAGCGCGGCCGACGCGTTATCGTCAAGCGCCGCAATCTTCACAGCGAGCAATTAGCGGATCTGACGAATCTCTATTTTCGGATGGCCGATATTCCGATTCGGTTCTGGAGCAAAGTGGAAGATTGGCAGCGGTGGGAAGTCGACTCCTTCGAAATGCTCAATAGCGACTGCTTTCGCGTCTACGCTTCCGGCACCAGATGCGTTATCGCTGAAAAGCTTCCAGGCGAAAGCTTGTGGGAACACCTGAATCGCGGCACGCTCACGCGGCGAATGTTGCAGGCCGCAGCGGCTGAGTTTCGCCGCGCCCATCAATTCTGGAGCGACCATTTCCACGGCAGCTGGTCCCACGGCGATGGCACTACCCAGAATGTGATTTACGATGCGAGCCGCAATCGTGCACGACTAATTGACTTTGAAATTGTTCATGAGAAATCGCTCGCGACCGCTGCCCGACAGGCGGACGATTTGCTCGTCTTCCTTCTCGACATGGTTGGAACCGTGCCGAATCGACGATGGTTGCCATTTTCGATGACGTTTCTGGAAGCGTACGGCGATGGAGAAGTCATCGCACAGCTCAGAAAGCAGCTCGATCTCCCCGGCGGACTGGCGTGGATCTGGTGGGGCGTGCGCACCAATTTCACTAATCCGGCAAAAGTGAAAGGACGACTGGCAAACCTGAGGCGGGCAATCGCCAAACTGAAATTCTACGATGAGGCCGGCCCAGCCCGCGCCCGTAACAAACGGCGGCCCTCAAGGACCTGCCACGTGACCAAGCCCGGAATACCCAAGGCGAGTTCGCGCACACGTGCGATCAAAGAGAGAGCTAAAGCGTTGGTTCCATCTATCCCAAGAAGGCTTCCAATCAGTACGTAACCGCCTTCCTGGACGCCGAGACCGCTCGGAACAGCAAAGCCAACATTGCGAACGGTCAAAATGGTGCTCTGCAAGATGACCGCGTTCACCACTGTCGCGTGCAGGTTCAGCGCATAGAGCGCGATCCAAACCTCGCCTGAGTTCAAGATCAGGGAAAGAATTGTCCAAGCGCAGCATCCGATGAGCGCTCTGTGTCTGGCGTAAAGCGCCCGCACAGTCTGATCGAACGTCTCGCCGCTTTGAACGAGAGACTGCCACTCAGGCGAATTCGCCAGCTTTCCAATCATTCGCGCTAAAAACCCAAACATCCCGAGCCGTTGCACGAAATAAAATCCGCCAACTGCGGCCACACCCACCAACGTTCCAAGTATTGTCGGCCCAACAAAATTTCTTTGTCCCGTCGCTTCGACCAACAACACGACACCGAGCAGTGTAAAAGCTGCCTGGGTGAATACCCCGAGCGTTAGATCGACAAGCACCGTTCCCGCGGCGATTGGCACCGGCGCTCCATGAATAGCGGCCATACGGGCGCGGACAATGTCTCCACCGACTGCGGCTGAGGGTATCAGCGTGCTCACCGATTCGCCGATCCAACGCATCCAAAAAATTCTTGGCAGCGGCGGACGATCGATTTTCGGGAAAAGAACCCACCATGCGAGGGCGTCCAAGAAAACCGGAACGCACAAATGATATGCGATGACGGCAAGAATCGCCCAGCCCGCGCTGGCGATCGCTTTGCCGACCTGCGGAGCGCCTTCGCGAATTAGCAGTCCGACGAAAAGCGCCGCGCCCGCAAAGGCGAGAAAATAAAAAGTTAAACGAATCCTGCTCGGAACTTTCATGTTTCAAACAAGTCGGCTCACGATCGCGCCGAATGCGGTCGTGATGCTAAGACGAAACGCTGCTGCAAGCGTTCCCGGATGGATCGGATGCTTAAATCAGTGACTCTGAAGCTGGCGCCACTGCAACTTCGGCTGGGATCGGAACCGGGACCAACGCCGGGGTTGCATCCGGCAGGACATCGGCAATAACCGGTGGCACAACCGCTCGCCGCAACGGACGCGAGACCAACAGACAAAGTGTCAGCCAGCTGGTGCCGAGAAACATTCCGCCAAGCACGTCGGTCAAATAATGGGCGCCGAGCGCGATCCGACTGAACCCAACCAGAACGATCACGACCGTCGCCGCCGAATAGACCAGCACGCGACCGCGGCGATTTTTGATCATCGGAATAATGAAGAGAGCAAGTTGCCCGTAAAGCAGGGTGGCGCCGATGGTGTGGCCGCTGGCAAAGCTGTAACCCGACCAGTCCACGAACCAGCCGTCGACGAATGGACGATGCCGATGCACCAGAATTTTGACCCATTCGTTTAGCAGCATTCCGCCCGGGACCGCCACAACCATCATCAGAAGCGACGGCCACCAGCGTTTGAAAACGAAAAATAGGACCGCGACCGAAAGGACGACAGCAATCCACTCACTCGAGCCAAATTCAGTGATTCCACGGAGCACGCTCACGAATGTGGGCGTCAGGTGAGCATGAAACCAGAAGGCCACGCCGTGGTCGATTCCGGCAAACGGATTCGCTATCGCTAGAGGGGGGGGTGTCACAAAAAGGCCGTGCACAGTAAAGCAAGTCGAACGCCAGTCAACCGCGAAAGCATTCGGTATCAAATATGCTAGAAATCCGGCAGCCCGCAACCTTTTCAATCGTCACTTGCTGAGAAAGCCAGAATACGATACACGGAGATGGGTCGCCCGATACGAATACAAGATCGACAACTACTGTTTAGAAGCACCAAAATCATGAATAGCCTTCGCCTCGCCTTAACCCTCGTTTTCCTCGGCTCAATTTCGCAACTCCTTGCCGGGACGGAGATGGATTTGAAGACGTCTCCCTCGCCGACCGACGAAAACAAAAACTCTACCGAAATCTTCAATTACGAGACGACCTACACGGGCACGAGCGACTATCAAAAATATCGCGGAATATTCGGAGAGAGCGACTCGCTCTACAACGACTTCAGTTACGCCCATCGTTTTCTAATCACCGGCAATTGGTATCTGCGTCTCGGTGTCGAGTACGAGCGCTTCGATTTCGGCGGCGACAATGGGCATAATCGTTTGGCCGTACCGGGGTGCCTTTCCTGCGGAATTATCGGTACCAACAATGGTTTACCCGATCACTTGCAAACAATTCACGCGCTACTCGCTTACGAATACATTGTACATGACCACGCCGGTGCCGGAATCGAGCTCGACCCTGGAATTTATTTTGAGGACCACGCCAATGGCGATGCCTTTGACATTCCGTGGAAAGTTTGGGTCACCTTTCCATTAAAGAAGGACAAAATTTTTGCAGTTATCGGAGCCGGCGGCGCCATCAACTCAAATCCGATTGTCGGTCCGGGCGGCGGTTTGATCTGGCTTTTCACTGATCATCTGCGGCTCGAAGGGGTGTTTCCGAAACCCGCTCTGGTTTACAACCCAAATGATGATTGGGAGTTTCGCATCGCTGGCAATCTTTACTACGAAAGCTTTCGCACCGACAACGTGTACACGCCTGCGCGCAAGCTCGTTGTTCACGATCCAGTCGTGCAGTACAGCGAAGATCGTGTCGGCGTCCAGGCGACCTATTCCCACTTCAAGCCGTTTGATATCACGCTCGACGTTGGCTGCATGATCAGACGCGATTTCGATTTCTTCCGCGCCGAAGCGGCGGTGAAAACCGATCCGGCGCCCTACGTCAGGTTCGCAGTCGAAGCAAAGTTCTAAGGGAAAATTTCGTCGAGCTTGCGGGCAATCGATTGACTGCCGCGTACTTTCAAGCGGCCGGTCATGAAGGCCCACGTGCCTTTGAGTTTCCCATTAGACATTGCGACCCAGTCATTGTCGCTGGTGATAAACGTCACGCTGGGATTGTCTATCTTGCCGCGCCCCATCTTGAACGTCCCGTCGTTGACCTCGATCCACCATTCGCCACCATTCGGTCCGCTTAATTCCCATTGATAACGAGCATGGACCCCTTTTGCTTTGTCGGCCTGGAAACTTTGACGCATTCCATCGAAGACTTGCTGCGGCGTGGAACTATCCGCAGCCCGAAGCGGGATCGAACCGAGCATCGCCAGAATCATCATCACCGGCAGACCAAGCCAAACGCGGTGCGTTTTCATCATTATTAATTCGCTTCCTCGGACATAATCGGTCGTTTCAGTTCATCTGGTACAACTCAGGCCGGCGATGCGCGAATACCGTGACCTGGTTGCGCACGTCAGCGATGACCTGTTCCGAAATCTCCGTCCCAATCAATTCCTCGCGATCAGGCGATGCGGCCGCCAGAATTGCGCCCGAAGGATCGACAATCAGCGATGAACCGCAGAACGTGACGCCGTCGTCCGTGCCGACACGATTGGCGATGATGAGATAGCTTTGGTTCTCAACCGCACGCGCCAGCGCCAGAATTCGCAGATGTTCCGCGCGCACGACCGGCCACGCCGAGGAATTCACAATCACATTTGCTCCGCGTTCGATGACGAGAGCGCGCGCCATTTCTGGAAAACGCAGATCGTAACAAATACTCAGCCCGACGTTAAACTTACCGACCGCGCAGCTGACGAATTCGTTCCCGGGCGAAAGACAAACGCGCTCATCCAACGGCGCGGCCGTGACCAGATGAGTCTTACGATATTTCGCGACGACCTCGCCCCGCCCGTTGACCAAAACTTGTGAATTGAAAATGGAGGCGCCATCGCGGTCCGATATTCCCGCGACGACGGCGATTGAAATTTCTTTTGCGATTTTCTGAAGCTCAGGGGCCGCGCCATCGCTCCATTTTTTCGCGTGCTTCTGAATCACCGGCATCGAATAGCCGGTGTCTGCCATCTCTGGAAAAACGATCAGCTCCGCTCCCGACTTTTTCGCGAGGACAGCGAAATCGCGGACCTTGCGGAGGTTCGCGCTAAAATCGCCGAGCATGCAGGAAATCTGGGCGGCGGCGATTTTCATGAGTTCGTTGTCGATCTTAACGCAAATTTCTGTCGAGCGCGCCGATCTTGCGGATTTCCGGCCAGCGCCACGCCGACGCGGCCACTACCAGAATGGTGCCAATTCCGCCGGCGACGACAGAAATGACCGGGCCGAAAAGCGCTGCCGTCAATCCTGATTCGAGCGCACCGAATTCGTTCGAGGTGCCGATAAAAATATTGTTCACCGCAGAGACGCGGCCACGCATTTCATCCGGTGTCACCAATTGAACGATCGAGCCGCGGATGATCACGCTCACACTATCGAGCGACCCCGCGACGAACAACATCCCCATCGAAAGCCAGAGAGCTTTGGATAAACCGAAAACAATCGTGGCGATTCCGAATCCAGTGACGCACCAAAGAAGTGTTTTGCCGGCTTCTCGCATCGGCGGCAGATAAGCAACGATCAACGCCATTGCAAAAGCGCCGATTGCCGGCGAGGCGCGCATCCACCCGAGACCGACCGGACCGCAGTGCAGAATTTGATCGGCAAAAATCGGGAGCAAAGCGACCGCGCCGCCCAAAAGCACCGCGAAAAGGTCGAGCGTGATCGTCGCCAGGATCACTTTCTTGCTAAACACGAACTTCGCGCCCGCGGCGAGGCTCCGCCACGTGCTTTGCTCTGCGCGTTTCAGAAGTTGCTTCGCGCGAGGAATTGGCAAGACGAGCAGGAAAAACGCAAATGACGTGATCGCGTCGATGACATAAACAATCGGGAAGCCGCGATGGGCCACGACGAAACCGCTGATGGCCGGTCCAACCACAGATCCGATCTGAAAAATGCTATTGTTCCAGGTGACGGCGTTCGAAAACGCGTCCCGCGGCACCAGCGTTGGAAAGAAAGAACTGCGCGCCGCCCAGGAAAAAGTTCGCGCCACGCCGCCGATAAAAAGGAGCAGATAAATGATCGGGATCGAAGCATCTTCGAAATGGAATCCACTCTGATGCCGTTCGAACACATTCGCGACCGCACTTAATCCGTGATTACACGCGCGTAAGATCGACATCTGCGGGATGGCGAGATGTTGCCAGGAAACAAGCGCTAGCAGCGCTGATGTTACCGAACTGAAAATTTGCGAGACGAGGATGATGTGTTTGCGGCTGATCCGGTCGGCCAGATGTCCCGCCGGCAACGACAAGCCGACAATCGGAATTGCGAAGACCAGTCCAACCAGGCCGAGTGCCGTCGCGGAATGAGTGCGCCGATAAATCTCCCATTCCACCGCCACCGCCAGCATTTGGCGGCCAAGGATCGACAATAAATTTCCGGTGGTGAAAAAACGAAACCCGCGCGACCTAAAGGCAGCGTAGGGATCATGTCTTGGAACTGGCGGAACAACGGCGCCTGTAATTTCCGGCCGCTGGCCGATCGGCGATTCGTATTCGTTAGGCATTTGGAAGCGCGGCTATTCACCTTCGACGCGCCGGCGAGATTCTAAAGTGACCGCTGTTCGCCGCAACCAAATCGCGCGGTCATCCTGATCCCGCAGTCGCGGGAGAAGGATCTCTCACAAATCGAGCGATCACGCCAATTAAGGTGCGGCATGCTCGCTTCGAATGTGAAATCCCCGCATTCGCTCGGAATGACAGATTACAGCGTCGGATCGCGCGGAAATTTCGCGTAGGGCAAACCGCGTTCCGCGGAAATTGAATTGATCGGAACGAATTGCATTGGGCGCGAGAAAATCGTGTGTCCCAGACGCGCCGACGATGTCGTCTTGATCGACGCCGTCGCCACTGATTCCGATCGCGCCGATGAGGACGCCGTTACGATAAAGTGGGAAGCCGCCAGGGAAGATGGTGATCCCATTTGGTAAATCGAGCCGAATCCCATTGCGAAGTGGCGGAGTGCTGAAGTCTGCCTTCGCAGTAAACGTGACGTTGGGCTCGGTCCCGGAAAACCCGGAAAGCTTGTCCTGTTCGGTGAAAAATGGGCCTGAACTGTTGCCGTCGATACCCGGTGGATAATTTTTTTGCGCCAAAAATCCGACGCAACGCGTTGACATGGCGATGTTCAAACCGAAGCGCAGAAAGTCGTGACGGGAATAAAATAGCGTCGTCCGCGCCTTTTGAACGGCAACATCCCAGCTAAAGAATGTCGCTTCCCCCGTCCGAAAAGTGCCGAGCACTGTCGGCGTAGCGTTATCCGCATTCGGATTGTTCACCACCGTGATGAAGACCTGCATTTGTGTGCCAATCGGCAATCGAATCGCTGCGCGCGTAATCTTCACGCGTTGCGCCGCGAAATTGATGATGCTGCGGACTTCGGTGGCACTGAGCCGTGGCTGACCATTGATCGGTGCGACCAGCGGATCATTAATGATCGGTTGACGAATCTCGCCAGAAACACCGGAAAATGTGGCCGGCACAATCCCAGGAGGCGGTCCGGGCGAGCCCTG
>Ga0209156_10001626_pt1 | contig 18167 bp, 13 predicted proteins | sample GraSoiAngelo_124_FD_185881 | JGI IMG/M metagenome (GOLD analysis project Ga0209156, IMG submission 185881) | Grasslands soil microbial communities from the Angelo Coastal Reserve, California, USA - 14_0927_05_20cm (SPAdes) (version 2) | ecosystem: Environmental > Terrestrial > Soil > Grasslands...
CACGGCACGCGACGCCGCCGGCAACGCCACCACCTCCGCCGGGGTCGTGGTGACGATCACCAACTGACGTCCGTTCCCGCGTGCCGTCGTCGATCCGCGTCCTCATGATCACCAGCGGCTACCCCCAGCCGGGGCGGCCGCACACGCAGCAATTCGTCAAGCGCCAGGCGGAGTTTCTTCGGGCCGCGGGGGTCGAGGTCGAGGTCTTCGACTTCCGCGGGCGCCAGAAGCTCAGGCACTACGTGACGGGGTGGGCTCGCGTACGATCCCGGCTCGGGGCGGGGCGCTACGACCTGGTGCACGCCCAATTCGGGCAGAGCGGGCTCCTGGCCCTGCCGAAGCGGCTGCCGCTCGTCGTGACGCTCAGGGGGGACGACCTGCAGGGGATCGTCGACGACGTCGACGGCCGTATCGGGCTCAAGGGGAAGGTCCTGCAGCGCATCTCGCAGTGGGTCGCCTCACACGCCGACTCGGTCATCGTCGTGTCGGAGCACATGCGCGCTTTCCTCGATCCGGTCGTGCCGGTCTACACCATCCCGTCAGGCCTGGATTTCGCCCTGTTTCGCTTGATCCCGCGAGACGAGGCGCGGCGTCACCTGGGGCTGCCCCTCGACAAGCGCCTGGTGCTGTGGGTCGGCAAGCCGACGAACCCACGCAAGCGGTTTCCGCTGGCACAGCGGGCGATGGACCGCTTGAACCAGTCGCTCGAGGCCGAGCTCATCGTCGGCTGGGGCGTGCTGCACACCGACATGCCGTACTACATGAATGCCTGCGACGCGCTCGTCTTCACGTCCGTGCAGGAGGGCTCGCCCAACGCGGTGAAGGAAGCGCTGGCCTGCAACCTCCCCGTGGTGTCGGTGGCGGTCGGCGACGTGCCCCTGCGGCTGCGCGGCGTGTCGGAGTGCGAGGTGTGCGCCGACGACGGGCCTGAGACCATCGCCGCCGCGCTGGAACGGGTGCTCCGCAGCGGACGGCGCAGCAACGGCCGCGACGCTCTCACGGATCTCGACGAGTCGTCGCTTACAGCGAAGGTGATTGACGTCTATCGCTCGGTTCTAACGACTACCCCGCGGCGATAGCGCGGGTGGCCGACGGGAACCGGCGCCACGCGGCGGCGCCGAGCAGCGGGAGCGGATCGTCCCAGGCGACGACCGACTTGGCATCGCACGCCAGTGCCCAAGGGGCCCAGCGCCACAGCGGCAGGCCGGTGGCGCGCGCCGCGCGCCAATCCACCCACGGCCGGCACCAGCGTGCACCCGCGCGGGCGCGCGTGGGCGTCCGGCTGGTCGCGTGGGCGCCGGTCAGGTCCGCGTATACCAGGGCCGGGAGGTTGACTCCGGCGACGGCGCCGAGGTGGTGCCACAGGTTGAAGCGGGGATTGATCTCGAGCAGCCACAATCGCCCGGCAGGGTCCCGCTTGAAATCGAGCTTCGCGACGCCGGCGAATCGCAGGCGGGCCAGCACGTCCCGCCCGAGCGCCGCGACATCGGGCGCGTCGGTCAGCTCCAAGGCGGTGCTTTCGCCGCGCTCGAGCGGCCAGGTGCGGATCTTCCGCCCGGTGAACTCGCCCACGACCTCGCCCCCGGGGCGGACGTACGCATGGTAGCTTTCGATCCGCTGCTCCGCTCCAGCCACGAGCTCCTGCGCGAGCAAGGGCAGCCCGGCGGCGGCGAGGCGCGGCCACAGCGCCGCCAGCTCGGCCGGCGTGTCCACGCGCAGCGCCTTGGCGCCGCCGGCGACGGGGTCCCACGACTCGGGGCGTCGGGTGAGCGGCTTCAGGACCACCGGGAAGCGCAGCCCGAGCTCGCCGGGCCGCTCGGTGGCAGGGTCGCACCGCCGGGCGCTCGGGACGGGCAGGTTGAGGACGCCGGCGACCTGCTGGAACCGCTCCTTGTCCACGAGATCCTCGACCAACGTCGCATCGGGCACGACGAAATGGAACGCGCGCGCCAGCGCGTCGCGCCAGCGCGAGATGAACAACAGGTCGCCGTCCTCCTCATAGAACAGGACCGGCGGCGCTGCTTGCGCCGCGGCGAACGCGAGCAGCGTGCGGGCCAGGACGTCGGGATGGCGCCACGGGTCGGTCCACTCGAGCCGGGCGGCGGTGAACCGGGAGAATCGCGGTGGGGCTCCGGCCCGGGCCGCCACGACGCAGCGGATGCCCGCGAGACCGAGGGGGCGCACCAAGTCCATGCTTCCCAGCACGCACGCGCACGGCCGGGGCCCGGTCATGCGCCCGCCTCATGGGCGGGCAGGTCGCTGCGCCCGCCATTGCCCGGCAGCCGGTCCGCGATGGCGAGGCGCAGCTGGCCCAGCCGGCCGCGCAGCGCCTGCTGCCAGCGATACCCGTGTGCGGCGGCCGAGCGTGCCGCGGTCAGCCAGCGGTAGCGGCTGCGGATCCAGCGGGACTTCGAGAGCTCTGGCTCGCCGCCCAGCTTGGCCTTGAAGTCGCCGCCCCCCATGAAGTCGATGCTGGTGCACCCCGCCGCCATCGCCCGCTGCATCACCGTCCAAGTCATGAGCTCGGTGGCCCGATACCAGCGGTAGCGGGTGCGGTGGGTCCAGGTCCACAGCAGCAGCTCCCGACCGTCCTGGAAGAACATGCCCGTCGCAATGCACGTCGCCGTCTGAGGTAGCCGGACCGAGACGGCGATGAGGTGCCCGGCGGCGCGCATCTGGCGGAAGCACTCCAGCACGCGGCGCTTCCCGAACGGCACGACTACGCCGTTGCGTGCGTACACCTCGCACAACTGGTCATAGTGCTCGTCCACGAACGATTCGTCGTCCTCGAATTGCACGACCAGCCCGAGTTTCTCGGCGCGGCGCACGTTGCGGCGGGCGCTCTCCTTGAACGCCCGCAACGTCGCCGCGGGGTCGTCGACGCGCATCGGTCCGCGGTAGGTGACGACGTGGCATTCGCGGAACCCGGCGGCGACCATGTCGGTGGGATCCAGATCGCGTGACATGAGCTCCACGTGATGCACTCCGTGCCGGTGCTCGAGGTAGGGGACGAGCGTCTCCATCATGTCGGCCGTGGTGAGGCGGGCCGGGTCGAACGCGGGCCCTAGGCTCACGGTCTGCCACCCCTCGAGGGGCGACCCGAACAGGCGGATCGGACCCAGCCGCACGAGCAGCCCGGGGAGGCATCCCGCGACGTCGCCGTTGTACTCGAACACCAGCCACAGCGGCTGGCCGACACCCGACCGCTCGAGCGAGCGAATCCAGGCGGCGCGGTGCACCAGACGGTGGTTGGTGAACTGGGTCACCAGCTCGTCCCAGGCCGCGATTTCGCGGGGCGTGGCTTCGCGCACCAGCGCGCGGGCGGCGGCGGTCTGCGTCATCCCGGCAGCGCCTCCCGCGTCGTAAAGCGCACGTACCTGCGGTACAGGCCGGGGAGATGGTCTCGCAGCATGCCTTTGAGGCGCCGCACCAGCACCGCGGTGCGCCAGCCCTCGAGCCGGGCCAGCGCGGCGATCCGCTCGGGCGCAGTGCCGAGCTTCACGTGGTAACGCCCCAGCACGCGACAGCCGTCAACCAGGTGCGGCACGAGCGACGGCTCGGACGTGAAGAGGTATTGCAGCCCGGCGGCGGCGGCGGACTCGAGGACGGCTGGAGAGATGTCGCCACCCGGCACGGAGGCCACGGTGCAGGGTTCGCCCAGCACGTCGGCCAGGCGATCGCAGCTCGTCCGCCACTCGGCGATCATCTGTGTGAGCGTCTGCTCGCGGAAGATGTTCGGGTGCGTGTGGGAGTGGCTCCCGATCAAGTGCCCGGAGCGTCGCAGGTAGCGGATCCCGGCGGCGTCGAGGAACGTGGCGTCGCCGATGCGACCGGTGACGATGAAGAAGTGACCGCGCCAACCGCGGCGCGCCAGCTCGTCGCCCACGGTGAGCGCGCTCTTGCCGCCGTCGTCGAACGTCAGCAGCAGGTGCCGGCCCGGAGCCGCGAAATCGAGCGCCGTGACGAGCGCCGGGCGGCGGTACGCGGTCGCCATCGCCTCGAGGTGACTCCGGAACGCGGCCCGGCCGATCGTGTAGGGCGCGGCGCCACGCCACTGGAATCCCGAGGCCCGCGGCTCGTCGGTCACGTCGTGGTAGGCGAAGGTGGCGGCAATCGTGGACATGGCGGCCTCAGCGCGACTGGGGCATCTCGACCGGTGGGGCCGGTCGTCCGGATCCGAGCAGCGATTTCAGGGCGCTCTGCAGAAACCCGAGCCCGTAGCTGAAGTGCACGATCGGGAACGCGAGCCCCAGGGCCGCCACGGTGCGCAGCCCGCCCCGCCGGAGCCCGGCGCCGATCGCACACGCCGCCACGGCCACGAGATAGGGGACTACCGCGGCGACGAGGAGCGCCGCGGCCCCCGGCACCCACGGCAGCGCGAGCGTTGCCGCCGCCAGCGCGGTTACGAAGCCGGCGGGCACGAGCTGCCGCACCGTGGTCACGCGTCCCAGCTTTCTGGCGACCAGCGGTTTGGAGTAGCCGTACTGGTGGTACATCCGCGCCAGTTGCCAGAGCGAGTCCCTGGCGTAATAGTGCGCGGTCACGTGCGGCACGAGCAGGATGCGTCCGCCCGCCTGAATGAGACGGCCGTTGAACTCGCTGTCCTCGTCCCGCGCCAGCGTTTCGTCGAACAGGCCGACGCGATCGAACGTCTCGCGGCGGCAGCAGAAGAACGCGATGGTATCGACCCAGCGGGGTTCGCGCACACCGACGCGGAAGTAGGAATTGCCGACCCCGAACGGGTGCGACATCGCAATGGCGATCCCCTGCGCGATCGCCGTGTCGTTGGCGGGGAGCGTGACCAGAACGCCGCCCACGCTGTCCGCCCCGGTTTGCTCGAGCGCCGCGACGAGCGCGGGGATGTAATTCGGGGGATAGACGCCGTGCGCGTCCACGCGCACGAGGATCTCGCCCCGGGCGGCACGGATCCCCGTGTTGACTGCGGTCGGGGGAATCCGTCCGGGATTGTCCAACAGCCGGATGAACGGGTAGCGCGCGCCGTAGTCCGCGACGATCGCCCGCGTGCGATCCTCGCTCACGCCGTCCACGGCCAACACCTCGAGCCGTTCGCGCGGGTAGTCGGTGGCCGCGATTGAATCGAGGCAGCGGGCAATGTAGCGCTCCTCGTCGCGGCACGGCACGATCACCGATACGGTCGGGACACGCGGCGTGGCGGGACTCATGGGCGCATCACCTCAGCGGCGTGCGAGCCCGGCGCCGGGGTCGCGCGCTTCGGGATGTCGGCGAGCCGCGGCGGGGGCGGGGGAGCGGCAGGGGGGGTGCGCCGCAGGGCGCGCGCGAACGTCGTGCGGAACACTCCACCGAGGCCGCCGATCCCCTGCATCCACTCTCCGACGCCGGGCCACCGGTCGTCCGGCCGCCACGTTTCACTGCGGGTGCCGGCGGGCTGCGGACCCAGGACTTCGCGCAAGCCCTGCAGCACGCTGGGGTACGGCTCGGGGCACCCCGGGGGCGCTCCCGCCACGACATACAGCAATCGTTTGACGTCGCCCCACGCCCACCGCACCGTCACGCCGGTCTCGTACGCCGTCGTCGCCGCCACCCGCTCGCCACGGAGCAGCGCCACCCACAGCGCCGGAAAGTCGACACCGGACGCAACGGCCAGTTCGAGCGATCCCCAAAACCGTCCGTTCACCTCGATGAGGCAGGGTTCGCCGGCGCCGTCATCCCGGAACTCGACCATCACCGGCCCGTGCCAGGCCATCGCGGCGAGCAGGCGGGCCGCGGGCGCGTGCAGCCGCGGGTCGAGCGGGATCGAGCGCCGCAGGCTGCTTCCCGACCCCGAGGGTCGGACATCGCGCAGCCGCTCGTGGCCGAACCAGGCGACGGGCGCGCCGCGGTCACACAGCGCGAACACCCCTTTCCCCCGCCCGGCGACGATGCCCTGGACCAGCGGCCAGGACTCGCCCCGGCGACAGGCGGCCACGGCGGCCTCGAGCGCCGCGGGGTCCGGCACGTAGCGCGCGCCGTGGTCCGCCTGGAACCGGCCGCCGTCCCAGAAATCGCTGAACCGGGGCTTCAGGATGCAGGGATATCCGATCGCCTCCGCGGCCGCGTGCGCTTCGGCGAGCGTGCGCGGAAAGCGCGTCGGGGGAATTCGCATCCCGCAGGCGACCGCGAGCTCGAGCGTCCGGGCCTTGTCGAAGGCCCGCAGCAACATGTCCTCCGGACCGCACCCCAGGACGATCCCCGCCGCCTCCCACTGCTCGCGCTCGGCGTCGCACAGCAGGCACGACCGCTCCCGTTGCGGCAGCACGATCCCCACACCTTGCCTCCGGGCCCAGGCGCGCAGCGCCGCGAATCCGGCGATGGTCTCGTCCAGCCGAACGTGGGCGCGGCAGTACCGCGACCAGGCCGCCAGCGGCCGCCGCAGCGGACTCGCCACGTACACGGTGTGTCCGGCGCGCCCGAGCGACCGCACGCAGGCGAGCCCCTGCGTGGTTTGTCCGTCGAGCACGAGCACCCGCTCAGGGGATGGCATGCGGCGCCTCCACGATCTGCGGGTGGCCGTTACCGCGCGCCAGCACCGACCGATAGATGCCGATCACCTCCTGCGTGAGTCGCCGCTCGTCCAGGTCCAGCACGGTGTCGCGCGCCGCGACGCGGCGGCCCCGGCGCAACACGCGCTCCAGCGCCGCGGCGATGGTGGCCGGCCGTTCGTCGGCACACAGCTCGCAGCCCTCGATCCCCTGGAGGCGGCCGGGCACGTCGCCCACCGGCACGGAGACCACGGGAAGATTGCAGGCGAGGGCTTCCTTGACCGTGTTGGGCGAGCCTTCCTGCACCGACGTGAACACCAGTGCATCGGCCGCGCTCATCAGGAGCGGCATGTCCGAATGGGGCGTGCCCCAGGCGAGCAGCAGCTCGGCCGAGAGGGCACGGCGCAGCAGCGCGAGCGCGTCGCAGGCGAGGGGGTACCGCTTGCGCGGCTCCGCCGGGTTGCCCACGAACAACACCAGACGCCGGTCGAGCGGCAGGCCGAGGCGGCGCCGCGCATCGTCGCGGGGAACGGGGCGGAACAGGTTCAGATCGAGTCCCGATGGGACGACGCGGGGCCGCACCGACCGCGGGAGAAACGCCTTCATGTGCTCGGACACGACGATGGCGGCGTCAGCCCACAGGGCCACGACCCGGCACAGCACCTGGAGCACCCTGCCGGCCAGGGTGACCCGCCCGTTCCAGCCCACGATGCCCTGGACATCGTCGCCGCGGAAGGTCACGACCAGGGGCAACTGCTTCGGCAGCGCCAGCAATCCACTCATCCCGAACTGCGCGTGCGTGAGGTCGTACTGACCTCGGGCCATGCGACGCCGGACTTCGAGCCAGGCCTTGAAGTAGTTCCACGGCCGCTTGGCGCCCTTGAAGTGGAACACGTCCACCGCCACGCCGGCCGCCTGGAGAAACTCCGCCTGACGCTTGATGAAGAACGTCGTGCGGGGGCGGCCGTCGGGAACCGGCCATTCGCTCGTGATCATCAGGACCCGGATCGGCGCGTCGCGCGACGTCATCGTCTGTCCAACGCTGCGACGAGGAGCGGTCGCGCACCCACCCCGGCCGCGGGCGGCGGCGGCCGCCGCGGTGCGAGCCGTCGCGCGGCGCGGGCCAGCGCGACCAGCGGGAGCAGGCAGATCCGGCCGGCGCCTTCCCAGTCCCCGGCCGCGAGGCGCGCCACGAGCTGTTGCAGGTACAGCCGGGTATTGACCCGGAGCACGGGGAAGCGGTACGCCCCCGCGCGAAACCGGGTACGCCCCCAGCCACGCAGCACGAGCCGCTGCCGCACCGCCGCCGCCAACAGCGGTCGGCCGAACACGTCGCGGTGGATCTGATCCACGTAGCTGAGATAGCAACACAATCCCTGAAAGCCCCCGTGCTGCCGCGCCGTCCCGATGACGTACTCCCAGTCGAGCGTGCCCCGGCGAATCGCCGAGATCGTGAAGACCACGTCGCACAACAGGATCTGGCGGCGGCCCCAGACACGTTGCAGGCCCTGCAAGACGAGCTGATCCGCGACCGGAGGCTCGGTGACCTCGGTGCCATCGAGCAGGCGGCGCCCCCGGTGCTGCAGCAGCACCAGCGGGAACGTGCGGTGCTCGCCCACCACTCCGAGCCGGCCGTGCTGTACGTCGAGGGGCGACGGGCAGCCCGAGACCGCGTACGTGGTCGTCCCGGCGATCCGCCCGCCGAGATCGCGACCCAGCGTCGCGGCGTCGAGCTCGGCGAGGATGCGGCGGTCCACGCGGGTCGAGCGTTCGAGCAGCAGCAGATCGACGTCGTCGCCCATGTCGGGATAATCCTGGAATGCCTTGGGAAATACGAACTCGAGTCCCGCCGCCTCACACGTCCGGCTCACCTGGTGAATCAGCTCGAGCATCGCCCCGATGCGACCCTGCTCGTGGGCCACGGCTTCGGCGAAGGGTTCGGGCAGCGCGACATCGCGCACGAGCAGCCGTTCCGCAGTGCGTGCCAGGACGCCGTTGCGACGCGCGATCTCCAGGAGCATGTCCCAATCGACGTCGTGCCCGTCCGGCGAGGTGCGCCGGTCGAGCAGCAGCCGCAGCAGCCACGCCGCATGCCGGAGCGCGGTGTCCTGGTCCGTCGCGGCCTGAGCCGGCGGAGTCGGCCGATGGGCGGCGCGGGCCGTGGACGAGTGAGCGGGTTCTCCCAACACGACGCGCATCAGGGCGCGCTTGCTCGTCACGAGGTCGCTCGCCTGCAGCACGAGCGGCCGCTCGACCCAGCGGAAGACGGCGCCGTACGCGGTTTCACGGGCGCGCAGATAGCCGAGCGAGTATTCGCCCTTGCGCGCGTAAGCCGCTTCGGGGCTGATCTCGAGCAGGACGGGCACGTCCGGGGTGGGGGTGATGCGGTGCAGCCACCGGAGCCAACCCCAGCCGCCCGGGCGGGCGACGTCCACCAGCGTGTCGTAGAAGTACCGATCCATGATGAGGATCCGCTTGCGCAGCGCCTCGACGTACAGCCGGTAACACAGGAAGACGAGCAGATCGATCGGATAGATGAGACGGCGGAGCGACCGGCTCCAGACGAGCGCGTCGCGGAGACGTTGCAGCCGGCCCACGAGCCCCGGGCGGCGGACGACCTCCTCGAGCGCGATGGCCCGCGCCGTAGCGTCCCGCGGGGCGCCGGTGAGCGTGTCCCGGACGACGCGCAATACCGGATAGAGACCGACATCCCGGTTCATGTGGAGCACGGTGACCGCGCGGCCGCGGCGCTCCAACTCGCCCTTGAGCCAGGCGATCAGGCTCGATTTGCCCGCGCCGTCCAGTCCCGAGAGGGTGATCAACATGCCCGGTTCACCACGCGAGGCGGTATTGGCGCAGCCACAGCTCGAGGGCGAGCACCGTGAAGACTCGCTGGTACAGGCCGCCCCGGCTCACGGATCCGCCGGCGCGGCTGCGGCCGTCGCGGAACGCGGCGAGCCAGCCGCGCACGAGCGGACCGTTCAGCACGGGCCGTGTGCGGGCATCCCCGGCGAGCAGGAGGTCTTCCAGCGTGCGGTGGAAGCCGCGCGGTACCATCACGTCGAGGGGGATGCTGAATCCTCGTTTCGGACGCCGGGCGACGGCGCGCGGGAGCCAGCGACGCGCCAGGGCGCGCAGCACGCGCTTGCCGGCACCCGCGCCGGTCTTGAGGCGGTGGGGCAAGGTGACCCCGAGCGCGACGACCTCTTCGTCGAGCATGGGCACTCGCACCTCGATGCCGGCCCGCATGCTCATCATGTCGACCTTGCGCAGCATGTCGGACGGCAGGCTCACCGTGAAGCAACGCTCGGTGAGGCGCCGGGACAGCTCCTCGAGATCCGCCGGACGCGTCGGGCCCGGGGTGTCGAAGTGGCGGTACACGGGCGCGAGCCCGGCGCGGCCCTGCGGCGCGACGAGCTCCTCTTTCTGCGGCTCGCTCAGGTAGTTGCTGAGTCCGGCCAGGAGCACGGCGGGGTTCGCCCGTCCCGCCCGAGCGAACCGGATCGCCTTCGTCGCCCATCGACCCCAATCCTGCGTCCACCCCGTGGCCCGGCGACCGGCTGCTTCGGCGAGCCCGAGCACCCAGTCGGGAGAGCGCATCAGCAGCGCGAACTGAGTCGCCCGTCGGAACTCCTCGTAGCCGCCGAACGCTTCGTCGCCGCCGTCGCCCGAGAGCGTGCAGATGATCCCGTGCTCCCGCACCGCGCGGGAGATCCAGTACATGGGCACGAGGCTCGTATCGGCGAACGGCTGGTCGAAGTGACCGAACAACTCGAGCACCGCCTCGGACGTCATCGCCCAGTCGCCCAAGTCGATGGTGTGGTGGCGCGTCCCGTAGTGGCGGGAGACCTGGACGGCGGGCCCCGTCTCGTCGTAACGCCGGTCGGGGAAGCGCACGTTGAACGTGGTCGTGGCGCCGCCGGTGGCGCGCGCGTGCGCCGCCACGACGAGCGACGAGTCGATGCCCCCGCTCAAGAGCGCCGCAACCGGCACGTCGGCGACCGATTGCCGCCGCACCGAGTCGAGCAGTCGAGTCTCGACAACCGACACCGCGCCGGCGAGCTCGCGCGCCGCATCGGGTTCGACCCGGAGCTCGTGGTAGCGGCGCAGGCGCTGACCCTCCGGGGTGATCGTCAGCGTCGTGGCCGCGGGCAGGGCCGCGACGTTGGCGAACCCGGTCGCCGGCTCCGGGACATAGCCGAAGCCCAGGAAGTCATAGCATGCCTGCCGGTCGATGGCCGGCCGGAAGCCCTGCAACGCCGTGATCGCCTTGATCTCGCTGGCGAACACCCACTGCCCGTCGAGCCTCGCGTAGAACAACGGCTTCACGCCGTAGCGATCGCGCCCCAGCACCAGACGCCGCCGGCGTGAATCGTAGATGGCGAACGCGAAGATGCCGCGCAGCCTGGCGACCAGGTCTTCGCCCCGCTCCTCGTACAGATGGACGAGCACCTCCGTATCGGACGTCCCACGGAAGCAATGCCCGCGGCCCTGGAGCTCGCGCCGCAGCGCTTGATGGTTGTAGATCTCGCCGTTGTACACGACGTAGACGCTCCCATCCTCGTTGGGCATCGGCTGCCGCCCGGTCGGCGACAGATCGATGAGGGCAAGCCGGCGATGGACCAGCTCGCAGCGCTCGTCGCAATGACAGCCGCACCCATCGGGCCCACGGTGCGCGAGCAAGGCCTCGGCAGTGGTGGCCCACTCAGGCTCGGGGGCCAGCGCGATGGGGTCAAAGCGTCCTGCAAAGCCACACATGGGCGCACAGTCCTGGCGTCACAGTTGTCGACGTGCGGGGCTGCAGAACGCGTGCGGGCGACGATTGTGGTCTAACAACTTATCACGTATATGGTTAGACGGTGGCACAGGAGTTCGTCCGTTGCGTGTCCGCAACGGGAGCGGGCGCCGGCCTACACCGCACCATCTCGCGAGCGGGCCGGCCCGGAAGCCAGAGCACACGCGAACGTCAGCCAGAGGATCTTCGAGGCGATCCAGGTGCCGCTCATCGTCCCTACCCCCATCGTGACGAGGAGGGCGACCGGCAGGATGCCATAGGTCCCGTGCCGCCCGCGCCAGGCGGCAAGGACGCATAGTGAGAGCCCCGTCAGGAATGGGATCAGGCCGATGAATCCGGTGGTGGTCAGGACCTCGAGCACGAGATTGTGGGCGTCGCGCCGCGGCAGGACCCTTTCCTCGATGCGCTGCGCGAGCTCGTACTGATTGGTGATCGGACCCCACCCCAAGACCGGCCGCTCGATCACCATGCCGAGCAAGGCCGGGTAAATGCGCTCGCGTCCCGCGAAGCTGCCCTGTGCCGCCGCCTGGAGTCGGTTGCGCATCATCTCGACGTGCGATGCGGCCCATATCAGGGATACCATTACGACCAGCACCGCGAAGCCGCTCCGCAGGCGCTGCAACACGGTGCGACCGCGGAACAGCTGCACCACGAGCCCGGCAGTGAGGGCGAGGAACCCGCCGCGGGATCCGGTGTGCACCACGGCGGTAGCGAACAGCGCGGCCAGCGGCCAGAACAGGACGTGGGGACGCAGCAGGCGCACCGCCCCCGGGTGCCTCAAGCCGAAGGCGGCGACCAGGCCGCACGCCAGGATCAAGGCGCTGATGTTGGCGTTCTGCCCGAACACCGTTTCGCGCTCACCCCCGGTCCAAACGCGATGCGCCGTGAGCCCGACGCCCGCGACCTGGAAGGCCGCCCGGAGGGCACAGGCGGCGACCAGCGTGATGAGCGCCCCGCGGAGTACGCGGCGGTCGCGCATCAGGTTGCTCCCCGTCCAGCAGACCAGTAGGAGCTCGAAGAGGTCCATCAGGAGGTGCAAGACCATCAGGGCGTGGGTGCCTGAGTGGAGCAGCCCCGAGACGATGGCCACCCACAGCCACCCGGCGAACCACACCAGGGCCGCGGGCACGCGGCCGAAGCAGGCGCGGTATTCGAGTGGGGTCGTCAGCAGGAACAGCGCACCGGTGAGGGTGGGAATCTCGACCGGGATCGAGCGGTTGGGCATCTCGAACGGAATCGAGAAAATGAAGAAGTAGAACGCCCAACGCACGACCGGGTTGACGGCCGCCGTGGCCTGCGGCGGCGCGTACGGCGCGCGCGCGGCGAGCGTGGTCATGGCTGCCGCATCCCGCGCGGCCAGAGCCCCCGCACCCTGGCATAGATCGCACGCCGGGTCGTGGCGGACGGACCGAGCAGGAGCGCGACACCGACGCTGAGTGAGAGAGTGAGGGCCAGGCCCGCCCCCCACGCCGGCCAACTTGCCGCGACGACCCGCCGGCCGATCGTACTGCTCATGGCGAAGAGCAGCACGGTGACGGCGCAGAGCCGGGCCGCTTCGAGGGAGGGTCGGAAGCGCTGCCGGAAGCACGACCGGACGAGCAGTGGATAGCCGACCGACTGCACGGCGCGGCCCGCGAGCAACCCGAGACACAGACCGGCGATCCCGAGCGCCCGCGTAAGGGGGACCGCGAGGGCGATCGTGGTCGCCATGGCAGCCGCGCCGACCAGCACGCGCGATCGCGGTCGCAGCGCCGCGTCGATGATGTAGGCGTCGGTGCGGATGAAGGAGGTCTGGACGGCGATCGCGACGATCAGGAGGTCCACCCAGGGGCCGGCGTAATGCTGCCGTCCCACCCACAGGGAGAGGAAGGACGGATTCCAGGCCAGGATCGTGGCGCCGATCCCGGTGACGAGCAGCCAAGTCAGGGTCTGGAGCTCTTTGCGCACTTGCGCGGCGCGGGCGTGATCCCCCCGCCCGATCAGGCCGCCCAGTCCCGGCATCGCGGCGCTGGCGGTGAACTCGTGAATGCCGATCGCCGTGCGGGCCGCGTACCCCGTCAGTGCGTACGAGGCGACCACGGCGGGGGACAGCACCATCCCCAGGATGAGGACGTCGGAGGCGAGCAGCAACTTCACCACGACTTCGCCCACCGTCAGCCAGGCGCTCATGGCGAGCAGGGCGCGAATGTCGTGCCGGGTGGGCCGGGCGACCCCGAACCACGGCACGTACCGCCGGGCCAGGGTCCAGAACACCAGGCCGGTGACGAAGGTGAGCACGACTTGCGTGCCGCCCAGCCCCACGAGGCCCAGCCCCGCTCGGACCGCCGCGATCATCAGCAGGCCGCCCACCAGGTTGAGGCTCGCCTGCAGGCCCATGCGGCGATACCCGAGATTCATCCCGCGCAGCACCGATTCCGGCACGCCGGCCACGAGCGTCATGAAGAAGCTGGCGAGCAGGAGCCCCGTCGCAATCCGCACCGTGTCGTGCAGAGCGGGCGCGGCCTGGGTCACGCGGGGCGCGATCCAGATCACGATGCCGCCCGCGGCAGTGATGACGGGCAGGAACAGGAGCCACACCGCGAGCGCCGCTCCGACGTAGCGGCGCTGTGTGGTCGCGTCGTCCACGGCCTGGCGGTTGGCCACCATGAGGCGGATCGCTTCCGTAGGCCGGCCGTCGGCCGCCGACATGTAGGTCACCAGCCGGTTCAGCATCTCCCACGTGCCGAACAGCGAGCGCCCGAGTCCCGCCACCACGATCGGGGTCACCACGAGGCCCACTGCCAACTTCGCGGCGTAGTCGAGCAGCGACGCGATCGCGTTGAGGGATGCGCGCTGCGTGAGCGTGGGGCCACGCCTTTCGGGCGCGGTGGGGATTCCGACGACCTCAGTCGCCATCGGCCGTCCCGCTGATCACTTGCAGGACCCGGTCCACGGTCCGCTCCCGCGGCTCGTTCCCGGTGACGAACGTCACGATCTCCGGGCCGCCGTGCGCCCGCAGGTCCCGCAGCACCCGTCCGAACGCGATCCGGAACTGCGTCATGAAGGCGCGCACCTCGCTGTCCGGGGCGTCCTTGACCATGTGCTGTTTCGGGCGGGTCCGGATGCGATGCAACAGCGCGAGGTCAGGGGCGTCGATCGAGATGACGACGTCGAGCGTCTGCGCCCACGCGGCAAGCGTCCGGCTGCGCCACGCCGTGAAGCGGGGACCGTTGCGGTCGGGGTAGAACACCTCCATCCAGGTCAGCGCGAACACCGGCCCCTCGTCGATCAGGATGGCGCCGGGTGACCGCGGTCGCTCCCACTCCACGGCCTCCTGCAGGGCCTCGAGCCGGACGAGGTACGCGAGCTCGGCGAGCGCGGGGGGACGAGGATCCCGCGCGAGCCGGAGGAACGTCGGCATCAGTCGCAAGCCGTGCGCGATGAGGCGGGACCGCGGCAGCCCCCACACCGCGAGCGGGCCGCGCAGGGTCGCGGCCCTGGCCCGGAGCGCCTTGACGAGGGTGCTCTTCCCCGCGGCCGCCGGACCGATCAATTCCAGGACGGGTGCGCGCGCGCGCCGCGGCTGGCGAAGCGGAGCGCTGGCGCCCACCGCTACAGGCGGCTCCAAATGTGGGTCTTCAGGTCACGCAGAACCTCCGGAAGCGGCCGCCCGGCGTCGATCACGTCCGCGCCCACCTGCTTCCAGTCGGTTTGCCACACGGCCTGCGCCCGGTCGCGCACGTAGTCGGATGGCTCGTCGGGCTTACGGCGAACCGCGCTCTCGGGGTCGAGTTGGAGCACGATCGGGACGTCGGGCGGCGACATGCGCTCGTAGTACGACGCCTCCCAGCGCCGCAGCAGGCGTGTCAGCCCGTTGTTCACGGGCGTCCCGAGCCCTTGGGCAATGCTCGGTCCGGCCAGATAATAGTTCGCCGGGATCGGGTAGCGCTCGGTGATGACGACGCCGCCAGCGGCTGCGAAACGATGCGCCTTGCGGTACAGCCGATAGCGGTCGCGGGCCGTGCAAATGTGACGCAGCAGATCGAGATAATCCGTGAGGCCGGCCGATCCCCCCTCCCCGCGACGGCCGCGCCGCCGGTCCCACCAGGTGCTTGCCTTGAGCGCGGCGCCCACCACGTAGGTCAGCGTCAGGCGGCGAGGTCGCCCGAGGTGTGCGTGCATGGTCGCCAGATCGGGGTCGAGCCAGGCCGTGATGGCGCTCGCGCAGGTGGACTTTCCCGCTCCGTCCGCGCCCAACAGCGCGACGACGCTGCCGCGCGGCATGCGATGGCCGTACCGGCGTGGGTCGCCGACCAGGCTGCCCAGCCGATCGGTCAGCGCCCTCAGCACTGCGACCGGCTTGGGGCGACGGGCGAAGGGGGCCAGGCGGGCCCGCAGCGCCCGGCCGGCCACATAGCGCTGCCAGGCCGGACGATCGGCTTCGACGGCGCGCCGGCAGCGGTCGAATAGCGCGACGTCCACGGACGGCAGGTGAGCGGCGAGAAACTCGACCACTCCGGCCCGGGATGCGTCTCGCTCGATCTGATCCAGGGTCGCCTGGGCCGCCACGAGCCAGGGGGGATGGGGTCGGAGCAGCGTGTCCCGCGCGGTGCACTGTAACGCTAATCGCAGCACCAGTAACACGAGCTCGTGCTCCGGAGCAGGAGCCCGGAACACGAAGCGACGGCTTGCTCCGGCGAGTACCGCCGTTTCTACTGGTGGCGCGTAGGTCATGGTCCAGGGCCGGCCGAACACCAGCCGGTAGTGCACGTGGACGTTGACCAAGCGCGTCAGCTCGGGATCATAGCCGAAGTAGCTCTCGGTGCCCGGCAGCGTGAGTCCGGCGGATGCCTCGACCCGCTTGAAGCCCAGAGCGCCCAGCACCTGCCCGAGCTGCGGCAGGGCGGTCCGATCCACGAGCAGGTCGATATCCCCGGCTCCGGTGAGCCAGCGCTCCGGACGCCGGCTGCCCTTCCACTGGCAGTAGAGGACGGCGTGCGCCGCGAGGGCGTCGCCGAGCCGGCGCACGAGGCCGGGCGCGGCCGGTACGTTGGGTCGGTGCTGGTCTTGAGGCCGCTGGGCGACCGTCATGTGGCTCCTGAGGTGTTCGGGTCGGCGCCTCGGAGGTTTGGTCCGGGCGGGCGCGCCCAAGCCCCCCGCATGCGCCGGGCCATGACGGCGAGCGTGGCGCGCGCGCCACACCAGTGGCGAGACCGCTCCTGGTCAGCGATGTCGCGCGTGCTCCATGCTCAGCGACCGGGGCGAGTCGCCGTCAGTGACAGAGGGCGCTGCCCGAGTCGGTGAACGTCATGCCCGGAATGGGGATGAATTGCCAGTCGTACGCGCCGTCGCGCAGCGTGAGCTTGAGCACCCCGTGGTTCCAGCTGCCCACCTCGCTGTTGGCGATCGGGGGCCCCAGCTGGTAGGCGCCCGAGCCTCCGGTTCCGACCACGAATTCCCGAATACCGCGCGCGGGGTCCGCCGTGCCATCGGGCGTCTGCGGCGCGAAGCGCTCGTAGTTGTGCTCGTGCCCGGAGAGGACGACGTCGGCTCCATAGTCGTACAGCGCCTGCCACAGCGGCTGCGGCACGGTCGAGCTCAAGTGCGTCGTGCCGGAGCTGAACCGCGGGACGTGCCAATAGGCGAGCGTGCAGGGCGCCGGATGCGCCGCGAGGTCGGCGCGGAGCCACTGCTCCTGGGTCGAGCCGGCGCTCACGTCGATCTCGGAGTTCAGCGCCACGATGTGCCAGCTGCCGAGATCGTAGCTGTAATAGCCCTTGCCGGGGTCGCCGGCCGCCACGCCGAAGTAGCGGAAATAGGCCGCCGCGCCGCGCTGTTCGTAGTCGTGGTTACCCGGCACCGGGTGAGTGCGCTTGCGGTGGCGGCCCCAACCGGGCGCGAAGCAATTCTGGTAGTCCGAATCTGAGCCGTCCGGGTACGCGTTGTCGCCCAACAGGAACACCGTACCCGGGATCCCGTCGAGCAGCTTGCCCGTGGCGAGCGGGTACGGCTTGGCGCACGTGCCCATGTCGCCGGCGCCGACGAACACCTGCGGCGTGCCGGGGGTCTCGACGAAGGCGGTGAGCGTGTCCCACCCCGTGGCCCCGTCCGCGGCGGTGACACTCACCCGCACCCGATACGTCCCGGTCGCACCGTACGTGTGGCCGGCGGTGAGGAGCTGGGGAAGCGCCGACACGTTCCCCTGCGTAGTGGACCCGTCTCCCCACTCGACCAGGTAGCTCCAGGGCGGGTCGTTCTCGACGTGTGCGAGCCGGAACGCGAGCCGGGTGGTGGTGCCGGGCTGCGTGCGGAGATCGGGCCCGGCGTCGACCGTCGGCGGGACGTCAGGCGGGGGCGGGGGGGGCGGGGGCGGGAGCGGCGGCGGACTGGTCACGTTGTGGCAGGCCGCGGACCCGGTGTCGGTGAAGCTCTGTCCCGCGATCGGTACGAACTGCCAGGCGTAGTGATCGGCGGACAGCGTCAGTTTCAGCACGCCGTAGCTCGCCGCATGGACTTGGCTGTTGGGCGCGATCACGGTGGGCGCCCAGACGGCCTCTCCTCCCGTGCCGACGTTGATCTCACGGATCCCGCGCGCCGGATCTGCGACCCCATCGGGCGTCATCGGAGCGAAGCGCTCATAATCGTGCTCCGATCCGTTCAGCACGAGGTCTACGCCGGCGGTGTACAGGCGGTTCCACAGCTCCTTGATCGGCGGGCGTGACGTCCATCCCGACGTGGTCGATGAGAAGACATAGGCGTGGTGCCACACGGCGAGCAAACACTTGCCGGGGCTCGCGGCCAAGTCGGCCTGCAGCCACTGGTCCTGCGCCGAGCCGGCGCCGAACGGTTGCGAGCCGCCGTTTGAGTTGAGGACGAGAATGTGCCACGCGCCG
>Ga0209156_10001628_pt1 | contig 18140 bp, 19 predicted proteins | sample GraSoiAngelo_124_FD_185881 | JGI IMG/M metagenome (GOLD analysis project Ga0209156, IMG submission 185881) | Grasslands soil microbial communities from the Angelo Coastal Reserve, California, USA - 14_0927_05_20cm (SPAdes) (version 2) | ecosystem: Environmental > Terrestrial > Soil > Grasslands...
CGAGCGCCGTGCGCTTGCCCCGCGGGGCGGCCATGACGGCGTGGTAGGGTTGGCGGGAGGTCGGGACCGATACGTCGCTCAACTCGATCACCTGCCGGTCCACCACGCGGGGGGCGCGCGCTGGGCCGATCACGAGTACCGTCGTCGCCCAGCCGGATTTGACCCGGCAGCCGACGACGGCGCGTCCTAGAACTCGCGCTTCTTCATCTCCGAAAAGAAATCGCGCAGCTCGAGGTCTTCCTCCCGCTCCGGCGGCAGCGTGTCGTCGTAGCGGCGCCGCTTGGTGGGCTTGGCCTTGGCGACCTTGGCGGCATTCTTCTTCGCCAAGGCGGCCAGCTTTCGGTCGTCCCCTTTGGACATCGCTCGGGCTCCTGGCTGGCAGAGTTGGTGACTGAAAGGTGCCGCCGACACACCGCGTCACGCAATAGGGGTCACGCCGCGACGCGGCCGGCGCGAATCGCCAGCGGCCAGCGGGCGGTGCGGCGCCGTTCCGGGCCGCCCCACGCCGGCCGCAGGCGGTCGAGCAGCGGAGCCACCGGGTCGTGGCCCTTGGCGGAGCGGTAGCGCAGCACTGCCGACCAGGTGCCGAGATAACCGCCCAAATCCGCCAGCGTCAGCTCCGCCTCCATGGCGACCGGCGGGAGCGTGAGGGCGGCGAAGGGAAAATCGATGGTGCGGTAGGCCGAGTCGACCAACGCGCGCTCCGGCGGCCAGTAGGGGCCTACGGTCCGCTCATAGAACGCGCGGATCGTCTCGTCCAGACCGGCCCCGAGCTCGAGCAGGCCGTAGCACCACACGGCGACGACTCCACCCGGAACGAGCACGCGCCGCGCCTCCGCGTAGAAGCTGGTGCGGTCGAGCCAGTGCAGCGCCTGGGCGACCGTCACCAGCTCCACGGACCGAGGCGGCAACCCGCTCGCGTCCGCGGGCGCCTCGCGATAGCGCACGCGGGGGTGCGCGAGCGCTGCGGACAGCTGCGCCGCACTCGCGTCCGTGGCCACGACCTGCTCGAAGTGCCCGGCGAGGCCGATGGCCGCTTGACCGCTGCCCGTAGCGCAGTCCCACGCCACGTGACGACCGGGCGCGCAGTCGGCCAGCGCCGCGAACAGCGCCGCCGGGTAGCGCGGTCGAAACGCCGCGTAGTCCGTTGCCGCCGAGGCGAAGTGGTCGCGAAACGTCGGCGGCGTGCGAACCCCTCTTAGTGTTGAGCGAGCGCCGGGAGCACGGTCAGAGTGCCGGCGACGTCCCCATTGATGAAGCGGGTGTCTGCGACGACCCAGGTGCCCTTGTTCCAACCATCGGTGATGAGGCCGCTCAAATGTCCGACGCCGGCCTTCCAGTCCACCATCCCCTCGAGGTCGGCGGCGAACCCGTGGCGACCGGTTCCCGGCTCGACCTCCCAGCGGGAGCGCACGTGCCACACGGGCTCCGCGGCGTGCTCCGGGGTCTCGACCTGTTGGATCGCGATATGAACGTGGCCGCCGCCCGGTACGCGCAGCGCGCCGTCCCAGACCGAGCTGGCGGTCGCGTCGACACCGCTGAACACGGCTTCGACGGGCAGCCGCAGCGGCGGGCCTCCAGCGTTCCACGCCGGGGCGGCGACGAGCACGAACGAGAGCAGGGCGGCGTGGAACGGGGACTCAAGTCCGGTGAAACGTTTCATTGGGCGCACCTCCGCTGGTTCTTGAGGATGAAGCCGGATCCTACGCGCCCCGAAGGCCCGGGGTTCCGCATCAGCATCCGAAAGCACCCGAGCCGGCGTCGCCTGCTCTTGTTGCGTGAGCGCGACTTATCCGCCAGATGAGGTACGCCGCGACCGCGAAATTCACGACCAGCGCCGCCACGCGAGCCGGGGTGACGGCCCGGATCAGCTCGAACAGTTCGAGCGGCACGAGCGAGAGAGTCGCGATGACCGTCAGGTATTCCGCCCATCGTTTCCCCCGCCACAGCCCCATTCCTTCGATGGTGAACAGCACGGCGTAGAGGAACGCACCCACACCGAGCGCCTCCAGGCGGCCGGGCGAGAGCCCGCCGACGAGGGCGACGACATACTGCACCACGTGGCGGTCGTTGCTCGACGCCAGCGCCGCCAGCCAGCGCTGCGCCCGGGCCGCCATCTCCGGGTCGAGCAGCTGCAGCGCGCCGAGACCCACCACGACCAACAGCGCCGCCTTGCAGAACTTGAAGAGCGCAATCAGCCGGAGGACGCGGTCGCGTGGCTCGATGGCGGGCGCGGCGACGGCGGACGTCATGGTGGCCGCTTTAGTGCGGCCACAACCATCCGAACGTGCCGGCCGTCAACAGCGCGTAGATCAACCCGTCCACCGTCGCCTTGGTCGTCGTGAGCCACGAGCGGCGGTACCAGATCGACATCTGCCAGAGGGCCAACGAGTAGCCGATGAACGCGGTGGCGCCGGTGAAGCGGAACACGCTGCGGAACGGAGCCCCGGGCGGTAGCGCGCGCCCGGCGACGTAGGCGGCGAAGCACCCGACGACCAGGGCGTACACGAACCACTGGCCGAGCTGTTTTCCCATGCCCATCGAGCCGCCGGACCACACGGTGAGCATCAGCACAGGGCCCCGCTTGAACTTTTCGGCGAACTGCGGCGTGCGCATCTCCTCCCGGCTCGACGGACGGGGCATCATGTAGTCCCCCGGCGGAATGGCGAGCGGGCGAAGCGCGTCCATCACGCGGTCTTCGTTCGCCAGCTTGGGGTAGTCGCTCTTGTGCCAGGGCGACATCATGTGGATCACGGAGCTCACGACGAACACGAGCACCGCCGACCCCACGATGGGAAGCCACAGCGCCAACAGGCCGGTCATGAGCACCTCCGTTTATTGCGGCTGCCGCACCGTGCGCAGATACGGTTTGTGCGTCTTGAAGCCCTGGGGGTACTTTTTCTTCGCGTCGTCATCCGAAACGGAGGCGGGGATGATGACGTCTTGCCCCGGCTTCCAGTTCACCGGCGTCGCCACGGTGTGACGGGCGGTAAGCTGCACCGAATCGAGCAGCCGCAGCACCTCGTCGAAGTTGCGCCCGGTGCTCATCGGATAGACGATCATCGCCTTCACCTTCTTGTCCGGCCCGATCACAAACACCGACCGCACGGTGGCGTTGTCCGCCGCCGTGCGCTTCCCACCCGTCGCGTTGGGGTGAATCATGTCGTACAGCTTGGCGATGCTCAGCTCGGGGTCGCCGATGAGCGGGTAGTTGACCGCGTACCCCTGCGTTTCCTTGATGTCGCCGAGCCAGCGCTCGTGATCGGTCACCGGGTCGGCGCTCAAGCCGATGATCTTCGTGTTGCGCTTGTCGAACTCCGGCTTGAGGCGCGCCATGTACCCGAGCTCGGTGGTGCACACCGGGGTGAAGTCCTTGGGATGGGAGAACAGAATCGCCCACTTGTCCCCCACCCATTCGTGAAAGTGAATCGTGCCCTCGGTCGTCGTAGCGGTAAAATCGGGGGCGTCGTCGCCAATGCGGATCGCCATAGCCGGGCTCCTCGTTCCAGCAGACAGGGCATAAACTGCCGCCCCGTCCGGCCGCCGCAAGGACCCCTCAGAGGCGCTTGCGTCCCTCCGCCGTCTCGCGATAGCCGAGCCGGATCCACAGGAGCCAGAGGGACGCGTTGAGCGCGAGGCCCAGCAGCGGTTGCCGCAACGCCACCAGGGTCGCGGCGACGTACACCAGCGGACCAACCAGGTAGGCCCGGCGTACGCGTCGGATGGTGCCGGCGTCCACGCCCGCGTGGAACAGCCGGCCACGCACCATCGTGGAGAACACCAGGCCCCACGACAGGCTGTTGACCACGAACGTGCCGCAGTAGAAGGCCACGGCGACTTTCGCCTCCGCCGTGGCGAGGTGCTGGGCCAGGACCGCGGTGGGAAACGGCACGAACGTCACCGTGAGGAGCAGCAGCCCGTTGGCGAACAGCAGCGGATAGGTCACGACCCGCGCCAGGCGCATCAGCTCATGGTGGTTCACCCACATGACCAGGATGACGAAGAAGCTGAGCAGGAACGCGACGTAGGATGGCCACAGCGCCAGGAGCCCCGCCCACAGCCCCCCCGCGCCATCCGCATGCGGAACCCGGATCTCGAGGATGAGGAGCGTGATGGCGATCGCGAACACGCCATCGCTGAATGCTTCGACCCGGGCGGTGCCCTCCGCCACGCGTGCTCCGCCGCCTCCGACCCTCAGCGCCCTCCGTTCGCCAGGTCCGTGACCATGCCGGTCAGCGTGCGGACCTTCGCCTGATCGACCGCGGACGGCGCGTCGCCGGTGAGCTGGGTGACCAGCGCGGTCAGGGCATTCCGGCGCTGCTGCCCCGAGAGTCGCTCGGCGCGGGCCAGCGCGGCTCGCGCGGCGGTCACTTTGGCGGATGCCAGCCCGTCCGAGCGCGCCAGCTGGTCCAGATACGCGCGTGCCACCACGAAGCTCGCGGGCCAGGTGAGCTTCGGCTGGTCCTGCACGTTCAGGTAGTCGAAGTGGACCAGCTTGGCGGCGTCGATCTCGTTCTGCGACAGCCAGCCGCTCGGCAACAGCTCGAACACGTCGAGCCCGCGCCCGATCTCGGAGCTCACGATGTAGCCGTTGTACCAGTACGCGGACCAGGACCCCGCGCCCACCAGCTTGGTCGAATCCATCGGGCCGCGGTCGAAGTACGCGATTTCTTTGGGATGCGCGGGATCGGTCCAGTCGAACACGGAGACGCCGCCCTGATACCATCCCTGGACCATGATGTCGCGCCCGGGCACGGGGACGAGCGAGCCGTTGTGCGCCACACAGTTCTCGAACGGGGTCTGCGGCGCGGGCACCTTGTAATAACTCCGGAACGTCATCGCGTTGCCCGTCACCGAGAAGATCGCGTCGGCGCCCCACTCGGGCTTGTCGGTGGCGCGGCACTTGGGCTGCAGGCCTCCGCCCCACTCGTCCGTGAACAAGAGCTTGGTGCCGTCGTTGTTGAACGTCGCCGAGTGCCAGAACGCGAAGTTCGAGTCGGCCACCGCGGCGATGCGACGCGGGTGGACGGGGTCGTGAATGTCGAGCAACACGCCGTAGCCCGCGCACGCCCCCCCGGCGAGCCCCAACGCCGGGTACACGGTGATATCGTGGCACTGCACGGGCCCGGGCCGCGGCGCATTCCCGGGAGTGGGAGGATTGACGATCCGATCCACGATGCCCTGCGCCGCGGCCCGCAGCGTGGCGCTGTCGGCGCCGGTCGGTGCGCCGGTCCCGCCGCGCGCCTTCACAATGCTGTCGAGCCGCGTGGTCACGAAGCGCGGCCCCAGCACGATCTCGACCCCGTGCATGGTGGCCGTGAAGCCCCCCTTGGCGCGCGCCTCCGCCGCCGCCTTGGCCGCGGCCGCGATGTCTTCCGGAGCCTCGGCGTGCGACTCGCGCGCCGCCAGGTCGGCCAGGATCGCCGGCTTGCTCACGACGTGGGCCTGCTCCGGATGGGCGAGCGGCACCTGAATCACCTCGATACGGAACAGCTCGCTGTTCGGATCCTGGTCGGGCATGAGCCCCGAGCACCCCGCCAGTTCGTTGGCAGAGCGCACCGGCGCCGACCCCGACACGTACACATAGATGTTGGCCGTGTCGTTGGGGTCGGTGACCACGGTGTGGGTGTGCGAGCCGCGGCACGTCTGCACACTGGTCACCGGCTTGGGGTGCGTGATGTCCGAGATGTCGAAGATGCGGATGCCGCGCAGCCGGTCCTTGCTCACCGAGTCGGGCACGCCGCCGCTGCCGCAGTCGAGCCGGCCGTTCAAGTCCTCACCGGACGCGAACAGCAGGTTACGGTACACCGAGACGTCGTTCTGCTGCTCGGGGCAGACGTAGGTCGCGACCAGCACGGGATGGCTCGGCTGCGCGATGTCCCACACCTGCAGCCCGTGGAAGTTGCCCTGGATGACGTAGTGCCCCGTGAACGCGAGATCCGAGTTGAGGTACCCGAAGTCGCCCGGATCGTCGACATTGATGAAGGCCGCCGGCTTCGGCGCCGCGGCCACCTGCCGCAGGTTCCAGGACGCCTCGGCGGCGTTCATCCACCCGGCGCGCAAGCCCACGCGACGGTCTGGGCTCGGAGCCGCGGTGGACAGGTCGAGGTTCGCGGACGAGGCGCACGCCGCGAGGAGGGTGAGGATCGCGGCGGACAGAGATGTGGATCTCACAGAGGACTCCGTTGCGGGGTGTGGGACAATGCGTCGAGCATTCGGGTCATACGGTCGATCTCGGCTGTCTGGTCGGCACTGATGTCGGAGGCGACCTGAAACAGCAGCCCGTCGCGGGCGCCGCGGGGCGTGTCGATCAGAGCGCGCACCATGGTGAGCGCGCCCCGGTGGTGCTGGATCATGTCCGTGAGGAACAGCCGGTCGAAGTCGGGCCCCTGGGCGCTGTCGAGCCGCGCCAGCTGCGCCTCGGTGAGCATGCCCGGCATGAGCAGGGCGTGATCCATGTCCGGCATCATGTGGTCTCGAGGTTCGGCGTCGGGCACGGGCTCGTGGCGCTGCGCGAGCCACGCCTGCATGGCCGCGATCTCGTCGCGCTGCCCCACGACGATACGCGAGCACAGCGCGCGCAGCTCCGGACTCGCCCCGTGGGCAGGTGCCCAGCCGGCGATCAGCACGGCCTGCGCGTGGTGCGCGATCATGCCGGTCATGAAGGCCACGTCTGCCGGGGTGTACGTCTGGGCCGCGGGCGGGGCGGGCGGGGGCGGAGGCGCGGCCGGATGCGCCGGCGCCGTGGCGCAGGCGGCCGCGGCGAGGACCGACAGCACCCTCAGGCCGCTCATCCGCGAAGATCGTCTCGTCATGCCGGGCGCGTAAGGTGCGCGTGAACCGACCGCGGGCGCAAGGGCGAGACCGTCAGCGATTTGCGTCCGCCAGCGCCACGCCCACGCGCGAGTCGGCCGTGCCGTAGTACAAGTGCCAGCGGCCGTGGAACGGGACCAGCCCCTCCACGAACGTCGTGCCTTCGGGATATTGGCCCGTGCGCTCGTAGTCCTCGCCCGGGCGGATGAAGGGGTCGTCCAGCCGGGCGATCAATCTGACCGGGTTGCGGGCGTCGTACAGCGCCTGCCCGCCCGTGTAGACCCGGGCCGGAAGGCGAGCATCGCCGTACGTGCCGCTGTTGCCGGCGTTGTAGAGCAGCACGATCCCGCGCGCGGTGATGATGGCGGGCGGTCCCGCCTCGACCAGCCAGGAGTCGAAGTAGCCCGGCCGCGGCGCCAGTACGCGCAGCGGCCTCCCCGTAGCGTCCTCGAGCGGCGTCCACGCCACGAGGTCCTCCGACGTCGCGATCAGAATCTCGGGCACGTTGAAGTACATCCAGTACTTGCCGTTCACGCGGGTCGCGATGACGCGGTCCCCCTGCTCCCCCCCCGCCCGGACCCGGGCGACGATGGCGCCGGACTTGGACTCGAGGTCACGGTACTTCCCGCCGCCCGCCGCGGCGAACGCGGGACCCCGCTTGGCCCAGTGGATCAGGTCGCGGGACGTCGCGATGGCGAGGCGGGGTATACGGCGGTCCCACTGCGTGTACGTCAGGACGTAGGTCCCGTCGTCGGACTCGACCACGCGCGGATCCTCGACGCCCCCCGGCCATTCGCGCGAGGTCTGCGCATCTCGATCCGGGTACAGCACCGGCGCGGCTTGGCGGGTGAAGTGGAGCCCGTCCGCGCTCTCCGCCAGCCCGATGCGCGAGGTATGATGGCCGATCTGCTGGTCGCCGCTCGCGTCCTCGGCGCGGTACAGCACGTACACCTTGCCGTCCTTCACGACGGCGGCGGGATTGAACGTGGCGTGCTCCTCCCACCGCACAATCGTATCGTTCATGGGAGAGTGGAACGTGGCTCGCGGATCGGGAGCGATGATGGGGTTCACCGCCGTGGGCTTGTGGAACGGGCCGAATGCCCAGAGCGGTTGCTGCGCGCCCGCCACGCCGGGGAGCGCGCCGAGCACGCACAGCACGTAACGGCACTCGCGACCGACGCGCACCTGCCGAGTTTGTCGCCCTCGTCGCAGGACGTCAAGTCGCGCGCCCCCGCGTGCATCTATCGGACCGAACCGTCGCGCCTGCATAATAGACCAACCTCGGGAACAGGGAGACGCCGTGAACGTGAACAGCAACGATTGGTCGCGTCGTGAATTCTTGGGCACGAGTGCGGCGGCAGGTGCATCGCTCGCCGCGCAGAACATCGGGCCCCTTTCCCAGCAGCTCCTCGTGCGTCCCGCCCCCGGCCCGGCGAGCGACCGCGTGCGGTTCGGCATGGTCGGCATCGGCATGCAGGGCAATGGGCTCTTGTCCGAATCGATCCAGCTGCCCGGCGTGGAATGCGCCGCCGCCTGCGACCTGTACGACGGCCGGCACACGCTGGCGCGCGAGATCGTGCGGCCCGACCTCCCCGTCACGCGTCGCTATCAGGAGCTGCTCGACAACAAGGACATCGACTGCATCGTGGCGGCCGTGCCGGATCACTGGCACAAACAGGTGGTGGTGGACGCGGTGAGCGCCGGGAAGGACATCTACTGCGAGAAGCCGATGTCGCACAGCGCCGCGGACGGCGTGGCCATGGTCGACGCGGCGAAACGGGCGGGCCGCATCGTGCAGATCGGGTCGCAGCGCGTGAGCTCGCAAGTCTGCGCCAAGGCCAAGGAGCTGCTCGCGCAGGGCACGCTCGGCGACCTGATGCTCATCGAGGGCTGGCTCGGGCGCAACGACCCCACCGGTGCGTGGGAGTATCCCCCGCCCCCCGATCTCTCCCCCAGGAACCTCGACTGGGACACGTGGCAAGGGACCGTCCCCAAGCGCCCGTTCGATCCCTTCATCTTCGCGCGGTGGCGCTGCTGGAAGGAGTACGGCACCGGGGTGGCCGGCGACCTGCTGGTGCACCTGGTCAGCGGGATGATGTACATGGTGGGGATCAACGCCCCGCCCAGACAGGCGAGCGCCCTCGGCGGCATCCGGCGCTGGAAAGACGGCCGCAACATGCCCGACGTCCACGCCGTGCTGTACGACTACGACGGGCTGCCGGTGTACATGCGACTGAACCTGGGAACGGAAATGCCGGAGACGTACCGCATCCAGGGCTCGAAGGGTCTGCTGGAGGTGACCGGGTCCGGCCTGACATTCACGCCGCAATCCGGCAAGGATCAGTACCCCAGCTACTACACCGGCAGCTACCCTCGGGCGTTGCGGCAGGCGTACCTCGCCAAGTGGCACGAGGAGAACGATCCGAAGGTGGGCCAGCAGGTGGCGATGCGGGAGACGATTGCGTTCAGCGGGCCCGATTTCGACGACGTGCGGCCGCACCTGTGGACGTTCTTCGAGGCGGTGCGCACGCGGAAGCCGGTGACCGAGGACGTGGTGTTCGGCCACCATGCCGCGCTGGCCTGCCACATGGCCAACGAGTCGTACTTCCGCAAGAGCGCGGTCTCGTGGGACGAGACCTCGAAGACCATCAAGACCTGAGCGACGTCAGGGCTTCTTGTGGGGCCGCTCGTCCCACGCGATCGGGAAGGTCTCGTTGCAGTGGGGGCAGAGCTGCTCGGCGAGCCGACTCGCCGGCAGCTCGACGCGACGCCGGCAGCCGGGGCATACGATGTAGGCTTGCCGCAGGCCCTGGGGCGTGCGCTCGGGCCTCACCTTCGGGTTGCGCACGACGGTCCACTCGCCGGGCGGCGTCGAGCGCAGCTCGACGTAGGGGCGCGGCACCGATACGCGTGTCCCCTGGATACTGACCACGACTTCCAGGGCGGTCACCGGCGCCACGACGCGATACCAGGCGCCCAGGCGCAGCGGGAGGTCGACGGCGGTCTTCAACCTCGCCCAGTGCGCCTCTCCCTCAGACCTGTTCGGTGGTCCCGCGCGCGACACCAAGAGCCGCCTCGACGAGCGGTTTTACGGACGCGAGCTTGTCGCCGCAGGCGCGCGTGAGCTGCTCCAAATCGGGAACGAAATGCTGAACCGGGGGAGGGTCCGCGGCCCGGAGCCGCTGGTGCAGGACCATCAACGCCAGATACACGGAGCTGGACCGGCTGGTGCGGGCGTCTCCGCGGTGCTCGAACTGCTGCAACACCGTCCGGGCGTGCTCTTTCGCGACGCCGACGGCGACGGCGAGGTTCTGGTGAGCCAGAGCCATGGCGCCTCAATAACGCACATTGTGTACGGCCAGGCAAGCGAGGCTCACGCCAGGATCGCCGCCGCGATCCGCCGCCGACGGCGCCCCCAACAGTCGCCCCGAGCAAACGTGAGAATCTTGGACACGGTCGAGCAGGGAAGCTGCGGGCGAAGGGCACGCCGGCGCAAGGCTGCGCGATCACGCGGGGCCGGATCCGCGGGCAGCGGTGCCAGCAGCGCGTGCCACGCCGGCCGCTCCGCCGCGCGGGGATCGCGCCGCCCTAAGGAACGTCTGCACAAGTGATCGTGGCGCTGGGGGTCGGGGCGGAGGGCGCTTTACACGCGAGGGCGCCACGAAGGCGGAACTCGGAGGCGCGGAGCTGGCTCGGGCAGGCACACGTCCCCGTGGCGTGTTTCGGAGTGCCCTCGCGTGTAGGCGCCCCTAGCCCCGACCCCCAGCGCCACGCACCGGGTTGTGCAGAGGTTCCCTAACGGATCGTTCGCGGGACGCGCTCGAGGGCCGGCGCCTGGTTGTACCGCGCCGATTGACCGGGGGGAATGCTCAACGACCGCCAGCCGGCGCCGCACAGCGCCTTGGCCAGGTAGACGATCTGACCCACGTGGTAGCTCGTGTGTGCGAGCGAGCGATGGAGCGCCTCGGCAACCGTGAGCGGCTGCGCCCGAATCGTCACGGTGCGCTCGAGATCCGCGTCGCTGAGGGCGGCGAGCGCCACGAACAGGACCCGCCACCCCTCCTCCCACGCGGCTTGAAGCCCGGCGCGCGTGACGTCACGGGCGAGGAACTCGGAGTCGCGGTCGCGCCACGGCTTCTCGCCGTCGGACGTGAGAAACTCGGTGAAGCGGGACTTCAAGTTGCCGGAGACGTGCCGGACGATGGTCGCGATGGAATTGTCGCTGGCCGCGGCGTGCGTGAGCCCGGCGTCGTCGGCCACCTGCGCCATGGCGCCCTCGGCGAGGGTCTTGTAGCGGCGGTATTCGCCTTCAATGGACGCGATGAGCGTGCGCATAAGGAACACCGGTAAGCTGCGGGCGAGACACCGAGCGGCGCAAGGAGTCTGCGAGACCGCGACGCCGTGGCATCATGAGGGTCGATACACGCCCCACACGCGACGCAACACGTCCGAGATCTCGCCCACGGTCGCCCGGGCTCGCACCGCCTCGAGGATCGGCGGCATGAGCGCCGTGGTGGGATCGCGCGCCGCGCCCTCCAGCGCGCCCAGCACGCGCTTCACGTTTCCCGTTTCCCGTTTCCCGCGTATCTCGGCCACTCGCCTCCGCTGCTCCGCCGCGAGCGCCCGGTAATCGGGCGCCGGCACCGACGGGATGTCCTGGTCGTCCGCGTGCTCGTTCACGCCCACGACCACGGTCTCGCCGGACTCGACCGACCGCTGTGCGGCGTATGCGCTCTTGGCGATCGCCTCCTGAAACACGCCGCGCGCCACCGCCTGCGCCGCCCCGCCCCGCTCCTCGATCGCGTCGAGCAGCTCCCGGGCCTCCCGCTCCATCCGCTCGGTGAGCGCCTCGACGTACCAGCTCCCGCCCACGGGGTCCACGACCTCGGGCACGCCGGTTTCGTGCGCCAGAATCTGCTGAGTGCGCAGCGCCAGCGTCGCGCTCTGCTCGGTGGGGAGCGCCAGGGCCTCGTCGTAGGCGTTGGTATGGAGCGACTGCGTCCCGCCCAGCACGGCGGCCAGGGCCTGGATCGCCACCCGTACCACGTTGTTCTTGGGCTGCTGCGCCGTGAGGGTCGACCCGCCCGTCTGCGTGTGGAATCGCAGGCGACAGGCCGCGTCATTCGCCTGAAAGCGCTGTTTCATGAGGCGGGCCCACAACCGCCGGGCCGCCCGAAATTTCGCGACCTCTTCGAAGAGGTCGGTGAACGACGCGAAGAAAAACGAGACCCGCGGCGCGAGCTGGTTCACGTCCAGGCCGGCCGCCACCGCGCGCCGCAGGTACTCGAGGCCGTTGGCGAAGGTGAAGGCCAGCTCCTCCACGGCGGTCGCTCCGGCCTCGCGCATGTGATAGCCCGACACCGAAACGGGATTGAAGCTCATCCGCTCCGCGGCCACGAAGCGGCACACGTCGGTGACGAGGCGTAACGACGGCTCGATCGGATAGATGTACGTTCCGCGCGCGATGAACTCCTTCAGGATGTCGTTCTGCACCGTGCCCTGCAGTGTGCCGCGCGGCACGCCCTGCTCCTCCCCGACCACCACGTACATCGCGAGCAGCACGGCCGCCGTCGCGTTGATGGTCATCGACGTCGAGACCCGGTCCAGGGGAATCCCCGCGAACAGACGCGCCAGATCGTCCACCGTGTCGATCGCGACGCCGGCGCGCCCCACTTCGCCCTCGGCCATGGGATGGTCCGAGTCGTACCCCATCTGGGTCGGGAGATCGAACGCCACCGACAGGCCCGTCTGACCGGCGGCGAGCAGATGGCGGAACCGCGCATTGGTCGCTTCCGCCGTCCCGAAGCCGGCGTACTGGCGCATGGTCCAGAGCCGGCCGCGATACATGGTGGGATGGACGCCGCGGGTGAACGGGAACGCGCCGGCCTCGCCCAGCTCGCGCGCCGGATCGCCGGTCCAGTCCTCCGGACCGTACACGGGCTTACGGTCGCTCATTTCGCCGGCACCGCCGTCTCGGCCCCGATGACGCGCGCCGCGAACGCGACGTCGTCCCGGCTGCCGATGACGAGCGGCGTTTTCTGATGCAGGTCCTCGGGCACGATGTCGAGAATGGAGCGGCACCCGTCGGTCGCCCGGCCTCCCGCCTGCTCCACCACCAGCGCGAGCGGCGCCGCCTCGTACAGCAGACGCAGCTTGCCCTGGGGATAGTTGGTCGCGGCGGGATACAAGAAGACGCCTCCGCTGATCAGGTTGCGGTGGAAGTCCGCGACGAGCGAGCCGATGTAGCGCGCGTTCTTGGGCTGCACCTTGCCCTCGCCGTTCTTGAACGCGCCCACCACACGCTGCACCGAGGGCGCCCAGCGGTTCCAGTTGCTCTCGTTCACGCTGTAATAGCGGCCGACGGGCGGCGTGGTGATGCGGGGATGGGACAGCAGGAACTCGCCGATCGTCGGATCGAGCGTGAAGCCGTGCACGCCCTGCCCCGTCGTGTACACCAGCATCGTGCTCGAGCCGTACAGGATGTAGCCCGCCGCGATCTGCTTCTTGCCCACCTGGAGACAGTCGGCCAGGCCCGCCGTGCCGTTCTTCTTTGCGACGCGCTTGTGGATGGAGAAGATGGTGCCGATCGAGACGTTCACGTCGATGTTGGCGGAGCCGTCCAGCGGATCGTACAGCACGACGTACTTCCCGACGGGCTTGCCGGGCGGCACCGGCACCGGCGCCTCGTCTTCTTCGGACGCGGTGACACACACGCGGCCGGTGTACTGCACGCTCTGGCGCACGGTCTCGTTGGCGAACAGGTCGAGCTTCTGCTGCAGGTCGCCCGAGACGTTTACGGCGCCGGCCGGGCCGAGGATGTCGCTCAGGCCGGCGCGGCGCACGTGCCGCGAGATGATCTTCGCGGCGAGACACAGGTCGTAGAGCAGGTTCGACAGCTCCCCGGTCGCCTCGGGGTGCAGCCGCTCCTGCTCCATGATGAAGCGCTCAATCGTGATGACTTCGGACCCTTGCACCGTGGCCGTCCGTGGAGAAAGTGATCGTGCCGCGCTCGTCGGTCCTGAGTACCGTGACGCCGTGCGCCGCGAGGCGCGCGAGCACTTCGGGCGTCGGGTGGCCATAGCGGTTGTGCCGGCCCACGCTGATCACCGCCTCGCGCGGCGCCAGCTCGTCGAGCCACGCGTCCGAGGTCGCGCTGCGCGAGCCGTGATGTCCCACCTTCAAGATCTCCACCGGACCCACCCGCCCGGCGAGCCGCGCCTCGACCGGCAGTCCCGCGTCCGCCTGGAACAGCACTCGGACGGCGCCGTACGACACGCGCAGCACCACGCCATGCTCGTTCACATCGAGCGGCAGCGTCATCCAGAGCGAATCGGGACTCAACACCTCGAGCCCGACGCCGTCCACCTCGATCCGGTCGCCGGCCCGCGCCGGATGCCACCGCGCGCCGGACTCTTCTACCCGGGCGAGAAACTCTAGATACAGCGGTCGCCCCAGCGGCTCCCCCGGCTCGAGCACCAGCTCGGGATCGAACGCCTCTACCACGGCGGGCATGCCGCCCAGATGATCGGCGTCGCCATGGGTCGCCACCGCCACCGCCACCCGGCCGGCACCCTGGCGTCGCAAGAACGGGACCACGATACGGCGGCCGGCGTCGGACTCCGGAGTGCGGGGGCCGCCATCCACGACAATCCACCGACTGTGGGGCGTGCGTAACACTGCTGCGTCTCCTTGCCCCACGTCGAGAAAAAATACTGTCAGGCAACTACAGGCGTCGAGGGTAAAGGCGTCTCGGAAGGACGTCGCGACAAAGACCGTGGTCGCAAACGAGACGCGCGCCGCGATCAGCCACGGCCGGCGCGGGCAGCGCCACAGCCACCACGCCACCAGCGCGACTCCCGCCCAGAGCCCCGCCGCCTGCCATCCCGCGACCATCACCACGTGTCCGCCCGGCACTGCCGCGGCCGTGCCCGCCACGAGATCGAGCAGCGCGAGTCCCAGCCCGGCCCCCGCAGCGACGAGATGGGCGGCACCCGCGATCGTCCACGACAGCGCCAGCGCGAGAACCAGCCCCGGCACCGCGATCCCGGCGAGCGGAATCGCCACCAGGTTCGCGAGCACGCCCACCGGTGCCACCGTGCCGAACGTGAAGGCACTGATGGGCGCGGTGAGCAGCGTGGCGGCGAGCGCGGGCGCGACCAGGCGTACGATCCGTCCTTCACGGGCGCACGCGCGGTCGGCCCATATCACGGCGGCTATTCCCGCGACCGAGAGCCAGGCGCCCACCGCGCGTAACGCGAACGGATCCGCCAGCAGCACGCCCAGCGCCGAGAGGGCGATCATGCCGCGCGGCGCCACGACGCGTTGGCGCAGCCGGGCGATCTCGGCGAGCACCAGCATCGCGCCCGCACGCACCGCGGGCGGCGGCAGGCCGAGCAGCCAGAGATAGGCACCGAGCAGGAGGACGGTCGCGGCGAAACGCGCACCGGGCGCGAGACGCAGTTTACGGAGCAGCAGCGCGAGCCAGGCGGCGAGAAACCCGACGTGCAGGCCCGAAATGGACAGGAGATGGGCCAGCCCCGAGCGGACGTAGCGCTCCCGGATGTCGGGGTCGAGGGTCGCGTGGGGCGCGAACACCAGCGCGTCGACGATGGGGGCCCGCCCCCCGAACAGTTCCGCGCTCCGGGTCGCGAGCCCATCGCGCACGGCGCCGCGGCCCCGGGGGGTGGCGTCGAGGCGCACCAACCGGCGGACCACGAGCACGCCGCGGTCGGCGACGCCGCTCCAACGGCCCGCGACCACCCACTCCGTGCCGCCGCGGGCGGGGTGCTCCTCGGCCCAGCGCAGCCGCACCGGGCCACCGCACGTGCCGGGAACCACGTCGGCGTCCACGACGCCGCCCTGCGGCGAGACCGGGTCGAGCAGGCGGACGGCGGCGGCCACCGTTTCCCGTTTCCCGTTTTCCGATTCCCGTCCCCACGTCCCCGCGCAGGTCGCACCCCGCTCCCGGCCCGCCGCCGTGCCCCACAGCGCCCCGGCGACCCCCATGATCCCCGCAGCCGCACCCAGCGGCGCCCGCCGCGCGAGCCAAAGGGCTGCAACGAGCACGGGCGCAACCGCGTACAGCGCACCGCGCACTGCAAACAAGTCGAGGCCGGCGTACAGCCCGGCCCCGAACCCTATTGTAAGGAAGAGAATCGGCGGCCGCATCTCGCGACGGGCCGCCTCAGCGGGTTACATCAGCTGCACCGGGCGCGCGCCGCAGCGGGGCGCGAGCCCCACCTTGCGGAACCCCTCGAGCAGGGCGACGTCGAGCTTGGCCTTCTCCTGATCGCTGTCGAGCCGCAGCTCCACCAGCACCTCGCCCTGCGGCGTGGACACGTAGCTCGGGGCGAGCCGGTTGAGGGCGTACACCAGCACGTCGCCACGACACGTCTCGCAACCGCAGAACCGCGGCAGCTGAGGCCGCAGCTTCGCGTACTCGCGCTGCACCACCTCGTACGTCACGTTCGTCACCCCACGACGGCGAGCTCCTGGCCGACCGGCCGGGCGGCGAACGTCGAGCCGGTCGTGCCCGTGAAGCGCACCATCCGGTACGACCCGATCCACGCGTCGGGGCCCGGGAACAGGGCGACCTTGTTGCCGCGAGTCCGCGCCTGGAGCAGGTCGCCGCGTTTGGCGCGCCCTTCGACCAGCACCTCGTGCCGGCTCCCGACCAGCGCGACGTTCTTGCGTCGCGCGATCCCCCGGACGGTGGCGACCAGGCGCTCGAGCCGCTCTCCCGCGACGTGGTCGGGCACGACGTCCTTGAGGCGCGTCGCGGGCGTCCCCTCGCGCGGCGAATAGCGGAAGGTGAAGGCGTCATCGAACGCCACCGTCTCGACGAGCGACAGCGTGTCCCGGAAATCTTCCTCGGTCTCACCCGGGAACCCGACGATGATGTCGGTCGTGAGCGCGAGCCCGGGCATGGCGTGGCGCAACGCGGCGACCACGTCGAGGTAACGCTCGCGATCATAGCGTCGCAGCATCCGCTTGAGCACCCGCGAGCTGCCGCTCTGCACCGGCAGGTGCACGTGCTCGCACACGGCGGGCGTTTCGGCCATCGCCGCCACCACCCGCTCGCCGAAATCCGTGGGATAGGGCGACGTGAACCGCAGCCGCCGCATCCCCGGCACGGCGCCGACCGCGCGCAGCAGGTCGGCGAAATCGTGCGTGCCGTCGTCGTAGCTGTTGACCGTCTGGCCAAGGAGCGTCACCTCCGTGGTGCCCGCCTCCGCGAGGCGCTCCACCTCCCGCACCACGTCGGCCAACTTGCGGCTCCGCTCCGGCCCGCGTGTCATCGGAACGATGCAGAAGGTGCACCGATAATCGCAGCCGCGCTGCACGGTCACGAACGCGGATGCGGCCCCGGTTCCTCCCTCCCGCACCGGCGGCACGTCTTCGTAGTGCTCCCAGCTCTTGAACGCCACCTCGGCCGAGCGCTCGCCGCCGCGCGCCCGGGCGATCAGCTCCGCCAGCCCGCGATACCCGTCCGGTCCCACGACCAGATCCACTTGCGGAACGCGCTCGAGCAGCCGGGCCCCGAGCCGCTGCGCCATGCACCCCACGACCCCGAGCACGCCGCCCGGCTGCTTGTAGCGCTTCAACTCCCCCACGCGCGACAGCACCTTCTGCTCGGCGTGGTCACGTACCGCACAGGTATTGACCAGCACGACGTCCGCCGCGGCGGGATCGTCCACGGCGACGTAGCCCTCGCGCTCGAGCACCCCGAGCACGAGCTCGGAGTCCGCGACGTTCATCTGGCAGCCGTACGTCTCGATGTAGATGCGCGGCATGGCTATCGGACCGTGACCTCGAAGCGGGCGCTTCCGTTCCACTCGTGCGTGGGAAGATAGACCGAAACGTAGTCTTGCGTGAGCACCTCGACCTTGCCCGCCCCGTGCCCGCTTACGACGCCGTCGGCGCGCCGGCCCACCCGGCCCGCACGATGACGCCTGGCTTTGGCCTCTCCCAGGTCGCGCAGCTCGCGCGCCCGCTGGTGCAGCACGCGGGGGGGGACGGGCGCGCCCAAGCGCGCCGCCGCGGCACCGGGACGCTCACTGTAAGGGAAGACGTGCAGGTAGGTGAACGGCAGCGCCTCGACCAGCGCCGCGGTCGCCCGGTGATCGTCGTCGGTCTCGCCCGGAAAGCCCGCGATGATGTCCGCCCCGAGCCCGAACACAGGCAGCTGGGCGGCGAGCCATTCCAGGCGCGCCCGGTACGATTCGGCCGTGTACCAATGGCGGCCCATGCGCTTGAGCACGCGGTTCGACCCGGATTGCAGAGGCGCATGCAGGTGGGCCGCGAGGTGCCGCGGGGCGTCGATCAGC
>Ga0209156_10001630_pt1 | contig 18129 bp, 14 predicted proteins | sample GraSoiAngelo_124_FD_185881 | JGI IMG/M metagenome (GOLD analysis project Ga0209156, IMG submission 185881) | Grasslands soil microbial communities from the Angelo Coastal Reserve, California, USA - 14_0927_05_20cm (SPAdes) (version 2) | ecosystem: Environmental > Terrestrial > Soil > Grasslands...
GAGCGAATATCGCATTGAAGAAAAGAAGCCCACGCAAACCCATTGTTCGTTAACTTAGCAGTCGCCGCACTCAACGGGAAGTCCCGCGCCAGGCGTTTGATGTTGTGCAAAACGTCGCGGCATCCTTGGCGCAGATCTGCTACATCGTTCGTTTCGCAAGAGGTGGGGCGATTCACCGAATCGCCCGGGCGAAAGCTTGTCGCAACAGGAGTGGGCGGTTGAGGTCAACCGCCCCTATCTTCGAAGGTTCCGCAGGCGGTAAGTCAAAAAACATTCGTCGCCGACGACTCGCATTTCTTTCAATGAGCACCGGACACTGCGCGGCAGAAAATCAACGCTCACGCCAGTAAGTGGCGGCGCATTTTTCCCACCAAAGAGAAATGGCGCAATCGTGAGATTAAGTTGCTCGACCAATCCTTGCTCGAGCAACGAGCGAAACAGCGCAGGACCGCCTTCGCAGGCCACGTATTTCACTTTGTAATTGTAACGCAGTTCCCGCAGCATCCAGCGTAGATCAACCCGGCGTTCCTGACTGAGGTAGAGCGTCGCTTTTTTCCGCAATTGCTCTCGCGTTTTGCGTGGCATTCGAGCGGTGGAAAAAATAATGATGGGCGCAAAATCAGTCTCGAAGATCTTCAACCTGGGATTGATCCGGCCTTTATTGGAAAGGATGACCCGGATCGGATACGGGGGTTGCCCCCGCGCGATTCGTTCCTTGCGGAGATCTTCCCGCGGAATCCCCAGCCGCACGTTGTCATTTTCGATAGTTCCGTGACCGACGAGAACGGCATCGCCGAGCGCGCGTTGCCTGATGAGGTGTAGTTTATCTTCGCGCGACGTGAAATCGACCGAGGCATAATTTTTCGTTGTCACTTTGCCATCGACCGTCATGGCGAAGGTCACGGCGACGAATGGAAGTTCAACCTGGTAACGGCCTCGGTTGGAAGGTCGGGGCACACAGGCCCCTCCCATGTTTTTATTCAGAACGACCGATTTCATGCTCAAGCGTCGCTACTTCTGTTTCCATTTCACGCATGCGCACGTGACGTGTCTCGCCGCTCGGCTTGTAGAAGAAGTAAACGATTCCGCCGGGCAAACAGCACAAAAAAATGATAAGGAAGCCCATTGTGCCGATGAGTTTTGAAACGGCAACCGAGGCATGACAAACGTTGTGCAGCATGACCTGTAAAATCTGTTCGCGCAGGCCCAGCCCGGCGAAGCTGATCGGCAGTGCCGTAATCGTTCGCTCGATCGGAAGGACGGCAAAGAAGTCGAGTGCCTTCACTCCTTCGGGAAACGCGGAGGGCACATTGAAGGCGTAGGCCACGCAAAGAAAAGTGGTGAACGTTGCCAAATGCGCACCAAGTGACGCAACGAAGGCGAGGAAAGTCGCGATCCAATGCCGGGCGTAAAGATGGTAGGCGGCCGAAACCTCGATCAATTTCTCTCGCCCGGGAAATTTGTGGGGCAACCAGTGAAACAGGTTGAATCCGCTGATGATGAAACTGGTGAGCAGAGCCGTGATCGAGCTGCCCAGGAGAAATAACAAGATCCAGAGTAACCGTCGCGTCTCCGGACTCTTCGACAATATATCGAAGCGTAGACTAACGAGGGTGACGGTAATGGCGACGAGCGCGACCAAACCGATGAGCCGGTCAAAGACTACGGCGAGCAAAGCGCCCGCTTTTTTATCCGGCGTCTCTTTGAGCAGGAGATAGCTCTTGATAATATCGCCGCCGGTTCCACCGGGGAGAAACTGATTGTAAAACATGCCGATAAGGAACAATCCGGCGATGCGCGGAAAACTGAGCCTGATTTTTTGCACGCGCAGCAGAATTTGCCAGCGAAAGGCCGCGAACACTTCCACCAGGATATAAGCGAATATTCCAGCGCCAACCCATCGATAGTCGGCGGTGCGCAGGGCTTCTGCCATTTTGGCGCGCTGAGTCGGGTCATGAAATACCCAAATGAGCAGGGCCACGGTGACGCCGATCTGAAAAAGTGTGAGGAGGATCTTTTTCATTGGCCGAAGCGTTCTTCCCAAATTGCGCGGGATTGCATTATTTCCTCGGCCGACAGACGTGGACTGAGCTCCCACACGATTTGGCAATTTTGCGGCAACATGCGTGTGAGCGGCTCCAATCGCATGTCACCGAGGAAAGGCGGTTGATGATCCTGCCCTGGCCAATTCACATCCTGCATGTGACAGCCGATTGTGCGGGGAGCGATCGCTCTAAGCCATTCGACATGATCTAGAAACCCAAGATTTTCCTTAATTTGGATATGGCCCATGTCGTGCCAATAACCGACGTGAGGGGCGGCGATTTCATCAAGCAATTGCGGTATTTCGCGCTCCGATGGAATTTCCTCATACCCCCGACGCCCCTCAATCCCAAGCCGAACACTTTTCTCAGCTGCGCGTTCGACAATCGGCTTAAGGCACTCCCCTACGCGTGCAAGATGCGAAGGCGCGGCGCGTTCCCGCGTTCGCACTGCGTCGATTTTTTTTCGGACATATTTGCGCGAAAGGAGCCCGCCATTTTGCGCCAGCGCAATCAACTCATCGGTGATTGGATTCATCGCGATCGAGCCGCAATGCAACACGACAAAAGGTGCGTTCAAGCGCGCGGCAAAATCCAGTGTTTGCAGCGTCTGTTTGACCGCGCGGTCGCGTTCGCTCTTGCTGGCGGCTGAAAATTCATAGCAATCAGGTGATGCACTCATCACTTCCACTGGTAGCGGACAGAAATTGTGCAGACTGCTGAAATGCACTTCTCCGGCATCAAACATTTTTTGAATTCCAGGCATGAGTGAAATACGAATGCCGTGACCGAGTTCAATCAGGTTGAATCCGAGCGCCTGGATTTCGCGCAACATCTCCTCGCCGGAGGTGTGACGGCCTGAATTCCAGCAGGTGGAAAATGCAATCATCGCGTGATCGTCACGCGACAGCAGCGGGTTGCGCTTCGGTTTTGGGAACGATGACGCCGGTTTTCTCACACCCGGTTCGACCGGCGACATTCAATATCAAGACCGCGAATATTCCGAAAAGAACGGCGGAAATTCCGAGCGCAGTTCGCATTCCGATCAAATCGGAAAGACCGGTGGTAAGCAGACCGGCGATTGGCATTAGACCAAAAAAACTGAGACCAAAGACGGCGGAAACTCGGCCGCGCAACGCGGCCGGCGCCCGTTCTTGCACGATGGTGTTGGCAAGTCCGAAATTCGCCGATAACCCAACAGCTAGAATTCCCATCGAAACGGCGGTGAGAAGAAAACTGTTCGACTGTGACATGCACAAAAGCGCGAGCGCCACGAGCACAACCGCGCTGGTCATAAAGCGAAACCGATGATCGCGGGCAACGCTGAGCAATCCCAATGCGCCGAACAGCGCACCCGTGCCAGAGACTGCCATTAACAATCCTAATCGCTCGGGTCCGAGCTTGAGAACGTTGCGGACGTAGAGCGGCAGCATCACCGAGAGAAATGGAAACACGAAAATAGTTGTCAGTGCGATCAACCCGATCATGCAAAGAATGGTGCGATCATTTCGAACATAGCGTAGTCCCTCTTTGAATCCGCTGCGGCGTTGCTCTTCCTCTTCTGCCGTTCCCGGGGTGCGCGGCGGCAAAGAAATCAACGCAATCACCAAAGCGAAAAACGATCCGGCATTCGCAAAAAAAGCGGAAGCGGCGCCCCACCACGCCACAAATATTCCCGCGAGCGAAGGACCGACCAAACGCGATCCGTGAAAAACGGAACGGTCCAGCGCGATGGCAGTTGCGATCTCGTCACGTTTTACCAGCTCGGGAACGAGCGCGTTAATCGCCGGCATTTCGAACGCGATGCAGATTCCCAGAAATGCAGCAACCACCACTACATGCCAGACGTGAATCCGGCCGGTGTAAACGAGTATTCCGAGAATGAGCGCGAGCGCGGTTTGGGCAAATTGCGTCCAAATTAAAATTTTTCGCTTGTCGTATTTGTCCGCGACTGAACCCCCGAGCATGGTGAGCGCGAGCGTGGGAATTCCGGCGGCAAAATTGACCATGCCGAGCAGGACCGCCTTGTTGGTAAGGGTGCTCATGAGCCAGCCTTGCGCCATTACTTGCATCCAGGTGCCGGTATCGGAGATAACCGACCCAATGATGTAACGGCGGAACGGACCGGGGCGCAGCAACGCCAGCATTTTTCCTCGAGAAGCGGGCGCGTCAGAATTCATTGATAAAGATAGATAGCTGCGGCGCGATGCAGTGGCAATCGGTTAGCCGCTTCCCTTCCCGGCGTAGGATTCTTATGGATGCGGCCGGAGATGATTGGCCCAGAACAACAGGATTACCAGCACCCCCAGGGCTGCGATAATAATGGCCAGAGCCTTTTGCGTTTCTTTTGTCATGTGCAGCGACCGCCACTGTGAAATGGAACTGGCCGTTCGTCTATGATTTTCGGCAGCGCGTTTTAGCGCTTTGAGGAGCGCGGCCTCATCACCCGCGAAAGGCGCCCGGCAAAATGCCGGACGCAGCAAGCAGAATGATCGCTGTGAACGCGCGAAAGACTGCGTGCAATCCCTTGGAGGGGGTTGAGGTTCCGCTCGGCTAATTTTTGAAAACACCTCTCCCTGGTTACTGTTAGCTATGCGCATCGATCGATATACGCAGAAAATGCAGGAAGCGCTGCAAAGCGCGCAGGATTTCGCCACGCAATGGCAGAGCCCGGAAATTGGGAACGAACATTTCCTGCTCGCCCTGCTCGATCAAGTTGAGGGCGTGACGCGCCCGTTGCTGGAGAAAATTGGAGTTTCAGCCGACGCGCTGCGCTCGCGACTTGAGACTGAGTTGGCGGGGCGGCCAAAAGTGAGCGGCGGGGTTTCAGACTTGCGCATTTCAAATGATTTGCGGCGCACCCTCGACTCCGCCGAGAAAGAGATGTCGAAGTTAAAGGACGAATATGTGAGTGCCGAGCATTATCTGCTGGCTCTCGCCGGCGAAAACAATTCCACCGCAAAAACGCTGAAGGAATTGGGCGCGACCCGCGACAAGGTCATGCAAGGTCTGCAGCAGGTGCGCGGTTCGCAGCGCGTGACCGATCAAAATCCGGAGGGTAAATATCAGACGCTGGAGAAATATGGGCGCGATCTCACACAATTGGCGCGGCGCGGCAAAATCGATCCTGTCATCGGGCGTGACAATGAGATTCGCCGTGTCATGCAGGTGCTCTCGCGCCGGACGAAAAACAATCCGGTACTGATTGGGGAACCTGGCGTTGGCAAGACTGCCATCGTGGAAGGACTGGCGCGGCGCATCGTCTCCGGTGATGTCCCGGAGTCGTTAAAAAACAAACGCATCATTGCCATGGACATCGGCGCGATGGTGGCGGGAGCGAAATTTCGCGGGGAATTTGAAGACCGACTGAAAGCGTTCCTGAAAGAAGTGACCGATTCGCAAGGCGAAGTCATTCTCTTCATCGATGAGTTGCATACCATTGTCGGTGCGGGCGCGGCGGAAGGCTCGGTCGATGCTTCCAACATGCTCAAACCGATGTTGGCGAGGGGCGAACTCCGCACCATCGGCGCGACCACCCTCGATGAATATCGCAAATACATCGAGAAAGACGCCGCCCTGGAGCGCCGTTTTCAACCGGTGATGGTGAATGAACCGAGCGTGGAAGACACCATCGCGATTTTACGCGGACTAAAAGAACGCTACGAAGTGCATCACGGAGTGCGGATCACCGACGCCGCGCTCGTGGCTGCCGCGGTCCTTTCGCATCGCTACATCAGCGACCGGTTTTTACCCGATAAAGCCGTTGATCTGGTGGACGAAGCCGCCTCGCGCCTAAAGATCGAACTCGATTCCATGCCCACGGAAATCGACGTAATCGAGCGCGAAATCATGCAGCACGAGATGGAACGCCAGGCGCTCAAAAAAGAGAAGGATCCCGTGAGCAAAGAACGGCTGAAAAAGCTCGAAAAAGAATTGGCTGAGCTGAAAGAAAAATCTGACGCGCTGAAAGCGGAGTGGCAAAAAGAGAAAACGCAAATTACCGAGCAAGCGAAATTGAAAGAACAGCTTGATCAATTGCGCACGGAATTGGAACGGGCCCAGCGTCGCGGCGAACTGGCGAAAGCGAGCGAAATTCAATACGGAAGAATTCCCGAGCTCGAGAAAAAATTATCGGAAATGGAAGAGAGAGCCCGAAAGAACGCCGGCGCAACTCGGAGAAGACTTCTGCGCCAGGAAGTCACGGAGGAAGACATCGCGCAGGTAGTTTCGAGCTGGACCGGAATTCCAGTGTCGCGATTGCAGGAAGGCGAGCGTGCAAAATTACTCCGGCTCGAAGAGCATTTGCATCAACGCGTGATCGGGCAAGACGCCGCGATCAAAGCAGTCGCGAACGCTGTTCGTCGCGCCCGCGCTGGATTGCAGGATCCGAATCGCCCGATCGGCTCCTTTATTTTTCTCGGTCCCACCGGCGTCGGAAAAACCGAACTGTCTCGCGCGCTGGCGGAATTTTTATTTGATGACGAGAACGCGATGATTCGCATCGACATGAGCGAATACATGGAGAAACACGCGGTTGCGCGATTGATTGGGGCGCCGCCGGGTTATGTCGGTTACGAGGAGGGCGGACAACTTTCCGAAGCGGTGCGGCGCAGGCCTTACTCCGTGGTCTTATTCGATGAAATCGAGAAAGCGCATCAAGACGTTTTCAACGTCTTGCTCCAGGTGCTGGATGATGGACGCATTACGGACGGGCAGGGGAGAACGGTGGATTTCAAGAACACCGTCATCATCATGACTTCGAACATCGGCTCGCAATACATTACCGAGGAGGAATCAAGCGAAGCTCGGAGCCGCCTGGTCATGGATGCGTTGCGCGGACATTTTCGTCCGGAATTTTTAAATCGAGTGGATGAGATCATCATCTTTGATCGATTGACCGACGAGGATCTTAAGAAAATTGTGGAGATTCAGCTGGCCCGTTTAACGAAACGCCTGGCCCAGCAAAATATTACCCTGAAGTTGACTGATTCGGCGAAAACGGTCATTGCGCGCGAAGGTTATGATCCTGTTTATGGCGCGCGACCATTGAAACGCGCGATCCAGCACTCGCTCCTCGATCCGCTGAGCATCAACATTCTCGAGGGAAAATTTGGTGAAGGACAAACTATCATAGCCGACGCCAAAAACGGCAGGATCGAATTCAAGTTGAAGTAGTCATCCCGGACGAAAGCCTAAGGGATCCGGCTGCGAAACCTCTCACGTAGCTTCTGTGGACCCCTGGTCTTTTGCAATGCGCGTCATCCCGAGCGCAAGCGAGGGACCTCACGAAAACTGCACTGATCACCGAAGCTAGCTTGCATCTTCCACTCACATAGCGCGGATCTTGCCGCCGGCCGCGAGCGCCGCCGACGGTTCCTCGTCGTCTCCGCGACTCGGGATGACGCTCGCGACGCATTGAACATTCCGTAGTTCATGCTGTCTTAGGTGCATGATCAAAACGACTTTAGCGTTAGTAGCGGCGGGAGTATTAGCGGCAAGCTCGTCCTTTGCCGGCGGGAAATCATGTTGCGGCGCCAAAGGCACGCAAGTGTCCAATGACAGCGCCAGTTGCATGAATTTGGCGAGTCTTAATCTGAACGCCGATCAGAATTCGAAATTGGTGGCGTGGCAGAATGAATGCATGAAAGCGGGTTGCACCAAGGAGGGTCGCGCCGCTTTTATGAAGAAAGCCAAGACAATCCTTTCCGCGGACCAATACGCCCAGCTGAAATCTGAGTGCGACAAAACGATGACGAAAAAGAGCTGATTTTTTTCGTTAGTCAGTATTCAAGGGCGCGCCGGCTAATCATCGGCGCGTTTTTTTTTGGCCGATCGGCCGTTAGGAATGAAGCGGCCTTGTTGCTTCGATTGTTGCCGACACCAAATATTCCTCGATACGCTTGCCGGGCAGCCATTCTCGAATGAATGATCGCGACGCGTCTTTGGGAGCGACTTTAATTCGATTGAAGCCAGCATTGCGCAGCATTTTTTCGAGCTCATCGATCTCTGATGCGCCAGCCATGCATCCAGTATAGGCGGCCCAATCTCCTTTTATTTCTTCAGGTAATGATGCCGTTGCAACGATGTCGGCTACGGCCAGCCGCCCGCCGGTTCGCAAAACACGGAAAGCTTCGCGAAACACGTGTTCCTTTTGCGGCGAAAGATTGATCACACAATTGGAGATGATTACATCCACGCTTTCGTCTGCTACCGGAAGAGCTTCAATCTCGCCCAGGCGAAATTCGACATTATCGAATCCATTCCGCTTCGCGTTCTCGCGCGCTTTCGTCAGCATTTCAGGAGTCATGTCCACACCGATGACTTTTCCAGTTGGTCCGACTGCGCGTGCCGCCAGGAAACAATCGAATCCTGCGCCGGATCCCAGATCGAGGACAGTTTGTCCTCTTTCCAGAGAGGCGATAGCGAGGGGATTACCACAGCCCAGGCCAAGGTTCGCAGCTTCGGGCGCAAACGCCGAATCTTCGGCGGCGTACCCAAGGGCATCGCTGCTGGTGGAAGTGCAGCAATCGTCGGCACAAGAAGCTTCGCCACGCGCAGCGGCGCCATAACGCTGCCGCACTTCTTCGCGAATCGTGTCCGATGACGACTCAGCCAGTTTTATTTTCATGAAGAAAATGAAGCTGGTATGCGATCACAACGCAACCTCAGCCGCCGCGCTTCTTGTAGGCAAGCGTTCTCGCTTGGCGGAATGCTACAACACCTTCTGGAATAGTTCCGCCAGGCGCCAACCGGCCTTGTGCAATTCGTCGCCGACAACGGCAGTTGACCAATCCAGGTAGCCAGTCCCGATTTCGTGCGCTGCTCCTTTGGCAAAAACGCGACCATCTTTCTCCTCGCGATGGACGTGCTCAAATCGCACCCGGGTGTGCGCCTCGCGTGCTATCGGGAGAATTTCATTCGCCCATTGTTCGGCCCATGTTTTTGGATCTCCGGGCGTGCGCCAGTTTTTTGGCTCGTTCGCGACAAAGTCTGCGATCACTTTCTCTTTCGCGGGAGCATAAACACTTTCACGCTCTTCTTTTGGAACCTCGTCCGGCGTCCCGATTGTTAAATTGCGCACTGTATCCAAATCCCAGTAGGCGTGGAACGAATGATAATAATGTCGCTTGCGCTCCGCCGTCGCATTCTGCACCAAACTCAAAGCGTTCCCACCTTCGTCACCCAGGCCGGGAGCGCCACGGTCGGGATCGATTGGTTCTCCTGCGTCGTTGAAATATTCGGCGCCCACATGAAGCGGCTGATGAATGTCGCCGAGATAATGGGCCAGCAAAATTACCGCAATCGCTTTCGTAATCTTGCGCGGATTATCCGCGGCAATTTCACCGCGCAAAACGGCAATGCAGTAAGGAATTGCATGCACGATATCCCAGTTGCCACGTCCGGTTTTGCCATCGCCATATTTCTCGACATCAAGCACCGGCACGTCGGTGTAATGCATCCAATGATGGGATGGCGTGGTGTCGTTAGCATCCGGGCTCGGCCGATTCGCCTTCCAAAAATCGTGCAGCTGTTGCTCGATCTCTGGATGCGCGAGAAAATGAATTCCACGCCGATCATCGGGTCCGTTCTTGTCCCAGCTCTTGATGTCGTCCGCAATCAAGGAAGCGCGTTCCAGCGGAATGCCATCGAGAAGTGTTTTGATTTCTTCCGCCCTCGGCGTTCCGGCTAGTTTGCGATCAGCGATCGCGCCGACAATTTCGTGACCGAGCGGGCCATAGGCGAACGAGCTGCTGGTGAATGCAAACAAAACCAGAACCGCAAGTTGCAGGGGCGCCCGTATCAAGCGCCGAATAACGCACAACAGGCGGTTGGCACAAGCGCCTCTACAATTGCACCTGCACTTACATTTTCACATTCACTCACTCTCACTCTGAGGGCGCGGTCGCGATTAAGTAAGTGAATGGGTAGGGGCAAGCCCTTAGCGCTTCGCCGTCACTTCCACCTCAAACGCGTATTCCATCCAGGTGCCGCGTGGTCGCGCACGTTGCCGCCCGATCGCGCCGCGCGGTTCATCTTCGCCCCAATACAAATCGATTTGCAGCGGGTGCACACCCGGTCCGGTATCGCAAACGAACCATTCATCACTGCCGGTTTCCTCATTCACGGTTTGCGATTTGATTTTGAGCTGGGCGTGCTGCCGCAGAAACTTGTTACGTGACGAAATCGCGCAGGACCGGCGTGGTACCAGCACTTCGCCGCGACGTCCGACCGGCGCATCGGCGAACGCGTATCGGCGATCGCCCATCCAGCGGATATAGTTTCGGCCGTCAACTGCTTCGTTTATTCGGCCGAAACCTTCTTTCTTTACCGCCAAAAGAAAATCGCGCGGGTACTTCCGGCCATGCAAACCCGGCGCAGTGATCGGTGTCGCGTCGAATCCGCGCTCGGCGGTGAAGCCCGATTCCTTTGGAGTGTAATAAACGGTACAGAAAAAAATGCGGGGATAAATCGCGCTGTCCGCCACTTGCTCGGAGCGAACCTCGTACGCGCGATGTTTTAGCTCGGCCACCTTCTGTTCCCGAAAGGCACGCAGTTCGTCATCGGTCATTTTATCCATCGCCATCTCCGGATTTTCGGCGAAAGCCGAAAAGGCAAAGGCCGTCAGCGCCCAAAAGATCAATCGGGGAAAAAATCGCCAATCGGTCCGCCAAGCAACACTTCGATCGGCAATTTTCTGAATTCGTATTCGTAAGGCGGTTGCTTCCACTGGAAATGATTCGCGTACATCCGCCGAATGCAGCGTATAACTTCGCGACCAGTCTCGAATGGGCGAAACGCACTCCGGTTCATGACGTGCAATTGTGAGCCGCCGCAGAGTTGACCGGCAAATTTCTGAAACACCGGTTGGAAGAACATCTCGCGGAAATATGCCCCCGGAAGTTTCAACGCGTTTAATTCACAGCAAAATTTTTCGGGGTCGATCCAGGGCGCGCCAAAAATTTCAAACGGTCGGGTAGTGCCGCGGCCTTCGGAAACATTTGTCCCTTCGAGCAAGCACATCCCCGGGTAGACCGCTGCGGTATCGAGTGTCGGCATGTTGGGCGATGGCATCACCCAGGGGAGACCAGTTTGATCCAACCACATGTCCCGCTTCCAATTTTTCATTGGCAAAATGGTGAGTGCGCATTTGGGAAACGATTCGTCGCGAAATTGGGTCGCGAGTTCGCCGATGGTTTTGCCGTGACGAACTGGAATCGGATGCATTCCCACGAACGAGCAGTAGTCCGGGTTCAGTGGTGGACCTTCAACCGTCACACCGTTAATCGGGTTCGGCCGATCGAGGACGACGACCTGAACATTCTCCTGTTCGCAGGCGTGCATTGCCAGATACATCGTCCAAATAAAAGTGTAGTAGCGCGCGCCGATATCTTGCAGGTCAATCAAGAAGAGATCGAGATCCTGCAACATCTCGCGCGTCGGCTCGCGATGTTCGCCGTACAGACTGTAAACCGGTATCCCAAGTCGCGGATGCTCGTAACTTCGCCATTCGATCATGTTGTCCTGGGTCTCGCCGCGATAGCCGTGTTGCGGACCAAAGAGCGCGTGCAGCTGAAACAGTTTCCCATTTTCGCGCTCGAGAATTTTGGACGTGTGCTCCAGTTTCGAATTGACCGACGCGGGATGCAGGAGCGCACCCACGCGCTGGCCGCGCAGCTCGGGTGGCCAAAGTTTGGCCAGATGATCGATGGGAAGCTCGACTGCCATTTGTTCTGTTGTAGCCGCGGTCGTCGGCCGCGGCAATTTGGCATCGATTGGGTCAACAAGATTAATTCTCGTTAATCCGCGCGGCAAAGCGATTCACAATGCTTGTCATTCCGAGCCGCACGAGACGGCGAGGACCTCACAAGCGTCCGAAAACACGCTCAGCACATGAGAGGTCCCTCGCTTCGCTCGGGATGACGGAAGACAGCGCGGTACTGTAGCAAGGCGCCGCTATCGCGCGCCTCGAAAAGAAGTAACTAACCGGATTAGTAGAATCACCAACGCAAAAGCTGCGCAAATCTTCGCGAAGATTTCGCCATGTTGCGCGTAAAACGTCAGCCTTGGCTCAGCCGCGATGTTGACGTCGCCGATAAGCGTTCCTTCTTCGAAAATGCTGCCTTGATCGTCGCGCAAGATTTGAGTGATGCGACCGAATTCATTAACGAAACATGTGACTCCAGTGTTGGCAGCACGCACCATCGGGCGCCGATTTTCTACGCATCGAAAAACGGCGTTGGCCAGATGCTGACGCGACCCGGCTGAGCGTAGAAACCAGCCGTCGTTAGTGACGTTGGCAAAAAAATCTGCGCCGCGCAGAACAAATTGCCGGGTCAGTTCGCCGATGGTGTCCTCGAAACAAATCAGCGGCGCGACCTTCCCGTGATTATTCGAGAGCTGAAAAACGGTGAAATCTGTGCCGCCGTCGAAATCTTCCGGAACCTGATCACCCACAATTTTCGCGAAGAGTGGGAAAGAACGGCGGAACGGCACAAATTCGCCAAACGGCACCAGGTGAACTTTGCGGTAAAGTTGCGGTTCGTTTTCGGGCGAAACCAGCAGAGCGGCGTTGTAGACCTGATCCCGTCCTTCCTCGATCGTGCCGAGCAATAGATCAACCTGATTCGAACTGGCAATCTGGCTGACAAAATCAAATGTTTCCTGATCTTCGAGAACAGGCGCCGGCATTGCGCTCTCAGGCCAGACCAGCAGGTCGACATTGGAGGTGGAGGAAATAGCTATTTTGCTCAACCGTGCAAACTTATCGAAAATTGTCTGCTTATAGCGGATATCGAATTTTTCTGCGCGCGGAACGTTTGCTTGCACCAACGCGACGTGCAATGGACGCGAGACCGGACGCGTTTGCACCGCGCTGACGCCCAAGACAAACACCGCTACCAGCCCAACCAGCGTGAGAGTTAAATCAAAATGTGGTCGCATTGCGCGACTACGCGTTTCCTCCCAGATCCGGCGCGCTGTTGTAGTCAGGATGGCGTTGCAAAACACGACCAGGAAAGTTACCCCGGCGACGCCGGTAAATTCCGCTATCTGAATAAGCGGCCACGTTCCATGCAGCGCGATGCCGAGCCCATTCCAACCGAAGCCAGACATCAACCAACCGCGTGTCCATTCCAGTGCGACCCATGCTGCTGTCAGACAAAGCGCGAGAAAGAAGTTGTGGCCGGAGCTCAGCCACGGTGAACTCGCCGGCAACGGTTCCGGTTTCGCGCGTGCAAGCATTTCGCTCCATTTATCGCGCGCGACAATTTTGCGAAGTCGCGGTCGCATCAGTCCGCAGAACCAACCCCAGACTGCGAAATAAAGCGCGAGATAAAATTGCAGGATGAACCAGCCCAGGGTGGTCACGGTTGTCATCCAAAAAAAGCAGCTCCAAAAGAATGTCAGTCCCGCGACATATCCGAGGAGGACATCACGCAGCCAGCAGCGCCTGATATTTTCACCGGAAAATAAAATCGTCGAGCACAAAGGCACGAGGGCGATCCAGATGAGCCACGTTTGATCGAGCGGCGGTAAAGCTGCGGCGCCAAGCAAGCCACTGGTGATCGCCGCCAGCCACGGCCAGAGCCGCAGCAATCGCTTGCTCACCTCAACCGCGACGGCGCCGTCGCTGTTTTGCCGCTTCGCGCCGCCGGTTCGGATCAAGCGCACCTTTCAGATCATGCGCGTAAGACGGATTCACGCGAAATGAAGCGCGCTCCACATCCTCCAACGTCCGAATATTCACCTTGGTGGAGAGAAGGTAGCCCATCGCCAGCAACCCATCGAGCGTATCAATAAATTCGCCAGCCTCGACTTCTTCTATTCGGTCGAGCAAGAAGTTTCCTGCCATGGCAGCGCCGCTCAGGCCGATCGCTTTCAGGATCGTAATTTCACCGCCACTTAACTGGATTTCGTGTCGCACGTCGCAATTCTTACCGCGAATCGCGCGGTGTCGAGTGAGTTATTTGGTGAGGCGCTGATTCGCGTCTTCTTCCAGCCAACTCCATAGCGCATCCAGCCGGTTGCCGATTTCGGTTTTCGCTCGCGCCAATTCCTCGCGCGATAATTTTGCGTTCGCCGGCAATCGCGCCCCAAAGAGGTAATACTTGATTTTGGGTTCGGTTCCCGAGCCTCGAACGGCAACCCGAGTCTTGTCCGTCAACTCAAAAATCAGCATCTTCTCTTTTGGAATCTCGTCCCCGTCACTGTCGAGGATCGTATCCGTCTCGAAATTCTGGATGCGCGTTACCACACTATCCAATACCTGGCGCGGTGGATTTTCGTCGTAGGAAATGAGCAGCCGGTGAATCTTCCCCGCGCCATCCGCACCCTCGAAGTAGAGGGAGTGGTTCCTCTCCTCGAAGTAACCGAATTCGCAAAAAACTTGGTCGAGCAGTTCGTCCAGCGTCAGCCCACGCGATTTAGCGTAGGCCGCCACCTCGCAAAACATGATCACTGCGGCGTTGCCATCCTTGTCCCGCACGAAATCGGCCGCGCTGTAACCATAGCTTTCTTCGCCGCCAAAAATGTAGAACGAAGATTTTTCCAAACGCAGCCGGCGCGTTTCCTCCTCTGATAGCTCGCGATAATTTTGCGCCCGGGTCAGCTCCTCGTACTTTTTTAGTTTCGCGCCGTTATATTTGAAACCGGTGAGCGTGTCCACGCAGCGTAATCCAAACTTTTCCGCGATCGCTTTCTGCAGATCGCTTGTGACAAAGGTCTTGATGATTACCCCGCGGCCCGCATTTTCCTTGTTCAAAATGCCGAGGTCGAAAAATATTTTGGCCCGATACCATGCCAGCAACGAGCCGATTTGATTTCCGCTCAGTAATTTCATTTCGCCAGATGACGTCCGCACTGCCACTCCCATGCGGTCGCAATCCGGGTCGGTCGCAACGACAAGATCAGCATTTTGTTTTTGGGCGAGCGAAATCCCGAGGTTCAGCGCCTCTGCATTTTCCGGGTTTGGAGATTTGACCGTTGGGAAACGGCCATCGAATTGGTCCTGCTCGGGAACGACGGAAAAATTCAGGCCGATCTTTCTTAGCATCGGCTTGACGATAACGCCGCCGGTCCCGTGAATGGGCGTGTAAACAATTTTCAAATCGCGCGTTCGCTCGATTAATCCGCGATCGAGGATCAAGGTTCCGAGCCGCTCCATGTAGGCGCGATCGATCTTCTGGCCAATTGTTTTGATTTCGCCGCGCTCGCTCTCCGCTAGTTTTTTAGATGAGCCGGAGCTCGGCTCATTGACTTCCGCGATGATGCCGCTGGCGTGTGGTTCGACCACTTGCGCGCCGTCGTTGAAATAAACTTTGTAGCCGTTGTCGTGGGGTGGGTTGTGACTGGCGGTGATGACGATTCCGGCATCTGCGTTCAAATATCGAACCGCGAAGGAAAGTTCCGGGGTTGAGCGTGGACCGTCGAAAACAACGGCATCGCATCCATTAGCCGATGCGGTCTCTGCCGCGAGCCGGGTAAACTCTTGTGAAAAGTGCCGTGTATCATGCGCAATGACAATTTTCGCCCGGCCTTCCACGCGTTGCCCGGATCGCCATTTTTGGATGTAAGTGACCAGTCCACGCGTGGCGCGACCAACATTGAAGTAATTCAGCGCATTTGTCCCCACGCAGGGGAATTCGGGACGGCCGAGCGCAGTCGGAGTGCCGCGTTCTGACGTGGTCACGATTTTGCCAATGGTGCGCCCACGCAGTCCGCCAGTGCCAAATGCGAGCGTTTTATAAAAGCGATCATTTAGTTCTTCCCATTCGTTCGCCTGGCTGAGCTCGCCGATCACGCGTGCCGCGAAATCGCTCTCCTCCCCGGACAAAATCCTGCGAATATTTTCTGCGGCGTCAGCGCGCAGCTTGCCATCAGAGAGTGCGCGATCGATTTGTTCAGTGAGACTGGGCATCGTGTCCGCTATCATTTCGCTGCGGAATGGCTTTGCAAGCGTGACGGCTTAGCGTGTGGCGAAAACCCTGCTCGAAATCGAACGATTCGGCAATAAACCTCGCGCGGTCGGAATGAAGTGGCCGGCGCGAGTGATGACTTCCTCGACCATCGTTGACGTTAAACCACCACTCATATCGACAAGAAGGAGCTCGAAATTGCGGAAGGTCCGCGCGGCCAGGCTTTGCAGGCACTCGCGCAAACGCTGCCGCCGTACCGTTCGCACGATGACCGAGACGGTGGGATTCAATTTATCGCGCTATTTACAGGGTCCCGGCACCGGAATGACAAATTTGCCGTCTTTCTCCGCGATAAAATTCTCGGTCGTATTGGTCGAACTGCCGTTCTCATCTTTTTTCTCAATCACAATTACGAGCTTCTTCGTCGGTTTAAGGTTGAGGCAAACTTTTCCGCCATTGGGGGAATCCTGCGGCGCAGTCGCCTTTTTTACGTCGTCCGGAGTCAGATCCACCAGCTCGATTTTGGAAACTTTGTCGCCCGCTCCACCCGACTGCATCATTTTGTAAAAGCCAACAATCATCGGGTCGGCGCCGGTCGTATAAAGGACCGATTGCAATGTGGCGCTATCATTGGCCTCAAGGGCGGTTTTGTATTTCGCGACGAACGCTTTCTCTTGTTCCGCGCTGGCGGCACGTGCAAAAGGCCCCGGAATGATCAAAAGCGTTGTGATTAAGAGTAGTGATTTCATGAAAGAATCTGAGAATGTTTCGGATGAAGGAACTAGCCGCAATCGTGAAGATATGGGAAAGACATTTCTCTTTTCGCCGCCGCATTTATCCGCGTGCCGTTCGGCAGTATGGCTTATGACAATGCCCGCCTCGAATAATACTGCCGCGCGTCGCTATTTGGATCTGTTACGACACGTGCTCTGCCGCGACCGCTTTCCCGATGCCCGTTATGACATGAGCAGCGGCTCGTTGAAGTTAATGTCGTTTGATCTGGCCCCTTCGTGTGCAAGGCAGAGATTGGCCTCTTGAGGCGTGACGATGATTGGCACGAAACGTTTTGAAAATCTGGAAAACTGATGTTGCACCGCTTTGACGGAGGGGATTCCTGGAGACTTCGCTGAAATCGGCGTCTGGCAAAGCTGCGGTGAACGATTTTCGCGCAAAACATTCCATTCATTTGCTGGTCACGAGCATTGATTGGTCCGGAATATTCTGGCGCAAGTGAGGACCGGTTATTCCTGCTCCAGGTGCGGGGAAGAAATTCGATTGAATGCGCGAAAGTTCCGCGCTTAGTCGTGCTTCGCCTGCGATGAACATTCACGAATATCAAGCCAAAGAGCTGCTGCGGAAATTTGGGGTAGCGACACCGCGCGGCAAAGTGGCCTCCTCCCCAGAGGAAACAGAACAAATCGCGCGTGAACTCGCATCGGCTGAGATTGTGGTGAAAGCGCAAATTCACGCGGGCGGGCGAGGGAAAGGGACGTTCGCCAATGGATTCAAGGGCGGCGTCCACCTCTGCAAAACGCCGGAAGAAGCGCGTGAGATCGCGCGCAAGATGCTCGGGCAGACACTAGTCACACATCAAACCGGTCCCGCCGGCCGCATCGTCAACAAAGTGCTGGTGGCCGAGGCCGCGCAGATCGCGCGTGAAGTTTATTTTGCCATTCTCCTCGATCGCGCTAGGGCCGCGCCATTGATTGTCGCAAGCACCGAAGGCGGAGTTGAAATCGAATCCGTGGCGGAGAAATCGCCAGAAAAAATTATTCGCGAATCGATCGACCCGCTAGCCGGTCTGCAGCCGTTTCAAACCCGCAAACTGGCGAAGCAACTTCAGTTTGAATCATCCCAGCTGAAAGCCGCCTCGAAATTATTCGACGGATTGTACCGGACCTTCATTGGGCTCGATTGTTCGATGGTGGAAGTTAATCCGCTGGTCGTTACTCCAAAAGGAGAGGTACTGGCGCTCGATGCGAAATTCAATTTCGATGACAATGCCTTGTTTCGGCATCCGGAAGTAGCAGCCATGCGCGATATTGCAGAAGAAGATCCGCGCGAGGTCGAGGCCTCCAAACACGGACTCAATTACATCGGCCTGGACGGAAATATCGCCTGTCTCGTTAATGGCGCCGGCCTGGCCATGGCCACGATGGACATCATCAAATTTT
>Ga0209156_10001631_pt1 | contig 18129 bp, 17 predicted proteins | sample GraSoiAngelo_124_FD_185881 | JGI IMG/M metagenome (GOLD analysis project Ga0209156, IMG submission 185881) | Grasslands soil microbial communities from the Angelo Coastal Reserve, California, USA - 14_0927_05_20cm (SPAdes) (version 2) | ecosystem: Environmental > Terrestrial > Soil > Grasslands...
GGGATATGGACGCGTTTCTCAGCCTTGTGCCGGATGCTTTTAACGGGCGGTTTTTTCATTTTGACCTAGCCACGGATGAACACGGATGAATGAAGCGAATTGGGATAAGCGACATAGAAGGTAAAGCCGCGATGGGTAGCGGCGAGAGAGGCGGGCGCCGAACGAGTTTCAAACACGGATTTAAAAGCGCTCAGGGTTCAGGGATTCAGGAATCAAATCTGTGAAAATCTGTGGCTAAAAATCTTTCGTTAGCTCCAGTGCTTCTTCACGAAATCGCAAATACGACGCGCCTGCTCAAGAGCAGTTCTCGCTTGATCGAAACTTGGCCAAAAGTCCACATCGTAGCGACGCTCAATGGCGTACTCAGTGAGTGCTACGCTATCCGCCACCACTTCGCTGAATCGCGGCTCGATTTGAACGCAAAGTGAAAGAAGTTCTTCCAGCTTGTGGGTCTTTTCCGGGTCGGCATCATGAGCGATCAACCAGGCCTTGATCGACTTCTCAGCACCTTGCTGAGCATGAAAGCAAACGCCGGCTAAACCCACCCCTGCCTCGCTCAAAGCTTCTACGATGGCGAATTCCTCGTCCGCCATCTTCAGCCACTTTTGCGCGAGGTCACCGTTGTCGCTCATAGAGCACTTTGCCCTCTCCCATAGCCTTGGTTTCAAGGGCCAGACTGGCGCCGGCCCATTCCTCGATTTCTTCGGGCGTACGGACGATTACTTCCTTATCGACCCCGAGACGAAGGTCGGACAAAGCGCTGTTGATTGGGACTGATCGCTGCGATCGCGGCTCGGCGGGTTTTTTTTCGATAACAAGCAAATCGATGTCGCTGTCCGGTCGATGCGTGCCCCGCGCGCGACTGCCAAAGAGGACGATCTTTTCTGGATCAACAGCCCTAACGATTCGCTCAACGATCTGTTGAACAAGCTCTGGTGTAAGCTCGGGCAGGTTTCCCGGAATCCCCTGCGGGAACAAGCGCGGGGGCTTGTTCGGATCGCGCAGGCGGTAGAGCAATTGATTGCGCCCATCGCGAATGTCTTCGCTGATCTCGATGTAGTCCCAGCGATCCCACTTGTATTGTTCGCGAATACAATTGGCAGCAGGCACCCAGCGATTCTTTGCCGCCCAGACTTTTTCTGTTTTGTTGCGCTTCTGGCCGGTCACTTCCAGAACAAGATTGATCGTTTCCCCGGCGTCCGTGCGTGCGCGAACAATAAAGTCTGGGTAGTAAATCTTCTCGGCGCCTTCCTTGTTGGTGTAAAAAATGCGAAAATCCAGGAAGGCATTCTTGACCCACGAAATGACGCGGCCTTCATCCGCCAGATCATCCAACATTTTCGCCATCTTGCCTTCCCAGCCGCTGTCGATGACAACAACGTTCACATGGCTGTGTTTTGTCGGATGCACTTCCTTACTCGTCTGGCCATGCACGAACCGGCTGCTTCCCGTAGGATTGTAGTAGTTCAGCTTTGGCCGAATGCGCTCCCCGCCCTTTCCTGCCGGACGAATCGCTTTCTTGATATGGGACGCCACTTTCTTTGAATCATGGAAATAGAGGAGCTTTTTCCATTCTGGGCCCTTATGCAGGACGCGGACCTTGTTGTTGTACCAATTCGTGACAATGGCCGTGAGTTGGTGGAAACGATCAAACTCTGGATTTCCCTGCTCATCGGAGAACTCTTCCCGTAAGACGGCTTTAGCGATGGCGTAGATGATGTGCTTCTCTCGCATTTGCAGAACGTCTTCGATGGTAAGATCAACTCTGCTGCCATCGATGCCCGTCTTCATTTCCGTTCGGGTCGGCAACATTGAGCCATCGATCTCGTAATCTTCGATCCCGTCGAAGCTGTAGCTCAGGTCGCCTTCCGGGTAATCGAGCCGATAACCATCGATGTTTGGGAAAGTGATCTCGTAACGCTCGGTTCGATCGCGCACAGCGTAAACCGGCTTAACGTCGACAGGGCGTGGCGTTGGCGTTTTCCCGCCTTTGAATAGCTTGAATGGAACGCCAATGATGTGCGCGTACTCAGGTGGGAATTTATAGGTGGCGATGGAACGTTTGTCCGAGGTCGGGTTGTCCTGTTTATCGTATCCCTGCAGGAAGTACGTTTTCCGGCGCAGGGCTCGACCGGCTACCTGCTCGCAAAGCAACTGCGACCCAAAGGCGCGCAGACCGGCAATGTGAGTGACATTATTGGCGTCCCATCCTTCGGTTAGCATGGAAACGGACACAACGCAGCGGATATGCCCGCCGAGTGAATTCGGTTTTCCGACTGTGTTCACAACCTCGCGCAGGATTTCGGCGTCGGTTATTTGCCCGGCTGCGCCCTGGCCGTAAACGCGTGAGTAATCGCGTTTGAATTGCTCGATTTCGCTGGCAAACACGCGTTTGAAGTCGTCATCAATCTGGCCGGAATTTTCTAAGGCATCGCTATCGATCAACAAGGTTGGTGGCTTTGGCCGCGGGCGGTTGGTGTCGCGCTCGAAGTTGGAAAACAGATCGTAAACGCCCGGGATTACTTGTTCGCCTTCACCATTGTCTCCGCTCTTCTGAACGTAACCGGCCACATATTTAAATACCTCTTTGGACACCGAGGTGTTGTTGCAGACGAAAATGAAGACCGGCGGCGTATCCTGCATTTCCAACTGTCGAGTTCCACGCGCCTCGAGCGTGTGTTTCCGATCACGAAACTCGTCTTGGTAGTGTTCGTAGAATTGCCTGAAAGCGGCTTTGACGATCTCAGGGAGTCGTGGCGGTTCTTCGGTTAAAGTTTCTCCCTGCGCTTTCGCTCGGGCGCGTCTTTTCTTTTGACCGGCTTTCGGGAGGTCACTCTTAACATGAGCATAGAGGTTGCGAAGAACAGGCATTTCAACTGCCTGTGTGTCATCACTGGTTGGCAAAAATGGAATTTTCACCAATCCTGACTCGATGGCATCGATAAGACCGAAATCAGTCATCACCCAGGGAAACAAACTATATGGATCGTAACCCGAGCCCGTAAGGTAGTATGGCGTGGCGCTAAGATCGTAGATTGAGCGGACCTTGTACCGTTGCGTAATCTCGCGAAGTCCACTGAACCAAACCGCGGCGCGTTCGTTCTCGCGCTTTGCATCCTCTCCTTCAGCTTTTCGTTGGTCGTATTTCGGAGCGTAGCAATGGTGGGCCTCATCATTGATAACAAGCAGGCGCGAGTCGGGCCTAAATTTGCCCACGACGCGTTTAAGCACTTGAGAGATGTCTTCCTTTGCCTCGGTCTTACGACCATCCGGGCCGATCTTTCCATCAAAAGGCGACCGTTTATTGCCTTGAATCGTGCGAGTTTGAAGCTGTTGGTAGTTAACAATAACAAGTTTCGCGTTGAGCTGCTGAAGGTCTTGACGCCAGTGCGAAGGAACAAGCATCCGCGTGTAGTAATAATCAGTTGCTTCAACCCCACTGCGACTATCGACTCGCAGGGCTAGAAGCCGATCGCGAATTGTTATGCCAGGTGCGACTATCAGGAAATTGTCCGCGAACCGTGTATCGCCGCGATATTCCTGCCGATTGAAGAAGTGATAAACGAGCAGCGCACCCATCACCACGGTCTTGCCCGTACCAGTCGCCATTTTGAAGGCGACACGAGGAAGGCCGGCGGTCTCAATCTGCGCTTTTTGGAGGTCGCTCAGAATGCGCTGCCCAACGTTCGATTTCTCGGCAACTTCATTGAGATAAATCGCAGTCTCAATTGCCTCCTGCTGCGCGAAGAAAAGTGACTGAGTAAAATCGCGCCCTTGGTTCTTAAACCAGAAGCGAAGCAGCTCGCCCGAAACGCGTGTGATACTGGGATAATCAGCAGCCCGCCAGGCTCCGACTTCGCGACGCAAGATATTGATGAGATGGCTCCCGTAGTTCGTTGCGGCAAATTCATTGACTTCCATGAGCCCGAGCTGCCCGCGCTGAGGGACGGGCACAGTTTGGACGATGCCGGTGAACATTCTTCGGCCTTTCACGGGCTTTTCGTAATCCAGTTCGCCTTCAAGATTTGTGGCGTAATGCCACTCAGGCTCGCGATATGGGTTGTTCAGGATTGGATTCCCGCCTGGCATTGAAGCGAATACGTTACCCGAAACTTTTTCCGATGGAAAGCGGGCTTAGCGGCTGCGCCGCTAATTTTCGATCCGGTTGTCGAGGATCACTTCTTTTTCCACTGAGCGCCGCGTAAAGCTTCGCCACGCGGCTTAGACCGACACATCTGTTCGCAGGTTTTAGCGGTATCTCATTTCTCGTAGTTATTTTTTTTAAAAGCAGCGCCACCGAGCAGCGGCAATACGAACAGGTTTGCCAGGATGTCGATGATTAGGCCGGCAAGCACGACCACACCGAAACGCTGCGTCGGCGGAAAATCGGACAGCACGAAAATGGCAAAGCCAGCGGCGAAAATCACGTCCGAATAGACGATCCCGCGCCATTGTTCTTCGCGCGCGGCCACCCAAGCTGGCCAGCCTTTCTTTCCGTCGCGTTGCGCGCGGCGAACGCCGAAGACAAGATGAATCATCGAGTCGATGGCTATGCCGATGCAAACGTTTGTGGCCGGCGCCGAGATGACATCCATCGGTACATGCAGCCAGCCGATGCCGCCAAGCATGCACAGGGGCACGAGAGTCAAGCTCACGATCATCGCCACCGCCCCGCGGACGGAGCGGGCGACGATCCACGCTATCCCGATGAACAGAACGTTCAGCCAGAAAAGGCCGGTTACCAAACTGGAAGCGACAAGCGCCGCCAGTCGACCTTGCAAATAGTAAATGCCGCCAACGAGAGCGGTCTTGAATCCGTGCTTACGCGCGATCGAGCGAAGATCGTCGACGACTTCGAGCCGGTGTTTGTCGTGACGGCCTTCGATCATCCGAAGGAGGAACACGGCTTGCGTGCGATCGTCGTTCACAAAACTCTTAGCGACGCGCGCGTACTTGGGCTGCTCCATGATCTCCATCATCTTTTCGTAGCTCAGAAAAAAGGAGAACGGCGTTCGATCGCCTTCAGCCAGGAGAGTCGGAAGTGAAATCACGGCCCCGACAGGTTTGTAATTCTCCAGCGCTCCTTGCAGCGTCCACATCTTCCGGTAAGCAGCGTCGGTGTTCAGTTTGCTGCCGTCGGCGGCGGCCACGACCAATGTGAGCGGATTCGAGCCGCCGGTGCGGTCGACGTATTCCAATCCGTCGCGCAGTTCCCGGTGGGGCTTGAAATAATCGAGAAGGCTCGGGTCGGTGTTTACTTGCTTCAGCCCAAATCCCAGGCCGGCGCTGAGGAGAATGACGGCCAGCGACAGCGGCACGAACCGCCGCGACCAAAATGTCTCGGAAGGTTCTGCCTCCAAAAGCTTGCTTTTGCGCGGCACAGCCCAGCGCAGGAACGACGGATACATCACGTAAGCGCAGATCAATGCCACGACCGTCCCGAGCACGCCGCCGAATCCGAGTTCGCGTAACGGCTTGGCTTGGACGATCAACAAACTGCCGAACCCGAGCGACGCGCAAACCATTGACCAAAACGAAGCGGGAAATGTCATGCGACGGGCGGCTGCCGCGAGATCGGGCGATTTCTTCCCCATCCGATCGGCGAGTGTCTGCCAGTTGAAGGTCATGTAAACCAAGTGCGACAACGCCACGACAAATACGATCGTGCCGAGGTTAACCGTGAGGATGCCGATCTTTTTGCCGAACATTGACTGGAGGAGCAACGTCAACAAAACGGCGCTCGTGCAGGTCGCGAGCATTCCCAGAAACACCCGACCGGATCGGAACATCGCCGCCATTGTCAGCCCAAATAAAACGACCGCCGTGAGGCTGAAGTACCAAAAATCGTGGGCCAAACTGCGCCGGATCATCTCCACCACATAGGGCGGACCGGCGATGTGAATTCGAAAGTCTCTCTCATCGAGTTCGTGCATGATTCGTTCGAGATGCTTGATCGACTTCTCAGTGTCCTTGCCTTCCATGAACACGATGACGTTGGTGGATCTGCGGTCCGGAGCGATCAGGAGGCGGCTCCAAAATGGGCTCGCCAACGCGTCTTGGAAATTTTTCGGTCCCGCAGTCAAGCTCTTGACGGCGCTAACCGCATCAATCGTGTTGACCTGTTGAGTGAGTTTTTGGATCCGACCGAGGTAGCGCGGTGCCGAAATATTCCGAGACGACACAGTCAGGATAACTTCAGGCCGCGACGGAAAACGCTGCTCGATCTTTTTAGATTGGCGGAACTGGGGATCACTGGTTGAAAAGAAAAAATTCTCATCCACTACCGGCTTAAGATCGACAAGAGCCGCCACCAGCACGAACAAGGCGACCGTCAGCGCGAGCATCCACCAGTGCGTTCCTAACCGGACCGTCATCTTCGAAACTGTGCTGAGTTTCATCGCTCCAGCGCTGGACGATTAGGAAATTGTGGCCAGTCGAAAGGCCGGGTGACCTCGTGCAACATTGCCGATTAAATCTAAATGATTTCGACCGGACATTTGGGTAGCGCTTGCAGAAAAGCGCGACCGTACGGTCTGGTCACGATCCGATTGTCGAGAATGACGATGATGCCGCAGTCACTCTTTGTTCGAATCAAGCGGCCGAGGCCTTGTCGAAGTTTGAGAATCGCTTCCGGGAGAGAGTATTCCGTGAACGGATCGCCACCGCGCTCCTCGATCAATTCGAGTTTGGCTTCGATGAGCGGGTGATCGGGCACGGCAAACGGAAGCCGCGTAATGATCACATTCGAAAGCGCCTCGCCCGGAACATCGACGCCGCCCCAAAAACTGTCCGTGCCAAACAGGACAGCTCCCGGCGTTGATTTGAATTGCTCAAGGAGCTTACTGCGCGGCGCGCCTCCTCCCTGCAGAAGAAGGTTCATGCCGTTCTCTACAAAAAATTTCTGCATCGCGCCTGCGACCTGCTGCATGTCGCGATAATTCGTGAAAAGGACAAACGCGCGCCCATCGGTCTTCTTGACGAAATGCGCGATCCAATGCTCCAGCTGTTTCTGATAAGCGGCGTCGCGCGGGTCGGGCATCTTTTGCACGACAAACATTTTCATTTGCCGTTGAAAATCGAACGGGCTGCCAAGCTGCAACGGCTCCGCCTCCGTCGCGCCCGTGCGCTCACGAAAATAGGCGAGATCCGGCCGACCCACGGCCAGAGTGGCGCTGGTCATCACGCAACAACAGTTCTCGCGAAAGAGCATCCGCCGCAGCACCGGCGCAAGATCGACAGGCGCGGCGTTGAGAGCAAGGAACCGCTCCGTTTTGCCGGTGCGCTCGACCCAGTAAACATGCTCCGGCGCGCTTTGCTCCAGAAAAATCGCAATGCCGTCCCGCGCGTCGCGAATGCGCCGTCCAAATTCCTGCAGTTCCGCTTTCAAAATTTCGTCATCGGCGCGTTTCACCACCTCGGCCATTCGCGCGTGAAGCGCGGTCAAGCGGCCGGTGATCGTGTCCGGAACAAAATCGACATCGCGAACGCGAAACTCGCGGCCTTTACGGAAATCTGATTTCGACTCGACGACGCCAAAAAATTTCTCAACGTCATCGATCAGTTCCCCCGCGAGTCGCACGCCGGGCGCGTCGCGCATTACGGTGAACAGTCCTTTGCGCGTCCGTGCGTTGTAAAGCCGCTGGATCGTCGAGCGCAGTCCGTATTGCGAAACGCCGATACCGATCTGCTTGGACGCGACCTGCTCGACCGTATGCGCTTCGTCCAAAATGAGGAAATCATTTGGAAATAGAAACCCACTCTCCCGCTCTGCCTGTTGATCCGGTGAGCCGAGCAAGATGAAAAGCAAGGTGTGATTGAGCACGATCACGTCTGCAGCCAGCAAACGTTTCCGCGCCTGTTGATAAAAACAGCGCGGGTTTTGCCCGCACGTTTTCTGTGTGCAGATGTGCGCTTCGCTACACACCTGCATCCAAACTTTTGGATCGGGCTCGGCGGAAATATCGCTGAGCGATCCGTCGCGGGTTGTGCTGGCCCATTCGGCCAGTCGCTGCAATTCGCCCTGCTCGGGTCCGGTAAAAAGTTCGTTTGCGCTTTGCAGTGCGCGCTCGAGCCGGCGTGGACAAAGATAATTTTGCCGGCCTTTCATCAACGCTGCGTCAAACTCGACTGGCAGCACTTTTTTCAAAATCGGGATGTCTTTATGCAGCAGTTGTTCCTGGAGATTAATCGTATGGGTGGAAACGATCGCCTTTTTGTGCCGCTCGAGCGCGAATAGAATTGCCGGGACGAGGTAAGCGAGCGATTTGCCCACCCCGGTTCCTGCTTCGACTACCAAGTGACGCTCTTCCTCCAGCGCCTGCGCTACGCGCGCTGCCATTTCCTGCTGTTGCGGGCGGAACTCGAAGTTCTTAGCCTTGGACAGCGGGCCGTTTGCGGAAAAGAACGCGTGGACGCGTTCCATAAATTCGCTGCTTACGACGTTTTTCAGCGCGATCATTTCGATTAAAGGTATGCCCAGCGTTTTGACGCTGGGTCATCATAGCGGAATGCTATTGTAATTCGCCAATCGCAAATCGAAATTCGAAAATCCGGTGAGACTCCTCGATCGATACGTCATTCGCAATTTCTTGCAGGTTTACTGTTACTGCATCGCAGGCTTCATCTCGATCTGGCTCATCTTCGATGTCAGCGACAATATCTCAATGTTTATCGACCAACATGTACCTCTTTCCCTTGTTGCTCGCTATTACGCCACGCAAATTCCGCAGGTTCTGATTATTCTGTTGCCGGTTTCGCTTCTGTTGTCTCTCCTTTTCGCGCTTGGCCGAATGTCGCGGGCGAACGAAATCGTTTCCATGCTTACGGCAGGAGTAAGTCTTCCTCGAGTTCTGCTGCCATTGATCGGCATTGGACTGCTGACAGTTGCGGCGACCATGGCGTTAAACTATTCACTGGCGCCGCACGCCGAACTGGCACGCAAAACATTCCTCTCCGAAGCGCAGTCGCGTCCTGGTCGCTACATCCAGGGACAGATTTTTCGTAATCGTACGGACTTGCGCACGTGGTTCATTCAAAATTTTCTTCAGCGCACCAATACGTTCAATAACGTGCAGGTACTCCAACAGGACGCCAACGACAATATTGTTACGAATTACATCGCGGCGCGCGCCTTTTTCCGTCCGGAAACCAAGACGTGGGAGCTGGAGAACGCTAAAGTCGTCCACTATGACCATTCCGGGAACATCGTCGAGGAGCACATTTACCCTTCGCTGAAAATTGAGCACTGGAGCGAAACCCCGTTCCGGCTTGGCAGCGCAAATGAACGAGCAGAATTCCTAAGCCTGCCTGAGCTCCGAGAGTATTTGCGTTTCAATGCTGATTTCCCCCATACGCTGCTAGCGCCGTTTCGCACGCATCTGCAGTACCGGCTCGCTCTGCCCTGGACGTGCCTCGTGGTGGTGTGTATCGCTGCGCCGCTCGGCATCGGCTATTCGCGACGCGGCGTTCTCTCAAGCGTTGCCGCAGCAGTCATCCTCGTTTTTTCGATGAACTTTCTTGTCCACCTTTTTCTGGCGCTAGGTGAGGGGGACCGTGTCCCTGCATGGATTGCGGCCTGGACACCCAACATTGTTTTCGCGGCAATTGGTCTCTACTTGCTTTACCTCCGGGCTTCTAATCGCGAGGCGCTCAGCTTTCATCTTTTCACTGCGCGACGTATAGTTGCGCAATGAATCCTCTCCCAAATGAGTGGGCGATTAAGCATCGAGCGGAATTCTGCGCAGCCACGCGCCGCCCTTTTGCTCCTGGCGAATATTTTTACACTCTCCTGTATCACGACGCCGATGGCTACCGGCGCGAGGATTTGAGCGAAGAGGCGTGGCGAAACCGCAACGAAAACATTCGGCCGTTTTCATTTTGGAAATCGCGTTACGAGCCATTGCCGCCAAAACCGGCTGAACCTGTTCCCAGAGAAGATGCGGAGCAACTCTTCCGCCGTTTGATGGCGTCCAACAACCCGCCTGCAAACGCGTGTTATGTTCTTGCCGCGATGCTCGAGCGTAAGCGAGTCCTAAAACAGGTGAACACAGAACAGAACGAAAATGGCAGGGTTCTTATTTACGAACAGGGCACAACTGGCGACGTGTTCGTTGTGCCCGACCCGCAGCTGCGCCTCGACGAAGTAGAAAGCGTGCAGAACGAAGTCGCCCAACTACTTCGCGGAGCAACTGATAAGATCGAAACGTAACCTCCTGATGAGTACGGAAGCACAGGCCATTAACTACAAGATTGGCAATGAGCGCCTGATCAGCGTTACTGAAAAAGCGGCACGTAAATTAGCGTCGCTGCTGGAAGAAAAAGCTAAGCCAGACGGTGCGTTGCGCCTCAAGGTGATTGGCGGCGGCTGCTCCGGCCTGCAGTACGTCATGGATTTGGTAGATGGCCCGCAGGAGCGGGATATTCTGGTTCCAACGCAAAACGTTCGCCTCGTTGTCGATCCAAAGAGCGCGCTTTTCGTCAGCGGTTCCGTGCTCGATTTCAGCGAAGACCTGCAGAAAGGCGGCTTTAAAGTCACCAATCCGAACGCCGTGGCTCACTGCTCTTGCGGCGAAAGCTTCGCAGTTTAGGAAACCTGCTTTCAGTTAATCGGTCGTGCTGCCGAGCAGCGTGGCGATGCGGCAACCTATACCTTCATGACCTCGGCTTCTTTGTGCTTGAGATGATCATCGATTGATTTGACGAAGCGATCCGTAAGCTTCTGCACTTCGTCCTCCACATCGCGAAAGCCATCCTCAGTCAGTTCGCCGGCCGTTTTGAGTTTCTTCGCCTCGTCGAGTGCGGCGCGGCGGTTCGCGCGCACACGCACCCGCGCTTCTTCGGCCATTTTGCTAAGGGAACGCGCGAGCTCTTTTCGACGTTCTTCTGACAACTCCGGGATTGGCAGTCGAATGATTTTGCCGTCAATCGCAGGAGTAATACCGATCTTCGACTCCTTGAGCGCTCTCTCGATGTCCGGCACCGTGCCGGCGTCAAACGGTTGTACGACAAGCAAACGCGGCTCCGGTGTCGTAATCAAAGCGAGTTGTTTTAGCTTCATCGTCGATCCGTAAGCGTGTACGTCCACGTTTTCTACAAGGCCAGGTGAAGCTTTGCCGGTGCGCACCGCGGCAAATTCGTGCACCATATAATCGACGCTTTTTTCCATCGACATCTCGGCCTCCAGAAGAATGTCATCTCTGCTCATGGCCCCTGAATTTTTAGGTCCGAAGACGGTTCATCGCAAACAAGGGTGCCAACTTTTCGTCCCAGGACGGCGTCGCGAATGCTGCCGGGTTTGTACATGTCGAAGACAACGATCGGGATCTTGTTGTCCATGCAAAGGCTGAACGCAGTCGAATCCATGATCTGCAAACGTTTGGTCAGCGCTTCAGTGAAGCTGAGGCGGTCATAGAGGCGGGCGTCTGCGTGAGTTTTCGGATCGCGATCGTAGACGCCCTCGACCTTGGTTGCTTTCAAAATTACGTCGGCGCGAATCTCGCTCGCACGCAACGCGGCGGTCGTGTCTGTGGAAAAGTAAGGGTTCCCGGTGCCGGCGGCGAAAATTACAACGCGGCCCAGTTCGAGATGCCGGATCGCGCGGCCAAGAATGAATGGCTCGGCGACATTTTTCATTTCGATAGCCGTCTGCACGCGCGTTTCGACACCCATTTGATCGAGCGTGCTGCGTAGTGCCAGTGCGTTGATGACAGTGGCCAGCATTCCCATGTAATCCGCCGTGGTGCGGTCCATTCCCCGGTGAGACGCAGAAAGACCGCGCCAGATGTTTCCCCCGCCGATTACAACTGCCACTTGCACGCCGAGGTCGCGCACCTCTTTTATGCGCTCGGCGATCTCACGCACGACGGCGAGCGAAATGTTGTCCCGCGCTCCGCGCTCCTGCATCGCTTCGCCGCTTAGCTTGAGTACGATGCGTTCATAGACCGGCGTCTGGGTTTGCATAGAGGACGTATAAGATCAACAGAAGACGTCAATCTTGGGAAGCACAAACAGGAGGTCACCCGCGGCCGCACATGAGGGACCTCCCACAATGTCAGCGATCACATAAGGCACGTTCGCGTGACGCTCGGGCGTTTGTGAGGTCCTTCGCTTTGCTCAGGATGACAACGCGCGGTGCCCGCGCAAAAATTCGGACGCGCTCATCCGCTTTTTGCCTTCCAACTGAACTTCGTTCAACGCGAGTGCGTCTTTTCCGGTAGCGACAATTAATTGATCCTTTCTTATCAAAATTTCCCCCGGCTTTCCGTTGAGATCGACAACAGATGCGGAAAATATTTTCAGGTTTTGTTCGTCGACTTTCATTAACGCTCCCGGCCAGGGATTGAAGGCGCGGATTTTTCTCTCGATCATCTCCGCCGGCTCCGACCAGTCGATTCTGCCATCTTCACGCTTCAGCTTTGGCGCGTACGTCGTAAGCGAGTTGTCCTGTGGAATGCGCGGCGCGATTCCTTTCGCGAGCAATACCAGGGATTCCAGCAAGATTTCGGGCGCGATCTGTGCCAGTCGGTCATGTAATGATCCACCCGTGTCATTTGGCAGAATATCGACGGTGCGCTGCAGTAGAATGTCGCCGGTGTCCAGTCCTTCATCCATGTACATAACAGTAATGCCCGTCTCACGATCGCCTGCTGCGATCGCAGCCTGGATCGGCGCGGCACCGCGCCAGCGCGGTAGAAGCGACGCGTGCAAATTCAAGCAGGCGATCTTCGGAATTTGCAGCACCGTACGTGGCAAGATTTGCCCGTACGCCACGACGACAATAACGTCCGGGCCGAGCGTGCGGATCTCGTCGATCGCATGTTGATCTTTCATTCGCGCCGGCTGCAGAATGGGTAGGGCGCGACCGGTCCGAGCCGGACTGGCGTAGGGCGCGCCGCTCATCAGCGCTTTTTTGATTGGCGGCGGTTCGACAAAGTGAGCGCGTCCTACTGGTTTATCGGATTGTGTCACGACAGCTGCGATGTGGTGTTCCGACTTGAGTAACGCCTGCAGCGTCGGCACGCCGATTTTGCCCGCGCCGATGAAAACGATGCGCATTCTCGAACTGCTGCGCCAGTTACTGCAGTGCGACAGACCGACGCGGGAGCCGCCGAGCCATCGCTTCCGCCATCAGTTTCTCGCCGGCGGTGATCTCACGCCGGCCTACCGATGATCCGCACCCGGTGCAGAGATAATCGAAAATCTCGCGATCGGGCAGGACTAAAAGCAGCCGCTCGCGAACGGGCATCGCGGCTTTGCATTTTTCGCAGTAAAGACTGGAGGCAGTGAAATTTTCAAACTGCTGCTGGTTCATACACGCCGTCGTTCACGCTCTGTAGGATGTCGAGCAGAACTTTGGCGGGCGGCTGAGTTGCGTCAACCACGGCGACCAGTTCTTGCGCGTAATATGAAAGCACCGGCTTCGATTCTTTTTCGTAAATGTCCAGACGTCGTTGGATGACCAGTTCGTTTGCGTCGTCGAGGCGGTTCTCCTTTAAAGCGCGTTTCTTCAGCCGATAAAAGAGTGTGTCGCGGTCGGGACAGGCGAGGTGAAATACTTTTTTTACGTCGATCATTTCATCCATGATCCTGGCTTGTCCGACATTTCGCGGAATACCGTCCAGCACGAGCGTATCGATGTCCGGTTTAAACTTGTGTGCTTCCACGGCCGCATCGATTGCCTCATGCCAAAGTTCCACTGTAATATCATCTGGGACGAGCTGGCCTTTGCTGGAGTATTCAAGGAACGCTTTGCCGACCTTTGTGCGTGTGTCGATGGAACGGAATACGTCGCCACAAGCACAATGATAATAACGGGGAATCGTGCCGAGCGTTTTCCCTTGGGTTCCTTTGCCGCTACCGGGCGCGCCAAAAAGGATAAACGTATTGTATCTCACCATCACCGAAATCAGCTTATACCGCAGGCCGGCTCGGACGTGGAAGCAGAATCTGATCGGCTATTTCCCGGTCACGAGCGGGTCCACGTTCACCCGCCGCCCGCCGCGATCAAACCGTACGTTGCCGTCCAGCAGCGCAAAAATTGTGTAGTCGCGGCCCAGCCCGACATTTTTTCCGGGCAAAAACTTTGTCCCGCGCTGGCGCACAATGATATTGCCGGCCACAACCATTTCGCTGCCGAATTTTTTTACACCGAGCCGCTTGCTGACGCTGTCGCGGCCATTCTTAACGCTGCCTTGTCCTTTTTTGTGAGCCATTGGAGAGAGTTGATGGGTTGAGAGATGAGTGTAGAGGAGTGTGCCTTTACTCGTCGGTTTTCTTTGGGGCGGCTTTTTTCGCCCCCACACTAATGTTTTTAATTTTCACGCGCGTCAATTTGCGACGATGCCCAACTGTTCGGTGATAACCCTTACGGCGCTTATATTTAAACGCGATCACCTTCTTGTCCTTGCGTTGCTCGAGCACTTCAGCTGTTACCTTTGCTCCGGAGATAAGCGGATTGCCGTGTGTTACATCTTTACCATCGGCAAACATGAGTACGTCAGCGAAGGTCGCGGTCTTGCCCGGATCGATGTCGACCAGGTCGACATCGATCGTGTCGCCTTCCGCGACGCGAAATTGTCTGCCGCCAGTCTTGATAATTGCGTAAGCCATGAGCGTTTGGGGGTGAAAAGCCGCCCAAAATTCCATAGGTGGGCGGGTTTGGCAAACGGAAAGCTGGAACGGCGGCGACACTACGCCGCGGCTTTGTCAGTTGCACCAATGAGTTCTCTGTACAACGCTTCGTAGCGCTGCGCCGACGCATCCCACGAAAAATTGCGCGTCATTGCCCGTTTCATCAACCTCGTCCAGATGCGCCGGTCTTGAAAGATTCGCCGCGCACGCTTGATTGCGTCCCAGAAAGCCTCGCTGGAATACTCGTAACAGAGAAAACCGTAACCGCTGTCCGTAATCGGATCGTAATCTTCGATTATTTCCTGGATTCCACCGGTCACGCGCGCCACCGGGAGGACGCCATACTTCAGGTTATACATCGCGCTTAACCCCGCTGGCTCAAAACGCGATGGAATCAGGCTGATGTCCATTCCTGCCTCAATGAAGTGCGCGAGTTTCTCATCGTAGTTTCTTTGGTATGCAAATTTTGTGGAAAATTTTCTGGCTGCGATGGCGAGCGCAGTTTCGTACGCGGAATCGCCTTCTCCGAGAATGATCAAGCGGACATCATCCCAAAGAAGTCGATCAAGAAGCGGCACGAGAATTTCAAAGCCTTTTTCGTGAACGACACGAGTGACCATTCCAAAGACAGGACCGCGCGGCGCAGAATCAAGCTTCATTTCCTTGAGGAGTCCGTCCCGGCAAATCTGTTTTCCTCGTAGGCGCCTTGCATCATAGCGTGCCGGGATCAACCGGTCCGACGTAGGATTCCAGCGCGTGTAATCTGCGCCATCCAAGATAACGGTAAGTCGATGCGCATTTTCGCCCAGAACCCCATCAAGGCCGCAACCGCCAGACGGTGTCAGGATTTCGCGCCGGTAATGTTCGCTGACGGTTGTGATCCGATCGGAAAAGAGAATCCCGCCCTTGAGAAAATTCAGGCGTCCAAAAAATTCGACTCCGCGGAGCGTAAAAAACTGCTCTGGCAAATTTGTGAGTCCGAAATCAAGCCCCCAAGAACTACCCTGATCAGCCACGTGATGGATGGTCAGTACAGTTTTGAATGGCAGCCCTTGTGCATAAACAAATACCGGCACCAACGCCGCGGCCCAATCGTGAACATGCAAAATTTGCAATTGCGGCGTCAATCGCCGAGCCAGTTCAATTGCCGCTTTGCAGAGGAAAATAAAACGCGCGGCATTGTCTTCGTACTGCTTACCGTGTTCGCCGTAAATTCCGTCGCGATCAAAAAATTCATCGCAACGAATCAGAAATAACTGCACGCCGCCAGCGCTGCGTCCCTCGAGGTATCGCGCAACGTAGGTTTTGTCGCCCACCCGCACATCGACACTCATGCCGGTGTTTTTCTTCTTAAACGCACGATTTTCCTTTATCTCGCGGTAGAACGGCAGGACCACGCTTACCTCGTTGCCGCGCGCACGCAACGCACCTGGCAATGCGTCCATCACGTCTACGAGCGCGCTCCTTCGCTCCAAAGGCGGTCCCTCGGCGCTGATCATGAGAATTCTCATTGGATGTTCGACCTTTTCTTCAATCTCTTTAGCCCGACAAATATTCGCGTCTGACCCACTGCAAAGCTTCCTCTGTCGTGCGTAGCGTCCCTTCCAGCTGCCGCGTCTCTACAGCCTCGAGGATTTGGCCAAATTTTGGGCCAGGCTTCAGTCCAAGGGCGATCAAATCATTACCGCGCACCAAGGGTGGCGGGATGATCGGTTCGTTGGCGAATTCCTCGCGTTTCCGCCGGAGAAATTCGTAGTTGTCAAGCATCCGATGGCTGCTTTCGCAATCGACCCGGTGCAATTCCAGTTCCTCGTCAAAAGTCGGCCGCGCCATGAAACGCTTTAGCTTTGCCACACGCATGTTCGGAGCGTCCTTGAAAACCATGTGCTGCCGCACCATTTCGACGGTCGCTTCGATTTCAGCGCCGGAAAAACGCAGGCGCCGCATGATCGCTTCGGTCATCTGAGCCCCGATGCGGTCATGATCGTTGAAACGGATTCGGCCTGTGTTGTCCACCGTTGCCGTGACCGGTTTAGCGACATCGTGGAACAACACGGCGAAGAGCAGCGGAACAGAAACTTTCTCCGGAAGGAGCTGCAACATCAGCCGGGTGTGCACGAATACGTCGCCTTCGGGATGAAATTGTTCCGGCTGCAACACGCCTTTCATCGCTTCCAGTTCGGGCAGAATCGCCCGCATCAAGCCGCTGGAGTCGACCAGGTCCCAGCCGCGCACCCGGTTCGGCGAAAGGAAAATGCGCACTAACTCGTCGCGGATTCTTTCAGCGCTGATCTGGTTAATTGAGTCCGCATTGGTCGCTAGTGCGTGCCACGTTTTCTGGTCGATCTGGTAATTGAGTACCGTGGCGAAGCGCAGTGCGCGCAGCATGCGCAGCCGGTCTTCCACGAAGCGTTGCGCCGGATTGCCAATGGCGCGCACTAATTTTGCGTCGATATCGGCGCGGCCGCCGACAAAATCGATCAACTTCTCTGCGACCGGATCATAAAACATTCCGTTGATGGTGAAATCGCGACGTCGCGCGTCTTCTTCAGGCGAGGAAAAATGCACCGCGCTGGGATGTCTTCCATCGATGTATTCGTCATCGGAACGAAAGGTTGCTACCTCAAATTGAAAACCGTTCTCCAGCACGATGATCACGCCGAAATGTGCGCCGACTGCGAATGTGTGGGGGAAAAGCCCTTGCACGGCTTCCGGTCGCGCGTCGGTAGCAATGTCATAATCCTTCGGGATTAAACCGCGCACCATGTCACGTACGCAGCCGCCCGCGAAGTACGCGATATGACCGCTCTCACGCAAGCGCGCGGCAACTTCGCGCGCCACCTTTTCCATGGGCGAGGATTTCACAGAATTCATTGTAGCCGCTTCGGTGTGCGAAGCGCAACGTGCGCGTGCTCAGCATCGGCGCCTTGGCGGCAGCAGCAGCCTCCTACCCGGTGGCCTAATGTCTCCGAAAGGAGTGAATGATAAAGAGCACTACTGCAATAGAGATGCAGGAGTCGGCTACATTAAAGGCAGGCCACGGATCGGCGTACCGAATGTGCAGATTGAAAAGGAGAAAATCGATTACGTGACCATAGAGCAGCCGATCAGTGAGATTACCCAAAATGCCAGCAAGCAGCAGAGCGAGTAGATTACCCAAAATGCCAGCAAGCAGCAGAGCGAGTGAGAGGTTGCGCCATGCATCAGCCGGCTGTGCTCGCACGAGCAGAACGGTCACAACCACCAATGCAATGATTGAGACCAGAATGAAGAAAGTATTGTTACCCTTGAAAGATCCAAACGCAGCGCCCGTGTTAGTAACGTTAACCAGACTAAAGAAGTCTGGTACGATTATGCGCGCCTCATAAGGGCTGATCAATCGCAGGACCAACTGTTTTGACAATTGATCAAGAGCGTAAAGCGGCAGCGAAATCAAAAAGATCAATTTCATCTGGATGATCTCTCTGAATCGGCGCGCTTACGAGGCTGTGGCGTTTCCTG
>Ga0209156_10001632_pt1 | contig 18128 bp, 24 predicted proteins | sample GraSoiAngelo_124_FD_185881 | JGI IMG/M metagenome (GOLD analysis project Ga0209156, IMG submission 185881) | Grasslands soil microbial communities from the Angelo Coastal Reserve, California, USA - 14_0927_05_20cm (SPAdes) (version 2) | ecosystem: Environmental > Terrestrial > Soil > Grasslands...
TCGCGAGGAAGGCGCGCGCGAGCTCGGTCATCGCGTCGAGCAGGGCGGGGAGCTGCGCCAGCGCGGCAAGGCGGATGGCGGTCGGGATCACGTCGTTGGTCGACTGCGCCATGTTGACGTGATCGTTGGGATGCACCGGTTGGTAGGTGCCGCGCGTGCCCCCCAGCAGCTCGTTGGCCCGGTTCGCGAGGACCTCGTTACAGTTCATGTTGTGCGACGTCCCCGCCCCCGCTTGATAGGGGTCCACGACGAACTGGTCGCGGTGGGCGCCGCCCAGCACTTCGTCCGCCGCCCGGACGATGGCATCCGCGAGCGGCGCGTCGAGACGTTTCGTTTCCCGGTGGGTGAGGGCGGCGGCTTTCTTGATCCAGATGACGGCATCGACGAAGGGGGCGAGCGGGGTGAGGCGAGAAATCGGGAAATTGCGGCGGGCGCGCTCGGTTTGGATTCCGTACAGCGCCGCGGCGGGAACCGGCAGCTCGCCCAGCGGGTCGCGCTCGATGCGGGTCGCGCTCATTGACTCCGTCCGTTCGGACACCACGCCGTTCGTCGCCAGCCAGGAATCGCCCATGGACGACGAATTCTAAGTGCGGAATGCGGAATGCGGAATGTAAAGATTCCGCACTATCTCGTCGGCTCGACCCTTAGGCTGTCGTTGAACCGATTGAAGTACTCGGTCATACCGATCACCAACGTGATCTCCACGATCTGTCCCTGGTCCCACGCCGCCCCGAGCCGCCCGTACAGCTCGTCGGTGACGTCATGGCCGGAGCGGTGCATCACATCCGCGTACTCGAGCGCCGCGCGCCACCCCGGCTCGAGCCGCTCGATCGGCGCGCGCCCGCCACGCTCCTGGATCGCGTCGACCAGGGCTTCACTCGCTCCCTTCTGCCTCGCCAAGGCAGTGTGGGAATTGAGTCAGTAGCGGCAACGGTTGAGGTGAGAGATGCGCACCCACAGCAGCTCCTTTAAGAGCGGCGGCACGGTGCCTTCGTTCATGACGGTGCGAAAGTGCGCGATCAGCGTGCGGAGGTAGCTCGGCCGGAGCGCGACCGTGCGGAACATGTTGGGAATGTTGCCGCGCTCCTGCAGGTAGGTCTCGAAGATCGGCCGGACCTCCGGGGCCGCCTGATCGGGCGTCAGCGGGGCGATACGTGGCTCGCTCATGGTGCGTCTGCCTCTCCTGCGCGCCTGCGCAGCTGCGCGTCTGCGGGTCTGGTCCTCCCCCAACCGATCTTGAACAGCTCGACGGCCGCCCGGTAGCCGAGCTGGCGCACCAGCACGCACACGCCGAGCGCGGTCAGGAGCACCGCGCTATAGAACCGCCACCACAGCAGCATGCGCACCTGAGCCGCCCCGAAATCGCCGGCAAACCCCTGCATGAACGCCACCTCGAGCCCCCCACCCCCCGACGGCAGCGGGACGACGAGCGGGGCATGGATCAGCGCCAGCGCGCCGAAGAACATCTGACCGAACGGCGGGCCCGGCATCCCCCAGGCGAGCGCGGGCAGAATGAGGGCGCGCGCCGCCACGCTCACGACGGTGAGCAGCGCTCCGGCGCCGAGCACCCAGCGGGGAGCGCGCCGCACGTGCGCCAACGCTACCCGCCATTGGCGTCGCACCCGATGCCGGATCATCCCCGACCGGACCAGGCGCTGCAACAGGTAGATCCCCAGCAGCACCACCAGGGCGATGATCTCGATCGTCACCAGCTCACCGGCGCGGTGACGGCGCAGCCACACGCCGGCCGCCTCACGCCAATCGGGCACGTAGTACACGAACAGCGCCGCGAACGCGACCAGGAACACCGGCCACTCGCACGCCACTTCGACGCCGATCGCCACGAGGCCGGTCACCGGGCGCAACCCGGCCTCGGTGAGGCCGAGAAAGCGGGCCGGCTCTCCCCCGAGCCGATTGGGCGTCAGTTGCGACGCGGCTTCGCCGTACAGGTTGAGGCGGAACGCGTCACGGAACGAGAGGCGGGCGCCCGCCGTCCGGGTGGCGAGCTGGATGCGCCAGGCGCGGACCAGGGTGTCGAGCGCGAGCAACGCGAGCGCCAGGAGGTGACTCATCCCGCTCAGTCGGAGCAGTCACCCAGGGGATACACATAGCCGCAGTTGGGACAGGGGTTCCTGCACCCCCACGGCTTGGGCCGGACCGCCACTCCGCAGCGCAGGCACGCCGGCCGCTCAGCCGAGGCGATAGGCGCCCGTGAGGAAAGGATTGGTCCGTCGCTCGTGTCCGACAGTGGTTTCGGGTCCATGGCCGCTGTACACGATGGTGGAATCGGGGAGCGTAAGCAACTCGCGCTCGATGCTGCGCAACAGGGTGTCGAAATCGCCGCCGGGGAGATCGGTGCGACCGATCGAGCCGGCGAACAACACGTCACCGGTGAAGGCGACGCCCTCGCCCACGAGGCACACGCTCCCGGGCGAGTGCCCCGGCGCGTGGCGGACGGCGAACGTGAGCTGCCCGACCTGGACCGTGTCCCCGGCCGCGAGCGCCCGGTCGGGGGGCGGCGGCGGGTCGACCGCGACCCCGAACGCGAGCCCTTGCTGCACGGCGTGATCGTACAGCGAGCGGTCCGCCGGATGGAGAAAGACGGGCGCCGCCGTTTCCCGTCGCACGCGGGAGACCCCCATCACATGATCCAGATGTGCGTGCGTGATCCAGATCGCAGTGGGGCGCGCCGCCGTGGCTGCGATCTCCTGGAGAATGCGGCCCGCCTCCTCACCCGGATCGATGACGGCGCATTCGCCCGCCGCCTCGTCGATGACGAGGTAGCTGTTCTGGACGAACGCGCCGTTGGGAATCTGCACGATCTTCACGTCAGTCGGACACCTTCAGAGAGGCGAGGTACTTCTCCACTGCGATCGCCGCGGTCGTGGCATCGCCCACCGCCGTGGTGATCTGACGCGTCACCTGGCTGCGGACGTCGCCGGCGGCGAAGAGCCCCGGAAGCGACGTCATCATCTTCTCATCGGTGATCAGGTAACCCGCGGCATCGTGCTTCACGTGCCCCTCGATCAGGCCCGTGTTGGGCTTGAATCCGATGAAGATGAAGACGCCGCCGACGCGCAGCCGCACGTGCTCGCCAGTGACGCTGTCGGCAAGCACCAAGTGATCGACGCCCTGCCCGGTCCCTGTGATCTCCACCACGCGCTTGTTCCAGATCACCTCGATCTTTGGATTCGCGAAGGCCCGCTGCTGGAGGATCTTCGACGCCCGCAGCCGATCACGGCGGTGCACGATGTAGACCTTGCTGGCGTAACGGGTGAGATAGTCCGCCTCCTCGACGGCGGCGTCGCCGCCGCCCACGACCGCGAGCACCTCGCCCTTGAAGAACGCGCCGTCGCACACCGCGCAATACGAGACGCCCTTCGCCGCGTACTCCTGCTCACCCGGCACCCCGAGCTTCACCGGGGTCCCGCCAGCGGTGAGGATCACCGCCGGAGCGCGGTACAGCACTCCCCGCGACGTCGCGACGTCGAACCAGCCATCCTCGGCCTTGCGCACCCGCTCTACGGTGTCGGTGACGATCGTGGCGCCGAATTTCCTGGCATGCTCGCTCATCTTCTGGGCCAGGTCCCACCCCTTGATGCTCTCGAACCCGATGTAGTCTTCGATCAAGTCGGTGTTCAGGAGCTCGCCCCCCGGCGCGCCGCGCTCGATCGTGAGCGCCTTCAGCATGCCGCGACCCGCGTACATGGCAGCGCACAGCCCCGCGGGCCCGCCCCCCACGATGATCACGTCGTAGCCGTTACCGGCGTTCTCGCGCATCCGTTCGGAATTCCAATCGCGGGGGATCGCCCTCCCCCATCAGGGCGCGCGCCAGTTGCGCGCGAAACCGCCTGATCTCAAACTCGACGTCGGGCCGCTCGGGCCCGCCCAGCTTCTCGAGCGCGGCCGTCCCAACCACCTCCACGCCATGCCGGTTGCCCCGCTCGTCGTGCAGCAGCGCAGCCGCCGCCTGGATCAACCCCTGCCAGACTCGCGCGGCCTCCGGGTCGCCCTCCCTAATAATAGAACGCCATATGGTTTCCAGGGCCTCGTGGGCCAGCCAATATTCGCCGTCGTTGAACAGGGCGCGAGCGCGCCGCAGGATCGCCTGACGCTCTTCGGGCGACATCTGACGTCAGACGTCAGCCGTCAGACGACTGCGCTGAGGTCTGACGTCTGATGTCTGACGTCGGCTTCCCGGCGCCTATGCTCAGCAGATTCAGCGCCCCATGACAGCTCGAGATCGTCGCCACGAGCACCGCGGCCGGCTCGCCGCTTTCGCCCGCCTTCCGCACGATGGCGTCGCCCTCCAGCACGGCGTCCACCGAGAACGTGCCGACGCCGAAGACGTGGTGCCGGCACACGAACAACGCGGCACCGAACACGGGCTCACCGGACGCGCGTAGCCGCGCCGCCAGGTCCCGCACGGCGTCGCCCATCTCCCAGCTGCGCGGGGCCCCGATGGCCGGGCAGATCACGGGCTCGATGCAGTGCGTCGGACAGATCCAATCGGCGAACGAGACGTAGCGCGTGCCGTCGGGCGCCGTCCGGTCGTAGGGAGTCCCGAGGGTGCCGGGGACGGGCGTCACCGCGATGGACCGCCGCGGCCAGCGCTCGCGGGCCCGGGCCCGCACCCATTCGAACATGAGGTGCGGCATGAGCGGCGACGGGACGATGTAGTCCTGGGGCTCGTCGGGTCGCGGCCGCGTGGCGCCGCCCAGCGCGGTGGCGAAGTAGGCGCTCCAGTCGCGGGACACGAACCGCCGATCGGGCGCTTCGCCCAGCTCCGTGCGAGCCCGGCACCCTGGATCCCGGTCCACCACCACGACGCACCGATAGTCGGCCCGGCCCCGCGCTTTTGCCTTCGCGAGCTGGCCGGCGTAGAACGTGCCGTAGCAGCCACCGCCGATCACCATGACGTCGCGCATGACGACCACGCCGGTCAGACGTCTCCGGCGACCGGCAGGATCTCGCCCGTGACCGCGCCCGCCGCGTCGCTCGCGAGAAACAGCACGGCGTTCACGACCTGGTCGAGCTCCACCCAGTGCACCTTGGCGTCCTTCACCTGGGCGAGGTTGGCGGCGGTCTTCACCATGCCCGGCGCGACGGCGTTCACGCGCACCCTCCGGTCCGCGAGCTCGCGGGCCAGGGCACGGGTCAGTCCCGCCACCGCCGCCTTGGCGGCGCTGTACGACGCCATGTGGCGCTGGGGCTTGAGCACCGCGACCGACGCGAAGTTCACGATCGCGCCGCCACCGCGTTCGAGCAGCGCGGGAATCGCCGCCTGCGAGACGAGAAACGCGGTCTCGAGGTTGACCGCGACCTCGCGCTCCAGCTGCTCCGGCCGCACGTCGAGTACCGGTCCAAAATTGAGGAGGCCGCCGGCGACGTTCACCACGACGTCGAGACCGCCGAACGCCTGTTTCGCCAGGGCGACCGCCCGGCCCGCGGTGTCGGGCGTGGTGAGATCGCCTGCGACCGCGCGAACGGCGACCCCGCTTGCCGTGAGGTCCGTCGCCCGCTCTGCGACGACGGTGGCGTCGTGGCCCACGATGATGAGCTGGGCACCGGCCACGCCGAAGCCCCGGGCCACCGCATGCCCGATCTGCCCGACCCGGCCTACCCCGGTGATGAGGGCGACCTTGCCGCGGAAATCGCCGGCCACCGCCTCAGCGCTTCCCGCTGGTCACCGCCGCGACGATCTCGTCGGCCGGCGGCGCGCCCCGCTGCGCGAAGGCGATGGTTCCGTCGCGGGCCACCACGTAGACGGTGCGCTGAATGCCGTGGGCGTCGTCCTTGAGCGCGTGATACGCCCGGGCGATCGCCCGGTCGGGATCGGACAGCAAGGGAAAATTGAAGCCCAGCTTGGTGGCATAGCTGAAGTGAGCGTCCACCCCGGCGGGGTTCACGCCGAAGGGTTGGATGCCGGCTCGCTGGAACTTGGCCATCTCGTCGCGCACGGCGGAGAGTTGGCGGTTTCACCCCGGAGTGTTGTTGCCCGGGTAGAACACGAGCGCGACGTGCTGCGACTTGAGGACTGCGGCGAGGGCGTACGTCTTGCCGTCGGACGCCTCGGCTTGGAACGCCGGGGCCTTGCTGCCGACCGGTAGTGGGTCTGTCATGAAATGTCCTTCCGGGTCTCCGTGACGACTACGCGCGACGTTTTGCCGCGACGCTCTTCGAGTTGTTCCAGCCACTCCAACGGCACGTCGAGGCCGCCGAGCGTCGCATGCGCGTCCCCGAGCTCGGTATCGCCGTGCCAGTCCGATCCGCCGCTGATGGCGAGCCCGAGCCGCTGCGCCATCCGCGTGAGCCGCTGCTCGACGGCCGGTGAGTGGCTCGGGTGCCGCACCTCGAGCCCATCCAACCCCTGTTCCTGGAACGACCGGATTTGCCCTTCGCTGCCGTGCTCGCCAAGATGGGCGGCGAGCGCGAGCGCGCCCACGCCGTGGACGAGGTCGGTCACCTGGCGCAGCACCGGCAACGGCTTCTCGACGTACGCCGGCCGGCCGCGCCCGAGATAGCGCCCGAACGCGTCGTTGATGTCCGCGGCGACGCCGCCCGCGACGAGGGCGCGCGCCACATGCGGTCGGCCGACCGAGCCGTCTCCCGCCTCACGCAATACGTCCGCGATCTCGATCTCCACGCCGAGCCGCTGCAGCCGGGCGACCATCTGCTCGGCGCGGCGGTGCCGGGCGGCCCGCGTGCCGACGAGAAACTCCTGCAACCGCGGCTCGCCCGCGGGCAGGAAGTAGCCGAGCACATGCAGCTCGCCCCACGGCGCTTTGACGCTGAACTCGCACCCGGCAATCACCCGGATGGCCAGCGCCGCGCCCGCGCGGGCGGCCTCCGCGACGCCGTCGGTGGTGTCGTGGTCGGTCAGCGCGATCGCGGCGAGGCCCGCCGCCTTGGCCCGTCGCATCACTTCGGCGGGGGCGTATTCCCCGTCGGATGCGGTCGAATGACAGTGGAGATCAACGCGCGCCGTAGGCGCTCTCCGGAGCCGTCCAGGCCGGTTGTGACTGGCGCAGCAGCTGGGTCAGCTCGCGGTCCGACAACTCCGCGAGCGCCGCGTCGGTGCTGCGGCTCCCCACGGGGGCGTAGCGCGTGAAGCGGCGCCGGCGCTCGGGGCCAGTCCCCTGCTGGAACACGAGCCCGAACTCGTCTTTGCCGTAGACCGTCACGCGGCCGGAAGGGGACACCTCCCACACCTCGCCGTCGACGGTGATCGTGCGCCCCGCCACTTACGCCTCGGCCGCCGCGGCGAGCGAAACCTCGGTCCAGAGCTCCCAGGCATCGGGAGCGTAGGTGCCGAGGCCCTGCAGCCGCTTCTCGAGTTTGATCTCTTCGGGAAGGCGCGACGCCTGCGCCCGGTGGGACATCTCGGTCGGACTCTCGGAGAACTCCGTGAACAGCTGCGGGTCCTTGGCGTTGCGGAACACCCAGATGCGTTGCCCGCGCGCGTCCGCGAACTGACACAGCTCCCGCAACGTCGCGAGATAGTCGGCCTCGTTGGCCGGGGGCACCCGCACCCGGGCGGCGGTGAGCACCTTGGCCATGGCTAAATCGCTCCCTCCGGGAAGTCCTCGAGCATCCGCTTCACATCGGCGAGGAAGCGGTCGGCGTCGGCCCCGTCCACGACGCGGTGATCGTAGGACATGGACACCATGCCCAGCGTGCGGATGGCGATCGTGTCGGTTCCGTCGGGCAGGGTCACGACCTTGGGACGCTTCTCGATCGTCCCCACGCCCAGGATCGCCACCTGCGGCTGGTTGATGATCGGCGCGCCGGCATACGACCCGAACACGCCGGGGTTCGTGATCGTGAAGGTACCGCGCTGGATCTCGTCGGGGAGGAGCTTCTTGGTCCGCGCCCGCTCGCCCAGATCGTTGATGGCGCGCGCGATGCCCACGAGGGACAGCTCGTCCGCGTGCTTCACCACGGGCACGATCAGGCCCCACTCGAGCGCCACCGCGATCCCGATGTTCACCTCGCCGCGATAGATGATGTTGTCACCCGACACGGCCGCGTTCACGACGGGGTGGCCGCGCAGGTTCTCGGCGCACGCCTTGGTGATGAAGGCGAGGTAGGTGAGGTTCACGCCGCGCTCGGCGTACGCCGCCTTGTGCTTGCGGCGCAGCTCGGCCACGCGCGTGTAGTCCACCTCGAAGAAGCTCGTCACATGCGCCGACGTGCGGCGCGACAGGATCATGTGATCCGCGGTGATCTTGCGGATCTTCGAGAAGGGCTCGACGCGGTCGCCGGGCCAGGGTTCGACAGTCGGGTGCTGGACGGCAGTCGGGGCCAGGGGTTGGGGGCTTGGGGCTAGGGGCTTACCAGGAGCTCCCCGGTCGATATAGCCGAGAATGTCCTGTTTGGTCACCCGACCGGCGAACCCGGTCCCCGGAATCGTCGAGATGTCGACCGAATGCTCCGCCGCAATCTTGCGGACCAAGGGTGTGGAGCGGCGCCGCAGGCGCTCGTCGGCGGTTTCCGTCCCATCCCCGCCCTTGGGAGCGACGGGGGAAGACGGGGCAGGACGGGGAACGACGGGGGAGGTCGGCGGCGGCGCGGGGGCCGGCTTCGACGGCGCCGGAGCGGGCGCCGCTGCGACCGCGGCGCCCTTCTCCGTCTCGATCACCGCAACGAGGGTCTGCACCGGCACCGTCTGCCCCTCCTGCACTTTGATCTCCGCCAACACGCCGGCCGTGGGCGACGGGATCTCCGCGTCCACTTTGTCGGTCGAGATCTCGAACAGCGGCTCGTCCCGCTTCACGGGATCCCCGAGCTTCTTGAGCCACTTGCTCACGGTCCCTTCGGCGATGGATTCGCCCATCTGGGGCATGAGCACGTCAACGCGAGCCATGAGCGCTCCTCAGTACGCCGCAAGCCATCGGGCGGCCTTGACGATGTCCTCGGTCTGCGGCAGCACAAAGTCTTCCAGGGTCGGTGCGTACGGCAACGGTACGTCGTGCGCCGTCACCCGCTTGATCGGCGCGTCGAGCCACTCGAACGCCTGCTCGTTGATGCGCGCCGCGATCTCCCCGGCGACGCCCCCAGTGCGCGTATCTTCGTGCACCAGGAGCACCTTGTTGGTCTTCTTCACGGTGCGCATGATCGCCGCGTCGTCCAGCGGCAGCAGCGTGCGGAGATCCACCACCTCCGCCGTCACGCCGTCCTCCTGCTCGAGCCGCTCGGCGGCCTCGAGCGACTTCCACACCGTCGCCCCGTAGGTGACGATCGAGAGGTCCTTGCCCTCCCGGGCGAGCCGCGCCTCACCGATCGGCGTGACGAGCTCCTCGCCCTCGGGGAGCTGTTCCTTGATGCGTCGGTACAGCCACTTGTGCTCGAGGTAGAGGACTGGGTCGTCGTCGCGGATCGACGCCTTGATGAGACCCTTCGCATCGCGGGCCGTCGCCGGGTAGACGATCTTCAACCCCGGTGTGTGGAAGAACGCGGCCTCCGGATTCTGCGAGTGAAACGGCCCGCCGCGTACGTAGCCGCCGCAGGGGCCCCGCACCACGATCGGGGTGGCGAGGCCGGCGCGGTAGCGCGCCGTCGCGACATAATTCGTGAGCATGTCGTAGGCGCACGACACGAAATCGATGAACTGCATCTCGGCCACGGGCCGCATGCCCATGTGGGCCGCGCCGGCCGCCGCGCCGACGATCGCGGCTTCGGAGATCGGCGTGTCGATCACGCGCTGCGCGCCGAACCGCTCGGAGAAGCCCTCCGTGACCTTGAAGGCGCCGCCGTACAGCCCCACGTCCTCCCCCAGAATGAAGACGCGGTCGTCACGCTCCATCTCTTCCCACAGCCCCTGGCGCAGCGCCTCGAGATACGTGACTTCCGGCATCACAGACTCCGAAACCAGAGCCGGTCGGCGGCCGGCGGGTTCACGTACACGCCGGGAAGGGCCGTCTCGCCCTGCGGCAGTGGCTCCTCGACGCAACCATCGGTGGCCTCGTCGACCTCCAGCCGCACGCGCTCGTCGACGTCGGACAGGTCCCGCTCCTCGACCCAGTCGTGCTGCAGCAACTGTTTCACGTAGCGGTCGATCGGGTCGTTCTCCTTCGCCCACCAGTCGAGCTCGTCGGGCGGCACGTAGTGCTGGTCGTCGTGCTCGGCGTGGCCCTTGCGGCGGTACGTCTTCACCTCGAGGAACTGCACACCGCCGCCGCCGCGGGCGCGCCCCACGGCGAGCTTCGTCGCCTGGTACACGGCGAGCACATCGTTGCCGTCCACGATCGCGGCGGCGATGCCGTATCCCTTCGCCTTGTCGGCCAAGTCCTTGACTGCGAACTGCTTCTCGGGCGGCGTGGAGTACGCCCAGCGATTGTACTCGGCGATCACCACCAGCGGACAGCGCTGCACCGCCGCAAAGTTCAGCCCCTCGTGAAACGTTCCGGTCGAGGTGCCACCGTCCCCGATGTAGACGAGCCCCACGCGGGGCTCGCCGCGCAGTTTGAACGTCAGGGTGATCCCGGCCATGATGGGAATCATGTCGCCCAGGTGCGAGATCTGGCCGAGGTAGCCCAGCTCCAGGTCGTTGAAGTGGACGTTCAGCTCCCGGCCCCGGCTTGGCCCATCCGCCTTGGCCATGTACTGCCGCAGAATCTCAACGGGCCGCGCCCCCATGACGAGCATCGAGCCGAGGTTGCGAATCAGAGGCGAGAGGAGGTCGCGATTCTTGCCCCGCTCCAGCGCGTAGGCCGAGGCCACCGATTCCCCCTCCTGGCCGAGCGAGCGGAACAGGCCCCCGATCACCTTGCTTTGCCGGTACAGCGCCGTGAGCCGCTCCTCCAGCGCCCGCGTCAGCCGCAGATAGCGGTAGATTTCGAGCAGCTGCTCGCGGGTGAGCCCCGCCGGGAGGGGCGGGGATTGGGTGGTGGGACCGGTGTGGGACGCCATTGTAAATTGTAGTGGGCGTGAAACTTGGCTGAACGAGCCGGGAGAATCAAGTTATGGCGACGTTGAAGCTGCGCGTCAGTGGCATGAGCTGCGGGCACTGCCAGGCGAAGGTCGAAGCGGCGCTGAAGACGACCGCGGGAGTGTACACGGCGATCGTGGACCTGCGGGCGGGAGAGGCCGAGATCGACTTCAACGACGACGCCGTGACCACCCAGCAGCTCGTCGCGGCGGTCGAGCGCGCGGGGTACGGGGCGAAGCTCGCCGGCTAGTACGCCCCGCGCAGCTCGTGGCCCGGCTCGACCTGGCGGTGCAGCTCCGCCAGAAACCGCCGCGCCAGGCGGTCGATCTCCGACTCCCCCACCTGATCGGTGCCCACCTCGATGAACGTATAGTGCCCGCCCTCGGCCCGCGCGGCGACCGTGACCTTGCCGAGCGGTCCGGCGAATGCCCGGCGGCGGGGCGACTCCTCGGCCGGCGCCATTCGGCTCCCGAAGAACGCCTTGGCCGCGTCGAGGGCGGCGTCTGGTGAAAGCGTGGTGCGATGGAAGTACTTCATCCCGCACTCACGTCGCCCACGCCGGCTTGAATCGCCGCAGGGTGAGGCTGTTCAAGACCACGGACAAGCTGGACCACGCCATCGCGGCGCTCGCGAGCACGGGCGAGAGCAGCCAGCCGGTGAGGGGGTAGAGCACGCCGGCGGCGACGGGGATGAGCAGGACGTTGTATCCGAACGCCCAGAGCAGGTTCCAGCGGATGGTGCGCAGCGTGCGCTGCGACAGCTGGATCGCCGTCACCACACCCCGCAGGTCACCGCGGATGAGGGTCACGTCCGACGCCTCCATGGCGATGTCGGTCCCGGTCCCGATCGCGATCCCGACGTCCGCCTGAGCCAGCGCCGGCGCGTCGTTGACGCCGTCACCCACCATCGCGACGTGGCCCCCCCGCTCCTGCAGCTTCTTCACCAGCTCGGCCTTCTGGGACGGCAGCACCTCCGGAATCACGTCATCGATGGCGACTTCCTGCGCGACCGCCTCGGCGCCCTTGCGGGAGTCGCCGGACACCATCGTCACCGTCAGCCCCAGTTTCTTCAGGTGCGAAATCGCCTCCTTCGCCGTGGGCTTGATCGGATCGGAGATCGCAATGACCGCGTACACGGTATTGTTCACCACCACGATGACGGGCGTGCGGCCCTGGGCGGCGAGCCGGTCGGCATCCTGGCCGAGGGAGCCGAGCTCGAGGCTGCGCTCCCGGGCGTGGCGCAGCGAGATGACTTCGATGATGCGCCGATCCACGGTGCCGCGGACGCCGCGGCCCTCCATGACGGCGAACTTCTCGGCCGGCGGGAGGTCGACCTGCTTGTCCTTCGCGGCGCGCAGGATGGCAGCGGCGAGCGGGTGCTCCGAGCGCTGCTCCACGGCCGCCGCCCACTTGAGCACCTCCGCCGGCGCGATGGGCGTGCCGTCCGGCCGCCGCGCAGTGACGATGTGCGTCACGGTCGGCTTCCCTTCGGTGATCGTTCCCGTCTTGTCGAGCAACACGGCGCGCACGCGCGACAGGCGCTCGAGCGCTTCCCCGCTCCGGACCAGGATCCCGGACTCGGCGGCTTTGCCGGTGCCCACCAGGATCGCCGTCGGCGTCGCCAGGCCGAGCGCGCACGGGCAGGCGATGATCAGCACCGTGACGAGCGCCATGGTGGAGAACAGCACGGCCGGCTCGGGCCCGACGTCGAACCACACCACGAACGCGGCGATCGCGCAGGCGATCACGATCGGGACGAACACCCCCGCGACCCGGTCCGCGAACCGCTGGACGGGGGCCTTGCCGGACTGCGCCTCCTCCACGAGCCGGACGATCTGGCCGAGGGCCGAGTCCTTGCCCACCCGAACGGCGCGGAACGTCACGCTGCCGGTCGTATTCACGGTCGCGCCGATCACTTCGTCACCGATTCGCTTCGGAACCGGCAACGGCTCACCGGTGAGCATCGATTCGTCGACCGCGGATGCGCCTTCGGTCACGACGCCGTCGACCGGGATCGTCTCGCCGGGCTTCACGATCACGAGATCGCCCGGGACGACCGCCTCGACTGCGAGCTCGGTCTCCCTGCCGTCGCGCAGCACGTGGGCGGTGCGCGCCCGCAGACTCGCGAGCCGATGGATCGCCGCCGACGTGCGGCCCTTGGCCCGCGCCTCGAGCAGGCGGCCGAGCAGGATGAGCGCGATGATCGCGGACACGGCCTCGTAGTACGTGTCGGCGGGCAGCCCGGCGCGTGAACACGCCGGGCATGAGCGTCGCGACGAGCGAGTAGAGGAACGCCGCGCCCGTGCCCACCGCGATGAGCGTATTCATGTCGGCCGTGCGATGCCGGAAGCCCGCCCAGGCGCCGCGATAGAACTGCCGGCCCGACCATACCATCACGGGGAGCGTGAGCAGGGCGAGGCCGACCTTCAGCCACCGCGGGTTGAGTGCGAGCCGTCCGCCCAGCATGGCGTCGAGCCGCGCGGCGAGGGGCATGAGCAGCCGTCCCAGCACGTCGACCGGCTGGAAGGTGGGGTCCGCCTGTTGCGCCATCAGCAGCATCGAGCCCAGCATCGCGACGACGGCCACCGTGGCGGCGAACGCGAATTTCCACGTCAGGCTCTTGATCTCGCGCTGCCGCGTGATCCGCTCGCGCTCGAGCGGGTCCTCGGTGGGAATCGGCTCCGCCACGTGAAAGCCCGCCCGGGCGACGGCCTGCTCCAGCGCTTCCGCCGTCGTCGCGCCGGGAACGTAGTCCACGGTGACCGTTTCGGTCGCCTGGTTCGCCGCCGCGCGCACCACGCCCGGCACGCGACTGAGCGCCTGCTCGAGGGGCGCGACCCCGGGCGCATAGTGCAGCTGCTCGACGCCGAACGTGACGCTTGCCTTGCCACAGTCGTAGCCGGCCGTGCGCACCGTCTTGATCAGGTCGGCCACGCCGGTCTGCGCGTCGTCATAGTCGACGGCCGCCTTCGCCGTCGCGTAGTTGACCGCGGCCACGGCGACCCCGGTGGCGCTGGCCAGAGCCTCCTGCACCGTGGCGGCACAGGACGCGCAGCTCATTCCCTCGATCGGCAGCACGATCCGTGACCTACTCATGGAGCTTGTGCGGCGACGCGGAGGGTCGCCGGTCCGCACCGGCGGGTTCGACGACGAGCAGGCCCTTCAGCATGTTCATGCCGCAGCGGAAGCGGAACTCCCCCGCCTCCTCCGGGGTGAACTCGACGGCCGTCGTCTGGAAGGCGGGCAGCGCCGCGTCGATCCCGAAGTCCTCGAACACCACACGCTCGGAGCAGTCCGCCGTCTCGTCGCGGTAGAACTGTAATCGCACCGGCGTCCCCGCCCGCACCACGATCGTGTCGGGTGTGTAACCCCCTTTTACGGTGATGCGCACCTCCTGGACTCCGCCCGCACCGCCCGCGGCGATCGCCGGCCCGCTCGAATACAGGAAATACCACAATACCCAGACGATCGCGGCCACCCCCACGGCCGTCACGGCGTACTGCGCGGTGCTCACGCCTTCTCGTAATAGTCGATGCCGAGATGGGTGATCTGGTCCTCGCCCATCAGCCACCGCAGCGTGTTCTTCAACTTGATCTGCTGGATGAAGAGATCATGCTCGGGGTACAGCGCCGGCGCGGTCTGCGGGCTCTTGAAGTAGAAGGAGAGCCACTCCTGGATCCCGGAGAGCCGCGCGCGCTGGGCGAGGTCGAAAAACAGGGCGAGATCGAGCACGAGCGGCGCCGCCAGAATCGAATCGCGGCACAGGAAGTCGACCTTGATCTGCATCGGGTATCCCAGCCACCCGAAAATGTCGATGTTGTCCCAGCCCTCCTTGTTGTCCCCCCGCGGCGGGTAATAGTTGATCCGCACCTTGTGGAAGACGTTGCCGTACAATTCGGGATACTGGTCCGGCTGGAGGATGTACTCGAGCACGCCGAGCTTCGACTCCTCCTTCGTCTTGAACGACTCGGGGTCGTCCAGCACCTCGCCGTCACGGTTGCCGAGGATGTTGGTCGAATACCAGCCCGCGAGGCCGAGCATTCGCGCCTTGAACGCCGGCGCGAGCACGGTCTTCATCATCGTTTGACCGGTCTTGAAGTCCTTGCCACCGATCGGGAGCCGGCGCTCTTCCGCGAGGCGCTCGAACACCGGGATGTCCACGGTCAGGTTGGGCGCGCCGTTGGCGAACGGGACGTTTTCCATGAGCGCGGCGTAGGCGTACAGCATCGACGGGGCGATGGCGGGGTCGTTCTGCTCCATCGCCCGCTCGAACGCCTCCATGGTCTGGTGGGCGGGACCGGCGGTGAGGAAGACCTCCGTGGAGGCGGCCCAGATCATCACCAGGCGATCGGCACCCGACGTCTTCTTGAAGGTACGGATGTCGGCGCGCAGCTGTTCGGCGAGGTCCCGCTTGGTCTTGCCCGACTTGACGTTGGTACCGGAGAGGCGCTTCACGTAATTGCGGTCGAACGCCGCGGGGATGGGGCGGATGCCGTTCAAGAAGGCCGCCACGGGCTCGAGGTGCTGCGGCTCGAGCACGCCGGCCTTTTTCGCGGCCGTGTACGCGTCGTCGGGAATCGGATCCCAGGCCGCGAACACCAGGTCGGTGAGCCGCGCCAGCGGCACGAAGTCCCGAATCTTCGGCGCCCGCTTCTCGGTCCGCTTGCCGAGACGGATCGTTCCCATCTGGGTGAGCGACCCGATCGGCAGTGCGCCGCCACACCGCACGTTTTCGACACCGGCGATGAACGTCGTGGAGACGGCCCCCAACCCCACGAGCATCACGCCGAGCTTCCCTGTGGCGGGCGCGATGTCCCGGCCGACCGGCTGTGGCACGATCAATGTCCTTTCCGAGATTGCAGCGCCGGCGCGTGTCCGGGAAGCGTGTCCCGCTGACGCACGGAACGTCCCACGGCCGGCGCCCCGGCGCTGCGGGCGACGTAGAGCACGCGCTGCACGACCGTGACGGTCGTGGCGAGCGCGAGAATCGCGATCAACCAAAACAACAACGCCCCCCGGTTCCCGGCCCCGAAGAACAGCGTCGGCGCCCCGAGGAGCAGCACGCGCTCGGCGCGTTGGGCGATCCCGACGCGCGCGGTGAGACCCAGTCCCTCGGCGCGCGCGTGCGTGTACGACACGAGCAGCGAGGCCGCCAGGGCCACGATACACGCCAGCACCGCGGCGGTCAGGCGCTGCGGCGGCACGCCGCCGCCCAAAAAGTACACGGCGATCCCGGTGAACAGGGCCGCCTCACCCACTCGATCGAGCGTCGAGTCGTAGAACGCCCCGAACGTCGTCGTCATGCCGCCCTCGCGTGCCACGCGACCGTCCACCATGTCGAACACGCCGGAGAGCAGCAGCAGGAGCCCGCCCCAGCGGGTCTTGCCCAGCCCGAACGTCACCGCGGACCCGAGGACGATCAGCGTGCCGAGCGTGGTGAGAGCGTTCGGCCGCACGCGCATGCGGATCAGCCACCCAGCCAGCGGAGCGAGCAGCCGTCCGAAGCCGTCCCGCACCGCCTGGGGAATCAGGTTCATAGCCCGGGGAAAGTAGCCGTGCGAAGCGAGACTCTCAATACCGGTCCGAACAACGAAGGGCGCATCACGACGATGCGCCCTTGGTCGGCTCGCTGCCCGTCAGCCGATCAGTAGACCACGTATACCGCACCGACGTCGAAAGCGCGCGTGCCTGGAGACAGGGAAGCCCGGCCGCCCTGCGCGCAGGTCACCTTGATCATCATCGGCGTATAGATATCCAGGGTCAGGAAGGCGACGAGCTGGTTCAGGAAGCTCAGCTTCGTCTCGACCTTCGCCACGCCAGTGGGACACTTGGCTTGAGTCTCGAGCGTCTTCGGGGGCACGAGCCCGATGATCCAGGCGGATGCAAAGTCCTTCTCAATGACTTGGTTCGAAGGCGTGAGCCCCGTCTCGATCGTGGCGTGCCAGCACGCGGCGAAGACCAAGACTATCGGAACGAGGGCGGCCTTGAGAGCGTGAGACATGAATTCCTCCCGATGCGTTAGGGGAGACCGGGCAGGCGATCGCAGGAGCAACATTGTGCTCCCGCTCCGGGCAGTCCAGCCCGTCGCTCCGGGCCCCGTGATGCAGCGATGCCACAGCGCGCAGGCTGGTCAATACAACAGGTACTTGGCTCGCATCGCGCGAAACCGGGTGAGCGCTCCGTCCCACGACCGCCAGATGACGGCCGGCGGCCGCCCCGCGACGAGCGCCCGGCGCAGATCGGGACCCGCGGCCAGCCGATCGAAGCTGCGCTCGTTGAAGCGCAGCGAGTCCCGATGCACGGCCCGGAGCGCGGCGAGCAGCGCCACCGCCGTCTTCGTGGGATCGTAGCGTCGCCGATCGGTCACGCGCAGCCGGATCCCGCGCAGCGCGACACCGTCGTATTTCGCGTCCGTCGGCGCGCGGGGGGTGAACGTCGTTCCCGAGACCTCCACGCCGGGCAACCTTTCCCCTTTCCCCCTTCCCCTTTCCCGCAGGCGTTCCAGCACCGCCGCAGTATCGAGCCACGGCGCGCCCACGATCTGAAACGCGAGCGAAGTGCCCCGGCCGACCGAGAGGTTCGTCCCCTCGAACAGACAGGTTCCGGGGTAATGCATCGCGCTCTCGAGATCGGGCATATTGGGCGAGGGCTTGATCCACGGTAGCCCGGTGGCGTCGAAGTAGAGCGAGCGACGCCACCCGGCCGCCGGCACCACGGTGAGCGCCGCGTGGAGGCGCAGTCGATCATTCGCGAGGCGCAGCAGCTCGCCGAGCGTCATGCCGTGGCGCATGGGAATGGGGAGGAACCCGACGAACGCGGAATCCGGGTCTGCCACGCGCGCGCGCACGTTCCCCTGCGCGACGTCTCCGCCGACGGGATCGGGGCGATCGAGGACGATGACGGGCTTGCCGCGCCGCGCGGCCTCCCGCATCAATTGGGTCGCGCTGGCGGGGTAGGTGTAGTAGCGGGCGCCGATGTCCTGCAGGTCGATCAGGACGGCGTCCAGGCTGTCGAGCGCCGCCAGCCGGGATAGCGGCGTGCCGCCGTACAGGCTGTAGATTGGAAGGCCGCTGGCGGAGTCGACGCCGTCGGGCAGGCCGGGGCGATCTTCCAGGCCGCGAAAGCCGTGCTCCGGGCTGAGCAATGCCGTCACGCGATAGCCTCCCGCGATCAGCACGTCGACGTCACGGCGGCCGGCG
>Ga0209156_10001633_pt1 | contig 18118 bp, 21 predicted proteins | sample GraSoiAngelo_124_FD_185881 | JGI IMG/M metagenome (GOLD analysis project Ga0209156, IMG submission 185881) | Grasslands soil microbial communities from the Angelo Coastal Reserve, California, USA - 14_0927_05_20cm (SPAdes) (version 2) | ecosystem: Environmental > Terrestrial > Soil > Grasslands...
CGACGACGGTGCCCCGCACGAGGTCGCTCATCCGTACCATCAGGACACGCCCACCATGTCCTTGATGACCTCGGCGATGATCTTGTCCCCGATCTCCGTGGCGCGCTTCGAGAAGCCGACGAGCAGGGCGACGTCGCAGAGGTTGTTGATCTCGCGCGGCGTCCCGCGCGTGAAGTCGAAGATCAGCTTGATCGCCCCCTCGGTGAAGAGCTGCCTCGTCTGGCCCGCCATCGTCAGGCGGTGCGCGATGTAGTTCGCCGTGTGCGTGTAGTCGAGCGTGTTCAGGTGGTAGCGGAGCGTGATCCGCTGGTCGAGGTGCTTCATCCGCCGCACCTTGACGGCGAGCTCGGGCGAGCCGATGAGGAGGAGCGTCACGAGGAAGCGTTCGTCGGTCTGGAAGTTCAGCAGCAGCCGGAGCTCCTCGAAGACGGCGTCGTCGTCGATCAGCTGCGCCTCGTCGACGATGACGACGCTGTCGCGTCCGGCCTGGAAGTTCCGGTAGAAGGCGTCGTTCAGCAAATGGAGAAGCTCGGGCTTGTTCTTCTCGTCCGTCTCGACACCGAGCTGGTAGAGCACCTCGCGGAGGAACTCGACCGGGGTCCAGCTCGGGTTGGTGAGGAGGCCGATCTCGTAGCGGTCGGCCTCGAGCCGCTGGATGAGGGCGCGCGACAGCGTGGTCTTGCCGCACCCGTACTCGCCCGTGAGCATCCCGCAGCCCTTGCGGTGGCGGACCGTGTACACGAGCCGCACCAGGGCTTCCTCGTGCTCGGGCGAGAGGTAAAAGAATTTCGGATTCGGCGAGTTGTCGAATGGTGGTTCGGCGAGCTCCCAGTACGCTTCGTACATGAGTTCAGGGCCTCGACAACGGGCCGTTGAAGAGGATGTAGACGCCGGTGTACGCGGTGACGAGCCCGGCGAGGACCGACGCGATCTGCAGGTAGTCCTGCCACCACTTCACCGCGACCTCGGGCACCGTGACGACCGCGCCCGGCTCGAGCGGCGGCGCGTCGGCCATCGCGTAGGTCCTGCCGTTGCGGAAGGTCACGGCCGTCGCGGGGAGCTTGGCGCGGTTGGTCGGCCCGCCCGCGAGCGTGACGTACTCCCGCGGCGTGAGGTCGGGCCGGAAGTCCAGACCGCCGGGCGTCCTGACCTCGCCGACGACGTAGACCTTGTCCTCGACGATGGGCAGGAGGACGACGTCGCCGTTCTGGAGCAGGACGTTCTGCGTCTCGTCCTTCTCGACGAGCAACCGGTGGAGGTCGACGGGGATCCGCTGCCGCGGCCCGGTCTGGCCGCTGCGCTCGATCACCGTGAGCCGCAGGTCGGCGTACGCCGCCGCGCCGCCGGCGCGGACGACGACGTCGCGGACGCGGTCGCCCTGCGCCAGCTCGAAGCGCTGCACGATCGTCGCCTTGCCGGCCACGCTCGTCTTGCTGGACTCGGGCGTGCCGGCGAAGGCGCCGCGCACCTCGACGACGTCCTGGAGCACGGAAAGCGGCGGCACGAACAGCGCGTCGCCGGGCTGGAGCGGCACGTCGGCCGGCGCCCGGAGCGCGGTGTGGAGGTCGAGCGTGAGCGTTTCCTTGCGGCCATCGGCGCCGACGCGCGTGAGCCGCGCCTCGGCCCCCGCCGCGGCCTGGCTCAGGCCCCCGACGAGGTCGAGGAGCGCCGCGAGCGAGCCGTCGGGACCGATCTCATATTCCCCGGGCCGGCGGACGGCGCCCGCCAGCATGACCGACGGGCCCTTCGGGGGCACGAGGATCCTCATACCCTCCTCGACGAACGGGTTCTGGGAGAGATCGCCCCTGAGCTCGAAGCGCAGCAGGTCCATCTCGGCCTGACCGCTTTTCCTGGCCACGAGGACGCGCCGCAGGCTGCCGCGCGGCGTGACGCCGCCCGCCTCGAGGGTGACCTCGTGGAGCCGCCGCGTGGCGCTCACCGTCATCGTCCCTGGCCGCTCGACCTCGCCCGAGACGGTGATCTCGAAGGTGCGGGGCGCGACGACGGCGACCGTCACGTCCACGAACTTGTAGATCGCGTGCGCGCGTGCGGCGATGCGCCGGTGGGCCTCGAGCAACGTGAGACCCGAGAGCGGGATCGAGCCGAGGGGCGGCATGTTGACGGCGCCTTCCAGGTCAACGGCGACCTGGGAGCGGATCACTTCGAGGCGGCCGGCGATCTGTACGTCGAGGATGTCGCCGGGACCCACCCGGTACTCAGGGCCGGGGATGATGCGGCTCGGGGGCGGAGGCGCCGCGGCCGGCAACACCGGTCGCGCGGGAACGGTCGGAGGCGCCGCCGGCGGACCCGTCGCCCCTTGCTGCGCGAACCCTAGGACGGGCGCCAGCAGGGACATGATTAGTGTTGCACTCAGAGCCCTGCGAAAGATGTGCCGTTTCATCGTAGCTCGAGGCCATTCGCCCCAATTGTGCCATTTTCTCTTTTCGGGCTTCCGAGCGTCAAGGAAAATACATGATTGCAATAGTTTCCTTGACACTCGCCCGTTCCGGCCGCTAAGATCCACAACGCCGCCGCGCCCCGCGCGAACGCATTCCGGAAGGCGGTCCCCGATGCTCTCGAAGACAGGTCGCGCCGCGATCGTCCTGACCGCTTTTTTCGCCTTTGCCGGCGCGGGCTTCTGGATCCACGCGATTCTCTACACCGGCCGCCCCGCTCCGCGTCAGACCGTCACGGCGCCCGTCCAGGGCGCGGACACGCTCCAGTCGGCCTTCGTGAGCGTCGCCGAGCGCGTCCGGCCCGCCGTCGTCCACATCGGGACCGTGCAGGTCGCGCGCTCCCGACGGCCGCCGGCGATGCCGGGACCCTTTGCGGACGATCCTGCGTTCAAGGACTTCTTCGACCAGTTCTTTGGGCGCGGTCCAGGACGTCGCGAGGAGTTCCATCAGCCCGGCCTCGGCTCGGGTGTGATCATCGACAAGCGCGGTTACGTGCTCACCAATCTGCACGTCGTGCGCGGCGCCGACGGGGTGACGGTGCGCCTGGCGTCGAAGGAGGAGTTTCGCGGGCGTGTCGTCGGCGCCGACGCGAAGACCGACCTAGCGGTGGTCCGCTTCGAGCCGACGGTGCCGCTCACGGTGGCCTCGCTCGGCGACTCCGACACCCTGCGCGTCGGCGAGTGGGCGATCGCGATCGGCAACCCCTTCGGCCTCGATCAGACCGTGACGGTCGGTGTCGTGAGCGCGACGGGGCGCTCCGACGTCGGCATCGCGACCTACGAGAACTTCATCCAGACCGACGCGTCGATCAACCCCGGCAACTCGGGCGGCCCGCTCGTGAACCTCAAGGGCGAGGTGATCGGGATCAACACGGCGATCGTCGCGACCGGGCAGGGCATCGGCTTCGCCATCCCGGCGAACATGGTCAGGCGCATCACGAGCCAGCTCATCGACCGCGGTCGCGTGACGCGCGGCTGGATCGGCGTGGCCATGCAGCCCCTGACGCCGGAGCTCGCGCAGGCGCTCGGCCTGCCCGACACGCACGGCGCCGTCGTCGCGCGCGTATATCCGGGGAGCCCCGCCGCCGCCGCCGGTCTCCAGCAGAACGACGTGATCGTCACGTTCGAGAGCACGCCGGTGGACGACTACCACCACCTCCAGCGCCTGTCGGCGGACGCCGAGGTCGGCACGGCGGTAGCAGTCGGCGTCGTGCGCAGCCGCGAACGCCGGACCGTCCAGCTCACGATCGCGGAGGCGCCGGACCGCGTCGGCGCCGACGGTCAGACACCGCGGCGCTGAGGGCGCAGACCGCCTCGTCGCCCGTCGGGTTATCGAGGGGTGCCACTCCGCCGGGGCGCCCCGAGCCACCCGGGGGACCGGGGGGCTTGGGGGGCCCGTCGCGGCCCCCCATGTTCAACTAAGCGACGAACGGGGGGATCGGCGGGATCTCCAGCTGCTGGGTCTTCACCTGCTTGACGCCCGGGACGGCGCGCGCCACCTCGACGGCCCGGTCGAGCGCGGCCGTGCCCTCGAGCGTGACCACGCCCCCCTGCGCGTCCACGGTGATGCGGTAGCGGCGCGTCTCCGGGTGCGTGGCGAGGGCCACCTGCACGCGCGAGGCCAGCGCCCGCGAGGCGACGAGCCGTCGCCCCTCCTCGGCCGTCGCCACCTCCGGCCGGCGCACGAGCCCCGCGAGCATCTCGACCACGGCGTCGTACGGAAGCTTCTCGACGTTCACGATCAGCTCGTAGAGGTTCGGGTCCGAGATGTCGACCTCGTAGAGGTAGCGCATCCGGCCCGCCTTTTCCGCGTCGTCGCGCCGCACGAAGTCGGCGGCCGCGCGGTGCGTGGGCGTCTCGGCCGTCATCTCGGTGGTGCGCTTGATCCACTGCTTCACCCGATGCTCGAACGGCGCGATCAGGCGCACGCGCAGCGCGTGCGGCACGCCGCGCAGGAGCCACTGGCCGCCGCCGCGCATGAGCACGCAATCGTCCTGCTCGGCGAACTCGAGGAGCGTGGTCTGGAGGACGGTGATGTGGTGGCGCGTCTCGGTGTCGAACCGCTCGAACAGGGTCGGCTTCGACTCGTCGAGATGCGACAACCGCTCCTCGGCGAGCCCGTAGCGGCGCGCGGCGTCGAGCAGCAGCTCCTGATTCACGTAGCGATAGCCAAGCCGCTGCGCGAGCGCCATGCCGATCTCCGGGCCGCCCGCGCCCATCTGGTGCGAGATCACGAGTATGGCCATGGCTCACCCCCGCCGGTACTTCTCTTTGAGCGTCGCCGGCGCGATCGCGATGCGCTTCCCGCCGACGTCGTCCAGGATGTACACCTCGTCCGTGAGCGATCCGCTCGCGAACACCTCGAACACCTCGAGCGCCGCCTCGAGGGTCGTCTCCGGGCGCGTGTCCATCATTTCCTCGACGGCGGCGCGCGGCAGCCGCGTCATGTCCACCCTCCTGGGGCGCCAAGCCTATCCCACAAGGGCACGGCGGGGCAAGGCGCGCGCCGCCCCGCGAGCCGATCGGCGGCGGGCGCCGCCAGGGCGTCGCCGGCCGGCGCTAGCCGAACCACCGCGCCGGCGGCGGGGGCGTCGCGGGCATCCACGCGATTGGGAGGCGATCGAAGCTCCCGGCGAACGAGTAGGCGGGCCACGGTCCCGTCGGGACGACCGCGATGCCCGAGGCACGCGACGCGACCGGCGCGATGCGCGCGAGGAAGGCGTGCACCTCGGCCCGTGGGACGAGGAACGCGACCGCGCCGGCGACGTTGTCGCCGTGCGCCGAGGAGGAAAACCGCCAACGCGCGACGCCCGCGCGCTCGACGAGGAGCTCGGCCAAGTCGCCGAGCTCCGCCACCCCGGGCGCGCCCCTGGCGCACTCGCGGCACACGCGGTCCGCGCCGTGCCCGCAATGGAGTCTCAAGAGCTTCACGCTCATCTCCACGCGGCCGCGCAGCTCGGCCACGGTCGAGCAGATGCGCGCCCGGTGCGCCTCGAGCCAGTCGGGGAGCTCCGCGGCCAGCACGACGGTGCCGAAGCGGAACGGGAGGACGGCGGCCGCGTCGAGCGTGGAGCGGACGACGTCGTGGTGGCTCCCGAGGGCGCGCGCGTTGGCGTCGGGCGGCCCGTCGCACGGGCTCGCGATCAGCTGGAGCTCATCGACGGGGCGCACGCCGACGGGACCGAGGCAGGACGCAGGCGGACTCCAGAACGCCGGCAGGCGCTCGACGATGGCGAACAGGTGCTGGTACATCGCCCTGCCCTCTCGGCCCCGACCGGGGCGCCGAATCGTGGTGAACGCTCTCGGGCGTGGTCCCGAGCCTACGGACGGGGCGGTGCCGCGTCAAGCGCCATGACATAATGGGCTTCGACCGTGCCGAACCGGCGCCGCCCGAGGCTCCACCTCCTGCTCGCCGGCGCCGCGGCGCTCCTGGGCCTCGCGGGAAGCGCGCTCGCGGCCCGGCCCGGCCCCACGCTGCCCGCCGACTTGCCCCCGGCCGAGCGGCTGCAGCTCCAGCAGGTCACCGAGCAGGCGTCGGTCGCGACGCGCGCCGACGGCGAGCCCTTCATCACGCGGCGCGACGTCTTCGAGTACCTCCTCGACCATCCCGAGCTCGCGACCCACGTCACGCGCGCGCTGAAGCTCGCGCGCTACCGGATCTGGCGCGAGGACGACGGCCTCTGGCTCGACGACGGCTGGGGCGCGACGGGCCGCTTCTCGGTCGTGCACGCGACGAACGGGACGCGGGTGATGTACGCGCGCGGCCAGTACAAGCACTGGCTCCTGCCGACGATCAACGGCCAGGCCGTGGTCGTCATCGAGTACGTGGCACAGCCGGCGCCCGACAGCCGGAGCCTCATCACGACGACGGTCACGGGCTTCGTGAAGCTCGACAGCCGCCTGCTCGAGTGGGCGGGGCGCTTCGCCAGGGCCGCGGCCGCGGCGAAGGCCGAGAAGGAGGCCCGGCTCCTCGTCCGCGTCTTCGCGCGCGCGAGCCGGGGGATCGAGAACGATCCGGCCGGGGTCTACGAGCTCGTGCGCAAGCGCCCCGACGCGCCGCGGCGCGACCTCGAGGGGTTCCACCGGCTACTTCAGCTTCGCTGAGACCCGCGCGAGCCCCTCGCGGAACCGCGTCGCGCCAGGATTGAGGCGCACCGCCGTCTCGTACGCCGCGCGCGCCTCGTCCCAGCGGCCCTCCTCGTAGAGCGCGCGCCCGAGCCGGGCGTGGGCGTCGGCGTGATCGGGCCGGCGCCCCAGGACGGCGCGCGCGGCCTCGCCGAGCTCGTGGAAGCGCCCCTGCGCCTCGAGCGCGTCCCAGAGGACGAAGTGCGCGCGCGCCTCGTCCCCGTCGAGCCGGAGCGCCTCGCGGCACGCGGCCTCCGCCTCGTCGGCGCGCCCGAGCGCCAGGAGCGCCCCGGCGAGCCCCGCCTGCGCCGTCACGGACGCGGGCTTGATGCGCACGGCGGCTCGGTATGCGGCCTCGGCCTCCGCCCAGCGCTGGCGCTCGACGAACATCTCGCCGAGGTCACAGTGGGCGCGCACGTAGGCGGGCCTGAGCTGGATCGCCTGGTGGAACGCGCGCTCCGCCTCGTCGTGGCGTCCTTGCCAGTAGAGCGACACGCCGAGCCCGCGGTGGAGCACGGGGTGCCGCGGCCGGAGCCCGAGCGCCTCGCGGTAGGCCGCCTCCGCCTCGGCGTGCTTGCCTTGCCGCCCGAGGCCGAGCGCGAAGTTGGCGCGCGCCTTGAGCGACTCGGGCCGCAGGCGCACCGCCTCGCGCAGCGCCGTCTCCGCGTCCGCGTGTCGTCCCTGGCGACCGAGGGCCACGCCGAGCTCGTAGTGGAGGTCGCCGTCGTCGGGTCGGAGCCGGAGCGCCCGGCGGAACGCCTCGGCAGCGGCCGCGTAGTCGCCGGCCGCGCCGAGCGCGAGCCCGCGGCCCGTGAGCAGATCGGCGTCGTCGGGCTTGAGCCGGAGCGCCTCCGCGTACGTGGCCGCCTCCTCCGCCCATCGGCCCTGACGCCGCAGCGTCACCGCGAGGCCCACGTACGAGGGCACGTGGCCGGGACGGAGTCGGATCGCCGTGCGGAACGCCGCGGCCGCCTCGTCGTAACGCCCGTGACGCTCGAGCGCCACGGCGAGGTGGTGGTGGGAGCGCGCGTCGCGCGGCGCGCGGCGGGTCGCCTCGCGGAAGGCCGTCACGGCCTCGGCGTAGCGGTGGCAGCGTCGGAGCGCCAGGCCGAGTCGCTGGTGGAGGTGCGCGACGTCGGGACGCAGGCGCACCGCCTCGCGGTACGTGGCGATCGCCTCGACGAGGCGGCCCTGCCGCTCGAGGGCCAGGCCCCAGCCGAGGCGCGCCTTCGCGTCGCGCGGCCGCTCGGTGAGCGTCTCGCGGAACGTCACGGCGGCCTCGGCGTACCGTCCCTGCTCGTAGAGCGCGACGGCCAGCTCGAGCCGCGCCGCCGGGTCGCGCCGCGCGGCGTCGCGATGGAGCGCCTCGGCCTCCGCCGGGCGCCGCTGGCGGCGCAGCACCGTCCCGAGGTTGGCGCGGGCCGTCTGATCGCCGGGCTTCAAGCGGAGCGCCTCGCGGAGCGCCGTCTCGGCCGTGGCCCAGGCCCCCTGACGCGCGAGCGCCAGGCCCAGGCTCACGTGCGCTTTCACGAAATCGGGGCGCAGGCGGACAGCTTCCGCGAACGCCGCCGCCGCGTCGGCGTACCGCGCCTGCTCGAAGAGGGCGCCGCCGAGCTCGGCGTGCGCCGACGCGCTCCGGGGCGCGAGCGCCACCGCGCGGCGAAACGCGGCCTCCGCCTCGTCGGCGCGGCGCTGACGGCGCAGGGCGAGGCCGAGCCCCACGTGCGCCGGGGCATCATCGGGCCGGCGAGCGAGCGCCTCGCGGAACGCCGCCTCGGCGTCGCCCCAGCGCCCCTGCGCGGCGAGCGCGCGCGCCCGGTCGAGGAGCGGGGCGACCTCGCCGGTCATCCGGGCAACACGGCGGTCGCCTCGATCTCCACCAGCAGGTCCTCGCGCACGAGGCGCGAGATCTCGACCAGCGTGCTGGCCGGGCGGTGCGCGCCGAAGTATTCCTGACGGGCGACGTTGACCTTCTCGCGGTCGGCGACGTTCCTGAGGAAGACGGTGACCTTGCACACGTCGGCGAACGTGGCGCCCGCGGCGGCGAGGCACTTCTTGAGGTTCTCGTGCACCTGGCGCGCCTGTGCGAGGACGTCGCCGCCGCCGACGGTGCGCCCCTGAGCGTCCGTTGCAACGCAGCCCGAGACGAAGACGAGGCGCCCCGCCTTGACCACGTGGGTGAAGTGGCTGATGGGCTCGGACATTCCCGGAACCCTGATCTCTTCGCGACGACCCAGATCGCTCATCTCTCGCTCCGTGCGGTGGGAGTGGACGCGCGCGTCGAACGAGAGCCTGCCGTGGGACACGACGCCCCCGCAGAAACGTGGCAGATCCGGGCGAGAACTGCAACCCCCAAGACGCTGACGGGCGACCCGAGGCGCCCGCCGTGGCTCGCTCCTCCGAACGCGCTGCGGCTCGAAACCTACCGACGCTGACCGGCGAGCGCACCGTCGATCAGCATGAACACCCCCAGCAGCGTGAGCAGGGCCCCACCCAAGAACCAGCCCACGAGGCCGAACTTCCACGTATGTGCCGTCGCTCCCGCGAGAAACCCCAGGATTCCGCACAGGCACCCGAGCAACGCCGCCACCCGCGCCGCCATGCTTCGCGTCTTGCCGTATGCCATGTGGTCTCCCTTCCGTCACGCGACGTCGCGCGCCGCATGACTACGCCACGCCGACATCAGCTTAATCCGCGTGTCCCTGGTTGGAAGGATGAATTCTTACTCCACCATCTCGCCTGGAGATCGTGCCTTTCCCGGGCCCCCGAGCGCCGATCTGACAAGCGTTCCGACGATGAAGAACCCCGCGACCGCCGTGAGCGACACGAGCGCGGTCAGGACGTAGCGAAGCCACACGGCGCGGTCGCTCCGAAGACGCCTGCCGGAAGAGCCGGACGAAGCACCTGGCCGGCGTCGTGAGGCTCGCCCTGGAGACCGGGCTCCGCAGGAGCGAGCTACTCGACCTGGCCTGGGATCGGGTCGACCTGAGCCGTGGCGTTCGACGGCTCGAAGTAACGAAGTCAGGCCGTCGCCGCGAGGTTCCGATGCGGCAGGCCGTCTACGAGGTCATGGCGGGGCTCCAGGGCACGCGAGAGGGCCGTGTGTGGCCGGCCGGCGACATACGTACCTCGTTCGAGAACGCGGTGGCCGAGGCCAAGCTCGACGGCCTCCACTTCCACGACCTACGTCACAGCTTCGCGTCGTGGTTCGTGATGCGGGGCGGGAGTCTCCAGGCGCTCCAGACGATCCTGGGCCACCAGGACATCAAGATGACGCTCCGGTACGCGCACCTCGCGCCCGATCATCTCCGCAGCGAGATGACCAGGACCGAGCGCAGCAGCCAGCCCGCCGCAGAAATCACTCAAGAAATCACTCATGAGCCTGTCGCCGAGGTGGGATCGCTTCAGAAGTAGTTGAAGTTTCTGGAGCCGGCGGCGGGACTTGAACCCGCGACCTGCTGATTACGAATCAGCTGCTCTGCCACTGAGCTACACCGGCACCGGAGCCTCACTATAAAGCATTCGGTGCGGGCTCGCCAGGCGCGACAGGCCGGGCGACGCATATACTCCTGTCGGTGGGCCCGGTCGTCAGCCTCCTCCCCGTAGCGCTGCTCGTCTACGCGGTCCTCGCGCTCGGCCTCGCGCGCTGGTGGGTCTCGGGGCTCGCGGCGCCGGTGATCGCATTCTTGCTCTGGCGTCGCCACCCCCGTGCGCGCTTCGCCGCGTACGTGTTCCTCTCCGTGGTCGCGCTGCGCGGCGCGCTCACGCGCCATTGGCTCGCGTTCACGTTCGCCACGCTCGCCGTGGCGCTCATGCAGACGCCCGCCGCGCGGCGGGCGTGGCCGCAGCTCCGCCCCGGCCGAACACGCGGCGACCGCTTCTGCTAGAATGGCGCGGTCATGAAGTTCCTGTGCCTCGACTGCGACCAGCCGATGAAGCTCCACTCCACGGAAGGACCCGACGAGGGCTCGCTCAGCGTCACGTTCCGCTGTCCGGAGTGCGGCTTTCGCGTCGCGATGCTCACGAATCCGTTCGAGACGCAGATGGTGCGAAGCCTCGGCGTGAAGGTCGGCGGCCGGACCGCGCCCGTCGAGCCGTTCGAGCACCTCCGGAGCTCGCTCGCGCACGCGCGCCCCGACGCGTTCGAAGGCGCGCCCGCTGCCGGCGCCCCGAGCGAGGGGCCGGGCTGCCCCTTCGCGGCGACGCTCAACGAGGGTGCCGCGGCGGCGCCTTCCAGCGTCGTGTGGACACCCGAGGCCGAGGCGCGCATCGAGCGCATCCCGTCGTTCATCCGGCCGATGGCCCGGCGGGCGGTCGAGCGGTACGCCGAGGACAAGGGCCACGCGTCCATCACCGAGGCGGTGCTGGACGAGGCGCGCGCCACGTTCGGCATGTAGCGGGATGACCAAGGCCGACCTCGTCGTGCGGATGGCGCAAGCCGCGGGCTGGCCGAAGGCGGCGACCGAGCGCGGCGTGCGGGCCATGCTCGCGGGGGTGCGCGCCTCGCTCAAGCGCGGCGACTCCGTGACCCTGGTCGGCTTCGGCACGTTTTCCGTCGCGCGCCGCAAGCCGCGCACGATGAAGAATCCAAGAACGGGCCAGTCCGTCACCGTCGGCGGCCGCGTGCCGCGCTTCAAGCCGTCGAAGGAACTGAAGCAGGCGGTCCGCTGAACGGGGTGCATCCGACGCCATCGCTCGCCGTGCTGGTGGCGCTCACCGCCCTCCTGGCTCCTCTCCTCGCGTCTGCACAGCCGATCCAGCCACCCTCGCCCAACGGCCGCCCGGTCATGGTCAGCGCCGGGTCGGCGCTCGTCGTCGATCCCGAGGGACACGTGCTCTTCGCGAAGAACGCCGAGGACGAGCGGGCTCCGGCGAGCCTCGTCAAGCTCATGACGCTCTACCTCGCCTACGAGGATCTCGACCGCGGCAAGGTGGATATCGAGGAGCCGGTCCAGGTCAGCCACTACGCCGCGCTGACGCCGAAGTACCGCATGGGCCTCCGGGCGGGCGCGTGGGTGCCGCTGCGCGTCCTGCTCGAGGGGGTCGCGATCGCGTCGGCCAACGACGCCGCGACGGCGCTCGCCGAGCGCCTCTCGGGCGACGAGGCGGCGTTCGTCGAGCGCATGAACGCGAAGGCGCGGGACCTCGCCCTCACGGCCACGCGGTTCGCGAACGCCCACGGCCTGCCCGACCCGTCCCAGCGCAGCAGCGCCCGCGACCTCGCGGTGCTCACCATGCGCCTCCTCCACGACTACCCGGATTCGCGGATCCTGCTCGGCGGCCAAACCTTCGTCTTCAACGGCCGCGTCCACGTGCGGCACATCCCCCTCTTCAACGACCCGCTCGGCGTCCAGGCGCTCAAGACCGGCTTCACGCGCGAGGCGGGCTACAACCTCGCCGTCTCGGTGTGGCGGGGTCAACAGCAATTCGTCATGATCGTGCTCGGCTCGCGTACCCGCGCGCTGTCGTTCCTCGACGGGAAGAAGCTCCTGCACCACGCGTTCGTCGAGACCGGGCTCGAGCAGGCACCCGAGGAGCGCGCGCGGCCCCCGAGGAAGCCCGTGCGCATGCGTCGCGCCGCCCCCTCTCCGTGACCCCGCGCGGCTACGTCTTCGACGCCTACGGCACGCTCTTCGACGTCCACTCGGTCGTCGAGGCGGGGCGCGCGGTCACGCGCGACCCGGCGGCGCTCTCGGCGATGTGGCGGCAGAAGCAGCTCGAGTACACGTGGCTCCGGGCGCTCATGGGGCGCTACGAGGACTTCGGCGCGGTGACCGAGGCGGCGCTCCGCTGGACGCTGCGGCGCCTCGATCTGAAGGCGGGCGAGGCGGACGTGCGACGGCTGATGCAGGCGTATCACTCGCTCGCATGCTTTCCCGAGGTGAGGCCGGCCCTCGAGCGCCTGGCGGGGCGCCCGCGCGCGATTCTCTCGAACGGCTCGCCAGCCATGCTCGAGGCCGCGGTGCGCTCGAGCGGCCTCGGTCGCCACCTCGAGCACGTGCTCTCCGTGGACGCGGTCAAGACGTACAAGCCCGCGCCGCAGGTCTACGCGCTCGGGCCCCGGGCGCTTTCCCTCCCCGCCAGCGAGCTCCTCTTCGTCTCGTCGAACGCGTGGGACGTCGCGGGCGCGAAGGCGTTCGGCTACCGCGTGGCGTGGTGCAGCCGGCAGGACGCGCCCGCGGAGGAGCTCGGCCTCAGCGCCGACGTGATCGTCACGAGCCTCGCCGAGCTCCCGCTCTAGAGGGCACAAAAAAGGGCGGCTCGCCGACCGCGAGCCGCCCGAGACGGTGGAACGGCGTCCGTCTACCTCTTGCCGAGCCTCTTCCGCTTCACGTAGGCCCAGAGCTTCTTGGTCATCACGGACGGCCCGATCGCCGTGCCCCCGAAGACCTTCTCCATGGAGTCCTTGCAGCCCTTGAAGCTGATTGCGTACCCACCGAACGCCTTCCTGCCCTTCGCCATGTCCTCCTCCTTTGGTGGTCGGGCATCCGCACCCTGACTTCCCTAGGGGGTATTACTACCACATGTACGAGGGGAGGCAAGAAAAAAACACCATCGCTTGGGGGTCCTCCGCCGTCCGGGAAATACCCCCAGAGGGTATGAGGCCACGCGACGCCTGCTCAGCGTCGGTCGAACGCGGGCATCACGTCACGCGCGAACCAGCGGAGCTGCTCCTTGAACTGCTTCGGCGGGATGCCCTCCGCCCAGTGGATCATGAAGTCCTCGAGCCCCGGATACTTCGCCTCGATGGACTTGATCCCCTCGATGACGTGCGCGGGCGGCCCGCAGAACCACGCCTTCTGCTTGATGCCGTCGGCGAGCGTGGGCACGCGCGCGGGGGCGCCCGGCGTGCCCCACGTGCGCCCCTGCTCGTCCGCGTAGCGCACGAAGCCGAACGGCGCGAACCACTTGTAGCGCTCGTCATGCGAGGGCTCGACGCGCCGCTTGGCCTCCTCGGGCGTGTCGGCGAGGTAGAGCCCGGCGCCCCAGATCATGTCCTCGCCGAGCTGCTTCGGATGGCCGTGCTTCGCGCAGGCGTCGCGGTACGCCTTCACCATGTCGTCGAGGATCTTCTCGCCGTTGAGGGTCACCATGGCCTTGAAGTTCTTGCTCGCCATGTAGTCGATGGACTTGCTGCTCGCGATCGGCATCCAGATCTCCACGGGCAGGTGCTTCGGCCGCGGCACGCACGTGATCTCGGTGAGCTGGTAGCCGCGGTAGTCGACCGCCGGCGGGCAGTCGTAGCGCTTGCCGTGGTGGCTGAACGCCTCCTCGTTGAAGCACTTGAGCAGGAGGTCGATCTGCTCCTCGAACAGCTCCCGGTTCGCCGCCTGGTCGATGACGGGCGCGTCGAAGGTCTCCACCTCACGCGAGTGATAGCCGCGGCCCACGCCCATGATCACGCGCCCGTCGGTGACGATGTCCGCCATGGCGTAGTCCTCGGCCAGGCGGATCGGATGCCACATCGGGACCACGTTGAAGGCGCAGCCGAGCTTGAGCCGCCGCGTCAGGGTGGCGAGCCAGAGCGAGAGCTGGATGAGGTTCGGGAAGCACTCGTAGCCCTCGCGCTGGAAGTGGTGCTCCGCCGTCCAGAGGGCGTAGTACCCGAGCTCGTCCATCAGCTGGGCGACGTCGCGCGCGGCGAAGAACGGCGCGCTCAGCCGCTCGTTGTCGTAGCGCCGCGCATCGGCGGGCGTGCCCTGCAACCCGATGTTGTCGAGCTCGACCTGGCCGACGTAGAGCACGTGGAATCGTTTGATCATCGCGCTGTCCATCCTCCGTCGATGACGAGCGTGTGCCCCGTGACGTAGGCGGCCTCCTCGCTCGCGAGGTAGCAGGCCGCCGCCGCGATCTCCTCCACCGTACCGCGCCGCCCGGCCGGCGTCACGGCCTTGATGGCGGCCTCGTCGCCGCCGATGCCGCGCATCACCGGCGCCCCGGCCCCCAGGATCCGCGTCGAATTCTGCCGGAGGCTCGTCGCGATCGGGCCGGGGCAGATGGCGTTCACCGTGACGCCCTGGGCGGCGTGGGTCGCGGCGAGCACGCGCGTGAGCCCGACGACCCCGTGCTTGGAGGCGACGTAGGCGGGGCCGCCGCCGTCGCCGATGAGCCCGGCGACCGAGGCGATGTTGACGATGCGCCCGGCGCCGCGCGGCGCCATCTCCGCGAGGGCGCGCTTGCAGCCGTGGAACGTCCCGGTGAGGTTGATCGCGACGACGCGCTCGAAGACGGCCGGCGTCAGCTCGTCGACGCGGGCGTAGCCGTCGAGGATCCCCGCCGCGTTCACCATGATCGCGAGCGGGCCGAGCCGGCCAACCGCCGCCGCGACGGCGCCGTCGACGTCGCCCCAGCGGCTGACGTCGCCGGAGACGAAGAACGCCCGGCCGCCCTTGGCCTCGATCGCCTGGACGGTGTCCTTCCCGCCGTCGGGTAGGAGGTCGAAGACCGCCACGGGCGCGCCCGCGGCGCCGAGCGCCACGGCGATTGCGCGCCCGATCCCCGAGCCGCCACCGGTGACGAGGGCCGCGCCGGGGACGAGACTCATCGTCCGACGAACTCCGCGACCGCCGCGGCGGCGACGTCGGGTGTCTCGTGGAGCACCATGTGGCCACCCGGCAGGAGCGAGAGCGCCGCGCCCTTGATGCGCTGCTGCCAGGCCTCCGCGTACACGACCGGGTTCGCGCGGTCGGCGTCGCCCCAGAGGACGAGCGTCGGCGCCTCGATCCGGTGCAGGCGCTTCTTGATCCCCTTGTCGGGGATCGGCCAGACGAACTTCGCCATGGCGGCGCGCCGCTGGATGGACTCGATCTGCGCCGCGAGATTCTCCTCCTCGCTCGCGGGCCCCGCGGCCCACCGTCGCGCAGCCTCGGAGGCGGGATCGCGGAAGAGCACGGCGGGCAGGTCCTCGCGCGGGAGGATGAGGAGGTCCTCCGACGGCGCATCGTCGCGCCAGAGGCCGAGGGGCGACACGAGGACCAGGCGGGCCACGCGCTCGGGAAAGACCGCGGCCAGCTCGGCGGCGACCATCCCACCGAAGAAGTGGCCGACCAGGGTCACGGTCCCGATGCCGAGGGCGTCCAGCAGCTCCTCGTAGGCCAGCGTGAGGTCGAACACGTCCTCCAGCGTCTCGAGGCCCGCGGAGCCGCCCACGCCCGGATGGAGCGGCGCGTGCACCGTGTAGCGCGCGGCCAGGCGATCGAGGAACGGCGACCAGCCGCTCCCCTCGTGGAACGAGTGGAAGTAGACGACGTGCGGCCCGCGGCCCGCCGACCGCACGCGGAAGCTCACCGCGCCGTCACGGATGCTGACCAGCGTGCCGTCGTTCATGGCAGGGCTCGCCTCGCCCGTCGCCTCAGCTCGCACAGCCGCTCGGCCACCAGCGGTCCTTGTAGCCGGGCCACATGTCGCGCACGTGCGGCAGGACCTCCTTCGCGAAGAGCGCGGTGTTGTGGAGGGTCAGGTCCTTCGGCATTGAGCCGATCTGGAGCAGCACCATCAGGTGGCCGACGCGGAGGCTCTTGATGCACTCGGCCAGCTGCTCGCGAACGGTCTTGGGGCTTCCGGCGATCACGTAGCCCTGGTCGAGATACTTCTGCCAGTCGAGCGACTGGCGGACCTTCTTCGCCTGGGCGCCGACCTGCGGCTTGGTCCCCGTCTGGAGCGTCTTCACCGTGCGGTAGCCCGGGGCCTCCGCGAAGCCTTCCCAGACGTTCAGGCACTTCTGGTAGAAGTAGTGCACGTGCTCGAAGTAGAGGCGTTCCGCTTCCGCGTCCGTGTCCGCCACGCACACGAGCTGTAGAAATCCCGCCCGATAGGGGTTGTCGTCGGCCCCCACGCGCGCGATGGCCTCCCAGAAGCCGTCCATCGTCGCCTTGCCCCGCTTGTAGCCGTAGTAGGAGAGATAGCAGTAGACGTAGTCGAGCTTGGCCGTCCACTCCCACGTCTCGACGCTGCCCCCGCCCGGGATCCACACGGGCGGGTGGGGCTTCTGGAGCGTCTGCGGCCAGATGTTCACGTAGCGTACCTGCGTGTACTTGCCGTTGAAGGCGAACACCTCCGGGCGCGTCCACGCCTGCACGACGAGGTCGTGGGCCTCGTAATACCGCTCGCGCAGCGTGGCGGGATCGATCCCGTAGGCGAAGTTCATGTCCATCGAGGTGCCGACGGGGAAGCCCGCCACCAGGCGGCCCCGACTCAGCAGATCGAGCATGGCGAACTCCTCGGCCACGCGGAGGGGCGGGTTGTAGGCGGCCAGGCTGTTGCCGAGGACGATGACCGCCGCGCGTGAGGTCCGCCGCGTCAGCGTCGCCGCCATGAGATTCGGCGACGGCATGAGGCCGTAGGCGTTGTTGTGGTGCTCGTTGACGCAGAGGCCGTCGAAGCCCTGCGCCTCGGCGAACTCGAGCTCGTCGAGGAACTCGTGGTAGAGCCCGCTGCACTTCTCGGGGTCGAAGAGGCTGTGGGGCGGGTCGACCCAGACCGACCGGTACCGCTGTTCGAAGTCGTCGGGGAGAAACCGGTACGGCATGAGGTGGAAGAAGCAGATCTTCATCGACGCCTCCCGAGTGGCGTCGATCATACCACGCCGGGCTCGAGGAGCCTCGACCCCGCGGTCTCCCGGCCCGCGCCTTGTGAGCCCGCGTCAGCATGCGCTATACTCCCGCCGCCACTGCCCCCGCCGGGGGCGAACTGTGTCAGCAGCGAGGAGGCCTCATGCGTCAGACCCGTCGTGACTTCCTGAAGACCACCGCGCTCGGCGTCGGCGCCGCCTCAGTGCTCGGCACGCCGGCCGCGCCTCTCGCCCAGGGCCAGAAGCTGACCGTCTGGTGGAACAAGGGCTATTACCCGGAAGAAGACGCCGCGATGCAGAAGATCGTGAAGGAGTTCGAAGCGGCGCACAAGGCCGAGGTGGACCTGTCCTTCACGGCCCAGGAGGACCTGCTCAAGAAGATCAACGCCGCGCTGATCGCCCACCGCGTACCCGACGTGGCCTTCTGCTTCTTCAACGACTGGCAGGTCGTGCCGAAGTACGGCTGGAGCGACCAGCTCGCCGACGTCTCGGACGTCATCCAGACGCTCAAGCCCCGCTACAACGAGAAGATGCTCCAGGTCGGCTACGTCATGAACGGCAAGACGAAGAAGCGCGCGTACTACGGGGTGCCCATCGAAGCCCAGACGATGCACATCCACTACTGGCGCGACCTCCTTCGCGAGGTCGGGATGGCGGACGACCCGGCCCAGATTCCGATGAAGTGGGACGAGTACTGGAGCTACTGGAAGAAGGCGCAGGACGCCCTCCGCAAGAAGGACCCCGCCAAGTACGGCAAGCTCTACGGCATCGGCATGACCGAATCCACGCGCGCCTCCGACACGCTCTACAACTTCGACATGGCGCTGCTCTCGTTCAACGGTGAGGTCCTCGACAAGGACGGCAAGGTCGTCGCCGACCAGCCGAAGAACCGCGACGCCGTCATCAAGACGCTCACCTGGTTCGGCGAGCTCTTCACGTCCGGCTACGTGCCGCCCGATGCGACGAAC
>Ga0209156_10001634_pt1 | contig 18112 bp, 19 predicted proteins | sample GraSoiAngelo_124_FD_185881 | JGI IMG/M metagenome (GOLD analysis project Ga0209156, IMG submission 185881) | Grasslands soil microbial communities from the Angelo Coastal Reserve, California, USA - 14_0927_05_20cm (SPAdes) (version 2) | ecosystem: Environmental > Terrestrial > Soil > Grasslands...
AGCCGGTGGGTCGGAAAGATGATGCGGCGGATCGCCTCCACCTGGAGGCGCACGAACTCCTGCGCCCGCTGACGCTTCGGCTCGGGCAGCGGGTCGGGCGGATCCCACAACGTGCGCCCAGCAAACTCGTAGCGCTCGCGGTCGGTCTCGAACGAGGCGGGCAGCTCCGCGGGCAGCTCGACCCCGTTCAGGACCGCCCACGCCGCGGTCCACGCGCGGGCCACGTTCGGAAGGTCGTAGCCCCCGCCGCCCAGGCAGACGAGCCGCGGCGCGAGCTCCGCAATGCGCGCCACCGCACGCGTGAAGCCCTGCACGTCGAACGCGAGGTGGGTCAAAGGGTCGGTGCGGTGCGAGTCGATCCCGAGCTGGGCGACGACGACGTCGGGGCGGAACGCGCCGAGGAGCGGCGGGACGACCTGCTCGAAGGCCGGCAGGTAGACGGACGAGTCGGTGAAGGGCTCGAGCGGGAGGTTCACCGAGTAGCCGACGCCCGCGCCCTCCCCGGCCTCTTCGACGAAGCCCGTCCCCGGAAAGAGGTAGTCGCCGCGCTCGTGCGTCGAGATCGTGAGCACGCTGGGATCGTCGTAGAACGCGTACTGGACCCCATCGCCGTGGTGGGCGTCGATGTCCACGTAGGCGACGCGGAGCCCACGCGCCTTCAGCTGGAGGATGGCGAGCACCGCGTCGTTGACGTAGCAGAACCCCGACGCGCGGCGCGGCAGGGCGTGGTGGAGGCCCCCGGCGAAGTGAAAGGCGCGCGTCACCTTCTCGCTCCCGACGAGATCGGCGGCGAGCAGCGACCCGCCCGCGCCGAGCCGTGCCGCGTCCCAGAGCCCGGGGAAGACCGGGTTGTCGCCGGCGCCGAGGCCGTAGCGCTCGGCGTGGGGCGGCGCGACGCCGCCGTTGGCGGCCTTCAGCACCTCGAGGTACTCCCGCGTGTGCCAGACCTCGAGGGCGCGCTCGCTCGCGGGGGCGGGGGCGTGGACCGTCGCGTTCGGCAGCGTGGTGAGCCCGTACGCCTCCATGAGGCGCCACGTGAGGCCGAGGCGCTCCATGCGGAGCGGGTGCGTCGGCCCGTAGTCGAAGCGGGTGAAGGCGTCGGAGTGGACCAGCGCCGTCTTCACGTCACCCGAGTCTGCCACGGGTCCACGTCCCGGACTTGCCGCCGGACTTCTCGACCAGCTGGATCCGCGCGATCGTCACGCCGCGCTCGACCGCCTTGATCATGTCGTAGACGGCGAGGGCCGCGACGGTGGCGCCCGTGAGCGCCTCCATCTCGACGCCCGTCTTGTCCACGGTGCGGACGCGCGTCTCGACCGTCAGCTCGCCGCGGCGGACGTTCTGGGCGAACGTGACGTCCACGCCGGTGAGGCGCAGGGGATGGCAGAGCGGGATCAGCTGCGGGGTGCGCTTGGCGGCCATGATGCCGGCGAGGCGGGCGACGCCGAGGACGTCGCCCTTGGGGGCGTTCCCCCGGCGGATCACCCGGAGCGTGGCGGGCTTCATCCGCAGCACCGCCCGGGCGACGGCTTCGCGGGCCGTCTCCCGCTTTCCCGAAACGTCCACCATGCGCGCGGCGCCCTCCGGCGACAGGTGGGAGAGGCCCCGAAACGAGCCCGCGCGCGCTTTCTTCAGGCCGTGACGCCGGGGCGGGCGTGCTTGAGGATGGCCTCCATGCGGTCTTTGGCCATCAGCTTCAGCTTCTTCAGCTCGCTCATTCGCCACTGCTGGTCGGCCGAGAGCGGGGAGGCTCGTTTGAGCGCCTCGAGTTCCTGGTCGTAGGCCCCGTGGTCGGTCCGGAGGCGCCGGAACTCCTCGTTCTCGGCCATCAGTCGTTCGATGAGGGGCTCCTGTTCCATTGCGAGGCCTCCTTTAGGTGGAGGGTTCGCGTCCCGCGGGTGATTCCGGCCCGTTATAGCGCCGGGAGCCTCCGAGTGTCAAGCAAGGAGCGACGCGGGTAGTGGGTCAGCCTGTCTCAGGCCACCCACGGCTCATGGCGGCCTCGCGGACCCCGCTACCAACGAGCGGGGGCCCACGAGGTGCGCCGCGCTCGCCTTGAATACCGCAGTGATCGTGACGCCCTCGGCCAGGCCGAGATCGGCGACGGAGCGGGCGGTGACCGTCGCGACGAGCGGGAAGCCGACGTCCACGACCACCCGCGTGCCCGGTGTCGAGGGGACGACGCGCGCGATCGTCCCGCCGAGCTGGTTGCGCGCGCTCGATAGCGGGATCGTCTCCGTCGGGAGCATCAGCGTCACGTCCTCCGGGCGGATCCCGAGCCGCACCTCCTCGCCCGGGCGCGCGGCCGCCGCGATCTCGAGCTTCCGGCCCGCCACGTCCACGACCGTCAGGCCGGCCTCGCGCGAGAGGACCCGGCCGGTCACGAGGGTCTCCACGCCCACGAAGCGCGCGACCTCCTCCGACACCGGCGCGTGGAAGACACGCGCCGTCTCGTCGAGCTGCAGGATGCGACCGCCCATGAGGACGGCGACCCGGTCGGCGAGGGCCAGCGCCTCGCCGCGGTCGTGGGACACGAGGACGGTCGTCACCCGGTCGGCGCGCAGGATCGCGGCGAGGTCGGGGAGGAGCGCGGCGCGCGACGGCTCGTCGAGCCCCGAGAAGGGCTCGTCGAGGAGGAGCACGTCGGGCTCGAGCACGAGGGCGCGCGCCAGGGCGACGCGCTGCGCCTCGCCGCCCGAGAGCGTGCGGGCGCGCTGGTCGCGGAGCGGGGCGATGTTGAGCCGCTCGAGCCAGCGGCCCAGGCGCGACTCGCACTCGTCGGCCGTCACGCCGCGGAACGAGAGCCCGAGCGTCGCGTTCCCCGCCACGGTCATGTCAGCGAGGAGGGGCTGCTGGAAGACGACTGCCATCCGCCGTCGCGCGGCGAGCGCCCCCGCCGCGTCCACGACGCGGCCGCGAAAGCTCACGGTGCCGCGCGTCGGCCGCTCGAGCAGACCGAGCACGCGCAGGAGCGTGGACTTGCCGCTCCCGTTCGGCCCGATGACCGCGAGGACCTCGCCCTCTCGCACCTCGAGGGCGGGCACGTCGAGCGCGTCGGTCGCCGCGTAGCTCACCCGGACCCCCGCGAGCTCGAGGACGGCCGGCGCCATCAGGCGGGAAGCACGTGGATCGAGCCCCGGTGGATCGAGAACTGCCAGTGGCGGTCGCGCTCGATCTCGAGGATCTCGTAGACGAGATGCGGCACCTCGACCTCGAGGTCGAAGTCGCCCTGCGCCGGCGCGCCGGGCGCGTCGAGGCGCAGACGGAGCGACCACACCGTGCCGAAGTCGGCCTCGCCCACGATGCGGCCGGACAGGAGGTTCATGTGGTGCGCGGGATCGGGCGCGCCCCGGTCCTTCCGGATGAGCCGCACGTACTCGGGGCGGATGAAGAACGCCAGGGGGCTGTCGGGCGGTGGCAGGTACGAGCGCGTGGGCGAGTTTACCGCCTCGAGCGTCTGGCCGCGCCACCTGAGCTGGATGCGCTCGGGCGTCGCCTTCACCACGGCGCCGTGGAGCACGTTCCGGAGCCCCATGATCCCCGCCACCGCCTCCGAGGCGGGCTGCCAGAGGAGCTCCGCGCGCGGCGCCGCCTGGATCACCCGCCCGCCATCGTAGACGACGATGCGGTCGGCGAGCCGGTACGCCTCGGTGAAGTCGTGCGTCACGACGACCGCGGCGGTGCCCCACGCCGCCAGGATCTCGCGCAGCTCGTCGCGCAGCGCGCGCCGCAGCGGGGCGTCAAGCGCCGAGAGCGGCTCGTCCAGCAGGAGCAGCGCCGGATCGATCGCCAGCGCCCGCCCGAGCGCGACGCGCTGCCGCTGCCCGCCCGAGAGCTCCGACGGGTAGCGCGCCTCGAGACCTCCGAGGCCGAGGCGCTCGATGACCTCGGCGCTCCGGCGTAGGCGCTCCGCGCGCGGCCGGCCGCGCAGGCCGAAGGCCACGTTGGCGGCGACGGTGAGGTGCGTGAAGAGCGCATAGCCCTGGAAGACGTACCCGATGCGCCGGGCCTGAGGCGGCAGGTCCACGCCCGTGGCGCCGTCGAAGAAGACGCGGTCATCCACGACGACGCGGCCGGCGTCGGGCCGGAGCAGCCCCGCGAGGCACTGGAGGGTCAGCGTCTTGCCAGCGCCGGACGGCCCGAAGAGCACGGCGACACCGTCGCCCGCGGTCCACGCGACGTCGAGCGTGAAGCCCGCGAGCTTCTTCCTGAGCGCGACGCTGAGGCGGCTCACGCGGCCCGCGCGCCGAGGCGCCCGGCGAGGACGAGCACCGCGCACGAGAGCGCGGTGAGCGCCAGCACCAGGACCAGCGCCTCGCCCATCTCGCCCGTCTGCACCGCGGTGTAGATGGCCAGCGGCACCGTCGTCGTCTTCCCGGGGATGTTCCCCGCCAGCATCAGCGTCGCGCCGAACTCGCCGAGCGCCCGCGCGAAGGCGAGGACGAGGCCCGCGACGATGCCGTTCCGCGCGAGCGGCAGCGTCACCTCGAGCGCCGTGCGCCACTCCGAGCGACCGAGCGTGTACGCGGCCTTCTCGAGCTCACGGTCCACCGACTCGATGGCGGCCCGCGCCGTCCGGACGAGCAGCGGCAGGGCCATCACGGTCGCCGCGATCACCGCCGCGTACCAGGTGAACGCGACGCTCCAGCCCGTCGCCGCGTAGAGCGGCTGCCCGAGCCAGCCCCGGCGTCCCAGCAGGACGATCAGGTAGTAGCCCGTCACGGTCGGCGGCAGGACGAGCGGCAGCGTCACCGCGAGGTCCACGATCGCTCGCCCCCGGAAGGCTCGGCGGGCGAGGAGGTACGCGAGGGGGATGCCGAGCGTCGCGTTCAGCAGGGTCGCGACGACGGCGACGCGCACCGAGAGGACGAGGGCGTCGAGCGCCTCCGTGGTCATTGTGACGGGGTCCGTGAGGACGGCGGCTGGAAGCCGAGCCGGGCGAGCACGGCTTGCCCCTCCCGGTCGAGGAGCAGCTGGATGAACGCCTGCGCGAGGACCGGGTGCTTCGAGTCCCTCACCACGGCCACGGGGTACACGACGGGATGGTAGGTGTCCTCGGGCGGGCGGAACGCCTCCTGCACGTTGCGGGCGCGCGTGACGGCGTCCGTCGTGTAGACGAAGCCGGCGTCCGCCTCGCCGCGCGCGACGTAGTCGAGCGCCTGGCGGACGTTCTCGGCGAAGACGAGCTTCGGCTGCACGCGGTCCCACAGGCCGAGGGCCCGCAGGCTCTCTTCCGCGTACTGGCCGACGGGCACGGTCCGCGGATTGCCGATCACGATCCGGGCCACCCGCGGATCGAGCAGGTCCGCGGGCTTGGCGATGTCGAGCGTGGAGTCGCCCGGCTTGACGACGGTCAGCACGTTGCGCGCGAACACTCGGCGCGTCCCCGCGAGAATGAGCCCCTTCTGCCCCAGCTCCTCCATCTGGCGCTGGGCGGCGGAGACGAACAGATCGACCGGCGCGCCCGCCTCGATCTGCTTCTGCAGCTCACCGGACGCGCCGAAGTTGTAGCGCGGGGTGACGCCGGGCCGGGCCTGGGCGAACCGACGGCCCAGCGCCTCGACCGCCTCCTTCATGCTGATCGCGACGGAGAGCGTCAGCTCCTGCGCCCCCACCCGCACCGGCAGCGCGGCGAGCGCCACGGTCAGGGCCAGGGTGAGGAGCCTCATGGCCCGGTGCCACGCTGCTGGATTCCCGTCAGCGCCCAGTTCACGAGGAAGACGAGGACGAGCAGGAGAATCGACAGCGCGATCGCCACGTCGAAGTTCCCCTTGCCGGTTTCGAGCACCATCGCGGTCGTGAGCGTGCGCGTCTGGCTCTTGATGTTGCCGCCCACCATCAGCGAGGCGCCGATCTCCGAGATCACGCCGCCGAAGCCCGCCATGACCGCCGCGAGCATCGGCAGCCGCGCCTCGCGGAGCACGACCCAGACCATCTGGACGCGCGAGGCGCCGAGGGCGAGGAGCTGGAGGCGAAACTCGCGCGGGATCTGCTGGACGGCGGCGAGGGTCATGCCGGCGACGATGGGCGCCGCGATCACCACCTGCGCGAGGATGATCGCGGCGGGCGTGTAGAGGAGCTCGAGGCCGCCGAGCGGCCCGCCCCGCCACAGCACGAGCGTGACGAGGAGGCCGACGACGACGGGCGGCAGTCCCATGCCCGCGTTCACCGCGCTCACGACGAGGCCGCGGCCGGGGAACCGGACGAGCGCCAGCGCCGTGCCCGTGGGGATCCCGATGGCGAGCGAGATGAGCGTGGCGCTCCCCGACACCACGAGCGAGAGCCAGAGGATCGCCCACGTCTCGCCGTCGCCCGCGAGGAGGAGCGCGACCGCCTGGCGGACGCCCCCGAGGAGGAGATCCATCTATTCGAAGTCGGCGTCGGGCCGGCCGGCGATCGGGACGAACAGCGGCCGGCCGAACCTCTCGACGCCGAAGCCGCGGATGACCGCTTGGGTCTCGGGCGCGAGGAGGAAGTCCGCGAAGGCCCTCCCGCCGGCGGCGTTGACGCGCGAGCCGTTCGCTCTATCGACCTCCAGCACCGAGTAGACGTTCAGGAGCGGCCGGTCCCCCTCGACCAGCACCTTGAGGGCGACGCGCCGGCCGAACGCCAGGTACGTCGCGCGGTCGGCGAGCGTGTAGGCGCGGCGGTCGTCGGCGAGCGCGAGCGTCGCGCCCATGCCCTGCCCGGACTCGATGTACCAGGGCCCCGCGGGGAGGACACGCGCGAGCCGCCAGAGCTTCTGCTCGAGCAGGTGGGTGCCGGACTTGTCGCCGCGCGACACGAACCGCGCACGCGCGGCGGCGATCCGGCGGAGCGCCGCGACCGCGCTCGGCTCGCCGCGGAGCTTCGCGGGATCCGCCTCGGGCCCCACGACGACGAAGTCGTTGTACATGACGAGCCGCCGGTTCAGGAGCTTGCCCTCGGCGACGTACCGGCGCTCGACGTCGGGCGCGTGGGCGAGCGTCACGTCGGCCTCGCCCCGCGCGGCGAGAGCCAGCGCCTGGCCCGTGCCGACGGCGATCGTCTTGACCGTGTGGCCGGTCGCCCGCTCGAACATCGGCACCAGCACGTCGAGCAGCCCCGAGTCCTGCATGGAGGTCGTGGTGGACAGGATGACCGCGCCGGGCGCGGCGCCGGCCGGGGCGGCGAGGCAGGCCGCCAGCACCAGAGCGACGAGCGCGCGCACCCTCGAATGACCCGCTATCATGGAGTGTGAGTGTACCGCACCGAACCCGTCACGGCGGGTCGTCCATGACCTCGTACCGCAGACGCCGCGATTGCATCCAGCGCACGCCGAGAAGGTCGAGCAACCCCCGCCAGGCGCGGTTCCGCACGCCGTAGTGGGACCGGCCGAAGCGGCGCGGCCGGTGGTTCACCGGGACCTCGATCACGCGGTGGCCGGTCTGGCGGAGCAGCACCGGGATGAACCGGTGAAAGCCGTCGAACGGGTCGAGGGCCTCCACGCACCGCCGGTGCATGGCGCGCAGCGAGCACGCGCTGTCGTGGAAGCGGTCCCCGAGGATCGCGGCGCGCACGGCGTTGGCGATCCGCGACGAGACGCGCTTGAGCCACGGGTCGCGCCGCGCACGGCGCCAGCCGCACGCCGCGTCCCAGCGGTCGAGCTCGGCGAGCAGCGCCGGGATGTCCGCGGGGTCGGACTGGAGGTCGGCGTCCAGCGTGACCACGAGGCGCCCGCGCGCGGCGCGAAGGCCGGCGGCGAACGCCGCGGAGAGGCCGGCGTTCCGCGCCAGCCGGATCAGGCGCACGCGGGGATCGGCGGCCCGCAGGCGGCGCGCGACGTCGGCGCTGCCGTCGGTCGAGCCGTCGTCGACCACGATCACCTCGGCCCCGAGTGAGAGCGCCTCGAGAACCGGCACGAGCTCGCCCCAGAGGATGGGCAGGCTCTTGGCCTCGTTGAAGACGGGCAGGACGATGGACAGCTCCGGCACCGACGACGTCACGCGCGGCCGACGCTATCGGCCGCGCGGGACCTTGTCAACAAGACGGAATCCCGCTACGCTTCGTCGCATCTCAGCGCGCGAGGAGGATGCTGTCATGGCTCCCGAGCGCAAAGGCGCCCGGCCCGGCCAGAGCGCCCCCGACTTCACCGCCGTGGACACAGCGCTCAAGCCCGTCCGGCTGAGCGCCGTCGCTCGACACGCCCACCTGCGACACCGAGACGCGGCGCTTCAACCAGGAGGCGGCCAGGCTCGGCTCGGGCGTGGAGGTCTGGACGATCAGCCGCGACCTGCCGTTCGCGCAACCCTCTCCGATTTCCGCGAGCGCGCGTTCGGACCGGCCTACGGCGTCGAGATCAAGGACGGCCTCGACGCGCGCGCGGTCTTCGTCGTCGGCAAGAACGGCAAGCTCCGGCACGTCGGCGCTGGCCGCGGCGAAATCGGTGGCCGGTTAAGGGCCCTCCCACTCGAATTCGACGGTCACCGCCTTCGTGAAGCGCCGGGCGGCGGGCGACATCACCCGCATGGTCGTCCGGCCGATGCTGACGACGACCTTGTCCGTCGCGTCGGGGATGCGCACGTCGACGCCATAGTGGAACCCCTGCGCGTCGACCATCGGCAGGAGCTTGAGCACGCGCGGCTTCATGCCCTCGCCGCGTAGCGTCGCGCTGACCGGGAGATAGGGCACGGGCTCCCCGCTCTGGCGGTCGGCGACGAACACCTGCAGGTGGCCGCCGGCGGCGCCGCTGGGCGCGCCGTGCCCCGCGTGGCCTCCGCCCGCGTAGACGAGCCGGATCCGATAGTCGCCGGTGGTCTGCTCCAGCGCCGCGGCGCCGTGCACGTGGCCTTCGTCGCCGGTGAGGCTCGTGAGGAACGCGACCAGGTCGATCAGCTGCGTGACGCTGAGGCTGTCCCCATAGCTCGGCATGATCGAGCGCCCGTCGGGTCCGGTGAACCCCGGCCCGGCCAGGATGACCGCGTTCGGCGCCAGGATCGACTCGGCGAAGTACTCCGCGGGGTGATGGTTCCCCATGCCCGTGAGCTCGGGACCCGTGTGCGCGGCGTCCCCTGCCGACGGCGGGGCGCTCAGGCCCTCGAGGGCGTGACACGTCCCGCACTCGAGCTCGCGAAAGAGCTCCCGGCCTTTCGCCGGATCACCCGCGGGGAGGGTGAACTTCCAGCCGCGCGGCACGCCGCCGGCCGCGTGCAGCTCTTCCATCGTGTACGTGCGCCCTGCCCGCGGCGGCGCGTCGGCGCCGGGCGCCGCCGCGCCGTGGCCTGAGTGCTGGGCGCGCGCGCCGGTCGCGGCGAGCACGAGCACCCCGAGCGCCAAGATCGAGAGTCGTCGGCCCCTCAGGCGAGTCATCGGCGTCAGCCCTCCTGGTGGCGATCCTCCGGCGCCCAGCATACATGGGCTATGCTCTCGCGAGAACTCCATCGCCGAGGAGGACGCTATGGCCAAAATCCTGTACGTGGGCACTGCAGGCAGCGACGACCCGACGCGCGCCGGCTTTCCGTTCAATTTCGCCCTCGGGGCCCTCGAGGCCGGGCACCAGCCGGAGATCTTCCTGGCGGGCGAGGCCGGGTACGTCATGAAGGAGGACGTCGCCGCGGCCATCCTACCGGTCGGCATGCCGACCCTGCGCGAGATGCTCGACAAGGTCGTCGAGCACCGCGTACCGATCTACGTCTGAGGGCGCTGCGCCGTGGCCCGTGGGGTCACGGAGGGCGACCTGAAACGCCGCGGCGCCCAGTTCATCAATCCGAAGGTCTTCGCCGAAAAGGTCGCCGCCGCGGACAAAGTCGTCAGCACGTGAAGCTGGTCGTCTATCGCGACGCCGCCGAGCTCGCGGAGGAGGCCGCGCGCCTCTTCCGCGAGCGGGTGGCAGGGCACCCCGACCTCGCGCTGGCGGTCCCGGCGGGGCGCACGCCCCGGCGCATGTACGGCCTCTTGCGCGATTGGCAGGCGCAGGCACCCGTGGACTATGGCGCGTTGCGCGTCTTCTCGGTCGACGAGCTCTGCCCGCCCGCCCCGCCGGACGGCTACTTCTGGCGCCAGGTCCGCCGCGAGTTCCTCGCGTGGGCCGCCATCCCGCCCGAGCGCTGTCACCCGTTCCGGGTGGACGCGCCCGACCTCGAGGCGATGTGCGCCGAGTACGAGGAGGCGATCGCGCGGGCGGGCGGGCTCGACCTCGTGATGCTGGGGCTCGGTCCGAACGCGCACCTGGCGTCGAACGAGCCGGGAAGCGCGTTCGACTCGGTCACGCGCCCCGTCCGGCTCCTGCCCGAGACCGTCGGCTACATCTTGACGGACGAGGTGATCCAGGGTGCCGTCTGCGACCGCGCGGTCACGCTCGGCATCGAGACCATCCTGAAATCGCGTGAGGTGATCGTGCTCGTGAGCGGGCCCGCCAAGCGGGCACCCCTCGAGAGGCTCCTCGAGAGCCCGATCGACCCCGCGGTGCCCGCCTCCGCGCTCCGGCTCCACTCCCGCTGCACCGTCCTCGCCGACCGGGAGGCGAGCCCCTGAGCGGGCAGGCGCCTCAGGAGAGGTCCACCCAGACCGTCTTGACCTCCGTGTAGTGGTCGAGCCCGACCGAGCCCATCTCCCGGCCGAACCCAGACTCCTTGAAGCCGCCGAACGGCAGCGCGGCGTCGAACAGGTTGTAGGCGTTCACCCACACGGTGCCGGCGCGGATGGCGCGAGCGGCACGGAGGGCCTTCGCGACGTCGCGCGTCCAGACCGCGGCCGCCAGGCCGTACGTGGTGTCGTTGCCCTGGGCCAGGCCGTCCTCGACGGACTTGAACGGGATCACCGAGAGCACGGGGCCGAAGATCTCCTCGCGGGCGATCTTCATCCGGTTCGTCACGCCGTCGAAGATCGTCGGCTCGACGTAGTAGCCGCGTCCTCCGCCGACGCTGGCGCGACCGCCGCCCGCGACGAGACGCGCGCCCTCCTGCTTGCCCGCCTCGATGTAGGCGAGCACCGTCTCCATCTGTTGCTTGGAGACGACGGGACCCATCCGCGTGGCCTTGTCCATCGGGTCGCCCACCTTGAGGGCTTTCACCTTGTCGGTGAGCTGCGCCAGCAGCGCGTCGTGGATCTTCTCCTCGACGAAGAGTCGCGAGCCCGCGGCGCACACCTCGCCCTTGTTGTAGAAGATGCCGGTCAGCGCGCCCTTGACCGCCGCGTCCATGTCGGCGTCCGCGAAGACGATGTTCGGCGACTTGCCGCCGAGCTCGAGCGACAGGCGCTTGAGCGTTCCCGCGGCCTCGCGCATGATCTGCTTGCCGACCTCCGTGGAGCCCGTGAACGCGATCTTGTCCACGCGCGGATCGCGCACGAGCGCCATCCCGGCTCGGCCGCCCGGCCCCGTGACCACGTTGAACACGCCCTCGGGGAGCCCGGCCTCCTGGCAGAGCTCGGCGAACCGGAGCGCCGTGAGCGGCGTGAGCGACGCGGGCTTCAGCACCACGGTGTTCCCCGCCGCGAGCGCGGGCGCGATCTTCCACGACGCGAGCAGGAACGGGAAGTTCCACGGCACGATGGCGCCGACGACGCCGACCGGCTGGCGGAGCGTGAAGGTGAAGGCGTTCTCTCGGAGCTGGAGCGTCTCGCCGTGGAGCTTCGTCGCCCAGCCCGCGTAGTAGCGGAACACCTCGGCGGCAAACGGGATCTCCACCTTGCCCGAGTCGAACATCGTCTTCCCGGTGTTGAGGCTCTCGAGCCGCGCCATCTCGTCGAGGTTCTGCTGGATGAGATCGCCGAGCTTCCAGACGAGGCGGCCGCGCTCGGCGGCGGTCATGCGCGGCCAGGGGCCGCTGTCGAACGCCTTGCGCGCGGCGGCGACGGCGAGGTCGACGTCGCGCTCGTCGCCCCTGGCGACGTCGGCGCTCGGCTCCTCGTTCGCGGGGTTGATCGTCTTGTAAGTCTCACCGGAGACCGGTGGGCGCCAGGCGCCACCGATGAACAGCTGGCCCGAGGGCATGGGAGCCTCCTTCCTGCGTCCGCCCGGCGCGGGCGGCGTCACAGACGATTTGCGAGCTCTCTCCGGACGAGCGAGATGGACTGGAGCGTGAACGGCTCCTGCACGAGGACCTCGAGGCGCCCCCGGTCCCGGTTGCCGGCGAGCACGCCGTTGGTCATGATCGCGACCGCGGGCGCGCCGCCGGACATGACGCGTTCGAGGTCGTCGACGGTCTCGACGCGGACGACGCGCCGGTGGAAGTAGAACGACAGCGGCAGCTCGGGCACGCCCCACGTCGCGACGACCGACGCCCCCTGGAGGGCGGGCCGCATGCGCTCGGAGACGCGCGGGAAGTCGTTCGCCGCGTTGAACCGGTCGACCTCCCAGTGGTACGCGCCGGCGACGAAGACGGCGCTGCCGAGCCAGGCGACGGCGAAGGCGCGGCCCATCCGGGCGCGCCGCATCCCCCAGCCGAGTGCGAGGAGCATCGCGCCCAGCCCGCCGGCGAGCACCAGCACCTCGCCAAGCGACGCCGGCAGCGATGCCAACACGTCCTGGGAGCCCCGCCGGCCCCCGCCGAGCGCCGCCGACGTCACCGCGGTGAGGACCAGCGCGAGCCCGCCGTACAGGCGCCAGGGCACGCGCAGCACGTCCCCGCACTCGGGCAGGGCCCGCGCCAGCCACCAGCCGATCAGGAGCGCGGCCGGCGGCACGAGCGGCAGGTAGTAGCGGAACCGCTGCTCACGCGACGCGCCGACCAGCACGAACGTCACCGCGGCCCACACGAGCAGCGCGCGCACGTCGCGCCGCTCGGCGTCCTCGCCGCGGGCGCTACGCACCGCCTGCACGAGCACCAGCGGGACGACGAGCACCCAAGGGAACAGGATGCCGAAGGCGTTCCGCAGCGGCGCCGTCACCGAGTTCAGCGTGAGCGTGAACGGCAGATACCAGAAGAGCTGGTTGTCGACGACGGCGCCGCGGATGGCGACGCGGTCGGTCCGCAGGCCGAAGAGCCACCACGGGGCGATGAGCAGGACCAGGAGGGCGAGCCCGCGCAGGAGCCCGAGCCGGCGCCAGCCCGCGTCGCGAGCGTTGACGACGGCCCACCCGAGGGCCACCGCCAGCGGCAGGAAGCCCGCCCCGCCCTTCGACCAGAAGGCGAGCGCGGTGGCTCCGTAGAACCCGAGCCAGTGGTGCCCGCGGGCGCCGTCCCGGGTCATCCGCCAGAGCTGCCAGAGCGCGAGCGTGATGAACAACGTCATCAGCATGTCCGGCAGCGGCAGGCGCGCCTGGAGGAAGAAGCCCTGCGTGGCGACGGCGACGAGCGCCGCGTACCACCCGGCGTCGGCGCCGAACATGTCGCGGCCGAGCGCCCACACGACGAACGCCAGGGCGACGGCGGCGGCGGCCGATGGCAGCGCGGCGGTGAGCTGGCTCACGGAGCCGGCGGGCCACGACACGAGCGCGATCAGCCAGGCGAGCAGCGCGGGCTTGTTGTAGTACGGGGCGCCGTTCAGCTCGGGGAACATGCGCAGGCCGTGTGCGAGGACGTCCTGGGCGAGCACCGCGAACCTGGCGTCGTCGTTGTTCCCGAGGATCCGCCGGCCGAGCTCGAGGCCGGCCATGAGCGGCGCGGCGGCCGCGAGCCAGACGAGGGGGTGGGGGAGCCTCGCGCTCATGCGCGCGCGAGCACGCGGCCGCCGCCCGCCGCGTGGAAGCGTCCGCCGTCCACGGCGAGGGCGCCGTTGACCACGACGTACGGGATGCCGCTGGGGTACCGGTGTGGCTCGGGGAAGGTCGCCTCGTCCTTCACGGTCGCCGGGTCGAAGACGACGAGGTCGGCGGTCGCGCCCTCGCGGACGACGCCGCGGTCGCGGAGGCCGAGCCGCGCGGCCGGCATGCCCGTCATCTTGTGGACCGCCGTCTCGAGCGAGAAGAGCTTCCGCTCGCGCGCGTACTCGCCGAGCACGCGCGGAAAGGTCCCGTACATGCGCGGGTGCGGCTTGCCGTGCTTCGGTCCCGCCCCTTCGGAGAGCCCGATCGAGTCCGAGCCGATCATGATGGCAGGATGCCCCAGCACCTTGGCGACGTTCGCGAGGTCCTGCGAGAACGAGACCATCCCGACCGTCGCGCGCTCCTCGAGCAGCAGATCCAGCATCGCCTCGGCCGGCGTCTTGCCCGACTGCCGCGCGAGCGCCGCCAGCGTGAGCCCCTCCAGCTCGTGCCGGCGGCACGTCGCGATCAGGATCTCGTCGAAGCCTACGCCGCCCTGCGAGACGGTGCGCCAGCGCTCACCGTCCACCAGGCACTCCTCGACGATGCGCCGGCGCGTCGCCTTGTCGCCGATGCGCTCGAGCAGTCTCGGCAGGCCGCCGTCGTGCACCCAGGCGGGCAGCAGGTTGTCCATCTTGGTGCTGCCCGCGTGATAGGGATAGACGTCGCCGCTGACGTCGACGCCGCGCGCCCGCGCGTCGTCGATGAGCCGGAGGACGCTGTCCATCTTTCCCCAGTTCTCGCGCCCGCCCACCTTCACGTGGGCGATCTGGACGCCGACGCCGGCCTCCTCCCCGATCCGGATCGCCTCGCGGATGGAGTCCTCGACCATCGCGCTCTCGCCGCGCACGTGCGAGAAGTAGAGGCCGCCGCGCCGCGCCATCGAGCGGGCGAGCGCGATCAGCTCCTCGGTGACGGCGTAGGCGCTCGGTGGATAGACGAGCCCCGTCGAGTACCCATAGGCGCCGGCGTCGATCGCCTCATCGAGCAGCCGCTCCATGGATTTCAGATTCTGCGGCGACGCCGTGCGGTTCTCCGGGCCGATGGCGGCGAGCCGGAGGGCGCCGTGGCCCACGAAGTGAACGACATTGATCGACGGTCGGATGGAGCGGAGCGCCTCGAGGTACTGTCCGAAGGTCTCCCAGCGGAGGTCGAGGCTCGCGCCGATGCCACCCGCCCAGCCGCGCACCGCCTCCGCGCCGCCGGGCGCGATGGGCGCCGGCGAAAAGGAGCACATGCCGACGACCTCGGTCGTGCAGCCCTGGCGCACCTTCGACTCGGAGGACGGGCAGCCGAAGTAGAAGAGATCCGAATGCGAGTGCGCGTCGATGAAGCCCGGCGCGACGACGAGACCGCGCGCATCGATCACCCGCGCGGCCTGGCCCGGGAGCCGCGGACCCACGGCGACGATGCGGTCGCCCTCGACCGCCACGTCCGCGGCGCGCGCGGGGCCGCCGGTGCCGTCCACCAGCGAGCCGTTTTTCAGCAGCAGCGACCAGGCCACCGGTTACGCCTCGTGGATCGTCACCGACTTCATCCGGTCGCCCTGGCGGATCCGGTCCACGTGCTCCATGCCCGAGACGACGCGGCCGAAGACCGTGTAGTTGCCGTCGAGGTGCGGTGTGGGCCCATAGCAGATGTAGAACTGGCTGCCCGCGGAGTCCGGGTGCTGGCTGCGCGCCATCGCCAGCGTCCCACGGACGTGCTTCTGCTTGTTGAACTCGGCCTTGAGCGTGTAGCCGGGGCCGCCCGTGCCGGTGCCTTGCGGGCAGCCGCCCTGGACGACGAAGTCCGGGACGACCCGGTGGAAGCTGAGCCCGTCGTAGAAGCCCTTCTTCGCGAGCGTGACGAAGTTCTCGACCGTCTTCGGCGCGTCGACCGGGTAAAACTCCAGCCGGATCTCGCCGCCCTTGTCCAGCACGATGGTCGCCGTCTGCTTCACGTCAGGTCCTTTCTGTCACTTGCCGACGATCCGGATCGACGTGATCCGGTCGCCGACCTTCAGGGCGTCCGCGAGTTCCATGCCCTGCACGACGCGCCCGAAGACCGTGTACTGCCCGTCGAGCCCGCGCGCCGGCTTGAGGGTGATGTAGAACTGGCTGCCCGCGGAGTCGGGGTCGCCGCCCCGCGCCATGCCGAGCGTGCCGCGCTGGTGCGGCCGCTTGTTGAACTCGGCCTTGAGCGTGTAGCCCGGGCCGCCGTTGCCCACACGGTCGTCGTCCGCCGGCAGGGTCTTGGTCTGCGGGTCACCCGCCTGCACCACCCAGTCCTCGACGCGGTGGAAGCGCAGGCCGTCGTAGAAGCCCCGCCGCACGAGCTTCGTGAAGTTCGCGACGTGCTTGGGCGCGTCCGCCGGAAACAGCTCGAGCGTGATCTGCCCGCCCTTCTCGAGCGTGATGACCGCCCGCGGCGCCGGCGAGGCCGGGGGCGTCTGGGCAAGCCCCGGGCCCGCGGCCGTCACCACCAGGAGCGCGGCGAGCGCGAGCGGGTGTGCGATCCGGGGCGCCCTCATGGGTGGCCCGAGACGAGGAGCGAGGCGGCTGCGTTCCACATGGCGCCATTCATTCCAGGGTGAGCCCGCGGGCTCGCCGCCACCGTGGGTGGCCCGCCGCAGGTACGGGTCGGCGTCATTATACTCAACAACTCGCGCCCCACACGCATCGCGAGACCGAGGGAACGAACACCGTCAGGACGAGGGTCGCCAGAACCAGGAGGAGCGTCATCAGCCAGAAACCGGGCGTCCGGAGGACCCCGAGCCGTCCGCCCTGGATCGGCGGCGCCGGGGGCACCCCCTCGTCGTCCTCGACGTGGTGGAGGCTCGTCAGGACCCGGCGGATCCGGAGCTCCTCGTCGGGGTTGACCCCGACGAAGTCGATGCCGGCCTTGTCCGAGCGCACGGACCGTACCAGGGCCGCCGCGACGACCACCGGCGGCTCGGCGGGCTCGAGCAGGAGCTCGAGGCGCACCGTCGCGCCCTCGCGCAGCCGAACGCGCGTCCAGGCCGTGCATCCCTTGAGCGAGAGGCCGGTGATTTCGCCGTCGACGCGCGCGCCCGCGGCCGAGACGACGAGCGGCGCGCGGACGGCGATGCGCTCGAGCTCGCGACCCTGCCCCGGCTTCGCGTAGCGTCTGCCCCACCGCAGCGCCCGGAACCTCCGCCCGCAGACCAGGCACAGGAAGGGATAAACGTAGACCACGCTCAGCGCGTGGTCGACGGGTCCCTCGCGGTGACAGCGTCGCACACGCAGTTGGCCGCATTTCGGGCAGCGAAGCGAACCCATGCGGTGAGCGTACTATGGCGCGCAATTCCCGCCTACATCCGCGTGGTACGATGGAAGGATGCAGCAGCGGGAGAACATCCGGAACATCGCGATCATCGCTCACGTCGACCACGGCAAGACGACCCTCGTGGACGCCATGCTCTGGCAGTCCGGCCTCTTCCGGGCGAACGAGTCGGTCCCCGAACGGATCATGGACTCGATCGACCTCGAGCGGGAGAAGGGCATCACGATCATGGCCAAGAACACGGCCATCGCGTACCGGGGCGTCCACGTCAACATCGTGGACACGCCCGGCCACGCGGACTTCGGCTCCGAGGTCGAGCGCACGCTGACGCTCGTGGACGGCGTGCTGCTCCTCGTGGACGCGGCCGAGGGGCCGCTGCCGCAGACGCGCTTCGTGCTGAAGAAAGCGCTCGAGGCCGGGCTGCCGCCGATCGTGGTCGTCAACAAGATCGACCGCTCGGACGCGCGCCCCGCGGAAGTGCTCGACGAGATCTACGACCTCTTCATCGACCTCGACGCGGTGGAGGAGCAGCTCGAGTTTCCCGTCCTCTACACCAACGCGCGGTTGGGCACGGCCACGCGCGACCTCAAGACGCCGGGCCAGTCGCTCGAGCCGCTCTTCGAGACGATCCTGGCCACGGTGCCCGCGCCGAGCTTCGACCCCGCGACGGGCCTCCAGTTTCGCGTCGCGATGCTCGACTGGGACGACTACGTCGGGCGGCTGCTCATCGGGCGCATCGTCAACGGCAGGATCCGCCAGGCCGACCGCGTGGCCGTGGTCCACCGCGATGGCGCGACCGAGTTCGCCAAGGTCACCGTGCTCTACGGGTACGAAGGCCTGAAGCGGATCGAGATCGCGGAGGCCAGCGCCGGCGAGCTCGTCGCGATCGCAGGCATCGAGGCCATCGAGATCGGCGAGACCGTCGCCGAGGCGGAGAACCCGCAGGCGCTGCCCCTCATCCAGATCGACGAGCCGACCGTCTCGATGCTCTTCTCCGCCAACGTCTCGCCCTTCGCGGGCCGGGAGGGCAAGTTCGTCACCTCGCCCCAGCTCCGCGACCGGCTCATGCGCGAGAAGCGCGTCAACGTCGGCATCCGCGTCGAGGAGACAGACTCGCCGGACACG
>Ga0209156_10001635_pt1 | contig 18104 bp, 19 predicted proteins | sample GraSoiAngelo_124_FD_185881 | JGI IMG/M metagenome (GOLD analysis project Ga0209156, IMG submission 185881) | Grasslands soil microbial communities from the Angelo Coastal Reserve, California, USA - 14_0927_05_20cm (SPAdes) (version 2) | ecosystem: Environmental > Terrestrial > Soil > Grasslands...
AAGTCCTAGGCTACCACGGCAACGAGCTGCGCTACTACGATCAGCTGCTCGGCAATCCGCCGGAGTTCAGCAACCTGCGCTACGTCCACCTGTGGGACCTGCTCGCGGTCCGCTTCGCGATCACCCCCTCGGGCGCCCGCAACGCCGACAGCATCCCGGGCTTCAGGCGGGTGCTCGACTCGGTTGTGACGGCCGAGGGAAGCCGAGCCAACCTGTTCGAGCGGATCGACCCGCCACCCTACGCTCGCGTCGTCCCGGGGGCGTTCAAGGCATCGGACTCGAGCGTAGTCGTCCCGACGCTCGTCGACCCGCGGATCGATTACAGCCGGGTGGTGCTGTTCACGCCCGACCAGCCGGTGAACCCGACCCCCATCCGCGAGATGCCGCCGCCCAGTCCGGCGCGAGCCACGCTCACGGCATGGGAGCCCGGGCGGATGACCATTGCACTCGATCCGGCGCCGCCGCAACCGAGCTACGTGCTCGTCTCGGAGAACTGGTATCCGGACTGGGGCGCGACGGTGGACGGCGCAGCGGCACCGGTCCTACGCGGCGACTATGCGCTGATCACGGTCCCGGTCCCGGCGGGGGCGAAGCGCGTCGAGCTGAGCTTCCGCTCGCCCGCGTACCAGACCGGCAAGACGATCTCGCTCGCGTCGCTGGCGCTGCTCGCCGTGATCGCCCTGGCGCCAATCGGATTGAAGCGGCGGCGGGATGCGTGAAGGAGGGCGGGGGCTGGTCGTCATCCCGACGTACAACGAGGTCGCGAATCTCACCAACCTCGTGCCGCAGGTCCTCGCCCAGGACCCGCGACTCGACATCCTCATCGTGGACGACAACTCGCCCGATGGCACCGGCCAGCTCGCCGAGGCGCTGCGCCAGCAGGAGCCCCGGCTGAGCGTCATCCACCGAGAGGGGAAGCTCGGACTCGGCACGGCGTACATCGCCGGGTTCCGCTGGGCGCTGGAGCGGGACTACGCGTTCGTATTCGAAATGGACGCGGATTTCTCCCACGATCCGGTGTACTTAAAGGACTTTCTCAAGGCCATCGCCGGCGCGGACTTGGTGCTGGGTTCACGTTACTTGGGAGGTAGGGTCGCGGTGGCCAACTGGCCGATGGCGCGCCTTATGTTATCCTACAGTGCCAATATTTACGCCCGTTGGGTGACGGGCTTGCGGGTGTGGGACCTGACCGGCGGGTTCAAGTGCTTTCGCAGGCGGGTGCTCGAGGCGATGGACCTCTCGCAGGTGCGGTCCAACGGTTATGCGTTTCAAATCGAAATGAGTGTGAGGGCATGGCGCAAAGGGTTCGTCCTGAAGGAAATCCCCATCGTGTTCGTGGACCGGACCGAGGGCTCCAGCAAGATGAACGGAGCCATCGTGCGCGAAGCGGTGTGGATGGTACCGCGGCTCAGACTGATGGCGTGGTTCGGCCGCATCTAGCAGGGCTGCCGATTTACAAGATGACGGGGTCGGGGAACGACTTCGTCATGGTGGACGGCCGGCACACCTCGCCCGCCGAGTGGTCGGAGGCCGATATCCGCGCGGTCTGCGCCCGCGGCACGGGCGTGGGCGCCGATGGCCTGGTGTTCGTCGCTCCCGGCGAGGCTCCCGATGCCGTGCGCATGACGTACTTCAATTCGGACGGATCCCGCGCCGCGATGTGCGGCAACGCGGCGCTGTGCAGCACGCGCCTGGCGACACGGCTCGGGCTCGCGGGGGCCCAGGGGATGGTGCTTGAGACGGACGCCGGAAGCTACGAAAGCCGCAGCGCCAGCCCGGGCGAGCGAGCCGAGCTGCGCCTGGCCACCGTGCCCGCGCCCACGCCGGTGGCGGGTCTCACCGCGACCGACGGCGAACAGCGCGTCGCACTCGGGATCGTCGGGGTTCCACACCTCGTGGTGCTGGTCGACGACGTCAGCTGCGTCGACCTGGCACTCCGCGGCCGGGCGCTGCGTTCCGATCCGGCCCTCGGACCCGACGGCGCCAACGTGAACTTCGTCTCCCCGCGCGGCTCGCCCTCCGAATGGTCGATGCGGACGTACGAGCGGGGAGTGGAGGCGGAGACGTTGGCGTGCGGCACGGGCGCCGTGGCCGCGGCCTGCGCGGTCATGGAATGGGGCCTGGCCCAGCTTCCGGTGACGGTCTGGACCCGGAGTGGCAGGTGTCTCGAGATCGAGGCCAAGCGCCTGGCGGACGGCAGTTACGACGAAGTCTGGCTATCGGGCGAGGCTCGGCTGGTGCTCAGGGGTGTGATTAACTGACGGGATTCTCCACATTCCAACACCCCTCAACTTAACATAACATCTATTATACGAAGTAACTGTGGCGCGAACTCAACGCGATTCCGCGCCCCGCGTCAGTTCCCCGATGCGCACTTTTGCCTCCATCGCGGCGCCGGTCGAATCACCCGTCGCGACGATCGCGCGATACACCGCCAACGCGTGCGTCGTGTCCCCGCCCGCCAACCAGGCCCGGCCAGCGTCGGACAGGAACTGCGCGCGCAAGAACGGAAAGCGCGCGGTCTCGGCCGCCCGCCCGTACGCCTCGGCAGCCTCCTTGGGGTGCGCCACGTTCTCGTACGCCGCCCCCAGCAGCCCGTATGCCTGCGCCCGGTATGCCCGGTCGGCATCGGGCGCGAAGCGTTTCAACACGTCGATGGCGAGCTGGTTCTGTCCCTGACCGAGGTGGACCTGCGCCAGCAGGATCGTCGCCTGCTGAGCGGCGTGCGTTCCGGAGTAGTTCGCCACCAGCTGCGACAGCTCGCTCGCCGCCAGGCGGAAGTTCTTGGAATCCACAGCGAGCCGAGCCTGCTCGAGCCGCGCACCGGCCGCGCGCTCCGCCGTGCGCGTCGTCCAGAGATTCCACACGAACAACACGGCGCCCACGCCCACGATGATCCCGAGATAGGCCGTCGCCTGCCTGTGCCCCTTGGCCCACTGGACCAGGCGCCTCGCGAAGTTCGCGTCTGCTGCAGCCCCAGGCCGTCCCGCAGCCGTCACCGATGTCGCCATGTCGGCACGCCTCTCTGAAACGCTGTTCCCGTGACGCCCTTCCGTGACGTTCTTCCGTGACGGGTTTCGAGTGCCCCTGGGGTGACTCGAACACCCGGCCAACGGTTTAGGAAACCGCTGCTCTATCCACCTGAGCTACAGGGGCTAAGCCGTGGAATGTAGAGGGCTTACGTGTAGTGCAGCAAGGCCTCGATGCGCTCGCCTTCCAGCCGGGCGCGGCCCTTCAAGAAGTCCAGCTCGATCAGGAACGTGAACCCGACGACTGTCGCGGCGTGCGTTCGCACCAGTCGGGCCGCCGCGGCAGCGGTGCCACCCGTCGCCAACACATCGTCCACGATCAGCACGCGGTCCTCTTGCGCCACCGCATCCGTGTGCATTTCGAGCGCGTCGGTACCGTACTCGAGCGCGTACTCGACGCGTCCCCGCTCGGCGGGCAACTTCCCGGGTTTCCGCATCGGCACGAGCCCGGCGTTGAGCCCCAGCGCGATCGGCGCGCCCAGCAGAAACCCGCGCGACTCGATCGACACCACGCGCGAGATGCGCGCGCCGCGAAACGGCGCCGTCATGAGCTCGATGGTGCGACGGAACGCCGCCGGATCGAGCAACAGCGGCGTGATGTCCTTGAACACGATTCCCGGCTTGGGAAAGTCGGGCACGTCGCGGATGTGCCGGGCGATGTCCTGAACCGTGACGCTCCGGTCCAATGGGGATTTTCGCAACTACTTGATCTCGAATGTGTTCGGCAACTTTACGTCATGTGGAACATCGCTCTTTTCCACACGCTCGACGTGTGCCACCGACGGGCCGCGGCTCAGAGCCCGCTCCAGCCGGTCGAGCGAGTCCTCGACCCCTTCAGCAAGCACTTCAACCGAGCCGTCCGGGAGGTTGCGAACCAGTCCCCGCAATCCCAGCCGCTCTGCCTCCCGCCATACGAACCAGCGGTACCCCACCCCCTGCACGCGCCCGTGCGCGACGAAGCGCGCCGCGCCCACGGCCTACTCCGCGCTCCGCTGCGCCACCCGCCGGCGGTGCCACCAGATGTACACCGCCGCAATGACGGCCAGCGCCGGCAGAATGATCAGCACCGCCCGGCCGGCGTACGTCTGAGCTTCCTTATCGAGGACGGAGATGATCACGTCCTCCTTGCGCCCGATGAACCAGCCGATCCAGGTGAGCACCGTGCACCAGACCAGCGCGCCCAGACCCGTGAACGTGACGAACTTCGCCAGGTTCATCCGGGCAAGACCCGCCGGAATCGAGATGAGGTGCCGGATCACCGGGAGCATGCGTCCCATGAAGGTGCTGATCTCGCCGTGGTCGGCAAAGTACCGCTCCGACCGCTCGAGGCTGCGTTCCGAGATCCAGAAGTACTTGCCGATGCGCCGCACCACCGCGCGCCCCAACCAGTGGGCGAGACCGTAGTTGGCGAGCGCGCCCGTGATGCTGCCCGCGACGCCGCAGACGATCGCCAGCACGAAGTTCAGCTCGCCCTTCGCGGCGAGGTATCCCGCCGGCGGCATCACCAGCTCGCTCGGCAGCGGCAGAAACGAGGATTCGATGGCCATCAGGATCACGATCCCCGGATACCCGAGGTCGCGAAACCGGTCCAGCAGCCACTGGATGAAGCTCTCAAGCATCGAAGCCGTGCTTTCCGACGAGGGGAACGAAGCGAGCCTCGCCTAAGGGAATCTGCCGTATGCCGGCGTCGTCCCGTTCGACGAGGGTGAGCACCTGAGCGCCGCGCGCACCGACCGGGATCAACAGGCGACCCCCGGGCGCGAGCTGCTCGACGAGCGGCTGCGGGACGTCGGGACCTCCCGCCGCGACCAGGATGGCGTCGTAGGGCGCGTAGGCGCTCCAGCCCAGCGTCCCGTCGCCGTGCAGCACCGACACGTTCGTCGCCCCCGCCTGGCGCAGCGCCTGCTGCGCGGCGCGGGCGAGGGTCTCCACCCGCTCCACCGAGAACACCGTGGCGGCGAGCGCCCCCAGCAACGCAGTCTGATACCCGGAGCCCGTGCCGATCTCGAGCACTTTTTCCTTTCCGGTGAGTCGCAGCGCCGCGAGATAGCGGGCCTGGGTGAACGGCTGCGAGATCGTCTGGCCGTTGCCGATCGGCAGCGCGGCGTCCTCGTACGCGCGGTGGCGCACCGCTTCGGGAACGAACAGATGCCGCGGTGTCTCGGCGAACGCCTTGAGCACGGCGAGATCCCGGATGCCCTTCGCCCGCAAGTTTTCGACCAGCCGGACCCGGTACCCGCCGTAGGTGTCGCCAGCCCCCTCGGGGGTCAGTCTCCGCGGAACCACTGGCGCACGTCCTCGAGCAGGTCGTAGTTCGTCATGTCCATGTGCAACGGTGTCACCGAGATGTAGCCGTCGCTCGTCGCGCGGAAGTCGGAGTCGGCGTCGCCGGTCCAGGTGATCCGTCCTCCGCCGATCCAGTAGATGTCTTTCCCCCAGGGGTCCTTCATCAGCGCGATCTCTTCGCTGAACACCCGGCTGCCGAGGTGGGTGACCTTGACGCCCTTGACCTGATCCCCCGGGATCGCGGGGAGGTTGATGTTGAGCAGCGTCTCCGTGGGGAAGTCCTGCACGTCCACGATGCGGCGCAGCAGCGCGTGCAGGCCGTCCTTGTGGGTGGCGAGCAGATCCAGATCCGAGCCGGCGTACGACACGGCGAGACTGGGGATGCCCGCCACGAGCCCCTCCATCGCCGCCGCGACCGTACCCGAGTAGAACACGTCTTCGCCCATGTTCTGGCCGTGATTGATCCCCGAGATCACGAAGTCGGGCTTCTCCGGCATCAGCATGCCGATCGCCAGCAGCACGCAATCGGTCGGCGTCCCGTCCACCTGGAAGCTGCCGTCGGGGCGGCGCGTCGCGTGGAGCGGGCGGTGCAGCGTGAGCGAGTGCGACGTGCCGCTCTGCTCGCGGTCGGGCGCGACCACCGTCACCTGACCGAGCGATGCGCACACCTCGCCCAGCACGCCCAGGCCGCGGGCCAGGATGCCGTCGTCATTCGAGATCAGGATGTTCATCGCGCTCCGAAGATGATCCGGCGGCCGTAGCGCGTGAAGACGCGTGCCACCCGCCAGGTGTCCTCCCAGTGCCGGAAGTGGCTGGGGCGTCCCGTGTACACCGTGGCGATCGGCACCGAGCGCACGCGCAAGCCCCGCGCCAGGGCCTCGAGCAGGAACGCCGCCTCGAAATCGTAGCGCGTTTCGCGCGGGCGCACGAGCTCGGCGGCCCGGCGCGCCAACGCCCGGAAGCCCGTCTGGGCGTCCGGCACCGGCCGGTCACCGATGCGCGACGCGAGGACCGCCGAGAGCCAGTTGCTGCAGCGGCGTCCGAGCGGCATCGCCCCCGTGCGGGGCCGGGCGCCGAGCACCACGTCCGCTTCCCCGCGAACAATCGGCGCCACGAGCCGCGGGATCTCCTCCGGTGGATGCTGCCCGTCGGCGTCCAAGGTCACGACGATGGCGGCCCCGTCGGCGAGCGCGCGCTCGATCCCGGTTCGGAGCGCCGCGCCCTTTCCAAGGTTGTGAGGGTGGACCAGCACCGTGGCACCCTTCCCCCTTCCCCCTTCCCCGGTCTGATCTCCAGATCCGTCATCCACCACGTAGATCGTCGCATCCGGACGCGCGCGCCGGGCTCCCGTCACCACCGCTCCGATCGTCGCGGCCGCCTGATAGGCCGGGATGACGACGGCGACTGTGCCGTCAGCGCGCCCCGGCATTGGGCGGGGCGGTTCCGTCGAGGATCGCGAGAATCGACTTGAGCTCGCTGCGCAAGTCTTTCACCGTCTGGGTGGCGAGCGCGCGACGGGCCTCGGGCTTGAGCTCCCCCGAGCGCCGGTACTGCTCGATCTTCTGCCGCGCCCCTTCGATCGTGTACTTCTCGGTGTACAACAGGTGCTTCACCAGCATGATCAGCTCGATCTCGCGGCGCTGATACACCCGGTTCCCCGAGCGGTTTTTCGCGGGGTTCAGGAAGCGGAACTGGCTCTCCCAGTAGCGCAGTACGTGCGGTTTCAGATCGGTGAGCTGGCAGACCTCGCCGATCGAGAAGAATTCCTGGACGGGGTGCGGGACGCTCATCGTCCGCCCCCTCCCCCGCTCCACTGCTCAGCCTTCAGCTCGCGTTCCATCAGATCGGCGACCGCCTGACGAGGCGGCTTGCCGCCGAACAGCACCTCGGTCACCTGCCCGGCGATCGGCAGCTCCACCCCGTGTCGCACGCCCAGTGTGACGGCGGCGCGCGCCGTGTTGACACCCTCCGCCACCGAGGCCCGGCCGGCGAGCGCGTCGGCCAGCGCGGTGCCGCGCCCCAGCTCGACCCCGAGCGAGCGGTTGCGGGACAAGGGCCCGGTCGCAGTGAGGATGAGATCGCCCATCCCCGCGAGGCCGGCGAACGTGGCGGGCTCGGCGCCGAGCGCCACCCCCAGCCGGGTGATCTCGGCGAGCCCGCGCGTGAGCAGCGCGGCCCGCGTGTTGTGTCCCAACCCCAGCCCCTCGAGGATGCCGGCGGCGAGGGCGATCACGTTCTTGAGCGCTCCCCCCAGCTCTACGCCCAGCACGTCGGTATGTGAGTACACCCGGAAGTAGCTCGTCGAGAACACCTGCTGCGCTCGCTGGGCCACGTCATGGTCCAGCGCCGCCGCCACCACTGCGGTCGGTTGTTGCTGATACACTTCCTGCGCGAACGACGGCCCCGAGAGCACGGCGATCGGGACGCCCCGCGGCAGGACCTCGCCCAGCACGCAGGAGAGCGTGGTGAGGCGCTCCGGCTCGAGTCCCTTGGATACGCTCACCACCAGCGTGCCGCGGCCCAGGGCGGCGCCGACCTGGCCCATCACCTGACGCACGACGTGCGATGGGGGCGACGACACGACCACGTCGGCGCCGCGCACCGCCTGCTCCAGATCCCCGCTCGCCCGCAGGCGTTGGTCCAGGGCCGCGCCGGGAAGAAACGTCGGGTTCATGTGGTCGCGGTTGATGCCGTCCACGACCTCGGGCTCCCGAGCCCACAGCGTCACCGACTGGGACGCGCCCTTGCGCGCCAGCAGGTCCGCCAGCGCCGTTCCCCAGGCGCCGCCGCCGATGACGGCGATCCTCGTCACGGGATTCCCACCCTGAAGGGTGGGCTCGGCGAGGCACTGTGCTGAAGCACACTCGTGTCCTTTAGGACAGTGCAGTGCCGAGCCCAGGCTTTAGCCTGGGAACACCCGCTCATGCGATGACCCCTTTTCTCGTCCTGAACCGATTTTCGGTGCCGTTGATCAACCGCCGGATATTGGCCCGATGCGAATACGCAATCAGCAGGGCGAGGACGACGCTCGCCCAGAAGGTGTAGGGCGCGTCGGGCTCCGTGAGCCGCACCCACAGCGGAAACAACGCGGCGGCGGCGAGCGACGCGGCCGAGACGTACCCCGAGAGCCACAGCGTGGCGGCCCAGATGGGGAGCGAGATCGCCAGGGAGAGCGGGGCGAGCGCCAGGAACATCCCCGCCGCGGTCGCCACCCCCTTCCCCCCCTTGAAGCGCACGTAGGGCGAGTACACGTGCCCCAGCACGGCGGCAATGCCGAGCGCGACCGTGAACCACGCCGGGCCGGTGGCGCGCGGCGAGAGCAGCGCCACCGCGAGCGCTCCCTTGCCCAGGTCGAGGAGCCCGACGGGAATCGCGTAGCGCCAGCCCAGCACGCGGTACACGTTCGTCGCGCCCAGGTTGTGGGACCCGTGCTCGCGCAAATCGATCCCCCGGCCCAACCGGCCGGCGAGATAGCTGGTCGGCGTCGCGCCGATCAGATACGCCAGCACGAGCAGGCCCACCAGTCCGACCGCGCTCACCGGTGCGCCGCCTGCTCCCGCCTGCGGCGGAACTTGATGGCGACCGGGGATCCCGTGAAGCGCCACGCCGCGCGGAAGCCGTTCAGCAGGTAGCGGGTGTAGGACTCCGGGATCGCTTCCGGCCGGTTGGAGACGATCGCAAACCGCGGCGGCGCCGTGCCGATCTGGGAGGCGTACAACAGCCGCACGGACTCGCCCACGGGCTGCGGCGGCTGTTGGCGATCCACCAGGTCTTCCAGCACCTCGTTCACCTCGTGCGTCGGGATCCGCTTATCGCGCTCCACGGCGACGGCGAGGATCAGCTCGAGCAGCTTGGCCGTGCGCTGCCCGGTCTTGGCCGACACGTAGATGAACGGGATGAATTCGAGGAACGGCGCCCGCCCTTTGATTTCCCGCTCGCCCCGCACGGCGGTATTGGTGTCCTTCTCCTCGATCAAGTCCCACTTGTTGACGGCGATGATCAGCGCGGCGCCCCGTTCCCAGGCGTCGTTGGCGATCTTCAGGTCCTGCACATGCATGCCGTCCTGCGCGTCGACGACCAGCACGCACACGTCGGCGCGCTCGATCGCCCGCGCCGTGCGCAGCGTCGAATAAAACTCGATGTCGTCGTCCACCTTGCTGCGCTTGCGCAGTCCGGCCGTGTCGATGAACACGAGCGTGCGGTCACCGTAACGCAGCGGCGTGTCGATCGCGTCCCGCGTGGTGCCCGGCTCGGCGGCCACGACCAGCCGCTCGCTGCCGACCAGCCGGTTCACCAGACTCGACTTTCCGACGTTGGGACGCCCCACCACAGCGACGTCGATCGCCGCCTCCTCGGTCACCGCCCCGGCGGGGGGCAGCAGGGCGACCACGCGATCGAGCAGATCGCCCGAGCTCTTTCCCACCGCCGCCGAAACGGGGAATGGGTCGCCCAGGCCGAGCTCGTAGAACGTGAGGTGCCGGCTGTCCACCGGGAGCTGGTCGGCCTTGTTGGCCACGAGGATCACGGGGCGCTGGGACTTGCGCAGGTACTGCGCGATCTCGAGATCGGCCGGGTGGACGCCGTGCTCTACGTCGACCAAGAAGAGGACCACGTCGCTTTCCGTGACCGCCTGCTCGACTTGCTGCCGCACCGCCCGATTCAGGGAATCCTCTGCCCCCAGGATGAGACCGCCCGTATCCACCAGCCAGAACTGCCGCCCGTTCCAATCGACGACCCCAAAATTCCGGTCGCGGGTCACCCCCGGGCGGTCGTCTACGATCGCCTCCCGGCGCCCGATGAAGCGGTTGAACAGGGTCGATTTGCCCACGTTGGGGCGGCCGATGATGGCGACGGTGGGGGTCTTCATGCACCCTCGTTTTCCCCGGGGCAACGCCCCGGGGTCAGCCGCTCGAGCACACGCTCCGGCTCGGCTGACCCCGGGCCGGCGGCCCGGGGTTCCTCGCCGACCAGCACGTCCACGAAATCGTAGGAAAGCCTCACCGGCATCGGCATCCGCACCGCCAGGTCGTCCGCCCGCACGTCGTCCATGAAGATCAGATCGTCGTTCACGGCCTCGGCCGGTAGCAGGACCAGGTCGAGGTCGTCCCGTCCCCGCAGCGCTGCCTCGATCGCCGCCGCCGGCAGCAACCCGGCCGTCGTCACGGACGGCCCGAACAGCGCGTTCTCGACGACCACGAGCTCGAACTGTGCCCCGGTGACGGCGGCCACCTCCGCAAGCACCTGCGGCATCAACGGCCCCATCGCTGTCCCCGTCACGACGCCGATGCGCGTCCCGGCGAGATCCGGCAGCCGGTCCCGCGCCGCCGCGATCTGCGTCTGGAGATAGCGCACCGCGCCCACGCCGTTCTCGCGTTGCTCGAAGTCGCCGTACCACTCGGCCGGCGGCAGCGGCTCTCCCGCCTGCAGGTACAGGTCATCCGCGCCGTAGCACCAGGGAAAACCCCGCTCGGCCAGGGCGCGCGTCGCGAACCGGCCGACCAGCGTGAGCGCCGCGCGGCACTCCTCGGGTGCGAGCTCCCGGACCAGGTCGCGCTTCGAGTACTCGGTCAAGGCGACCGGAACGACCGACACCGAGAGGATCGACTCCCCCAGCTCGAACAGGTCGGTGAGCGTGCGCACCAGCTCCGCCCCGTCGTTCGCGCCCGGGACGAGCACGACTTGCGTGTGAAACCTGATCCCCTGCCCCGCCAGCGCGCGCAGCTGCGGCACGATCTCGGGCGCCTCGGGGTTGCGGAGCAGCCAGCGTCGTATCGTGGGATCGGTGGCGTGTACCGACACGTACAAGGGTGAGAGCCGGTACTCCACGATCCGCGCCACGTCCCAGGGCTTCAGGTTGGTCAGCGTGGCGAAGTTGCCGTACCGGAACGACAGCCGGTAGTCGTCGTCCCGGATGTAGAGCGGCGCCCGCATCCCCGCGGGATTGCCGTCCACGAAGCAGAAATCACAATGATTGGCGCAGCGCCGGATGCGCGGCGCCTCGAGCGCCACGCCCAGGGGGAGCCCCTCGGGGCGCTCCACGTCGTATTCGACGGCGTCGCCGCCCGGCAAAGTCGCGGACAGGACGAACTGCTCGTCCGCGCTCAAGAACTCCCAATCCAGGAAGTCCTCGAGCGCGCGACCGTTGACCGCGTGCAGCTCCGTTCCCGGGACGAGCCCGAGTGCTGCGCCGAGCGAGCCCGGCGCGACCGCCTGGACACGAACCATCGCACTGCCTGGACTTCAAGGACTTTGTGAAGCCTAGCGTCGCAACCTCAACGCAGGCTGGAACTTCCGTCGATCGTTGTAATATCGCTCAGGAAGGGCGGTAGCGCCAGCCGGCGATCCCCTTGCCGCTGGCCTTGAGATCGATCTGCTGGTTCTCCTGGGGCGGGATCGCGGGGACGTCCCGGGTCTCGCTCGCGACGGGCTTCCCCTGGGGGTCGAGGAACTCCACGGTGAGGCGGAACGGCTTGGAAGGGGCCGAGCGCAGGTTCGTCGCCAGCAGCGTCACCGCCGCCCCGCCCGAGTCGGGCACGAAGCTCGATACCGTCACCTCGACGGCGAGTAGTGAATCGGCCTGAGCCAGGTACTTGAGGGTCGAGTCCCGCCTGCCTCGCAGGTCCCAGGCCCCCGCCAGCAGCTTGAGCGAGCTCCGATTGAGGGGGTCGAGCTGCACGAGACGCTGCGCCACGGGGAGCAGGCTCGTCGAGTCGCGCAGCTGGTAATAACCGACCCCGAGCGAGTACAGCGCGTCGCGGCGGTAGGGGTTCTTGCTGAGCGCGAGGGCCAGGGCCCGCGCGCCGGCCCGGTACCACCGCTGGCTCATGAGGCGCTGGCCGGCGGTGAACAGCTCTTCGGGATCGAAGCTCTGGGCGCGGGCGGCGACGGCGTCGAACACCGCGGATGCGGCGGCGGCGCGGCCGCTCTGAGCGTACAGCGTAGCAAGCGACGTCGCCGCGTCCAGCTCTCCTGGGTACGCCCCGAGATAGTCCTGCAGCGCCGCGATGGCGGGTGCGAAGGCCGCCTGCAGCTTGCCGCTATCAGCTGCCATCTGCTGCAGCAGGGCCAAGCGGGCGACCCGAGCCTGGGCCACCGCCTGCGCGCGCCCGCTCGAGTCGCGTGTGAAGACCTGCTGGTCCGCCGGGGCGAGCCGCCGCCCGCGGGTCTTGCGCGACTGCGACGATGCCGTCAGGCGGGCCAGGATCGTGGAATCACTTTCGAGGCCGCGCTCGATCGAATCCACGCTCGCCCGGAGCCGGGCGTAGTGCTGTGCCGCGGCATCGTTCTGGGCACGTCCCACCAGCATCCGCGCGGCATTGCCGAGCGCTTCTCGCTTGTCCTTCGCGAACGCCGTATCGGTTCCCGCGGCCTCCGCGGTGCGGCGGTAGTAGACGAGTGCGGAGTCGGAGTTCTCCTTGCCGGCGTACAACCCCGCCAGCGCGACGAACGCCTTGGGATTCGCCGGCGCGAGGCGGGCGGCGAGACCGAACAGCGCGACGGCGGAGTCTTCCTTGCCCCCCTGCCAGGCGGCGAGCCCGGCGTTGAGCGTGTTCGCCCAGAGCCGCCGGCGGTAGCTGTCGATGTCCTGCTGGCACTGCGGTGCCAGAGCCAGCGCGCGCGCCAGCGCGCTGTCGGCGCCGGCGGCGTCGCCGGTCTCGAAGTAGTAACGTCCCAGATAGTACCAGGCCCCGGGATTCTTGTCCTGTTTGTCCTGGAGGATGGCTTCTACGAGGACCCGGCGCGCCTCGGCGAGCTGCCCGCTGCGTTGGTCGGGCTTCTCGGCGGCGGCCTTCAGGTGCAGCACGCCGCCGTTGACCTTGAAGTGGGATGCGCTGATCTCGCAGGGGGGTTGAGGCGTGACCCAGCCACCCTGGGCCAGGAGCGGCGCGGCGACAGCGCTGCACAGGGCCGTGATAGCGGCCTTCATGTCCTGTTAGAGAGCGGGCGACCGGATTCGAACCGGCGACGTCCAGCTTGGGAAGCTGGCATTCTACCCCTGAATTACGCCCGCAAGGGTCCGGCGGCAACACCCCCAATTTATCCGCGAACCCCACAAAGCAAAGGCCCCGGGGAAACAGCCCCGGGGCCTAGCGAAGCTACGTCGTCCCTACCTTACGGCGTTTGCACGTTCTTGAAATCCACGTACGAGCCGCTGTACCCCACGAGCGTGAACGTCCAACCGAAGCCAGTTGGGCAGGTGTCGCCCGTTCCAGGGAACGTCTGCTGCCAACCGCTCTGCACCACCTCACATACCGTGTACGTGCCATCTGGCAGACCACTGAAGATGTATTTCCCCGACGTGTCGGGGGTGACCACGGTCGCCGTGACCGTGCCGGTGAGCTGGACACACCAGGTCTGAAGACCAGAGTACGGGGCGGTAGCATGGGACACCCTTCCCTCGATCGTCAGCGTCCCGCTGTTAGACGGCGCCGAGGCCGAGCACGACGGCGACGGCGGCTGAACCACCGGCGGAGGCGCCGGCGGATCGCATTTGTTTACGTCTGTGCCCGGGTGAAGGGACGTACGCATCGCGCAATGCGCGGCGTCATGACCCAGCCCCGGGTTGCTGCGAACCTGGGAAACGCCCGCCACGAAGGGCATGGCGACCAAGGTCACAAGTCCTATGAATACTCGCTTCACAGTGTCTCTCCGAGCTCAGTTGGGCTGAGGAGGGGCGCTGCGGCCTCAGCGGGCCAGACAAGATCGCGTTATCCGACCCGGCAGGCTGTGCCTCACATCACGCGCCACGTAAGCCGAAGTATCTATTGTACTTAGGGAGTATGGCGCCGTAGGCGCCGGGCTTGGAAAGGCTACTGCCACGTCAGAGTGGCGACGCTCCCTGCCGGAAGGGCATAAGTGAGCGATCGTCCCGCCCAGCGCACGGCCAAGCTGCGAGCGAGCGCGGCTGTGTTGACGATGATCAGCGCTTTCGAGCCGTCGTCCGCGTTCCGGAAGGCTGCGCTCTCGAGCCCCTCGACACCCGACGTCGCGTCGATACGGCGCGCCCCCGGTCGCACGAACTGGCTGGCGTGGGCCAGGGCATAGTACTCGACGTTGCGGGTGACACCGCCGGAGGCCGAGTTAAACGCGGCCTCGTCCCCGGCCCGGATGCGCCCCACCCAGTCCTGCGCCAGCGCGCTCGACGCAACGGCGGAACAACCACGCACTTCGAAGGCCATGGGCCCGTTCATATATGGCGAGCTGCCATGGGGCGCAAGAACGGGGCCAACGCAGGTTCACGGTGACTTCCGATATCTCCAGGCCACGATCCCCGCGCCCGTGACTTTCAGCTCGAACGCGTGGTTCCCACTCGGATCGATCGCCGGGATGTCTTGCTGTTGCGAGGCGACGGTCTCGCCCTTGGCGTTCACGAACTCGAACGTGACCGCCGTCGGGGGGCTCGGCTTAGTCTTGAGATTCGTGATCAAGCCGCCCAACTTCGCGCCCTGTTCGTCGGGCGTGAACGTACCGACCGTCACCTCGGTCGTCATGGAGTCGGCGATGGTGAGGTAGCGCAGCGTCGAATCCTTGTTGCCCCGGATCTGCCACGCACCGGCGAGCTTGGCGAGGCTGGTGCGGTTCAGCGGATCCACGCCGACCAGCCGCTGCGCCATCGGCAGCACCTTCGCGGTGTCGCCGAGCAGATAATAGACCCCCGTGAGGTTGTAGAGCGCTTCGCGGTAATAGGGGTCCTTCACCAGACCCGCCTCGTACGCGCGCGCCGCCAGCCGGTAGCGCGGGGCGATCGACGCCCGGAACGCCTTGATCGTGTCGTCGGTCGCCGCCGCACACCGCGTGGCGATCTGCCGCACGGTCAGCGTCTTGTTCTTAGCCCGCGTGTCGCTGCGGCACTTGCTGCCGGCCGGTACCGTGTCCGGCTCGTTCGGGATCGCGTTGATGACCGCCTGCGCCGCGGCGAACAGGTCCGTGGCCTCCGCCGAATCGGCGTGGTCGAGGATCTGGCCGTACAGCGCCCCGGCGTCATCGCGCTTGCCCATCTGGGAGTACACCGCCGCGAGCCCGGCCATCGCCTGCACGTCGTTGGGGTAGGCGGCGAGATAATTCTTGTAGCCAGGCACGGCATCGTCCCAGCGCTGCGCCGCATGGTACACCCGCGCCACGTTGAACAGGGCGTCGCGCTTTTCCTTGGTGAACTTGGGATCACTCGCCGCGGGGACGGCCAGCTTGAAGTACTTCGCGGAGGAGTCGGGTTGATTGGCGTTGGCAAACAACGTCCCCAGGTATATGAAGCCCGAGGGTTCGCCGTCATAGATCGCGTTGGCGCGCCGGAAGCTCGCAATCGCGGAGTCGGTGTTGCCGGCCTGCCACGCCTTGACTCCGTCGTTGAACACCGGGACCCAGAACACGCGCCGCCACGTGCTGATGTCCTCCTTGCACGCTGGGGCGAGGGCCTGCGCCCGCGCGAAGGCCGTGTCGGCGCCCGCGAGATCGTTCTGCAGGGCGTAGTAGCGCGCTAGGTAGTACCAGGCGGCCGGATTCTTCTCCTGGCCGCCCGTGGTCAGCGCCTCGTGCAGCACCTTGTCCGCATCCTTGAGATCTTTCGCCCGTTTGTCCGCGAACTTGGTCTCGGTCGCGCTGCGGAGGTACAGGACCCCGCTGTTCACGAGGTAATGCTTCGTACTGAGGTCGCACTTGGCCGCCGTCCACTGCTGTGCGGCGGCGGGCGGGGCGACGCCGGCGACCAGGAACGCACCGAGGACGGCCACGCTTGGCTTCACGGTCATGCTCACTCCTTGGATTTGGCGACGAGCGCTTCCGCGTCGCGCTCGGCGGCGCGCGCGATCTCGAGCGGTGGACGACCGAGCGCGCGCGCGGCGGCCAGCACATCGTCGTATTCCGGTTTGAGCCGGACGCCCCCCCCTCCGGCGTCCGTCTGCTCCAGCACCTTCACCCGCACGGCCACCTCGGGAGAGAGTTGCACGGTCACCTGGCGGCGCGGCAACGTCGCACGCTCCGCCACCCAGCGACGGATCCCGGCCGTGGTGCTGTGACGGAACAGCGCGGCCGTCACTCCCTCCGCCAGCTCTTCGGGCGCCATCACCTCCACCCGAAAGCCCGAGCGGCCTTTCTTCATCTGCACGGGCCACGTCTGCACGTCGAGCGCGCCGGCACTCACCAGCGCCTGCCGCAACGGCTCCACGTACTCGGGGCTCATGTCATCCACGTCGGTCGCGAGCAGCACCACGCGCCCAGCTTCCGCCGCCTGCTCCGCGACGAGGATGCGCAACGCGTTGGGGTAATGCGGCGGGTTGCGCTGTCCCGCGCCCCACCCACTCCGTACCATGCGCCAGCGCGCGGGGGGCGCGCCCGAGGAAAGCACGCGCACCAGCGCCGCGCCCGTCGGCGTGGTCGCCTCCCCTTCCACCGGGCCCGGATCACCCGCGAGCTCCACGCCCTCGAGCAGAATCGCCGTGGCGGGTGCCGGCACGGGCAACCGGCCGTGCGCCGCCTTGACCCAACCGCTCCCCACTGCCACGGGAAAATTGTACACCGCCTCGACGCCGAGCTGGGCGAAGCCTTCGATCCCGCCGACGATGTCGAGCACGGCATCCACCGCCCCGACTTCGTGGAGGTGCACCTTGTCGGGCGCGACCCCGTGCACCCGACCCTCGGCCTCGCCGATCAGCCGAAACGCGCGCGCGGCCCGCTCTTTCACCCAATCCGACAGGGGCGCGCGCTCGACCAACCGGACGAGCTCGCCGACGGTCCGCCCGTGCGGCTGTTCAGGGATCGCGAACTCGACCTGCATGCACGCCACGCCGGACCGCTTCACCTCGCGCACCGTGACGCGCACTTCCGGGAGGTCGAGACGCCGCGGCAGCTCTTCGAGCCACGCCGCCGGGGCACCCGCGGACAGGAGCGCTCCCAGGGTCATGTCGCCCGAGATGCCGGCGGCCGGGTCGAGGATGGCGATGCGCATGCGATCGAAGCGGCGGAATATTAGCGGCTTAACCGCGGTACAGCCACCCGGCGCCCGTGTTGAAGAGCACCACGCGCTCTTCCGGTTGGACCGCGCCGCGCGCCCTGAGCTCCAGTGCTGCGGCGAGCGTCGCCCCGCCCTCCGGCGCGGCATCGATCCCCTCGAGCGTCTGCAACTCGGTGGCCGCGGCGGCGAGCTGCGCGTCCGTCACGGCGATCGCCTCCCCCCCGCTCTGTCGCAGCACAGCGAGCATGCGGCGGTCCCCCAGCGGGCTCGGCACCCGCAGCCCCGACGCGATCGTGTGCGGGTCGGGCCACGGCGCGCAGCCGGCGGCGCCGGCTCGGAACGCCTGTACGACGGGCGCGCAGCCGGCGGCCTGCACGCTGTACATCCGCGGCAGCGACCCGGTCACCCACCCCGCCCGCGCCAGCTCGCCGAACGCCTTCCACATGCCGATCAGCCCGGTGCCTCCACCCGTGGGGTACACGATCGCGTGCGGCAGGGTCCAGCCAAGCTGCTCCGCCAGCTCGAGGCCAAGGCTCTTCTTCCCCTCGATGCGGTAGGGCTCGCGCAGTGTGGACACGTCCACGGCGCCGCTGTCCAGCGCGTACGCGCGCGCGGCCTTGCCGCAGTCCCCGATGTGTCCATCCAGCAGCACCAGGTCGGCGCCGAAGCTCTTGATCTGGCGGAGGATGGTGGGCGGCGTGCTCGCGGGCGCGTACACGCGCGCCGCGACGCCCGCGCGGGCGGCATACGCCGCGAGCGCCACGCCGGCGTTGCCGGCCGTCGGCACGACGAAGCGGCGCGCCCCCGCGAGCGTGGCGCGCGTCACCGCCGCCGCCAGCCCC
>Ga0209156_10001637_pt1 | contig 18080 bp, 11 predicted proteins | sample GraSoiAngelo_124_FD_185881 | JGI IMG/M metagenome (GOLD analysis project Ga0209156, IMG submission 185881) | Grasslands soil microbial communities from the Angelo Coastal Reserve, California, USA - 14_0927_05_20cm (SPAdes) (version 2) | ecosystem: Environmental > Terrestrial > Soil > Grasslands...
GGGTGAGACTAAACTGCACGTAGTTCACCACCGACTGAAACGTCGCGGTCAAAAGCATGAAGTTGACGATGACAAACTGAGTCAGGATCGCGTTCACCGGGATTCCGCGCGAGGTTCGCCGCGACAGCCGCTTTAGCATGCCGAGATCTTCGCCCATTACCGCGGTTACGCGTGGACCGATCCACATCATTGCGCTGACGGTTGAAATTAATCCGAGACAAATAAACGCGGCCATCACTTTGCCACCGGTCGGACCGAAAATGTGCGTGCTGGCGATGAGTGCGACCTGTTGTTTGCCGATCATCTCGGCAGCGGGTGTCGTTCGGAGAAACACCGCATTCACGCAAACGTAGAGCACGATTACGATGAATGTCCCGAGTGTGAGCGAAAGCGGAACGTTCCGGCGTGGATTGTGAATTTCGCCGGTGATGTAAGTCGAGGCGTTCCAGCCCGAGTAGGCAAACATCACCCAGTAAAGACTGATCGCGAAAGGCGCGCTCGCGATTAGCGCGCCATCGCCTTTGACCGGCAAGAATGAAATCGGCTGCGTTTTGTTAATGTAAAATCCCGCACCGATGAGCACGGCGATGAGCGCGACTTTCAAAACGGTGGACCCGATTTGAAAGGCGCTGCCGAGTCGCAAATCGCACAGTAAAACAAGTGTTACGGTCCAAACCGTGGCCATTGCCGCGACTAACGGATTTATGGCGGGAAAAATTTCAGCGAGGTACGTGCCGAATGGCATCGCGGCGATCGCGACGGGTGCGGAGAAGCCAACCGTGGCCGAGATCCAGCCCGCAACGAAGCCGAGCGACGGATGATAAATCTCGCGCAGAAAATGATATTCCCCGCCGGAGCGCGGCAACGCGGCCGCCAGTTCGGCGTAAGACAGCGCGCCGCACATCGCGCAAATTCCCCCCACGGTCCAGACCGCAATGATTGCGAAACCACTGGGCAAATCACCAACCTGAAATCCGAGGCTGGTGAAAATACCGGTGCCGATCATGTTCGCGATCACGATGCAAGTAGCGGTAAGTAGAGAAATGCGATTCGAATTGCTTGGCATGAGCGGAGTAGTCAGAGAAAAATTTGGGTGGGCACAACAACGGATCCAGGCCCGGGGAAAGTAATAAGGTAGACTCCGCCAGAGATAATCAAACTTTGCCTTCTGGTGGCAGCGCGATTTGGCAAGCAACAATTGACACCGCACCCGAAACGCGGTTCACAGTTAACCCGTGGCTAGAATTTTGATTGCCGATGATCAGCGCGACGTGCTGGAGGCGTTGCGTATTTTGCTCAAGGGCGCGGGGCACCAGACGGACGCGGTTACTTCGCTCGCGGGAATCTTCAATGCGCTCGAGAAAAAAGATTACGCGCTCTTGATGATGGATTTGAATTACACGCGCGATACCACCTCGGGACAAGAAGGTCTCGAAGTTATTCCGAAGCTTCAGGAAATCGACAGCACTCTTCCCATCGTAGTGATGACGGCGTGGGCGACGATCGATCTGGCGGTGGAAGCGATGAAACGTGGAGCGCGCGATTTCGTGCCGAAGCCGTGGGACAACGAGCGGTTACTTTCGATCGTGCGCACGCAGATCGAGCTCGCGGGTGCGCTGCGCAAAGGACGCAAGCTGGAAGCGGCTAATCAACTACTCCGTGGCGGTGCGCCGAAGTTGATCGCGGAATCGCCGTCCATGCGTCCGGTCTTGGAAATGATTTCGCGGGTGGCGCCATCGGACGCGAACATTTTGATCACGGGAGAAAACGGCACCGGAAAAGGATTGATCGCGCAGGCACTGCACGCGCTCTCGCCGCGCGCATCGCACAGCATGATTACGGTAAACATGGGCGGACTATCGGAGACGATTTTCGAAAGCGAATTATTTGGCCACGTCAAAGGCGCTTTTACCGACGCGAAAACGGATCGCGCCGGCCGATTTGAGCTCGCGGACGAGAGCACGCTGTTCATGGATGAGATTGCAAACATTCCGCTCAACTTGCAGGCAAAACTTTTGCGCGTGATCGAGACGGGCGAGTTCGAGCGCGTTGGTTCTTCGAAAACGCTACACGCGAATGTGCGCATTATTTCAGCGACGAATTCGAACCTGCATGATGAGGTTGCGGCCGGAAGGTTCCGGCAGGATTTGCTCTTTCGATTAAACACAATCGAAATCGGTTTGCCGGCTTTACGCGATCGGAAAGAGGACATCATGCCGCTGGCGAACAATTTCTTGCGCATGCACGCCAAACGTTATCGGAAAGAATTCGGAGGTTTTGATGAAACCGCGCGCGAACGTTTAATGACGCATCCGTTTCCGGGAAATGTGCGCGAGCTCGACCACGTGATCGAACGTGCGGTCTTGATGTCGACCGGCTCGCAAATTAAAGCGCGCGATCTCGGACTCTCCACTGGAGGCGGCGATGCGCGGGGATTGGAAGAGATGAGTCTGGAGGAAGTCGAAGCGTACCTAATTAAGAAGGCGCTGGCCCGCGCTGGTGGTAACGCCAGGCAGGCAGCGGAAGCGTTGGGGTTGAGTCGTAGCGCATTTTATCGGCGGTTGCAGCAATATGGTCTGTGATTTCGGGCTTAGTTTTGTAGCCGCGCCTCTATGAGGCGCGAGGAAAACGCGGCCCACAGAGCCGCGGCTACAGCATGAACGAGCGGCATAAACCGCGGCGTCGGGTTTCGCACGAAGATCGCCTCACCTGGTTAACCATAGGCGCGGTGGCGCCCGCAGCATTGGTCGCCCTCTGTTTGCTTTGGTTTGGCGAGTACAGCGCGAAAGTGCAATGGACCCTCACGCTCGTGATCGGTGGATTCGCTTTTGGTTATATCGTGAGCCTGCGGGAGCACGCCATCCGGCCCTGGCAAACCGTGACCAATTTGCTCGCGGCTTTGCGCGAGGGCGATTATTCGATCCGGGCCAGAGGTGCGCGCGAGAATGATGCGCTGGGCGAAGCGTTGCTCGAGGTCAACGAACTGGGTGAGACCTTACGCCTGCAACGTCTCGGGGCATTCGAGGCCACCGCACTTTTACGCACGATCATGGCCGAGATCGATGTCGCTGTTTTTACCTTCGATCCGGAGCGTAAGCTACGTCTCGTTAATCGCGCCGGCGAAAACTTATTGAAGAAACCGATAGACAAATTGCTCGGCCGAACAGCGCGCGAACTTCGCCTGGATGTCTGTCTGGAGGCGAATGAGGACGCGCCGCTTACGCTCGCCTTTCCGGGCGCGACCGGACGCTGGGGCGTGCGGCGCAGCATGTTTCGTGAGCACGGTTTGCCTAATGAGTTGCTCGTGCTCACGGACCTGAGCCGCACGCTGCGGGAAGAAGAGCGCATCGCCTGGCAACGATTGGTCCGCGTTCTTGGTCACGAGTTAAACAACTCGCTCGCACCAATCAAATCGGTTGCGGGCAGCTTGGAAAATTTGTTGCGACGCGATCCGCTGCCGACTGATTGGCATGAAGATGCGCGCAGCGGGTTGAACGTTATCGCCACCCGGGCGGACGCGCTTAGTCGTTTCATGGAGGCGTACGCGCGACTGGCGCGACTGCCGCCGCCGCTAAAGGAACAGATGGATATTGGCGAGGTCGTGAATCGGGCGGCGAACTTGGAAACGCGATTGCCGGTGCAGAGGCAAGGTGGTCCGCAGATTTCGATTCGTGCCGATGCGGGGCAAGTGGAACAAGCGTTGATCAATTTGCTGTATAACGCCGCTGAAGCGTCGCTTCCAACGCGCGGTGCGGTGACAATCGGCTGGAAGGAAGCCGGCGAGTCCGTGGAAATTTTTGTGCGGGATGAAGGCGAGGGGATCATGAACCCGACAAATTTGTTTGTTCCATTTTTCACCACCAAACCGGGCGGGTCTGGAATTGGTCTTGCCCTTTCGCGTCAAATTGCGGAAGCACACGGTGGAACGTTAACCCTGGCGAATCGAGTGGGCGCGCCCGGGGCCGAAGCATTATTGCGCTTGCCTAAATAATTTGTAGCCGCGGTTGCCTGCTGCGGCCAACGACCGCGGCTACCGTCGTTCCAAAATCGGGACGGCATTTTCCCACAACCGAAGCCACACCGAGGCTTCAATGATGGGGTTATGAACGACAAGTCGCTAATCATCAGTCGCTTATCACTCTATTCCAGCCCGTGGCACGGGCATTGCAATAGCGGACTGGGACACGATTTATTTTTTGAATCTAAGGTCGATGCAAAGCGCATCTCAAGGGAAAGGAAAAAGAAATGAAACCGACAGTTGAGCAAAACAATTTGAGCAAGCGAGCGGAGATTGCGCGGAAAAACGCGTTTCCGTCCATCGATTGCAATTATCAAACCGTGGCGCTGCCGAGTTATCGGGGCGGCTGCCTGCGGCCTGGATTTTCATCGTTCCGCAATATCAGCGGCGAGTATTTTCGGAAGGAAGCGCGCAACGAATTCCGCCTCGAAGCGGTGGCTTTCGTCGCAATCGTTATCACGGCGGCGATTCCAATTTTGAACAACATGCACGCGCTCGCAGATTTTCTGCGCGCAATTAGCGGTCTTTAAGTTGGAGATGATGCGACAGAAATCGGAGGCGCAGGCGGAAGAGACAATTGTGCGACCGGCTGGATTTTCACCGGTAAGCTCAGGGATGGACATCGCGCGGCCGCACATCGCCAAACAGAAACGTCGCCGTCGGATCCTGTTCGCGTCCGGCGGCGTGCTGGCGTTGATCGTAATCACGGTCGCTCTGTCACATTTGAAACCGGCGGTCCCGAGTGTCGATCGCTCGACGGTATGGGTCGATACCGTCAAACGCGGCCCGATGTTGCGCGAAGTGCGCGGGCTCGGCACGCTCGTGCCGGAAGAAATTCGCTGGATTCCGGCAAACACCGAAGGCCGGGTGGAGAAAATTGTCGTTCGTCCTGGGACGCAGGTGAAGGCGGACACGGTGATTTTGGAATTATGGAGTCCGGAGTTGGAGCAAGCGGCGCACGATGCGGAATCGAAATTGAAAGCGGCGGAAGCGGAATTCACGACCCTGCAGGCGAAGCTGCAACGCGATTTGCTCGATCAGGAATCGACCACCGCGCGAGTGCATTCGGAATTGCAGCAAGCCCGGATGGAAAGTGAAACGAACGAACAGTTGAAGAAAAACGGTTTGGTGGCCGAGCTGCAATACAAGACTGCGCAGGTGAAGGCAGCGGAGCTGGCGAATCGTGACGCGATTGAACAGAAGCGTCTGAATTTCGCGCGCGATTCGATCGAACCGCAATTGGCATCAAAGCAGGCTGAAGTCGATCAAGTGAAAGCGGCCGCGCAGTTAAAGCTCGATCAGGTAGAAGCGTTGCATGTGAAAGCCGGAATGAACGGCGTGCTGCAACAGATGCCGGTGGATGTCGGGCAGCGGGTGAAGATCGGTGACAATCTCGCGCGTGTGGCGGATCCGACAAAGTTGAAGGCGGAAATTAAAATCGCCGAGACACAGGCAAAGGATATTCAAATTGGCGAGAAAGCGACCATTGATACCCGCAACGGGGTGGTTACGGGCCATGTCACACGGGTGGATCCGGCGGTCGAGCAGGGAACGGTGAAAGTAGATGCGCAGATTGACGGCGAACTGCCGCGGGGGGCTCGCCCGGATCTAACGATTGATGGTACGATCGAGCTGGAGCGTTTGGACGATGTGATTTATGTCGGCCGACCTGCGTTTGGTCAGGAAAACAATACCGTCGGCATTTTTAAACTTGTTTCCGGAAGCAGCGAAGCAGTGCGGACGCCGGTCAAACTCGGCCGCAGCTCGGTTAACTCGATTGAAATCGTCAATGGCCTGCAACCAGGCGATCAAGTCATTCTCTCCGATACCAGCGCATGGGACGCGCACGAACGAATTCGGTTGAATTGAATCAGCATTCAGAAATCAGCAATCAACAATAAACCATGAACAACGGATCCAAACCTCTCATTCACTTACAGGACGTGACAAAAGTGTTTCTCACTGACGAAGTGGAAACGCACGCGCTCTCCGGTATTCACCTCGATATTCGGGATGGCGAATATATCTCGATCGCCGGACCTTCGGGCTGCGGAAAATCGACGTTGCTCTCGATTCTCGGCCTCCTCGATACCCCGAGCGGTGGAAGTTATGCCTTGAAGGGATCGGAAGTCGCCAATCTTTCATTCCCGGAGCGTGCCCGTATTCGCAATCGCGAGATCGGTTTTATTTTCCAAAGCTTCAATTTGATCGGCGATCTCTCCGTTTACGAAAATGTGGAGCTGCCGCTGACTTATCGAGGGATGAGCGCGGGCGATCGTAAGAGCGCGGTTACGCAGGCGCTGGAGCGGGTCGGGATGGGCCACCGGGCCAAACATTTGCCGAGCCAGCTTAGCGGTGGACAGCAGCAACGTGTCGCGGTCGCGCGCGCGCTTGCTGGTAAACCGGCGATTTTGCTGGCGGATGAGCCAACCGGAAACCTCGATTCGCGCAATGGCGAAGCAGTAATGGATCTGTTGAAAGAATTGCACGCCGGCGGCGCGACCATTTGCATGGTAACGCACGACGCGCGTTTCGCGCAGCACGCCGATCGGACGGTGCATTTGTTCGACGGTCGCGTGGTGGAAGACAATCGCATCGCGGCATAGCTGGAGCGCGCCGCCATGTGGAACGATCTTCGTTTCGGCGCGCGAATGCTGGTTAAAACACCGGCATTCACCATCATTGCAGGGTTGGCGCTTGCACTCGGCATCGGCGCGTCGACCACGACGTTCTCCGTAATTAACGCGCTCCTACTTAAGCCCTGGCCCTATATTCAGGACCAGGAACGGGTTCTCTACGTCAGCGAATATTTTCCGAAAATCAGTAGCGATCACGACAACGGCGTCGCTTATCCGGACTATCTGGATTTCAAGCAACAGGCGACGACTCTGGAAGGCTTCGGCACGACCAGCATCGCGACGATGATTCTAAGCGACGGTGAAAAGCCGGACCGCTATCTGGGCGCGTTCATTACCGCGGACGCATTTTCTTTTCTCGGGGTCAAGCCCATGCTCGGTCGGACCTTTCGCGCTGAGGAAGATCGTCATGGTGCGGCACCCGTAGCGTTACTTGGCTACGAGATTTGGCAAAATCATTTCGGATCCGATGCGAACATTGTTGGCCGCGTCGTCACCATAAACGGCAAGCGCGTCACCATTGTCGGGGTGATGCGGAAAGGCTGGCGTTTTCCGGAGGCGTCCGATTTGTGGATGCCGCTGCAAATCGAGGAGAAAGAGAATCCGCGCGGCAATTTTAATTTCGCATGCTTCGCCAAGATGAAGCGCGGGGTCTCGATCGAGCAGGTGCGGTCGGAGCTGCAAGCGATTGCCGCGCGCATCGCCGCCGATCATCCCCAAACCAATACCGGCGGAAGTGTGCGGGTGAAATTTTTCCGCGAGGAAGCAGTGAAAGACGCCAAGACTTTGACGCTGCTGCTAATGGGCGCGGTGCTTTTTGTGCATCTGATCGCATGCGCGAATGTGGCCAATCTGCTCCTCGCGCGCGGTGCCTCGCGCGCGCGTGAAATTGGAATTCGTCTCGCCTTGGGCGCCGGCCGTCGCGTCATCGTGCGGCAACTGCTGAGCGAAAGCCTGATTCTCGGCATTGCCGGAAGTGCGCTCGGTTTGCTTCTGGCCATCTGGGGCATCGATCTCGTCATGCGCGCCATTCCGGTCGACCTGCCGTACTGGATTCGCTTCGATTTTGACTGGCGCGTTTTCACTTTTGCGCTGGCACTCGGCCTCGGCTCGGCGGTTTTGTTTGGATTATTCCCGGCGCTACAGGCATCGCGTCCGCAACTGGTCGATGCGATCAAGGAAGGCGGCCGTAGTGGAATTGGCGGCGGCAAAGGCCAGCGTGTGCGTAACGGTCTGGTCGTCGCCGAAGTGGCCTTGGCACTGGTCTTACTGGTAGGCGCGGGATTGATGCTTCGCAGTTTTCTGAAACTTCAGGCGACCGATATCGGCATTGATCCATCGCACACTTTGACGTTCCGGGTTGGTCTGCCGCCCACCCAATTCAAACAGGAAGACTCCGCCCGGTTCTTCACCGCGCTGATCCCACAGGTCGCCAGCATTCCCGGAGTGGAATCGTCCGCCGCGACCACGTCGCTTCCAGCGTCGGGAAACATCGGAGTGAGCGCGCTCATTCTGGAAGGTGAACCTGAGCCGCAGCAATTGCAGAACGCGCGAATGGCGCATGGCCTCGCCATCACGCCCGGTTATCTTGCCACCTGTCACATTCCGCTTTTGCGCGGGCGGGATTTTACGGTTGCCGACAACAAAGACAGCCAGCGTGTCGTCCTGATCGACGACGCAGCCGCCCGCAAATGGTTCCCGAATACTGATCCAATTGGCCATCAATTGGCCCTTCTTGAAAAACTCGGCGAGCCGCCGAAGTGGGCCACCATTGTCGGAATCGTGCGCAACGTGATTTACGATCGGTTGACCGAGCGGCGCGAGTTCCCCTGTGTTTACGTCCCGCAATATCAGAACCCGGACTGGTTCATGTCGGTAATGCTGCGGACAAAAACTGATCCCGCGGCGTTTGGCAATCTTGCGCGCTCCGCAGTGCTGGCGGTAAACAAGGAAATTCCAATCTACAAAGTGAAAACGATGGATCAGGTGGTGACGGAATCATTTTGGGAACGCAGATTTTTCGGAACGCTCTTTACCGTCTTCGCGGGCTTGGCTCTTTTTCTTGCCGCCATCGGATTGTATGGCGTGATGGCTTATTCCGTTCGTCAGCGCACCCAGGAGATTGGGGTGCGCATGGCCCTCGGGGCCCAGGCCGCGGACGTTCTCCGACTTGTAACGGGTCATGGTGTTCGGCTAATTGCGGCTGGTCTCGCCATCGGTGTCGTCTTTGCTTTTTTTCTAACGAGACTTTTGCAAGGGAATCTGGAAGGCGTTTCCGTGCACGATCCTCTGAGCTTCGGAATCGTCTCCGGGGTTTTGCTGATTGTCGGTTTGCTGGCGTGTTATCTCCCCGCACGCACCGCCACCCACCTCGATCCCGTGGAAGCCCTGCGTTACGAATAGATCGACATGCAAACCTTATGGAACGATCTCCGTTACGGCGCCCGCATTTTACTTAAACGGCCTACACTTAGCGCGATCGCGATCATCGCGCTTGCCCTAAGCATTGGGGCGAACACCGCGATCTTCAGCGCTATCAACACCCTTCTGCTTCGACCACTGCCGGTAAAAGATATCGATCGGCTAGTCTTCAGTATCGCGTTGCGGGAAGGTTTCGATCCTTTTGGATCGTCATTTCTCGAGTACGCCGCTTATCGGGATCGAAGTCACTCTTTCGTCAGCAGCGGCGTGGCGACGCAACGTTCCTTCAATTTGATTGGGCAAGGCGAACCGGAACATGTGCGCGGTGCCACCGTAATGGCGGATTATCTAACGACTTTGGGAGTCAAACCGGTGCTTGGTCGAGTGTTTTCAGCTGAAGAAGATCATCCGGGTGGGCCGCCGACGGCTCTTATCAGTTATGCGCTTTGGCAGAGACGTTTTGGCGGGAGCCCCATCGTGCTTGGTCAATCGCTGAATCTCGATGGGCGCAGTTACAACATTCTCGGCGTGATGCCGGCCGGATTCGACCTGCCCGCAGCCGCCGAAATCTGGATTCCGCTGCAGGCCAACATTGACAACCTGCCGTTGACCGAACGGGCAGCGACAAACAACGAAATCGTCGCACGCCTGAGACCGGGGGTGAGTTTGCCCCAGGCCGATGCAGAATTGAAAGCGATTGATCGTCAACTGGAGCAGGAATATCCCGATTTTCGTCGCGGCTGGAGCGTGAAAGTGATCTCGCTCCGTCAGGAACTGCTGGGCGATCTGGAAGGCCGCGTCCACAGAGCATTGTTTACCCTCATGTTGGGGGTTGGGTTCCTTTTGCTCATCTGTTGCGCCAACGTGGCGAATCTGCAATTGGCGCGCGGAATCTCTCGTGAGCGCGAGCTCGCACTCCGTCGCGCGCTCGGCGCTGGTCGGTGGCGTCTCGTCAGGCAACTTCTCACCGAAAGCATGCTGCTGGCCTTGCTTGGTGGTGCGGCTGGATTGGTTCTCGCGAATTGGCTGCTGCCGATTCTGGCTGCGCTTAATCCGATTCGTGGAATTTCTTTCGCCGCATTTTTTCACAACTTCGAGCTCGACCAACATGTGCTGGTTTTCGCACTGTTTATTACTCTACTCACCGGTGTCATATTCGGACTACTCCCTGCGCTGAAAGGCGCCGGCGCGAATGAGCTGATGCCGCGCATCAAACAGGGCGACCAACGCAGTGGTGGCACCGTGTCCGGCCGGCGCTGGTTTAATGCATTGATCGTGAGTGAGATTGCGATCGCGCTGACCTTACTGGTTTGCGGTGGATTGATGGTGCGAAGTTTCCATCGGCTGCAATACGTCGACCTGGGATTCAAGCCCGACAATCTCCTGACCATGAAAATGGTCCTGCCGGATCCAAAATACTCGTCATATCGCACGCGTGTCGGGTTTGCCAATCAAGTGCTCGAGCGCATCCGCAATCTATCTGGGGTCATCGCAGCCGGAACCACAACAAACATTCCGCTTGAGCGAGAAATTGCGATCGACGCAATCTTTAATGTCGAGGGGCGACCGCCGGCGAACCCAAATGAGGTGCCGATTACTTCGCATCGCGTTGTCAGCCCGGACTATCTCGGGACGCTTGGTGTTACCTTGGTCAAGGGACGGTTGATCGACAAAAACGATCGCGCCGAAAGTCCGCCAGTGGTGGTTGTCAGTCAGGAATTCGCGCGGCAAGCCTGGCCGGGAGAAGACGCCATTGGCAAGCGAGTGCGGCGCGTTCGTGCCGGACAAACCTTTCCCTGGATGACCGTGGTCGGCGTCGTCAAAGACGTAAAGGAGGATCTGTTCAATTACCGTATCAATCGCCCGGTTTGGTACGTGCCTTACGCGCAGGTCGAAAACAATTTTCCAGTCAATCTCGTTGTCCGGGCGAGTGCCGATCCCACAACCTTAATCGGGGCGGTCCGCGACATTATTCGTGGCGTCGATCCGGATCAGCCGATCTCAAAGATCATGACGATGAACGCGAATCTAAGCGGCGTTCTCGTTACCGAACGTTTCGGCGCGGTCTTGATGGGCACGCTCGCGCTAACGGGATTATTGCTCGCAGCCATCGGGCTCTACGGCGTCATGGCCTATTCAGTAAGCCATCGGACGGGTGAAATCGGCCTGCGGGTGGCGCTGGGCGCACAACCGAAACATATCCTTGAGCTGATTATGGGTCACGGCATGAAGCTGACTTTGCTAGGTGTGGCCATCGGATTAGTTCTCGCCTGGTGTACAACACGGCTGCTTGTTAGTTTGCTTTTCGAGTTAAGCGCGACAGACGCTGCTACATTCAGCGTCATTTCTCTTCTTCTTGGGTTGACTGGGTTACTTGCCTGTTATTTACCGGCACGCGCTGCCATGCGGCTCAATCCGGTAGAGGCTCTCCATTACGAATAAGGAACTAGGATGCTAAATGATCTGCGATTTGCTTTTCGGTTGCTGCTGAAGAACCCGGCATTTACCGCCGTGGCCGTCGTCGCAATTGCCCTTGGGATCGGCGCCAACACTGCTGTCCTAAGTCTCGTTAATGCGCTGCTGATTCGTCCACTGCCTTATCGCGATCCGGCGCGCATCGTGTTGATGCTCGAGCACTTTCGCGCACAACATCTCGACGCCATCCCCGTTTCCGCGCCGGAATTCGTGGATTATCAAACGAACTGCCGCAGTTTTGACAAGATGGCGGTGTTTCAGCCGGGCACATTCAATTTTGCCGGCGGTGATCGCCCTGAACGCATTTTCGGCGCGGTCGGGTCAGCGGATCTTTTCAACGTTCTTGGCGTAGCGCCAATTCGCGGACGCGTCTTCGTGCCGGCTGATTGCACCGCTGGACACGACGATGTGCTGATCATCAGTGAACGACTGTGGAAGCGCCGGTTTAGTGCCGATCCGCAAATTATTGGAAGCAAGATTGTCGCAAACGGTCGGAGCTTCACCATCGTCGGCGTGATGCCGGCGAGTTTCGAATTTCCGATTCCACTTTTCGGAATTCAAGGTGCGCAGTTTGGCGAACCGGCCGATGTCTGGCAGCCGCTCGCTTTCACCGCGCAGGAATTGAAAATTCGTTACTCGCGCGGCTACGCCATCGTCGCGCGCCTGGCTCAAGGTGTTTCTGCAAAACAAGCGCAGGCCGAGCTCGATACCGTCACGGCAACGATGCGAAAGAATTATCCGGACAATTATCCGAAGGATGACAGCTTTGGAATCACTGCCTTCCCGCTTAACGAAGTCGTGCTTGGGCCAATGAAACCGTTGCTCCTGATTTTACTGGCCGCGGTTTTTCTGGTGCTCCTGATCGCGTGCGCGAATTTGACTACGATGATGCTGGCGCGCGCTGCCTCACGAGAGCGCGAGATGGGAATTCGCGTTGCTCTGGGCGCGGGGCGCTGGCGTTTACTTCGCCAGGTCCTGGTCGAAAGCGTTTTTCTCTCACTTTGCGGTGGCATCGCTGGAGTTCTCCTCGGAATTTGGGGCCTCGATTTGCTCAAGCGCATCGGCACCCAAACCATCCCGCGGCTGAGTGAAGTCAACCTCGATTGGCATGTTTTGATCGCGACCTTTGTCATCGCGGTCGGGACCGGAATTGTTTTCGGTTTGGTTCCTGGATTAGTTAGCGGCGACCCGAATCTGACCGAAACGCTAAAGGAAGGCGGCCGTGGTTTGAGCTCAAGCGCGCGGCGAAATCGTTTGCGCCAGGCCCTTGTCATCGCCGAGGTCGCGCTCGCGCTCGTCCTGCTCACCAGCGCCGGCCTCTTAATCAAGAGCTTTGTTCAACTTCAAAATGTGGATGCCGGATTTAATCCGCGAAATGTGCTTACGATGGAGATTTCGCTGCCGCCGCTGACCTATGCCGACAACGCAAGCCAGGCGCGTTTTTATAATGAAGCGCAGAAACGAATCGCCGCTATCCCTGGAATCAAAAATGCCGGCTTCACCAACATTCTCCCGATGAGCGGCACGAACAGCGATTCTTCCTTCAGCATTGAAGGCCGCACCTCCGACGACAAGAACCCAAGTCCAGACGAAGAATTCCGGCAGGTTTCACCCGGGTTTTTCGAGGCGATGGAAATTTCACTGCTACGGGGCCGGCGATTCAACGAAACGGACAATGCCGATGCGCCACCGGTTACAATCATCAATGCCGCTTTAGCGAAACGCTATTGGCCGAACGAAGACGCCATTGGAAAACGAATCAACATTGGCGCGTCCGGCGCAAAGGAGAAATGGGCGACGATCATCGGCGTTGTCGGAAACGTGCGGCACCGCGGCTTGGATTACGATCCGTTGCCGGAGTATTACATGCCGATTACGCAAACGCCGAACAACCGAGCTGTGTTGGTCGTGCGCAGCTCGCAAGAGGCAGGCGGTTTGATTTCCGCAATTCGCACTGCCTTGCACGAGATCGATCCGGCCCAGCCAATTGCACACGTTCGGACCCTTGAGCAAGTAGTCGCCGACTCGGTCGCACCGCGGCGACTGTCCATTTGGCTGCTGGGACTGTTCGCGGCGATGGCACTCGCACTGGCTTCGATTGGAATTTATGGGGTCATGTCATTCCTGGTCGTGCAACGAACACACGAGCTTGGTGTGCGGATGGCCCTGGGGGCGCAGCGACGCGATATCCTGCGGCTGGTTGTCGGGCACGCCGCCAAATTGATTTTGGCCGGCACTGCCATTGGTCTGGTATTTGCGTTTGCGTTCACACGTTTACTCACCGCAATGCTCTACCAAGTAAGCCCGCACGATCTGACAACATTTGGTTTGGTAACCGTCGTGCTCGCCGCGATCGCCTTAATCGCCAGTTACATTCCGACCTCTCGCGTTATTCGGGCCGACCCGATGCTGGCGCTCGCCCACACCACATGATCCGGCTGCATAACATTGAACGCTCTTATCCGCTCGGACGCGGGCAAATGTTTTATGTCTTGCGCGACATCGATCTGGATATTGCCGCCGGCGATTTTGTTTCGGTGATGGGACCGTCTGGCGCCGGCAAGTCAACTCTCCTGCACATTCTCGGCATGCACGATCATGGATGGACCGGCGAATATTTTTTCGATGAGACCGCGGTGCATCATTTGAAATCGAAAGAGCGTGCCACTTTGCGAAACGAGCAGGTCGGATTCGTTTTCCAGCAATATCATCTGCTCGACGATCTGACGGTTTATGAGAATCTCGATATTCCGCTTTCGTATCGGCATTATAGTAAGAGCGAACGTGCCGCTCTGGTGGCCGACTCCCTCGATCGTTTTCAAATCGTCGGCAAAAAAGATTTGTATCCGCGGCAGCTCTCCGGCGGCCAGCAACAACTCGTTGGAGTAGCCCGCGCCATCATAGCCTCGCCCAAACTACTGCTGGCGGATGAGCCAACTGGAAATCTGCATTCCAGCCAGGGCGAAGAAATCATGGAGCTGTTTCGAAGACTGAACGAAGAGGGAATGACAATCGTCCAGGTCACGCATTCGGAGAAAAATGCGTCGTATGGCAAACGGATCATTCAACTGCGCGACGGTTGGATCGTTTAAAGGGAGGAACATTGATCGCGGATCTTAAATTCGCTTTGCGGATGTTGGCGAAAACGCCCGGGTTTGCCATCATTGCTGTGCTCACGCTTGCTCTCGGCATCGGCGCGAACAGTGCGATCTTCAGTGTGATCGACGCTGTGCTACTGCGGCCATTGCCGTTTCCAAAGCCGAACGAGTTGATCGCGGTCTGGAGCAAGGTGCAGGGAGATACCGAGCGCGAAACCGGTTCGTTTCCCGATTACGCCGACATTCGCGACCAGTCGCAGACGGTTGAGAGTTTGTTCGCGTTCACACGCGCGGCCACCGTGCTCGGTAGCGGCAGCGAAGCGAGGGAGCTCCTCGGTATTGCCGTTACCTCCGATATTTTTCGCGTCCTTAGTATACCGCCGCTTCTCGGTCGAACGTTTACTCAAGATGAAGAGAAAACGGACGCGCGTGTCATCGTTCTGACTTACGAAACGTGGCAGCGCCACTTTAATCGCGATCCGAATATTATCGGCCGCGAAATTCTTTGCTCGTTGCGGGCTTATACCGTGATCGGAGTGATGCCGCCGGGCTATCGTTATCCGATCGGTCCACGTTGCGAGTATTTCATGCCACTACAGCAACTCGTTCCCGATTCAGTAAAGAATCGCAGTTCACATTTTCTGCGTTTTGTCGGTCGTCTAAAACCGAGTGTGAACGTTAAACAAGCCAGCGCCGAGATCTCTGCCGTGAGCGGTCGGATGGAGCAGCAATTTCCCGACAGTAATACTGGCCGCACTTACTACGCGTTTTCACTTCACCACGATCTTGTCGGTGACGTCCGACCCGCCTTGCTCACGATTGTTTCGGCCGTGTTCCTCGTTTTGCTCATCGCCTGCGCCAATGTCGCAAACTTGTTGCTCGCGCGCGCAAACCAACGCCGGCGCGAGATCGCGATTCGGGCCGCGCTCGGAGCGGGTCGCCTTCGCATTGTAACGCAATTATTTACCGAAGGTCTTATTCTGGCATTTCTCGGCGCGTGCACCGGCCTTCTTCTGGCGTGGTGGGGAATCGATCTTTTGCGTGTGTTTGGCCCGCGTGATGTCCCACGTCTCGATGAGATCCAAATCAATGGTCTCGTCATCGTCTTTACGCTTATTGCCGCAGTCATTAGCACCTTGCTCTTCGCGGTTTTTCCGGCTCTGCAAGTCTCGCGCCCGAACGTAAACGAGTCCCTGCAAGAAGGAAGTCGTGGCGCAGTCGGTCGGGAATCACATCGTGCGCGCGCTCTTTTGGTCATCGCGCAAGTAGCGTTGTCGATGTTGCTTCTAGCCGGCGCGGGATTGTTGATCAAAAGCTTCGGTAATTTACGGGCAACAAATCCCGGATTTGAACCATCGCGCGTGTTCACCATCGATCTGGCCCTGCCGCGCGCGAAATATGCAGATTTGCCACTGAAGCAGCACGAATTCTTCGAACGGCTCGATGATCGGTTGCGTACCCTTCCCGGCATCGAAGCTGCCGGCGGAGTGACGCCATTGCCGTTTTCCGGTAACGATCGAGCCTCGTCTTTTTGGATCGCGGGCCGGCCCGACCCCGGTCCCGGCAACCATCCTAATGCGTCGCATCTCACGGTAATGGGCGACTACTTTCGCGCGATGCACATCCCACTTCTGGCCGGCCGCGGTTTTGATTCACGCGACGGGAGAGAAGGGGTCCCGGTGGCGATGGTGAACGAAGCCTTCGTCAAAAAATTTTTCGACGGACGAAACGCACTCGGCCGATACATCATCGTTGATCACGCCGAAAAAACGAAAGACCGGCCGCTTGAAATTGTTGGCGTTGTCGGCAACACCCGACATGAATCACTGGCGATCGAGCCGATTCCCGAGTTTTACATTCCTTTTGCTCAGGATCCGGACCGCCGGATGTATCTGGTTTTGCGCGCTTCGAGCGAGAAGTTGGCCGGTCTTGAAAACTCTGCGCGCGGCGCGATTCAGGATATCGACCGCGACATTTACGTTCCGCATCTCGAACCGCTGGAAAAACTGATCGGGATCACTCTGGCCCAGCCTCGCTTCAACATGATGCTGCTTGGTGCTTTTGCTGCGGTCGCGCTGACGCTCGCAGCCATTGGAATTTATGGCGTGATCGCTTACACCGTGACGCAGCGGACCAAAGAGTTCGGCATCCGGATGGCGCTCGGTGCCCAGCGAAGAGACATGCTGCAAATGATTTTGCGGCAAAGTTTCAGCGTTGTTGCAATTGGGTTGGGTATCGGCCTTCTTGCCGCGCTCGCCTTGGCCCGATTGATGACGAGCCTGCTTTACGGCGTAAGCGCGCACGATTTTTCCATCTATGCGCTGGTTTTATTTGTCCTGAGCATTGCCGCATTAATCGCGAGTTATCTGCCGGCACGCCGCGCCATGAATGTCGATCCGATGGTGGCGTTGCGTTATGAATAAAATCGCGCTGGCTATCGGCTTTGCATTCTTCAGTTCGCTCGTTGCAAGTTCGCTTCCGGCTGGCGAGGTGCTCGAAGATGTGGTTGAGAAAAGGTTTCCGCTTGATCCTTCGGGCACGTTTTCGCTGCGCGCGATTGATGGGACGGTTGAAATCTACGGCACGGATAGCGCCGAAGTAAAAATCGTCGCGACCAAAAAGGCGTTTTCGCTGGAGCGTTTGAATGCCATTGCCATTCGCGTCGATGCGCGGCAGGACTCCGTGAATATTGAAACCACGTCGCCACCGGCGCCGCGTCACCACTTTTCCGATCGCTCCGGAACGGTGGAATACACCATCAATGTGCCGCAAACGGCACGGATCGCGCGCGTGGAATTGCCGCATGGCGAGCTTGTGATTGATGGAATGCGTGGCGCTTCCATCGCCGCCAATCTCGGCAGCGGTCAAGTCGTGATCCATAATTGCTTTTGCGATCAAACCATTCACGTCAATCAGGGCGGGCTCAACGTTTTCTTCGATTGGTTGGAAGAACAGCCAATCGCGATCGAGGCGGTGATTGAGGACGGAAATGCGCTGGCGCGTATCCCGACGGACGCAACCTTTCAATTGCATGCCGTCGCCGGAAAAGGACATGTCTCGAACGATTTTAGTTCGATGGATTCTCGCAAGCGTGGGGATGCCTCAGAAATCAACGAAATAATCGGCGATGCCCCGGCAACAAAACTGAGCCTTCGTGCCAGCGAGGGAAATATCCACATTTCGGAGGTGATTTGGTGATCTGGCGAGATCTCCGTTACGCGATTCGGACGTTAATCAGGAGTCCGGGGTTTTTTGCGGTGGCTTTTGTCGCCATTGCGCTCGGTATCGGGGTGAACACTACCATCCTGGGAATCGTTAACACCTTGCTCCTTCGCCCGCTCCCGATCGGACATTCTGATCAGGTGGTGCAAGTCTTCACCACTGATACTCATTTCGTCGGGCGCTCGCCGAATTCCTATCTCAATTTTCTCG